>JADMIO010361583.1_pt1 | contig 46644 bp, 34 predicted proteins | sample 8958161 | NCBI WGS metagenome assembly JADMIO01 (sample SAMN16585339, study PRJNA669376) | soil metagenome | isolation source: Crop rotation soil | place: USA: Cullars Rotation, Alabama | collected 2011
CGCGACAACTTGTCCACGTGGAATTCTAAGCTTAGGATCCCAATGTGCTGGAAAGCGGCCTGTTGCTATCGTTGAGTCTGTCAGTGAAAAGCCCAAATATACTCCTGGGCCTGACCAGTTCCAGCACTCTTATACAGATATGAAATTTTGGATTGATACTGACACGTATGAGACCCTTAAGTTCCAATTGACTACCACCTACCTGGGAGGATCACAAAGCGGCAGTATTAAGATACACACGTCTACCCTGGCATCTGAGGAACTAAAAGACGCAAGCGACTTTGCGGCTGACCTGTTTACCTTCAATTTACCCGCCGGGTACTCGCTTGACGTCTCTCAATACCCCAACCAACCAGCCGCATCGACAGCCACAGCAGAGCCTGCCAGCGGCTTTGTGCCGGCCGGTAAGGTGCGCCACCTCGTCATCACCCATGAAACCCAGGGAGATCCTCAAAGCAGCAACACCTGGACCGAGGACATTTGGCTGTCCAATGGGCAGAATCACCCCATTATGAAGAAGACAGGTATAATGCCGGGCTTGACCACCCTGATAGACGACAACGTAGTCTGGTCATATGGCTCACCATTCGGCAACACTGTCTACAAGACCGCTTATGATGAGAAGCATTTCGACGAGTTCATACCTAACAAACAACTCATTGACGAAATGCTCAAGCAGTCGAACACCCACTTTGTTAGTACCGGCACGCTTGACGGGCACCCGGTAATGTTTATAGAGAGTATCAATAACACCCCTGCAAGCATCCAAATCACCAATGCTGACAAACCTGTCGTAGAGTTCGCCCATTTCAGCGATGGGGTTCCGGTGGCCATAGGTCCAGCTACCGAATCCGCAAGATCTGGTTCAATGCCAACTATCACGTTATCTAATACCCCAGACAACGGAGTAAATGAGGTTATTGATTATCGCCTGTGGATCGACAGCCAAACTTATCAGATCCTGAAGCAAGAGTACACCAACAGGTTTCTCAAGTCTCAGTCGGGTGGTAACGTAGTGACTTACACGCGTAAGATAACGCTAGACGAGGTGAAAGATGCGAGTGCCTTCCCTGCCGACCTATTTACGTACACGGCACCCGATGGAGCCAGCGTAGTTGACGCCTATCATGTCTTCGCGCCGAGGCTGCCCTTACCGGCCAACTCAGTTGCTAAGTCGCTGCCCACTGTTACACAGGTGTCATCAGAAGAACCCGCTCCACGCATGCCCCTTGCCCAGTTCAAGGCTCTATACGACGATCCCGCCACACGTCCGCTCATCATAGACGTGCGCTCCAAAGAAGCCTTCGACGCGGGCCACATAAAGGGCGCGGAATCATGGCCCGAATCAAACTTAAGCTCTGTGGAGGTGAAGCTGCCTCGGGATAGGTTGATAGTAGCGTACTGCCAATGACCGGCGGAAAATGAAAGCGCCCGTGTGGTGCAGAAACTCCATGATACATACGGTTTACCTTACGACAAAGATGGCAAACCTACGTTGAGAGCGCTCCTCGGCGGCTGGACTACCTGGAAGCAGGAGAACGCCAAGAGCCCTAACGAGTATCCAATAGAAACGAGTAGACCATAAGGTACAGTCGTAGGGGCAGGCACGGGGACGACCTGCCCCTACGATTTACGGCCCGGCGTTCTCGCTGTAGTAGATACTGTAAATCACCCCCGCCTTGTCGTCCGTGACCAGCAACGAGCCGTCAGGGGCAACCATCGGGTCAACGGGGCGGCCCCACACGCCATCAGTTTCCCAGCCTGTGGCGAAGTCTTCTACCAACAGACCCCCTGCCGAAGTATCCGGTGCGTTGTCTTTCATCCTTACGCGGACTAACTTGTATCCTGTAGGCACAGAGCGATTCCAGCTTCCATGGAAGGCCACGAATATATCGCCGTTGAACTCGGCTGGGAATTGTTGTCCAGTATAGAATGCTAGCCCCAACGGCGCGGAGTGGGCCTGCATCTCAACCGCAGGCACGCCCGTCTTTTCGCAGAATCCGGCAGGCGGGTTCTGGCTCTCGTCAGGTATTCTCTGTCCATAGCAGAACGGCCAGCCGTAATTTGTGTCTTCCTTCACGTTGTAGATAGTTTCGGGCGGTATATTGTCGCCCAGGTTGTCACGCCCGTTGTTGGTCGCCCACAATTCACCCGTTACGGGGTGAAATATCAATCCCACTGCATTGCGTAGCCCGCTGGCGTACACCTTCTCGAACTTGCCGTCAGCTGAATAGCGCGAAATAGCCGCCCGCTTGTCGTCGCTCTCCTGGCAGACGTTGCAGGAAGACCCCGCCGACACATACAGCTTGCCGTCTGACCCGAACGCTATGGTGCGTGTTGCATGCCCTCCACCGGAAGGCAAGTCTTCCGCTAGAACGTCCTGCTTGTCGGCAACTCCGTCCTTGTCCGTGTCTTCCAGCCTGATTATCCTGCTGACTGTAGCTACATATACAGCCCCGTCCTTGAAGGCGATGCCGTGTACCCCGGCCAGCCCGTCCGCGAACACTTTCGCATCTTCGGCGACCCCGTCCTTATCAGCGTCGGGCAGCGTGACTACTTGCCCCGCACCTGTCTGCGTGGCATATAATACTCCATCGGGTGAAAGTCCCAGCCAGCGTACGGAAGGCAGTTCTGACGCGAACACCTTGATATGGAAGCCCGGAGGCAAGTTGATGGTGCGCTCGGTGGCCAGAGCACCCTTTCGTGTCGCATCGTTGGTCTCGATGGTGACAGGGTGCAAGGTCAGCGCGCTCTTTTGTGCGCTCTCCGGCGTAGGTGTATTGCCTGTGTCAGCCATAGCGGTGATACCCGCTTCCACTGTAGGCGTTGCCTGGTCTGCCAGAGTGGCGGTAGCTTGTGCGATTTCCGATTGGGTTTGCGTCGCTACAGGAACGGTGTCCGTAGGTGCAGACTGCTGTTCAGCGCCAGAACTGCACGCTACAAGCAATGCTGAAGCAAACAAGATCAAAACTGCAAATAAACGAAACCTCATTTAGTGTTACTCCTAGCCAAGTCAGGGAATGGCCCTCAGTAAGACATTAGCACATTCTATTCCCTTAGAGCTACCCCTGGTAAGGCTTGGAGCAGGCGAAGGACGAAGGACGATAGACGAAGGATTATATAAGCGATCGTCCATCGTCCTTCGTCCTTCGTCCATCGTCCTTCGTCCTTCGTCCATCGTCCATAAAGCCTGCGTCCCCTCACAGCTTGACCCGTTATATTCTAAGGAGTACAATGCGAGCCATAGGAGAGCGAAACTAGCAAATATGAAAGTAATCATCCAGATACCTTGCTACAATGAAGAAAAGACCCTGCCGATGGTCATGCGAGATATTCCTCGCGATATTCCGGGCGTGGACGTTGTGGAAACGCTGGTTATTGACGACGGCTCGACCGACCGTACCGTTGAAGTAGCACGCGAACTGGGCGTCAACCATGTCGTGCGCCACAACGGCAACAGGGGCCTCGCTGTCGTCTTTCAGACAGGCCTGGATGCCTGCTTGCGTCTCGGTGCGGACATAATCGTAAACACTGACGGTGACAACCAGTACCCACAGGCACGCATACCCGAACTGGTGGGCCCTATCCTGCGGGGTGAAGCCGATATGGTGGTTGGTGACCGGCAGGTGACGCAAATTGAGCACTTTTCGCCCGTCAAGAAGGTATTGCAGGTGATGGGTAGCTGGGTTGTGCGCCAGGCGTCCGGCACACGGGTCCCCGATGCCCCCAGTGGTTTTCGCGCCCTATCCAGGGAAGCAGCGCTCCAGATGAACGTCATGACCAAGTATACATACACACTTGAGACCATCGTCCAGGCCGGTAAGAAGAATATCAAGGTCACGAGCATACCTGTAAAGACCAACGAGGTCACGCGTCCTTCCCGCCTGATCCGCAGCGTTCCAGACTACATCAAGAAGTCCTCGGCCACTATTGTTCGTCTGTACGCCCTCTACGAGCCGCTGAAGGTTTTCTTCTACATAGGTGGGTTGCTCGTCGCATTGGGTGTGCTTGGCTGGTTGCGTATCATCTGGATGTGGGGCTTCGAGGAGAATATGAACTGGCGCGCCACGTTCCAGGGTCACATTCCCTCCACCATATTCGCCGTCCTTGCCCTGGTCATCGGTCTGCAAATCTGGCTCATTGGCCTCCTCGCCGACCTCATAGCCGCCAGCCGCCGCCTCACCGAAGACACCCTCTATCGCGTAAAGCGAATGGAACTCGAAATGTCCGATCTGCGCCAGCATGGAGAGATGATCGTGGACAAGCTGGAAAGCGGCCCCCTTTCCCCCAGCCAGCTAACCGCCGAGGCGTCCCCTACCGATGCGTCTATGGGCAACGGTTATCGCGAACCTGCCGGCACAGTGAATCCGGCCGGGCATGAGGCCGTTGTGCGCGACGCGTAAGCCCAATTTAGAAAAGGACACACAAAGACGTGGATGCCCATATCCGGCCATTGATCCGCGAAATGCTGCCGCGTGTCGCAGATGACTTGGAAGGTCTCCTAGCGAATTCTATACGCCTGAGAACCCAGTCCGCTAATGAAAGCGATTTGCCGGTAGGTGTATCAAAGATTGGCGGTAATCCAGACCTGCCTCCTGATACTAAATGGCCCACGCGTGGTGACGCGCTAAGCCCCAAGCCCCTTTCTTTTATTGCCCAATTGCGCCTGCCGGATGTTACCGAATATGACCCGGAAGGCGTTCTCCCCAGGTCGGGGATGCTTTACTTCTTCTATGACGCGGATGATCAGCCCTGGGGTTCCGACCCTGCTGACCGGGACAGCTGGCGGGTCGTTCACGCTACGGAGCACCCCGATACCCTTGTGCGCACTCCTCCTTTTGGACTTGGGGAATCTGCTATCTTCAAGCCCTGTGCTGTTGCATTCGCGACCGAAATCTCACTGCCTGGCTGGGATTCGGCAACGATTGACAGCTTAGACCTGACTGAGGAAGAAGACGAACTATATAATGAGCTAGTTGAGCGCATTATAGAGCTAAAGGGTATAGATAATGGACCACTCCACCGGCTTTTGGGCTATCCTGATCAGATTCAAAATGACATGCAGTTGGAATGCCAGCTTAGCTCACATGGGCTCCGAGCTAATGATCCAGGAGCCGGTGAACTGAGAGAAGGTGCTGCAGATTGGGTACTTTTGCTTCAAATCGACTCGGATGAAAGTGCTGAAATGCAGTGGGGAGATCGAGGTAGTATTTACTTCATGATTCGTAGGCAAGACTTGCAGGCTCATGACTTCGATAATGTCTGGCTGATCCTCCAGTGCTACTAATCGCCTATCATGCTATTTCCTTAGATTCCCCAAATGTTCAGAGCTGAGACACCATACATATCGTGGAGAATTATGCTCACCTTGGCGCGAACCTTGCAGTAATTGAGCATTGAGAATATACTTCTCACGGACTAAGCGCAGGCGGAGTGGAGGGCTTGCGTTTCATGTTGGGGCGCTACTCGGGTCTTGACATCACTTTGCACGCTTTAAAGATTGTGATATAATGTACAAGGAACGCGCACCCGACTTCACCCACACATAACTCAGGAGGAAAGTATGGCCCTGTTCGACACGCTAGCCCAGGCTGCTGCCACACCTACGCCCGCACCGGCCAACGCCGTTGTCCTCAGCCAGGCCAACTGGGTAATACTCGCTCTGTTCTTCGGTATGGTGCTGAGCGTCGGCGTCATAATGAGCCTGGTTCCTATTCTCCTTGCTCCGTCCGCGCCGAACCCTGTGAAGAAAATAGCATACGAGTCTGGTATGCCCCCGATTGGTGACGCCCAGCAGCGTTACACGATCCGCTACTATGTGATCGCTATGCTCTTTGTAGTGTTCGACATCGAGGCGGTCTTCTTCTATCCGTGGGCGGTTGCGTTCAACCAAATAGGCTGGTACGGCCTGGTGGAAATGGTGTTGTTTATTGCTTTATTGCTAGTCGCGTATATTTACGCCTGGAGAAAAGGAGCGCTAGATTGGGTCTCCTAGTTAACAGATTCCGCCCCAGCGTCGTCACTACGACCGCTGACTTCCTATTCAACTGGGCGCACCGTTATTCGATGTGGCCCCTCATCCTTGGTACTGCCTGCTGCGCTATCGAGATGATGGCTGTCGGTATCTCGCGTTTTGACATGCTGGAGCGGTTCGGTATGCTCTACCGCTTCTCACCCCGTCAGAGCGACGTGATGCTTGTCTGCGGTACAGTAACAAAGAAATTCGCGCCCGTGATGCGCACAATCTGGGACCAGATGTCCGAGCCAAAGTGGTGCATCGCCGTAGGCAACTGCGCCTCTGCGGGTGGCCCCTTCCCGACCTACGCCGTAGTGCAAGGCATAGACGAAGTGGTTCCAGTAGACATTTATATACCTGGCTGCCCGCCGAATCCTGAAGCCATCTTCTATGGCATCCTGAAGCTACAAGAGAAAGTCCAGCAGCAGACGATAGCTCGCACAGGGCCCAAGCCCGAGAAGAAGCAAGCGTGAAACGTGATGCGTGATGCGTGATTAGTTGATTCACGTTTCACGCATCACGTTTCACGCTCCATTGATTTGGAGCACCAAATGACAGGATACGTACCATTCCGAGGTAAATACGTCCCCCCGCCGGAGGGTGTGGACCCTGAGCAGAATATCGCGGTGCAAAAACTGCGTGCAGCCAAGCCGCACGTTATTGAGGAAGCTTATTCTTTCCGCGATCAGGTGACAATTCGCGTCTTCAAAGACAACATCCTTGAAACGTGCTTATTCCTCCGGGACACGCCTGATCTGGAGTTCGATTTCCTGACAGATCTCACGGCGGTTGATTACCCGGCGCGGCCCAAGCGCTTCGACGTGGTATACCACCTCTACAGCATGACCCGCAACCACCGCTTGCGCCTGAAGGCTGCGGTCGCTGAGGGCGAAGAGATAGATACGGTAGTATCCGCATGGAAAGCTGCCAACTGGGAAGAGCGTGAGTGCTTCGATATGTTTGGCATTATCTTCCGAGGACACCCCGACATGCGCCGCATACTTCTACCCGAAGACTGGGAGGGTTTCCCTCTCCGCAAAGATTACCCGCTGGGTGGGTATGGAACCTACACTTCATGAGTGTTGAGTTCTGAGTTGCCCTTGTGAGGACTTAGAACTGGAGAAAAACGATGGCTATAGACGAAACAGAACTCGATCCCGAAACGGCACCAGCCTCTGAGATTACGCGTACCGGGCCTGGCCAGGCGATTGTGCAGACCGGCATCGGCCCTGAGCTCAAGACTGGCGAGCAGATGTCGCTCAATATGGGGCCTTCGCACCCCTCAACACACGGAGTGCTGCGTGTGCTCCTTGAGTTGGACGGTGAGGTTGTGCTCAAATGCGTACCCGACCTTGGCTACCTGCACAGGGGTATCGAGAAGATAGGTGAGTACCGCCAGTATAACCAGTTCGTGCCCTGGACTGACCGCACCGACTATATAGCCGCCTTCACGGGCAATTATGCTCTCGTCAAGGCGGTCGAAGACCTGATGGGTATTGAGATACCCGAGCGCGCTCAATATCTGCGGGTAATATTCTCCGAGTTGCAACGTATAGCCTCCCACTTGCTCTGGTTAGGTACTCACTGCATGGACCTCGGAGCCGTCACGGTCTTCTTGTATGCCCTGCGTGAGCGCGAACTGATCCTGGATATGCTCGAAATGCAGACCGGCGCACGCTTGACCTTGAATGCGCAGCGTGTGGGCGGGTTCCCGAAGGACCTCCCGCCTGGTTTTGGCGAGAAACTGGAAACCTTTGTTGAACTCATGCCCAGGCGCCTGGGAGAATATGATGCCCTTCTGGCAGAGAACCCGATCTTCTTGCGCCGCGTGAAGGGCGTAGGCGTTATCTCAGCCGACGATGCTATACAGTGGGGACTCACCGGTCCGTCGTTGCGCGGCTCCGGCGTGGCATACGACATCCGCAAAGCCATGCCCTACGGGGTCTACGATCGCCTGGACTTCGAGGTGCCTATAGGCACGCACGGCGACGTGTACGACCGCTTCCTGGTGCGTATGGAAGAAATACGCCAGAGTGTTAAGCTTATCAAGCAGGCCTGGGAGCAGCTACCGGGCGGCCCGGTCATGACCCGCGATATTCGCGTGGCCCTACCCACCAAAGAGGAGACGATGACCAGCATCGAGGCCATGCAGCGCCACTTCATTCTGGTCATTCACGGCTTCCGAGCGCCTGTGGGCGAGTACTATTCGGCTATCGAGTCGCCCAAAGGCGAGTTAGGCTGGTATATAGTCTCCAACGGCGAAAACCATGCTTATCGCGCCCGCAACCGCGCCCCTTCCTTCGTAAACCTGCAATCTCTGCCGGTAATGTGCGAAGGCGGCATGATAGCAGACGTGATAGCCAACATCGGCTCGATAGATATAGTTCTGGGTGAAGTGGATCGTTAGTGTGGTTGGCAGGGGTGTCCCCTGTCTGGGGTTTGGGGTATTCCCCAATTTCCTCTTCCATAATCTAAAGTGGAGTAAGGAATGGACGACAAGAAGGGTAAAACGCCCCGGAAAGAAACCGGGTACAACGACCCCAGCACGCCGGGGCAATACGACCAGGTAGACCAGCAGATGCGCGCCGTCCGCAGCGGCGACCTCGCGCCATACGAGCGTGGTGAGCCGCCCGCGCCCCTCGCTGATGCGACTGCCATTACCCCGGGCCGCGAGATACCCTCTACTGAGCTAACCACAATCATGGACCGCTACCGCCACGTGGATCCCATGGAGGCGATGATACCTGTCTTGCAGGAAGTCCAAACCAAGTACGGCTACCTGACCCAGCGTGCCGTCGAGCAAATGGCTTCTGAACTGGGTCTCTCCGAGACGGAGATTTACGGCGTAGTCACATTCTACTCCTTCTTCCGGTATGCGCCTCGTGCCGGGCATGTTATCATGTCGTGCGAAGGCACGGGCTGCTATGTGCGCGGCGCTGCAAAAGTGCGCGAGGCAATAGAGAACACTTTAGACATAGGGCCCGGTGGGACCACAGCCGATGGCTTCTTTACATTCGAGCCGCAGTCTATCTGCCTCGGCGCTTGCGACCTTGGCCCGCTGGTGGACATTGAAGGCACGTATTATTCACACGTGACGCCTGAAAAGATAGAGGCTATTCTCACCCAGTGGCACGACGCGGGCGACGAGAAGCCTTTAGGCGACAACATGACAGGCGGGCACGCGCCGCACTATGAAGAGAACTACGGCTTCGGCCCCAGGTCGGAAGAGCTGTATGAAGGGTATGAGGTGGCACGCTTCATGCCGCAAGGTAGCCAGGCGCCCGCCGCTACGAGACCGCCCGCCGAGGTAGAAGAGCGCGTGCAGAACACGCCGCCCACTCCGCAGCCGGGTGGAGCACAGGGGTCGCAGAGCCAGAGCTAAAATCTAGAGATTCAAAGTACGGGAAGTACGAACGCTCTAGCAGGGAGTATTTCATGAGTGAAGCAGCACACTACTATCCACTTGACGTGACGCAGCGCACGCAGATAACGCGCGAGCAGTTTGAGGCACGCCAGGAAGCCGCACGCCAGCGCTGGCGTGCCACCATGACGGCCGCCGAGGTGCCTGTTATTATCGTGCCCTGGGGATCCTCGTCCGTAGCCCACGGCGTTGTCAACACTTTTGAAGCTATACGCGATTGGGTGGAGACCCAGGGAGTCAAGGCTGTTGTACGTCGTGCCGGGCCAATGGGCACCGATTACCTTGAACCACAGGTTGACATAATCCTTCCCGGGAAGCCTCGCGTCTCCTACGCTCATATTACAGCCGACAAGGTGCCTGATTTGCTCGACAGCGTGCTACAGCAGGGTAATCTGCGCCCCGACCTCGCGGTTTGTATTTACGGCACCGAAGAATGGGACGGCGCCCAGATCGGCCTCAGCGGCATACCGGCGGCGCGTGAGCTGGACTTCTGGAAGCTGCAAAAGCGTGTCGTCACGCGCAATCTCGGCTATACCGACCCTGAGTCAATTGACGATTACATAGCGCGAGGCGGTTACGAAGCCCTCAAGCGCGTGCTCTTTACGATGAACCCCGACGAGGTAATCCAGGTGGTAAGCGACTCCGGCTTACGCGGCCGTGGTGGCGCGGGCTTTCCCACGGGTACGAAGTGGGCAGGCGGGCGTAAGGCTCGCAAGACGCCCAAGTACGTGATCTGCAATTCACACGAAGGTGAGCCAAACGTCTACAAAGACCGCCGCCTGCATGAAGGTGACCCGCACCAGATACTGGAAGGCATGATAATCCAGTGCTTCGCTGTCGGTACGCCCTGGGCTTACTTCTATGTGGGTGACGAGTACCCGCTCGCGATACACCGCACCAAGATAGCGGTGCAGCAAGCTTATGCTGCCGGAATACTGGGCGACAACATAATGGGCTCGGGCTTCTCCTGCCATGTTGACGTCCAGATGGGTGGTGGAGCCTACATCTCCGGCGAGGCGTCCGCGTTGATGTTCGGTATCGAAGGCAAGCGCGCTATGCCGCGCACCAAGCCGCCGCGTTCGGTTGAGGCAGGGCTCTTCAATCTGCCGACCGTTGTGAACAACACGGAAACAATGTCCTCGGTGCCCCAGATCATTTTGAACGGCGCGCAGTGGTTCTCCGCACTGGGCAGTGAGAAGGGCAGGGGTACAAAGCTCTTTACTCTCATGGGTTCTATACAGCGTGTAGGCCTTTCCGAACTGCCGATGGGCCTTACTATGCGTGAGCTAGTCTATACTGTGGGTGGCGGCTGCCTTGATGGCCGTCCTTTCAAGGCCATCCAAACCGGTGGACCCTCAGGCGGTTGCCTCCCCGATGAACATCTTGATTTGCCTATGGACTTTGAATCGCTTGATAAGTACGGCGGTACAATGGGCTCCGGCGGCTACGTCGTATACGACGACCGAACGTGTATCGTGGACATGAGCCGCTACTTCGGGCGCTTCAACCGCTACCAGTCTTGCGGTAAGTGCGTGCCCTGCCGCGTAGGCACCAAGAATCTTCTTCACATGGTAGACCGCATAGCTCTCGGCGGCGGCAGGCCTGAAGACATACCCGTCATGGAGAAGTGGAGCGACCACGTAGTGGAAATGTCGCTGTGCGGCCTCGGCCAGACCGCGCCCCTGCCCTTGCTGGGCGGGCTGCGCTACTTCCTTGAAGAGTTCGAAGAGCACATCACTCAGAAGCACTGCCGCACCGGGTCCTGCGAAGTCCTTGTCGAGCGCGAGATGCAAGCCCAGGGTCGCCGCATAGAAGGTGCTGTCCAGCCGGGTTGGATCGAAGAGCGATACCTACCGGCGAGGATGGGTGAGCGCTACCGCCAGCTTTTAGGTGCCATCACGCAGAACGGAAGCACAGGCACGCCTCCGGTTGACGCAAAGGGGAAGACGGTGCGCAGGTAGCGTGCGTGGAGTATAATAGCACGGGTCTTGCGGGGCCTTATGTTACTGCATAGCTACTATACAAGACTTGCTTTAGATTTCAGCCTGAACAATTCGGAAAATAGAATCAGGAGCAACAAATGGCAGACGCCAAAGATGTAACGGTCATAATAGATGGCATAAAGGTGCAAGTACCCGACGGTACTTACGTTTGGGACGCGTGCCGCAAAATCGGAGTAGAGATCCCTAACTTCTGTTACTTGCCCGGCTTGCGGGCATTCGGTGCCTGCCGTATGTGTGTGGTCGAAGTCTCGGGCCGCAAAGGTTTCGAGCTTGTTACTTCCTGTTCCACGCCCGCTACCGATGGCATGGAAGTACGCACCATCAATGATCGCATCTGGCAGCAGCGCAACATGATAATGGAAGCGCTCGATACAGACCACCCCATTGACTGCCCTATCTGCGAGGCCAATGGTGATTGCCGCCTGCAAGACTATGGTTATGAATACGGTGTGACGGGCGTGGACAACCGCCGCCCCAAGATTGTGCGTCCCGCTGAGCGTCTTTCGCCCGCTGTGGATATCGACCGCGACCGCTGTGTGGTCTGCGGCCGATGCGTGCGCGAATGCGATGAAGTAGTGGGGGCGGTCGCCCTGGCCTTTGTAGAGCGCGGTGTGGAAAGCCTGATTGACGCTCCCTTCGGCAAGTCGCTTCTCGAAACGCCCTGTACCTCTTGTGGTATGTGCGTGGAAGTTTGTCCGGTAGGCGCGCTTTCCAGCCGCATCAACCTGACGCTGGAACACCACTGGTGGCAGCGCAAGACAGAGACGACTTGTACCTATTGCTCGGTTGGCTGCACCATCAAGCTCGGCTCTTACCGCAACCAGATCTACGAAGTACGTACTGATGATATGCTTGGCCTGAACGACGGCGTTACTTGCGTGAAGGGCCGCTTCGCGATGGACTTCGTCAATTCCAACAGCCGCCTCAGCAGGCCGCTAGTACGCCGCGACGGCCAACTGGTCCCCGCTACCTGGGACGAAGCTCTTGACCTCGTAGCCGAAAGGCTCGCCGCGAACAAGGACGCTACAGGCGTTCTGGCTTCGCCGAAGTTGACCAACGAGGAGAACTATCTGCTGCAAAAGGTGGCTCGCGTTGGACTGGGCACCAACAATATAGACTACGATGGCCGCGCCGGTGAAGCCGCCTCTCTGGAAGTCCTGGGGGAGATGCTTGGTTATCCTGCTCAGACGAACAACCTGATCGACACACGGCAGAAGTCGGGCTGTATAATCACCATCGGCGACAGCATATACGAGACCCACCCTGTCTATAGCTATCAACTACAGCGTATGACCCGACTACTCGACAAGAAGGTCGTGGTCATCAGCCCGCGCTGGGTAAAAATGTGCGAATGGGCTACGCTCTGGTTGGCGCCCAAACCAGGCACAGAGGAGCTATTGGTACACGCGATGGCCCGTGTAATAGCTGATGCTGAATTACAGGACGCTAACTACCTGAATGGTCGAACCGAAGGCAGCAAAGCGTACTTGGAGTCGCTGGTCAACGATACTTTCTCACTGGAAGAAGCAAGCCGTCAAACGGGCGTACCGGCTAACGATATCGTAGCCGCCGCTTATTTATACGCGACGGGCGGTCAAAGCACAGGCCCTGAAAAGCTGCCCGAGCCCACGCACCCCAGTGACCTGCCCACGTCGCGCAACGGCTCGAAGGAAAAGGCTGACGCAGCCGAAAAGGCGGTGTTGAGTGGCCAGCAAATTCAGCGTCCGGAAGGGGGCTTCCCGCCCTCGACAATCGTGTTCCCACTATCGGGCACATACACGATTAGCCGGCAGACCGTTGCCGCACTCACCAATATGGCCCTCCTGACAGGCAACATTGGGCGCGCAGGCGCAGGTGTAAACCCGCTGGTGAGCGACAGCAATTGCCTTGGCGCAAATGACATGGGCTGTATGCCCGGTTATTTCCCCGGCTACCGCCCCGTTACCGCCGACAACGCCCGCGAGATGGAAGCACTCTGGGGCGCGGACGAGGATCACGAGATTTCCGGCGCTCCGGGTCTCGACATGGCAGCCATGATAGCAGCAGCTGAGCAAGGTCAGCTAAAGGCAATGTGGGTTGTCGGTTCTAACCCCGCACTGAGCCTGGACGCGCCTGATAGCCAGCGCACCCTCGAGTCGCTGAAGAAACTTGACTTCCTGGTTGTGCAGGACATCTTCATGAACGAGACCGCCGCAATCGCAGATGTGGTGTTGCCTGCCTCTTCCTATGCGGAGAAAGAGGGCACATACACCAACACCGAGCGCCGCGTGCAGCGCGTTCGCCAATCTATTCAACCGGTCGGCGTCAGCAAGCCGGATCACCACATCATTGCTGAAATCGGCAAGCGGCTCGGCGTACCTGTACCTGCGGTCCAGCCCAAAGAGGTGCTTGAAGAGATCGCCAGGGTGGTCCCCCTGTATGGTGGGGTTTCGTTCGCTCGCCTCGATATGACAGAGTTTGTGGACGACAGCATACCGATGCCCGCCGCCGTGTCTTACAAGCAGCTCAAGGTAAAGAGCCTCATGTGGCCGTGCACCGGACGCCTGGACTCCGGCACTCCGGTACTTTACAAAGATACGTTCGCCACAGCGAGCGGCAAGGCCCAGATGATGGCTGCAACTGCTATGAAAGCTCAACCGGAGACGACAGCACCGGACGGTGCTCTAATGGCGACGCTGGGCTTCCCGCTCTTCCCGTTCCGCACAGGCACCTTGAGCCGCCACAGCTTCGGTCTCAACCGCGTGGAACCCGATCCACGACTGCACATCAACAGCCGTGACGCTGCTCGACTGGGCATAAACGATCAGGCTCCCGTACAAGTGACCATTGACGGTGTGGGCGACGCTGATCCTGTTTACGCTGTGTCACTTATTTACGATCGCGTGCCGGAAGGCCAGGCGTTCCTTGCCATAACGCTGGAGCAATCAGGCCTCAACTCTGCCATACGCACGGCTCGACACATGCTCAGTACAGACGGGCGTAAGTCGGTGCCCATACGGGTACAACCCGCGCCGCACATGAGCCGGCGACCGGCGAGCGAGCTACAGCCCGCGGCTACCGGCAATGTGCTGGATATAAAGGTACAACCGCTCTAACGATTTTGGATATTAGATTTCGGATTTTGGGCTGAGCGAGTAAGATGGTCCGAAATACAAAATCTAATATCCAAAATCCAAAATCGGAGGACGACTTTGGATTGGGTCTTTTTCTTACTCAAATTTCTCATCGCCTTTGCCGTGATGAACGCGGGACTGGTCATTACCGCCTACGTTATCTATGGTGAGCGCAAGGTTGGTGGGCACATGCAGGCCCGTATGGGGCCGAATAGGGCAGGGCCAATTGGTCTGTTCCAGAGTTTTGCCGACCTCCTTAAGATGCTAAAGAAAGAGAATACTATTCCGACCGGAGCCGACACGGTTGTGTTCTATGCCGCGCCTGTTGTCTCCAGTTTTGCTTCTCTCGCTGTGCTGGCGTTGATCCCTTGGTCTCCCGGCAGCCTCGATCTGTTCGGCCAAACCGTGAGTTGGAACGTGGCCGACGTGAACGTAGGCATACTTGTGGTACTCGCCCTCTCCTCGTTGGGTGTATACGGCGTGATAATGGCCGGGTGGTCCTCCAACAGCAAGTACGCGCTGCTCAGCGGCTTGCGAGCGTCCTCGCAAGCGTTGAGCTACGAGATCATCTTTGGTATCTCTCTCGTCGGCGTGTTTCTTATGTCCGGTTCGTTGAGCCTCGTGGAAATTACTAACGCCCAGAATGTTTCGCACGCAGCCGCGCAGCCGGGCATCTGGTTTTTCTTCCTTCAACCCATACCGCTCATAACCTTCTTCACGGCGGCACTCGCGGAAACGCAGCGCACTCCGTTCGACCTTGTCGAGGCCGAGTCCGAACTCGTTTCGGGTTATCACACCGAGTACAGCGGCATGAAATTTGGCCTCTTTCAACTCGCCGAATTCAATGGCGTGTTCACGATGTCTGTATGGAGCGCCGTGTTGTTCTTTGGGGGTTATAGCTCGCCTCTGGGCAGTTTCTTTGATACAGGGCATTCCCTTGCCGGCATCCCGGTGATCAGTGGCCTTCTGGGCTCCGGTGTTCTGTGGTTGGCTACCAAAGCGTTTCTTTTCGTGTTTATATTCTACTGGCTGCGCTGGACGTTGCCACGCTTCCGGTATGACCAATTGATGGGACTCTGCTGGAAAGTATTCCTGCCCGTAGTCCTGCTGAATATTATGGTGCTGTCCGTTCTCAAGTTGATCTTCTTCGAGCCTGGCCTCAACGTTGCTGGTAACGGGAACGCCCAGATCTTCTGGTGGATACTTGCTATCATCGAGCTCGTGTTCGGGGCAGCAATGATACTCGGCTTCTCGCGCCTCTCAGGTATGGGTTGGTTCGGTAGAGCCGAACGCCCTGTGCTCGTAGAGCGTCCGCTAATCATGGTACGAACCGTCCACGGCGGGCGCGGCACTATAGACGGCGATGCGCGTGTAATACAGCGGATTCTAGGGGATAGAGAATAAAGATATGGATAGGGGATAAGTGAGGATGCCGAGGGAATAGGGAATAAAAGCTGACTATCACCCTATTCCCTATCCATATATCGAGGAGCAAACATGGACATAATGAACCAGGTGGGCGGCTTCTTCGTCACCCTGCGGCAATTTTTCAAACCTACTATTACGGTGCAGTATCCCGACCAGATGCGCGAGCTTTCGCCGCGATTCCGTGGTGCCGTGGGTCTCTTGCCGCATCCTGAAACCGGGCGGGAGAAGTGCGTGGGCTGCGGCCTTTGTCCCCAGATATGCCCGATGGATTGCATCACTATTGGCGTTATCGAGGACGACCGTCCCGAAGCCGAGCATTTTGACGAGTGGCACCCCTTCGAGCACTACTATATGAAGGGCCTGGACCCGATGGAGCCTCGCTCCAAGCAAATGACCTATTATTACGAGATCAACGAGACGCGCTGCCTGTATTGTGGTCTCTGCGTTGAAGTCTGTCCTGTGGAAGCCATAATCATGAGCCACCACTTCGAGATGGCAACCGACAATCGCGGTGAAACGATATACGACAAGCACAAGTTGCTCAACCTGGGCAAGACCTATATGGCCGAGCTAAATGAGCGCATTGATAATGAGGCAAAGGCGGCAGGTTTCGGTGGAGTAAATGATCTGCCCGGTAGCGCACCGATAGGCGGCACCACCCGCCCAAGCCAGCTAGCTCGCCCCGCCAACACCGAGAAGCCGGGGCACGGCGCTGAAGGCTACAGCAAAGAGCGCGGACAGGCGGCGGATATTCGCGATAGGGATGCGGAGACAAAGGGGACGCAAAAAGGTACGTAATTTGGCAGGGGGAGCAGCATGAACATTCAACTGGGCTCTATAAATATACCGTTACCACCTCTGGGTTTTCTGATCTTCGGCGGGTTGGCGACTGTCGCCATTGTTAGCTCGCTGATGATGATAACCCGCAAGAACGCCATACACTCGGCCCTCTGGCTCGTTGTGACCTTCTTTCAGCTTGCGGGCATGTATGTTATGCTCGGTGCTGAGTTCCTGGCAGCCCTCCAGGTGCTTGTCTACGCGGGCGCTATCCTCGTGCTTTTCTTGTTCGTTATCATGTTACTCAACCTGCGCGAGCACGCCCCCAAGCTGGAAGGCGTGCATATCGCCCAGATGATACTTGCCTGGCCAATCGGTCTGATACTGGCTCTTGAGATACTTACCGTCATCTTATTCACCAACCTCTACCCGATAGGGCAGAATATCGGTGATAAGTACGGTACAAACGCGGTTGTGTGGAGCACTGCTCAGGTGGCCCAGGTAGGTGGAAACGTACAGGCCCTAGGACAAACGCTGTATACGCAGTTCCTGTTCCCGTTCGAAGTAGCGTCTATGATCCTCCTTCTGGCCGTGGTGGGCGCAATAGTCCTGGCACGCAAAGAGGAACCCGCCGAGGTGGAGGGAGTCGTGCCCACAGTAGGCATATCACTGGGTAGGCGCTCGATTTCCGACTCGCCACAGGAGACACAACTAGAAAAGAAATTGCTCCCAGCCATTAATAAAACCGCCCCGGACCCGGGTGGAGATGCCTACGAGCTACCCACTGTAGAGCAACCCAGCGGCGTAGGTGCGGGCACAACCTCCGGCGTAGAGGCAGGAGAGGCAGAGCCAACAGGAGTTAGGAAGTAAAACGTGACTCGTGAAACGTGATGCGTGAACCAGGTAATCCGAATTACGCTTCACGCGTCACGTTATAAGGAGCGAACATGACACCAGGGCAGACAATATCCACTGTATCCCAGACCACCGGCGTGCCGCTCAGCTATTTCTTGATGGTGAGCGCCCTGTTGTTTAGCATCGGCCTGATCGGTGTGCTGACACGCCGTAACGTGCTGGTTATATTCATGTCCGCTGAACTCATGATGAACGCGGTCAACCTGTCGTTGATAGCATTCGGAGCTTCACTTAACTCGATGGCCGGGCAAAATTTTGTGGTGTTTGTGGTCACGGTGGCCGCCGCCGAAGCTGCGGTCGGCCTGGCTATCATTATCTCTCTGACCCGTCAGAAGCCAACGGTGGACACTACGGATATTGATATCATGAAGGAATAGGGACCAGGGAATCAGGATTCAAAAACTGATCCCGGACCCCTGACCTCCAGGAGTAGCACATGCAACCTATCATATTGGACTACATCTGGCTCATACCGGCTCTGCCTTTGCTGGCCTTTGCTATAAACGGGCTGTTCGGCAGGGTGCTCAAGAAGGCTTCGGGCTTAATCTCCGTTGCGCTGGTGGGCATTACCTTCTTATTAGCTATAGTTGCCTTTATTGATGTAGCCAACCGGCCCGAGCACAGCCCTGCATTCGAATATACACTCTATACGTGGATACCGTCCGGTGACTTCCGCATAAATATCGCCTTCCTTGTTGACCAGCTAACGGTGATCATGCTTATAGTGGTCACGGGTGTGGGCTTCCTTGTACATGTGTATTCTCTGGGCTACATGGAGGACGAGCCGGATTTTGCTCGCTTCTTCACGTTCCTGCCGCTCTTTGTCTTCAGCATGTTGATGCTGGTGCTCTCCAATAACTTCCTGCTGCTCTTCTTCGGCTGGGAGGCCGTGGGTCTCTGTTCCTTCTTGCTGATCGGTTTCTGGTACTACAAGAAGTCGGCGAGCGACGCCGCCAAGAAAGCCTTTATCGTGAACCGTATAGGCGACTTTGGTTTCGCCCTGGGCATCATGCTCCTCTTCGTCAATTTCAGCGGCCTCGACCCCGACCTGAAATATACAAGCATCTTCGAGGCCGCCGAGCACCAGCCTATGTTCCTCGGCAACATGACAATCGTATGCATACTCCTGTTCATGGGTGCGATGGGCAAGAGCGCGCAGTTCCCGCTGCATGTGTGGCTTCCCGACGCTATGGAGGGTCCCACGCCTGTTAGCGCTCTCATCCACGCGGCCACGATGGTCACGGCTGGTGTGTACATGGTCGCCCGTCTCAACCCGCTCTATTCGCTGGCTCCTGACGCCTTGTTGGTGGTGGCTATCATCGGCACAACCACGGCTTTGCTCGGGTCGTTCATCGCGCTCGTCAACAACGACATCAAGCGCGTAGTGGCTTACTCTACCGTTTCGCAGCTAGGTTACATGTTCGCGGGCCTGGGCGTGGGGGCGCTGGCTTCGGCCATCTTCCACTTGATGACGCATGCCTTCTTCAAAGGCTTGCTCTTCCTCGGCTCCGGCTCCGTGATACACGGCATGCACGGCGAGCAGGATATACGCAAGATGGGCCAGCTCAGAAAGAAGATGCCCGTTACGTTCTGGACTTTCCTGGTCGGCTCTCTCGCCAATGCTGGCGTTATACCCTTCGCGGGCTTCTGGTCCAAAGACGAAATAATAGGTAACGCGATCTTGCGCAACCACCCGTGGGTTGGTGGCCTGCTTATGGCGAGTGCCTTCCTGACCGCGCTCTATATGTTCAGGCTGGTCTTCGTGGTCTTCTTCGGCAAGAACAATGTGCCCTCCGACGTGCATCCTCACGAGTCCAAGCCGGTTATGACCGTGCCTCTCGTTGTCCTGGCAATTGCTGCCGCCCTTGCGGGTCTCGTCGGCGTACCACCCGACAACGGTATCTTCCACCATTTCATAGAGCCTGTTTTCGCGGCTTCCGCGGAGCGAGTGGTCAATACTCCTGCCCCTGGGTTCACCGCTGAGACAATGATGATCATGCTCCTGTCAACGATGGTTGCCATCACCGGCATCTTTTTCGCATTCATGTTCTATTTCAAGGAAAACGGCTTCCCCGGCGTAGTTGCCAGCAAAGCACGCTACTTCTACGAGGCTTTGCTAAATCGGCTCTACTTTGACGAGCTTTATCACAAGATAATAGTTGACGGCGGCAAATCGCTGGCTTACGGCCTGTGGCGCTTTGACCAGAGGGTAGTTGACGGCCTTGTCAATGGCGTGGCCGGTCTGGTTCGCGGCTCAGGCGGCAAATTGCGCCGCCTGCAAACCGGCTTCGTGCAAGGATATGCCCTGGCCATAGGGGTAGGTCTATTGGGGTTGGTGACTTACTTAGCGATTGTGTTGCCCAAGTAGGGACGATGGGTAAGGAATCAGGGGTGAGAAGGGGATAAAGGGGATAGGGAGTAGGCAAAGTCACACCCTATTCCCATTCTTACACAAGGAGGAGTACGCTTGGACCATTATTTGGACAACAACATACTGGGCTTTCCTATACTGTCGGTGACGGTGTTTCTGCCTATCGTGGTGTCCATTGCTATTCTGTTGTTGCGGGACAACAAGACCATACAGCGCTTGGCGGCTCTCGGCGCGGCGGTCGACCTGGTTATTTCGTTGGTGGCATTGGGTGCGTATCTCAACACCAGCGCATCGGGTAAATCTGGCGCTGCTTCGTTCGAGCTCCAAGAGCAGGCCGACTGGCTAACGGGTCTGCATGTACGCTATCACCTGGGAGTGGATACTATAAGTATTCTGCTCATCGTGCTCACTACCCTGCTTACGCTCATCTCGATCCTCGTTTCGTGGGACCCTATACAGAAGCGCGTAAAAGAGTATTATATCGTGCTGCTCCTATTGGAAGCGGGTATGCTGGGCGTGTTCGTATCGCTCGACTTCTTTGTCTTCTACATCTTCTGGGAAGTCATGCTGGTGCCGATGGCCTTGCTGATAGGCATCTGGGGCTCGTCCAACCGCGTGTATGCAGCTATCAAGTTCTTCCTCTACACGCTTGCAGGTTCGCTGCTGATGCTTGTGGCGATCATCGTGGAATACATGACCCACAACACACTTGACGTGCTTGAACTCCAACGGCTGGGTGTGAGCGACCCCGTCGGGATGCAGAACTGGGTATTCCTGGCTTTCGCTGCGGCATTCGCGGTCAAGGTGCCGATGTGGCCCTTCCACACCTGGCTGCCCGACGCCCACGTGGAAGCACCCACCGCGGGCTCGATAATCCTTGCGGGCGTCTTGCTCAAGATGGGTGCTTACGGCTTCATTCGCTTCGCCATGCCTATCTCGCCGCTCGGAGCCCACAATTTCGCGCCCATTATGGTCCTGCTGTCTGTCATAGGGGTTATTTACGGTGCGTTGGTATCGCTGGTGCAGCCTGACCTCAAGAAGCTCATAGCATATTCAAGTGTCAGCCACATGGGTTTCGTGACGCTGGGTCTCTTTTCTTCCTTGCTTATGTCCAACTCCGCAAAAGTTGACGGCACGCAGGGTATAGACGGCGCGATCATCGTGATGCTCTCGCACGGTCTGCTGACGGGCGGCCTCTTCCTTTGCGTAGGCGTGGTTTACAACCGTCTGCACAGCCGCCTGATTGCCGATATGGGCGGCCTCGCTAAGCCGATGCCTCTCTATGCTACGCTCTTCCTGATAATGATGCTCGGCTCGGTTGGTCTGCCCGGCTTGAGCGGTTTTATTGGTGAATTTCTGTCCATGCAGGGCGCTTTCCGCGCTGACTGGGTGGTTGGCGCGATCACCACTACTGTGGTTATATTTTCGGCCTGGTATTTATTCTGGATGTTCCAGCGTGCTGTATTTGGAAAGACGCCCGCGAACATAGCCAAGTTCCGCGACCTGGATTGGAAAGAAAGCTCTTCGCTGGTGGTCCTGTCTGCGTTGAGCCTGCTACTCGGTGTCTTCCCGGGCCCCGTCTTAGAATTGATACATCCCTTCAGCCAGGCGTTGCTTCACACACCTACAACGGTAACGCAGCACGCGCCGGGTATCGTGGGAGCATTATTGAGCATGTTTAGGTAGGAGCGAGGAGAGTTTATGCCCAACCTGTACGAAGGACTGAACCCGGACCTTTGGGTGATACTGCCGGAGATCATCGTAGCGATCTTCAGTGTCGTGGTGATATTTGTAGACCTTTTCATGCGGGGCCAACGGAAAGGTATTGTCTTGCCTGCCGTTAGTATCGTCGGCTACCTGGCTGCGATAGGCGTATGTATATGGCAATTCAACGATTTGAGCGTGCCTCATAACATCGGTGCCTTTGGCGGCATGATCGTCATGGACAACCTGGGTCTATTCTTCAAGATAATCTCACTGGCGACCGCCGTTATAGCAGTGCTGCTCTCGACGCTCTACATACAGGAGCGCGGCATGGCCCTGGGCGAATATTATGCGGTGCTCGCCCTGGCTACGTTGGGCATGATGGTCACATCGGCAGCTACCGACCTGACGACTATCTTCGTGGGCATCGAGCTAATGTCGATCTCGGTATACATCCTCACCGGCTTTGCCCGCACCGACAAGCTCTCCAACGAAGCCGCCCTCAAATATTTCCTGCTCGGACTATTCTCGACTTCCATCCTGGTGTACGGCATGGCCTGGCTGTACGGTATGACGGGCCACACCAACCTGCGCAGTATAGGCCAGGTGGTCGCCAAAATAGGCGGTGGAGACATACTCTCAAACGGTGGGCTGACACTGGCTATGGTTCTGCTTATTGCCGGTCTCGGCTTTAAAATAGCTGCCGTGCCTTTCCACATGTGGACTCCGGACGCTTACCAGGGCGCGCCAACGCCGGTAACCGCGTTTATGTCGGTAGGGCCCAAGGCTGCGGGTTTTGCAGCCACCATCCGCATCATGACCGAGGCCCTGGGTCCAGCCTGGCATACTTGGGTTCCCATTATCGTCGTCCTGAGCATCCTGACTATGACGATGGGGAACGTTGTGGCCGTTGTGCAGCGCTCGGTGAAGCGTATGCTCGCCTACTCATCCATAGCCCACACAGGCTACGTGCTCGTTGGGCTTGCGGCCTTTATGCCGGACCCGGACCATCAGACTCAGTCCATATCCTCAATCCTTTTCTACTTATTCTCGTACATGGTGATGAACATGGGCGCTTTCGGGGTGATCGTGTGGGTGCAGCGCAACGGCGGCACCGACTTCCTTGAGAGCTTCCGGGGCCTTTCCACCTGGGCACCCGGCCAGGCCGCGCTGATGGCTGCGTTCCTATTGTCACTGACAGGTATACCGCCCGCGATAGGTTTCCTGGGCAAGTACTATGTGTTTATTGCTGCCGTCAACTCAGACCTTACGTGGTTGGCAGTTATAGGCGTGCTCAATAGCGCGATTGGCGCTTTCTACTACCTGCGTATCATCTGGTACATGTATTTTGAGGAGCCGAAGGCAATGCGCGAGCCCAAGGCGTCACCTGCTCTGGTGAGCGTCCTGACCGTCTCCGCGGTAGCCATAATACTACTGTTCATATTCGCACAGCCAATCCTGGACGCGGCAAGAGTCTCGCTACCCACGATCACGGCTATGTTGACAGTCGCCGGGAGGTGACGCTGGCTGAAAGCGTTCGAGGGTTAAGGTGAGGAGGCCAATCTTCAGCCCTCGACTGTGAAAAGGGTCATGACTCCATATCGTCGAAGCACGCTCCTTGCCCTGTTGACGTTCGCGCTGGGAGCAATTGCAGCATTATTCATAGGGAGCGCAGCCATTGTCCTGGGCGCACACCAACCGCGTGTCGGCCCTGGTTATTCGGCAAACGCGCTTGCAACTCCTGCGCCTACGTGCGGTCCGGAAAGCAACTACACAGTCACCCAGGCTTCGTTTGGTAGGATCGGACTAAATGCCGACCAGGTACCAGGCTCAGCGTGTGACGAGTGCGTCCTTAGTGTCAATATGCCCATCACTTTTACTATGTATGGGCAGTCTTTCACCAATGTGGTGCTGGGAGATAATGGCACACTAAGCTTCGTTGCAAACCCGAATCCGCCGGGCACCACTTGCTTGCCCGCTCCAGGCTTCACCTATGCTATCCTGCCTTACTGGGACAATCTCACTATGAACTTCAGCGGCGGTGGTATTTATACTACCTACGACGCGAATCTAAATAGCTTCGCTATCGAATGGCGTGCTCGCAAAGGGAGCGACCCGGTCAACTTTGAAGTAACGCTTTACGAGACCACAGGCCGAATCGAGGTTATTTTTGGCAGCGTGAGCAACAGCGGCGATAGTGCCACGGTAGGAGTGCAGCGAGATGCGACGCTCGTAACCGAATTCTCTTGCGATGCTCCTAGCCTCTTTCCTGGATTGCTGCTAACCTTTACCCAGCCTCCCTGTCCGACCGGTACGCCGACACCTGCCGGCTCAAGAACATCCACGCGCACAAGCACAGTTACTGCTACGCACAGCCCAACCAGGACGACAACCGCTACGGTAACGCCTACCTCTATAGCAGCAAACGTGTTGGTGGGCCATGTGACGTGGCAGGGCCGCCCTGCTCAGCCCCACCCTCTACAGCAATTACCAATCAGTCTCACTCTCAAGTCGGCAACTATCGAGCAGAACTACCCGGCGCAGACAACAGACGCCAGCGGCTTCTTCACGGTCACTACAGGCAACCTTCCACCCGGTATATACCAGTACAGGGTAAAGGGGACGAAATACCTGGCTAATTCCGGTACGGTCTCTTTACAGGGGTTATACTCTGGAGAGCACGAACACAGGATTGTGTCCGAGCCTCAATCTTCAGAACCGAATGCGTTACCTTCAACCCAGGTGGAAATAGGCTTTATGAGAACAGGGGACGCCAACAATGACAACACCGTCACTGTCGCCGATTTCAATATACTCGCTCGGGCGTTTGGCCATGCTGTGGGCGATCCCGCTTATGACGACCGCGCCGATTTCAGCGGCGATCAGACGGTCAACATCGTGGATTTCAACCTTTTGAAGCTGAACTTCGGTATGACAGGCGCACCGCCCATTCGCCCACAATAGGTTTCGCAGTCTCGGCTAAACTCTAAGCATGATCTCAGATGGGAAGGACAAAAGAAACAATAAAAGAGAAGAATGGGCGGCTAAGCCGCCCATTCTTCTCTTTTATTGTTTCTAAACTCTTAATTCTACGCGTGCCAAATGACTGATATTTAGCCCCTCTAACGGAAAGCCGAAGGCATGATGCCCAACTGGTTGCGGTATTTCGTAACAGTGCGGCGGGCAACGCGGATTCCCTGGTCGCGTAGATGTATGACGATCTCTTTGTCCGTCATCGGCCGCCCCTCTTTGGTGATAAGCTCTTTTATCACGTCCTTGGCCGAGAGAGACGCCGAGAAGAAATCACTGAATGGGATAACCGTTTTGCTTGGTAGCATGACATATTTATCGGCGGTGGCTCGGCTGACTGTGCTCTCGTGTATGCCGAGGTACTGTGCCACCTGTGCCCGGGTTAGCGGTCTGAGGTAACGCACCCCGTACCTGATGTACTCCTCCTGTAACTGGATCAGGCACGACGTTATGCGAAGCATCGTCTCGCGGCGCTGGTTTATATTCGCTATGAACAACTTGGAGCGATTTACGTAGCGCCGTATATGGTCGCGCTCGTACTCGGACATAGAGCCGTTGCCGTTATGGCTATTGTGGTCGGCTGCCAGGCGCTGGTAAAGCGGGCTTATCTTCAGACTGAAGCGGTAGGTTTCCACGACCTCTGCCTCTAACTGCCCGTCGCGCTCGCGAATGAGAACGTCCGGCAAGACAAAACGGGTCGGAGACGGGGATCGCCACGTATGCCCTTCGGGGGGCTCCTGTAGAGGGCGGGGTTGCATGTGCCTCTTTATAAAATCCTTGACGAACACGATACTTTCATAGCTGGTGCTTAGTGCCTGCGCGATAATCGTATATTTGTGCTCTCCAAGCTCCGTCAGGTAAGTGGAGATGACTTCCTCAACGTAAGGCGTAATTTCGACAGTGCCCTTCTCGCGTATATCTTGAAGCTGCATGAGCAGGCACTCGCGCAGGTTTCGCGCACCCACCCCTACCGGCCCCGTTTTTTGCAATACCTCCAGTACGTGCTCGACGCGATCTTTACTTACCCCTAGTTCGTCTACCACCGAAGCGGTCGTACAGCCAAGAAAACCTTGTTCGTCCAGATTACCAACCAGATACTCAGCTATGATATGATCTTCGTCGCGGAGCGACAGTTTCATATCAGCCAGCAACTGCTCTGTCATGCTTGCTTCATTAGCGACAAGGGTCAGCGGATCAAAATCTTCGTTGTCGAAAGCTGTGGAGGTAAAATCCCTGGGGCGGTAGTCCTCGGTGTCATAGCCGTCTTCATTAAAGCTGTTGGACGCTCCATCGCTGTTACGCGATGCTATGCTGTTATGTCCATTAGCGGGATGCACGGCCTGCATACATACTGGACAATATAAGCCTGTCGTCCCCGCACCACACGAAGTACAGGTAGTACTCTCTACGCTCTCCAACGCCGGGTTCTGCTCGATCTCGGCGCGTACCATGTTTTGTAGCTCCATGGACGAGAGGGCAAGCAACTGATTGACCATAATGAGGGTCGGTGAGACCTTCATAGTCTGTTCAGTATACATTTGTGCGTGCATACTCTGGTCCACGTGATTTGCCTCCTAAATCTATGCCTGTGCAACGTGTTAGCAAACACGCCCTCACAAGCCCATTATAAATGCGTTCGGTTAGGCGCGCAAGCGGTTTTTGGGAAGCGCTATTCAAGTCGCGAGGGTGCGGACTATAGACGGTGGCTACAATGTGGTCTGTTGCCATTGGGTCTGCCCTTGATAACTAATAGGAACGGACGAAGGACGAAGGACGAAGGACGAAGGACGAAGGACGAAGGACGAAGGACGAAGGACGAAGGACGAAGGACGAAGGACGAAGAACCGATACTCTTTACGTCCATCGTCCATCTATCGTCCTTCGTCCGCTCCTATTCGTATTCCATACGCCGAGCTATTCGTCTCTGGGCCGAACGTTGGGACGGCGCAATGCGCCCATACGCTTGACACCCGGTTACGCTCGGTTGTACCATGAAACATATTCCATCCTAGTACAATCACAGGAGCGTATTGTGAGCGAGCATCAGCATCCTTCCTCTATGGGCACGGAAAGCATACCTGCGGGCAAAGACGATCCCACCGGCACGGACATAGCCTGGCGTCCTACGCAACCTTATCTTGAACGTTCCCGCCTCCAATCCTTTATGTCGCGTCACGGCTTCAGCACATTTGAAGACTTGCTGAATAAAGCAGCTGCCTCGCCCGAATGGTTCTGGGAAGCGGCTGTGGAGGACCTGGGGTTAGAATTCTACACTCCTTACGAGAAAATCCTGGACACCAGTCGGGGCTGGGAATGGGCTACCTGGTTTACAGGCTCGCAGTACAACTATGTACATGATGCTGTAGATAAGCACGCCGCAGGTGAGCATCGTGACCGCGAGGCGATCATTTACGAGAGCGAGGACGGCACCATACGCACGCTGACATACGCGCAACTACACGCTGAGGTGTGCCGCTTTGCGAACGCGCTTCGCTCGATGGGTGTTGAGCAGGGCGATAGGGTCGGTCTGTACATGCCTTTCACTCCCGAGGTGGCTATAGCAATGCTGGCGTGCGGCAAGATAGGGGCTATCTTTATCCCTATCTTTTCGGGATACGCAGCCCCGGCGGCGGCATCACGATTGAATGACTGCGGAGCCAGGGTGCTTGTCACCTCGGACGGCTTCACCCGTAGAGGCAAACCTGTGTTCATGAAAGACAGCGCCGACCAGGCAGCCGATGCCTCTCCCACCATCGAAAAGGTCGTCGTGTGCCGCAAGTTGGGACAGGAAGTGACCTGGAACGAGAGCCGGGACGTGTGGTGGGACGACGCTATAGAAGGGCAATCCAGCGTGTGCGAGAGCATTCACACCGATGCTGAGCAGCTCTATATGATTATTTACACGTCCGGCACGACGGGCAAACCAAAGGGCGCGCAGCACGTACATTGCGGCTTTCCTATCAAGGGCGCGCAGGATATGGCCCACTGCTTCGACGTGCAGCGCGGTGACATTCTCTTCTGGTTTACCGACATCGGCTGGATGATGGGGCCGTGGGCTATAAGCGGCGCGCTCATGCTTGGCGCGACCCTCTTTATGTACGACGGCACCCCCGACCACCCCAACCCCGGTCGCATATGGGAGATGATAGAGCGGCACCGGATTACCCACCTGGGTATTTCCCCCACTGCTATTCGCGCCCTTATGGCAGCGGGCGACGAGTGGGTACACAGGCACGACCTCTCTTCGCTGATGTTTCTCGGCTCTACGGGAGAACCCTGGAACCCTGACCCCTGGCGGTGGTACTTCGAGAAAGTGGGCGGGGGACGCTGTCCTATTATCAACTACTCGGGAGGGACCGAAATTTCGGGTGGCATACTGTGCTGCAATCCCCTGCTGCCCATCAAGCCCGCGTCTTTCAACGCACCCGTGCCCGGCATGGCGGCGGACGTAATTGATGACAGCGGCAACCCGGTGCGCGGCGCGGTTGGCGAACTCGCAATAAAGGGTCCCTGGCCCGGCATGACGCGGGGCTTCTGGGGCGACCCGGAAAGATATATAGAGACCTATTTCTCGCGAATACCCGGTATATGGGTTCACGGCGACTGGGCGCAGATAGACGAGGACGGCTACTGGTACATCTTGGGCCGCTCGGACGATACTATCAAAGTGGCAGGCAAGCGCGTCGGACCCGCCGAAGTGGAGTCTGCCGCTGTGAGTCACCCCGCCGTGAGCGAGGCCGCGGCCATCGGCGTACCCGATGAGTTGAAGGGTGAGTCGGTCGTAGTATTTACCATTTTGCGCCCCCAATTTGAGCCGACGGAAGCCTTGCGCGCCGAGATAGCCTCCGCAGTGATGGAGCAGCTAGGTAAGAGCCTGGCTCCCAAGAAAGTGCTCTTCGTGAGCGAAGTGCCAAAGACGCGCAACGCCAAGATAATGCGCAGAGTCATAAAAGCAAAGTACCTGGGCCACGACCTGGGTGACACATCGTCGTTGGAGAACCCCTCCGCCGTCGAGGAGATAGGGAGAGCGAGATAGACGAAGAACCAAGGACTAAGGACGCGAAAACTTAATGTCTATCATCTGTAACATACAAGGAGAACAATGCGCTTATTAACGTTCAAATCTGAATCTGGAGAGCCTCACGTCGGTGTGCTCCATGGTGAGCAGGTGCTCGACCTTTCTCTCTGGCTGGCGCAGAACACTCCTTATAACCGTCCGGAGCCGATGGACATGGTCTATCTGGTCAAAAAAGGCGAAGGGGGCCTGGCGATGGTCAGGAAAGCTCTGGAAGCCGCCGACAAGGGCCTCGATGCCCCTTTTCTGGTCCCTTATGAGCAAGACAAGCTGCTTGCACCAATACTTCACCCTCCAAAGAACATAATCTGCATGGGCCGCAACTACCCTGAGCACGCTTCAGAGGCGGCACGCGCTTTCGGTGAGGCCCCGTCCGAGCCGCCCAAATACCCAACTGTCTTTACAAAGGCTATCACAAGTATCAATGGCCCCTATGCCGATATCCCCTACGATAGCAGCGTAAGCGTGCAGATAGATTGGGAGGTCGAGCTTGCCCTGGTGATAGGTCGTGCTGGGAGAAAGATAAAGCGCGCCGGCGCCTTGGATTACGTCTTCGGATATATGGTGCTCAATGACGTTACAGCCCGCGATATACAGAAGCGCCACGGCAATCAGAACTTCCTGGGCAAGAGCCTGGATGGTGCATGCCCTTTCGGCCCCTGGATAGTTACGCCGGACGAGATAGGCGACCCGGGCAACCTGCAACTGTGGACCCGCGTTAACGGGGTCGAAAAGCAGCACGGCAACACGCGAGACATGATTTTCGACGTTCCAACCTTCATAGAGGCGCTGTCCCTCACAATGACCTTAGAACCAGGCGACATCCTCGCCACAGGCACACCGGAGGGCATAGGCCATGCTCGCACGCCACCTGAATATTTACGCCCCGGCGATGTAGTTGAGTGCGAGGTAGAGAAGATAGGGGTGATTAGAAACAGAGTTTCGGACGATAGACGATAGACGATAGACGATATCTTTACAATCGTCCATAGTCCCTCGTCCGAAACATAGGAGATCAACTTGGCCGATCAGAACAACCCGATAGAGCGCCACCTTTTCCTCCGCGTAATGGGCTCGTTTGCTACGGGCGTAACTGTGGTAACAGTCGCCGGTAAGAACGGCGACCATAGAGGATTTACGGCCAGCGCCGTATCTTCGCTGTCGCTGGAGCCTCGTATGTTGCTTGTGTGCGTCAGCGAACATTCGACCAGCCTGGATATCATCAAAGAAGCAGGCATGTTCTGCGTGAACATCCTGGCTTCGAACCAGCAGGAGATCGCGCAGCAGTTCGCCACGCGCGCTGGAGATCGTTTCGCCGGGTTGCGCTGGCGTCCAGGTGCGGAGACGGGCGCGCCCATCATTGACGGTTCGCTGGCTTACGCCGAGTGCAGGCTGGTGGACACCTGCAATGGTGGGGACCACGTTATTCTTATGGGGGAAATTCTAGCAGCCGATGCCCATGAGGCCGAGCCTCTATTGTATTTTCGCGGGCGCTACGGCACATACGATGCTGTTGTGGCTCCTGTTGTGCACCCGGCAGACATCTGGGAAATCTGGTGATGCGGTTTTACAATAGTTTTACATAGGTGTAACAGGATAACTGTAATAGCGGTCTATAATGGAAATAGAGGCTGCAACAAAGTGCCTTGACAGAGAGCACCGTTTGCTAACACCGCCGGCAGACGGAGCAGACGCAAAATCAGGTCACGAACTAATGTATGTGGAGGTACAGACAAAATGAAATCTATAAAATCGCTCCTGGGCATAGCCGCACTGACAGGGTTGGTTGCTTTCGGCACTTTCGCCGGTTCGGCCGTCGCAGCGGCCCCCCACCAGCCCCAGACGCCGGGCAGGGCCAACACAACTGCCCCGCAGAACCCGCACCCTATTCGCGTCACAGGGCGCGTCGCCAGAGTCGGTGACAACGTGTTCGCGCTTCAAGTGAGGAACGGTATGACTGCTACTGTTTATGTAAGCGAGGGCACATGGATACTGGTGCCGCAGAACGGAAGCTGCGTGCAAGGTTCGCTGAGCGAGCTACAGACCGGCAGGCCCGCCGTCGTCGCAGGTATGACCACTAACGACCGAGGTGTGATCAACGCCCGTACAGTCGCGCAGTGCAGGGCGGGAGTAGCGGATAACCAGCCTGCTCCCAGGCTCGCAAAGATACGCCAGGAACTGGAGAAGCACGCCGGCGCGGGCACGATAAAGTCGCTAAACGGGGACGCTCTTATAATAACTAACGCGCAAGGCAAAGACATAACGGTGAACACCAGCGCTGATACAATCGTGCTCAATAACGGATTCCAGGGCGCGGGGTCGCTAAAGGCCGGAGATAAAGTACAGGTGTTCGGACGTCCTGATAAAAGCATGGGCTCCGCAACGCGCACGATCACAGCCTGGGCAATACGCGTTGACAACGGCAGCACGCAACTGATGATCGGGCACGTGGAGAGCGTTAACGGTAGCATCGTCACCCTCAAGACTCCAAGGCACCGAGAAGGCGTCCAGCTTACCCTTGGTGGGAACACAGGTTATAAGTCTATGACAGTAGCCAACCGGCAGCCCACATTCAGCAATGCAACGCAGGCTGATGTGAAAGCAGGCAGTAACATGATAGTCGAAGTCGTAGCAAGCGCCGACGGGAAGAGCGCCACAGCGAATTCCGTAGTAATCTTGCCGTCAGTAAAGTAAATCAGGCATACAAGAAAAAGCCGGGGTCACGACACGACCCCGGCTTTTTCTTGTATGCCATCCCGTTAGGGGATACGGTAGTCGCCGTACAGTACCCTTTCCCCGGCAGGTCTTTGAACTCCTGGGGCTTGTTCAAGCGTTACTGTCGCTCCCTCCATACCGTGTATATCATCGGGAAGTTTGGCGATGTGTAATGCCTTGCCCGTACTGTCTACAGTGAACGTACCTGCCGCGATAGGTTCGCTGTTTGATTTCAACCACCACAGTTCGTATACCTGCTGTGATGGAAGAGGCTGCAAGTTACTGGCCCAAAATTCCACTTCTCGCGTTTTGGTATCTATTATGCAAGATGCCTGGGCGCTTGGCTGTGGGCCCAGCCCCCCAAACTTAAACCCAAGAATAGGCGGTCTCGATGCTGGTACAGGCTCGCTTGTCGGGAGCAATCGGGCAGTTACGTACGCTGTGACTCCTACCACTACCACAATCATTGCCGCAATAGCTGCGATCCTGGGCAGTGCTCCCCTTATTCGGCCACCCTCTTTAAATTCGCTCGGCCCTTTAGCAGCGGAGGAATAAGCTTCTAGCTGTCTGACCGCGGGGGTTGGTACGATAGAAATCACATTATTAACTGGAGGAAGCTCTTGGGCTGTGCCATTAGAAATTCTGGTAACCGTTTCTTGCGGTGTATCGGCCAGCCGCGCCATGAAACGCGCTTTGTGGTCCGAGGGCGGCTCCGCGGGTGCGACAGCATAGCCCAGCGCACTTATCACTTGCGTGTACTGCTGCGCAAGCGTTACGTGAGCCCTGCACTCGCTTAATTGACGCTCGAAGTCGGAAGCCGCACCTTGTTCCATGATGCCAAAGGTGTAGTCAGCCAGTCTTGCTTCCCAATCTTCCAGGTTGTTTTCTGCTTCCGGATTCACACTGTTCACCTTGCTGCTAACTGCTTATTGCTTATTGCTAACTGATTGTTACTCGACTTCTAAAATGAGCGGTATGTAATAAGTGCCAATCTTACTGCTCGTCGCTTATAAGACTGCTTGACCCGAGCGCTTTTCTCAAGTTTTGCAAACCAAGCCTCATCCGTGTCTTTACTGTGCCCAGGGGCTGCTTTAGTTTGTCTGCTATCTCGCTCTGGGAGAAGCCACCGTAATAGGCGAGCTCAAGTATGCGACGTTGTTCAGGTGCTATCCCCGCCAGGGCTTGTCTGACGGTACGCTGCTGCTCTGCTAACCATACCCTGTCGCTCGGGTCCAGATCATAGTCGGGTTCGGCGTCGAGCCGGTTGCCCATAATTGGATCGTCCAAAGCTACCTCGGTCCGCGAGCGGCGTCGTAATTCGTCAATGCACCTGTGGTGCACCAGGCTCAACAACCAGCTAGCGAACCGGCCTTTCTGCGCTGAATATTTATCTGGTTGGTTCCACAGTTTCAGAAATACCTCTTGTACAACTTCCTCGGCGAGCGCGGCATCACCCAGCATCCTGAGCGCCAATCCGAAACACTGGCGCACATAACGATCGTAAAGCTGTTCGAGCGCCTGCGCATCTCCACTCGTCAGGCGGACGACTAACTGATTATCAGTGCTGGGTAACAGGTCCACAAATGCTCCCGAAGAGCTGCGCAGGTCGCCTCTTTCCCACTACGTGATGGTTATCACGTAACGCGGCGGTTGTCTACTCAACTCCACAGCAAAGCGCGGGCCTCACCCTTCCGTCTGTGAACCCGCGCAGTCCGCAGACCGCCAGGCCACATATGTGTTAGAGCCATATGCTGCGCAAGTTGGACCGGTGGTTGAACCGGCGGCTAATGAGCATATGGTCGTTTCGGTAGGGTGTGACAAGCTGTACGCATTGCCTCACAATTAATATACGGGATTATAGCCTAGGTGGATTGTGGGGTGCAACTTCGGGACGATGGGCGATAGACGACTGACGACTGTTAGTTATCCACATTCCCGCATCTCTCACCCGTCTTTTGGTGCCTATTTTCTATAGTCTATGGCCCATAGCCGGGGTAGTAGTACCTTTTTCCTACCCGGCCACGCGTGACTGTGCCTGCCTGTGCGTGGGTGGCTACAGGGTAGTAGCCAATAAGTACTGCCTGCATCCCGTTGACTCCGATTCTGGGGTCGGGTACTATGTATGCTGAGTGAAGACCCGACGGGCTCAGCGGTCCTCTCCACTTCTCTAAACTACCCTTATACATAAGGTTGTGTACATGGCCTCTCTAAACTGGCCACTGGTTCCTCCTACATCCGCTCAGGGTTCGAGGGAACTTATAGAGCGCTTGCGATGGGTGATAGGTCTGCGATGGACGTTGGTTATCGCCTTGCTCCTGGTAGGCCTTTACGGTCGCGTCTTCCAGGGAGAAGCGCGCGGGATCGGGGCCATACACGTGGGCCTGGCGCTGTTTGTGCTTGGCTATAACGCTCTGTTCCTGAACCTCTCGAAGCGGCCAGATTTCGGCTCTGCTAACCTGGTCGCCCTGGTTCGATTTGGCCAGATACCTGTTGATCTGCTGATACTCACTGTGCTTGTGCATTTTCGCGGAGGTTTCGCGGGTCCCGTCTTTGTCCTGTATTTTCTTTATGTATTCGTGGGACTGGCTATCCTGCCTCCATCCGGCGCTTATTGGGTGGCGGGCACTGCTGCTGCCTGCTATGGGCTGCTGATAGCATACGAAAGTAGCCAGTCGAGCGCGAATTCTGAGCCAAAAGTATACCTGAGCTATTTTCTTATCGTTTCTGCCGCGCTCATGCTGACAGCCTATATCGCCAATTACTTCGCGCGTTTGCTCACCAGGGACGAGAGCACGATACGCCGCCAGCTTGGAGAGATGAACACCCTCTACGCAGTAACCCGCAGGATGGCGAATACTCTCAATGGCGATGAATTGATGCGCACTCTGCTTTCGCTGGCCAACGATGCGACCAGTCCAGCCGCGTGTTGGCTCGTGCTCTTTAACGAGTACGGTAAAGGCGTGCTGGGTGCGACCATCGGTGTCTCTGCCGAGGAGCGTAAGCGCTATAGCGAACATATTATTTTTATCAACCACCCGCTAGCCAGGCAGTTAGCGGGAGACCACAGGGGAATCTTCGCGCCCGATGCGCAAGCAGTGCCAGAGTTGCAGCCGATGATTATCCGCCCCGCCACGCGCTCGCTGTATGCGCTGCCTATGCTCAATGACGGCAGGCTAACGGGCGTTCTTTGCCTCAGCTACGACGTGCCTTATACCATGCCCGAAAGTTACCGCACGCTGCTTGATACCATAACTCAGCAGGCCGCTCTAGCAATTGAGCGTTCCCGGCTGTTCGCGGAAGCCGAGCGCGCCGCCCGCGAAATGACCGGCCTCTACCACATCGGCCTTGCTACTACATCGTCGTTGCAAATTGACGAAGTGCTACTGCTGCTCTATGAGCAGATAAACCGGGTGCTCCACCCCTATACATTCTATATTGGCCTATACGACGAGGACCTGGCGGAACTTCGCTTTGATATATACGTGGAGAACGGAGAATTCGTGCCTCCCTTCCGGTATAAGCTGGGCGATGGGGTAACGGCCTGGGTCATACGCAATCGTAGGCCGGTGTTTATCCGCGATTGGGAGAAGGAAATTGAGCAACTACCGTTTGAGGCGGGTATTGTTGGTGTGCCCACACAATCGCTCATTAGCGTGCCCCTAATGGCGAAAAGTAAGATGGTGGGGGTTATGTCCGTCCAGGCCGTCGTTGCTGATGCCTTTGACCAGGATCACCTTCGCCTGCTCACCTCCATTGCGGGACAGGCAGCTCTCGCGCTAGAGAACGCCAAGCTGCATGCCGAAGTACACGAGCAGGCCCAGCGCGATCCGCTTACAGGCGCGTACAACCACGGGGTATTCATAGAAAAGCTGCACAGCATTGTGCACCAGGCAAACATTGATAAGCACACGGTTGCGCTCATTATGCTTGATATAGATCATTTCAAACCTTACAACGACCAGTATGGACACATGGTAGGAGATGATGTGCTTCGCTCTATAGTGGTTGCTATCCAGAACCACCTCAAGTCGAGTGACATCGTCGGCCGCTGGGGTGGCGAGGAGTTCGGCATCATATTGCCCGATGTGAGTCGCGTCCAGGCGAGGTTGGTAGCCGAGCGCATAAGGCACACAGCCGCGCACACAACGTTGAGCGACATTCACAACCGGGTGATCCCCTCTCCTACCGTGAGCCAGGGCATAGCTTTGTTCTCGGAAGATGCCACTACTATAGAAGAACTCATAGACAAAGCCGACTCTGCCCTCTACCGCGCCAAAGACCTGGGCCGCAACCACATCGCCGAATGGGCCGAAATGAATGATGACGGCTTTGGTCCGTTTTCCCTCCGAGCCAGTGGGTAGAACGTAAGACGTGAAACGTGAAACGTGAAACGTGAAACGTGATAAGTTATAATAGTCACGCATCATGCATCACGCATCACGCATCACGCATCACGCATCACGTTTTACGTCCCATGCCTGATTTCTCCGACAAACAAGCTATACTCAAACGTGTTGCCGAACGCTCCCAGTTGCGCGAAGGGCCTCAGGGTATCGAACACGTGCTGCGGGCTGTTTTTCGCGCACAACACGACACGGCAGCCGAGCCTTTGACGGGGCGAGCCCTGGCGCGTTTAGCCCGGCTTCCCGTGCCCGTAATAACAGCTGTGCGGCGTGAGTTGGAGCATGAGGGGCTTGTGGAGCCGGGACCGCATATACGCTTGACTGCTGAGGCTGACTCCGCGCTGGGCAAAGAATGGGGTTGGTCGGCGTCTCTCGACTCGCAAGGCTCCGTGATCTGTAAAGTGTGCGGAGGCACCGGTATCGCACCCTCCGGCCCTCAGTGGGAGGGCGTCCTTTCTACTCTCAGGCGGCACTTCAAAGACAACCCGGGCGTGGACGTAACGCTCGACCAGAGCCACTGCACGCCCGAGACCAATCTACGCCGAGCTGCTTATATGCACGAACACGGCGCGCTTGCCGGTAAGGACGTGCTCGTGCTCGGCGATGACGATTCGCTGTCGGCGGCTGTCGCGCTTGCAGGTCAGGCGCTGTCGGCTGCGGGCAAACTGGCGCGGCGCGTGGTCGCTGTAGATACGGACGAGCGTATTTTGAGACACCTTCGTGACATTGCCGTAGCCGAGGGCGTGCTTATCGGACTTGTCAGGCACGACCTTCGCAAGCCATTGCCTGATGACTTACAGGGCGAGTTCGATACAGTAGCTACCGATCCGGCCTACACTTTGCCCGGCCTGAAGCTGTTCCTGTCGAGGGCTGTCGAGGCGGTGAAACCAGAGGGCGGACGCATATTTCTGAGCTTTGGGCACCGTCCGCCGGAGGAGCAGCTTGCCGTACAGAAATTGATTGCCGACACAGGGCTTGTGATCGAGCAACTCATACCCAACTTCAACAGCTACGTTGGCGCGGGCGTGCTGGCGGGCGTGAGCGACATGTATATGTTGCAGGCCACTACTGAGTCCGAGCCGCTCGTGGAGGGGGAATACACGGGCCCCATCTACACCGGGCAGATGCGTCCGACCTTGCGAATGTACGCCTGCACATCCTGCGGCCAGCAGATAGCGGTTGGCGGCGAAGCAGGTGGTCAGTTCGCCACTATAGAGGAACTAAAGGAAAAGGGCTGCCCTGCTTGCGGCGGACACGATTTCAAGCTATTATCGAGGAAGCAGGCGAATTCTGATAAACCAGGCGGGGCGGGCAGCAATGGGCACGGCTAGAGATCAAGACTCAGGGACCGAAGACCGGTTATCGCCCGGTGACGGAAAGATCGTTCGCTATGTTGTTCGCCAACCGGACGCCGAAGACATTGACGCGCTTATTGGGTTCGAGATTGACATAGCGCGCATCTCCTTCCCGGACGATCCGGTGGTTGACCCTGAAGTACACCGCAAGAAGCTTCAGAAGGCGCTGGAGCGTGATCGTGAGGGGATGTTTGTAGCGGAGGATAGAGAAACCGGCAAGGTGGACGGCTGGCTCTGGGTCGCGCTGAACAGCAACTTCCTCACGGGGGAGAACTATGCCAACTTTCGCTCGCTGGCGACCACCCAGGGAGAGAACAGCGCTCAGGTAGCGGAACTCCTTTTCAGGCGCGGCATAGAATATGCGCAACAAAACGGCGTGACTGAGATTACCGGCAAAGTACACGTCAGCAACGTGTCCATGCGCGTGATATATAAGAAATTCGGCTTCAGGGCAGAGCATTTGACAATGAAGCTTAGAACGTGAAACGTGGTGCGTGAAGCGCGATGCGTAAAGGGCTCTATTGTGTATCGCGCATCACGCATCTTGCGTCGGAGACAGATGATAAACAAACACGTACTATACGATGCATGGGTTGAGGACCACATGGCGCTGGCCACGGTGGAGCCTATCCGAGATTTGATGTGCAAGGCTGCTGAGGCGGGCGGTGCTACAGTGATACACCAGTATTTCCACCAGTTCAACCCATGGGGCGTAACAGGTTTCCTGCTGCTGGCGGAGTCGCATATTTCGGTACATACCTGGGTGGACGAGGGTTTCGCGGCATTTGACATTTTTACCTGCGGCCCTATGAACACCGACAAGGTGCTTGAAGTCATACGTGAGGGTCTCAAACCCAAGCACGCCAGCGTGCGACGCATTGTTCGCGGTGGTGATACAGGTCCTGCGTATTCCAACACGCCTTCCGGTGAAGACCCCGCCCACCAGCACAATCCACCCGAGTCTCGCTAAGCATAATGGGAAGTGTACACAGGCTAATAAAGTGCGTCGTGTGGGACCTCGATAACACCCTCTGGCCTGGAATCGCGGTAGAGGGGCCCTCTGAGAGCGTGCCTCAACCGGACGCTGCCATTCTCGCAATAATAGCTGAACTGGAAGCCAGGGGCATCGTCAACAGCGTCGCCAGCCGTAACGACCCTTCTCTTGGTAAATTGCTCCTCGATCAGCCTCTACTGGCGGGTAAACTGGTCGCCCCACAGGTCAGTTGGGAGCCTAAGAGCCAGGCGTTGCGCAGGATCGCTGAGAAACTAAATATTGGCCTGGACGCTCTGGCTTTTGTTGACGACAGCCCCTACGAGCGCGCTGAAGTCGCCTATATGCTGCCCCAGGTGCTCGTTTTGTCCCCGGATGAAATACATGCTGCGTTAGAAAGCTCAGCGTTCAAGCCCAATCACCTGACCAAAGAGGGTGAAAATCGCGCCGAGATGTACAGGGCCGAGGAGCAGCGGCTCGCCGCCGAAGAACGGTTCTCCGGAAGTCGCACGGATTTTCTGCTCTGGTGCCAAATGCGCTTGTGGATAGCTCCCGCAACTCAGGACGACCTCGACCGTATAGTGGAACTGACCGAGCGTACGCACCAGCTCAATTCCACCGGGCGGCGCTACTTGGTTGACGAACTGCGCGAGCGACTGAACGATAATCGTTGGCTTATCCCCGTCGCACGCCTTACAGACCGTTTTGGCGACTACGGCACAATCGGCGCAGCCCTTGTCCGTACGGATATTAAATCCTCAGCAATAGTCAGTCCAAAATCCGACGCCTGGTTGGTCGAACTCCTAATGCTCTCGTGCCGGGTCGAAGGGCGCGGCATTCCGGCTGCGTTGCTGCGCTGGATAATGGGCGAGGCTCAAAATGCGGGAATGCAGCAACTTAGAGCCGTCTACAGAGTCAATGAGCGCAATTTGCCCGTGCGCCTGCTTTTCAGGCAGATGGGCTTTGAGGCAGCGGGCAATGACCAGGACGGCCTCGTAATGCTGTCACGCGACCTTTCTGGGCCTCTGCCTCCCTACCCTGAGTGGCTGCGGCTAGACGCCAACGCTAAGGGCGAATGAACTATGGAGCATAAAGATTCCGACAATGAAACCGGCGTTCGCGTGCGTATTCTCCTGGCGAGGGTGCTTGAGCGCGACCCGGGTGAACTGGCCGCAATTCCAGATAGTACTCGCCTGTTCAGTGAAGGCGTGGCTCTAGACTCGTTGACCGGTATGGAACTGCTGGCCGCCATTCACCAAGAGTTTGAGATAGATATCGCCGCTGAGGACTATAATCTAGATAGTTTGCGGACCATAGGTACGTTGGTAGAGTATCTGAACGCGGCCCGATAGGATCCCTTTTCACTCTCAATCTGGCTATTATAAGGGTCTTGAATCATTGACTAAGAGGGCAAGACTCGGATATACTTACTTTGATATTGTGTTAGCGCGCTAGATTCGACGGTGAATATTCAGGTTGCGCCGGTATGTTATTGGAAGCCCCAGTATTCCGCTGCTATGTCAGCAGAAGGAGTTATTGATAAGTGCACCGTAGTGACCCCAATAGGCAAGATAGGTTGGATCCGGGTGTTGGCAAGGAGGAAACCAGGAACGGCAGTGCGGGTCCGATTATCCGGAACGGCTCGTCCAAGCATGTAGATAGCGAAATGGATAAAGATATGACTATGTCCGATAGAGGTCAGGCGAAAGCTGTGGCCGCTCAAGGCTCAAGACAAATTCTTGTGGCTGACGACGATGCCCCCATACGTGAGATGATACGCACCCTGCTTGAGGACGAAGGCTATGAGGTCAGCGAAGCCTCAACCGGGCAAGAAGCCCTGGATGGCCTTAAGGCAGGCAAGTTCGACCTCATGATACTTGATATGCGCATGCCCGGCATGACGGGGCTTGACGTACTCAAGCAATTGCGTGAGAAGCAGGGTGAGCTACCCGTTATTCTCATGACCGCGCACGGATCGCCTAATATCGCTATCCAGGCGTCGTCGCTTGGCGTTTACGGGTACATAACCAAGCCTTTCGAGATGGACGAGGTGCTCAACCAGATTCAGCACTACTTCGAGCGGCAGATGCTCAGAGAAGAAGTGCGTACCCTCAGGTCACAGATCGAGCCGCGCGACCCCTCGGAGCGCATCATTGGTAACTCGCCCCCAATGCACGAGATTTACATGATTGTTGGGCGTTCGGCGCAGACGGAAGCTACCGTGCTTATTACGGGCGAGACGGGTACAGGCAAAGAGCTTGTGGCCCAGGTGCTGCACTCTAATTCGACCTACAGGCACGGGCCGCTCATCAAGGTCAATTGCGCGGCATTGCCGGAGACGCTGCTGGAGAGCGAACTATTCGGGCATGAAAAAGGCGCCTTTACCAATGCACTAACACAGCGCAAAGGCCGCTTTGAGATGGCCCACAAAGGCACCATCTTTCTAGATGAGATAGGCGAGATGTCATTGAGCACCCAGCGAAAGCTGCTGCGCGTGCTGCAAGAGCGCGAATTCGAGCGCGTGGGTGGCTCGCTTCCAATCAAGGTAGACACCAGGGTTATCGCGGCCACTAACAAGAACCTCGAAACCGAAGTCGACGCGGGTCGTTTCCGAGAGGACCTGTATTACCGTCTGAACGTCATAAAGATAGCCATGCCGCCACTGCGCGAGCGCAAAGAGGACATCCCTCTGCTTGTTGAGCACTTCCTGGACAAGCACAGGTATAATCCCACGGCGCAGCCTGCTCGTATCTCCGAAGAGGCTATGCAGGTGCTTATCAAGCACGATTGGCCCGGCAATGTCCGTGAACTGGAGAATACCGTGCAACGCGGCGTAGTTATGTCTCAAGGCGGTGTGATAACCAGCGAGCACATACTCATATCCAACTTCACGGACCGCCAGGTTGTAGATATAGGCCGGTTGGTACGGGAAGGCACCCCGCTTGCGGAAATAATGGGTCAGACCGAAAAGATGGCCCTCACCGAGGCATTGCAAGCCTCCGAGGGGGACCGCAGCCAAGCGTCGCGTTTGCTCGGTGTGGACCGCCCGGACTTTTATGAGAAGCTAAAAGAATACGGGCTATCCGCCTGAGAAGTCCCAGTGATTGTACCCAAAATCAGCTATACCAAGTTTGTGAACTGGTATAGCTGATTTTTTGAGTTCGGCTTGGCATGCATCTTGCAGGTATCACGGCTGGGGTCGGTCTTTACTCGCCCGTAAAGCTGAGAATGCAGCCTGAAGGCCTGATTCTTGCTTTGACAAGACAGTTAGTGCCTGTATGTGGCATAGGCATAATAATTAGATAGACAACCTTACAGAAAGGACGTTTGCCACATACCCTTATATCGTCCGATTATCACTTTATATAAGGGAGGGCTTGGCCTTACCACCCGGCCAAAAGACTCATGAGCAGAATACTTATTGTTGACGACGAGCCTACGATTGTAGAACTCCTCGAAGAGCACCTTCGCAGTGAAGGCTATGAGACTAACCATGCTTACTCGGGCGAGGAAGCGCTTCAGCTGTTGGACCGGGACGTGCCTGATCTGGTGCTCCTCGACCTCATGCTCCCCGGTATGGACGGCTACGAGGTTTGCCGCCTCATGCAAAAAGACTCGCGCCTGAACCACATCCCCGTGATCATGCTGACCGCACGCAGCGCTGTGCAAAACAAAGTCCTGGGCTACCAGCGCGGCGCGGATGACTATGTTGTCAAACCCTTTGATCCTGATGAGTTGAGTGTGCGTGTGCGCGCCCAGTTACATCACCTGTACCACGACCGCATTTCGGAGTTGACAGGGCTTCCCGGCTCGCAACTCGTTGAAGACAAGATAGCTGAACTTACCTCCAATAGCAGCCGCCCCTGGGCCATTCTCTATGTTGATATAGAGAATTTCGCGGTCTATAACGAGAATTACACCTTCCTCGAAGGCGATGAGATGCTTAAGATGGTTGGGCGGTCACTCAGAGAGGCTGTGAGAGAAGCAGGCGATTCGGACGGCTTTGTGGGCCACATGGGTGGCGACGAATTCGCGGTGCTCACCAGGCCGGAGTATGTTGACACGATAAAGCAGATAGCCGAGCGCCTTTTCAGCGAAGCCAGCCAGGACTTCTATTCGCCGGCCGACCGCGACCAGGACTACATGGTCAACATCAACCGCCAGGGGCTTCTATCTCGCTCCAAGCTGTGCGCGCTGCGATTCGATGTTGTGACCAACGAGGCGTCCTAAAACTCTTCGTCCTCAGACTTTTATTGTAGACACAAAACAAAGCCGGTTGCATAGCAACCGGCTTTGTTTTGTGTCTGATACAGATATCAGGATGCCACTATGCTCTTACCGCCTAACGGCTAATAGGTCCGCAGCCGGCCAGGCCATAGTTGGACTTCAGCGCTGTGAAATCCTGGGCATTGACTATGTGGTCTCCGTTGAAGTCAGCCCTGTCGTCGTAACCCGGGTCGCCAAGCGACTTACCGAAACTTACGCGCAGGATGTTGAAGTCGGTTACCGTAATCACGTTGTCGTTATTAGCGTCTCCGGCCCTTAGGGTCCCCATCTCCTGGGTAGATGTGCAGCCGGTTATCGTGAGTATACCGCAGTTCGCAAGGAATTTCGGGCTTTTCACGCGGTAGTTGTAACTGCCTGAAGGTACTCCTGTCATCGGTATGGTGAAGTAGCCGCTGGCGTCCGTGGTCGCCTCGTAATTGCGCTCAACCCCGGCAACCTTTAGCGTAAGGGTGATCGGTAGGATATTGCGCGCATCTGGCTGCGGCGGGCGACTCTGGAATGTCACATGTCCTACTAATTGGGCCACGCATGTTGGTGTGCCGGTGTGCGTGATAGTTGGTACGACAGTCTGGGTAGCTGTATTGATCGGCGTGTTGGTGGGCGTGTTAGTGCCTGTCGCGGTGTCTATAGGAGTACTGGACGGTGTGTCGGTGCTTGTAGGAATGTCTGTTGGCGTATCAGTGATTGTGGGTATGTCCGTGGGTGTGTTTGTCGCAGTGTTTGTGAATGTGGGTGTGATAGTTGGGGTGAAGGTACGTGTAAAGGTTGCCGTGGTGGTGGCCGTGTTAGTCACGGTAGCTGTCTGGGTTTGTGTTGGTTCTCCGCATCCCAGAGGCCGGAAAGTCAATTGCATACCTGCGCTTAGTACCGCAGCATTACACGAATACTGGGATGCGCTGCCCGTTGGTGCGCTGCCCGTGCCTCTCTGCGAACCCACAGTGGCACTGTTGCCGTTGGTGTGATCGGTGCCGTTGCCTGCAAGGTTGCCATACACGAAGTCAAATATACCATTCGGACCTTCGTGCAGTAACACCTCAAAGTTAGTGTCAATGGCGCTGCACAGGGCAGTAGATGTGCGGATGCAGGTTCGCCACTCGATGGTGAATACCTGGCTGCCGGGCGTGCCGCTCAGCGATGTGAAGATGCCCGCGCCAACATCCGGCGTATTATTGTCGGTACGCAGGTCGTCCCAGTACGGCAGCATAGCGTAATTAAAGGTGCTCGTCGGCAGGCAGACGTTGCTGAAGCTCGTGCTGCTGCTAACAAACTGCACATTGCCGTTAGAGCTTACACTTGCGCTCGTGTACGGCACGCCGTAGAAGTTGAATGTAAACGGCAAAGTAATAGCCGTGTTGCAGTCATCACAGTGGTTGCCGATGTCGGTCGCGGCGGGTGTAAATCTCGCCCCGGTGGAGGGCTCGATGACGTAGTCCGATCCTGGACCACACGTCGGTAAAGGTGTCGCAGTAGAAGTCTGCGTTGGCGTAGAGGTCGGACTGTTCGTTGGCACGCTACACGATTGTGGCTGCGCGATTATCAGCAATCCAGGACTGAGACTTGCGGTGTTGCAAGAATACTGAGTGTAGCTAATGCCTGTGGCTCTTTGCACGCCGACCGTGGCACTGCTGCCGGTACCCGATGGGCCGCTCAACGCTCCATATGCCATGTCAAAACGTGATTGACCTTCGTACAGGCGAACTTCGAAGTTCACCGTGCCGGAATTGCAAGAACCCGCATTGTAAATACAGGCCCGCCACTCGATGTTATAGATGCGGTTGGGTGCAATCCCGACCACCGAGGTGTAAATACCAGGAGTGTATGTTGTGGTGATGCTAGTCCTCAGGTCGAGGTCATCCCAGAACGGTAGGATAGCATAGTTGAGAACCGAACTTGGCAGGCACACATTATTTGGATTCCGGTCCGAGGTATTACTGACGAACTGAACGTTGCCGTTGGTGCTCAGGTTTGCTGTGCTGAAAGGTTGCCCATAGAAGGCGTAGCTGAACGGCAATGCTACAGATACGGTGCTATCATCGGCCTGTGAGCCTGTTACCAGAGTCTTGCCCGTGGGATCAATTGCAGAAGCCGCAGTAGTGAAGACGTAGTCCGCACCCGTGCCACAGGGTGGGAAAGCTGTGGGTGTGATTGTTGGACTGTTTGTGACGGTCGACGTGCGGGTGAGTGTAACTGTGTTACTGTTCGTAGGTGTAAGGGTCGGACCACCAGGAGTGATTGTCGGCGTGCGAGTTAGCGTGGACGTGTTTGTACTTGTTCGAGTACTGGTGCTCGTTGATGTACTTGTCGAAGTGACCGTAAACGTTGAGGTAGGGGTAAAGGTAGGTGCGCTACATGCAATCTGCTGGAAGGTAAGTTGCATGCCCGCCGTCACGCTGGCGGTGTTGCAGGAATACTGGGTGAACTTCATACCGCCTGTGCCTGTGCTCTGCTGTATGCCTACGGTAGCGCTTGAGCCACCTTGGAGCAGCGTGCCATAGACAAAATCAATTCGCTCGCTGCCTTCGTAGAAGCGTATCTCGAAATTGGTATCTATAGCCGAGCATGCAGAAGACGAGGTGCGTATGCAAGCGCGCCACTCGATGTTGAAGATGCGGTTGGGTGCGCTTCCGGTCACCGAGGTGAATATACCTTCGCCTGTTGTACCGTCAGTGCGCAAGTCATCCCAGTAAGGCATAACGGGGTTTACAAAGGTCGAATAGGGTAGGCAGATGTTGCTGAATGACGTGGAGCTACTGCTAAACTGCACGTTGCCGTTGGAGCTAACCGTCGCGCTGGTAAACGTTGATGTGTAATACTGCACAGGAAACGGCAGTGCTATAGCGGTCACGCCGTCATCAGTATGGTTGCCGACGTCGGTTACTCCCGGCTCAATAACAGCGCCGGTGGATTGGGTTACTGTGTAATCGCGGCTGGGATCAGGTACGCACGGAGTGGAAGTTGGCGTATCATTTACGACAGTGGTAGGCGTATCCGTCGGAGCACCTTGTATCCGGTTCCCTCCCGGCGCACTTGCCGCTGGATTGCTATTAACGGGCGCACCGCTATTTGAACTGGTGGAATTTGGATTGGCTGGCAATAGGGAGGAGGAGCCAACCGGCGCTCCGGCGAGCGCGTTACTTGCTAATAATCCCGTCCCTAATATGATAAGGGCCAGGAGAGTGAATATATACAACCGGGAGTGTTGAGATCTGCTCGATGCTGTCATGACGTTTCTCCCCTCTCTGATAGTTTACATTCGGTCTGTGTCCATTATTCCGACTGGTTAACTATTGTCCTCCTTTCTCTAAAGCAACACACAAACGAATGGCTGCGCTGACGCGCAACCATCCTGGATAATCTTCCACTGGGAGTAGGTATTCTCGTAATCCGAGGCGAAACAAGAGAGATCCAGCGTGCGGACTGCCAATCTAGAGCGGGCGGTTAGCCCTGTGAGTTACCAGGGCTGCCCGTTTCAACTGTGCGACGCTTTAGCTTGCTGCTGCGTCAAGGTAAGCAATCGGAATAAACTCCAGGCCCTTGGCCTCTTCTGCTTCGAGTATGGTCTGGAGACTGCGCAATGCCCTGTACTGTAGGGCGCGAATTGCGCCTTCATTTTTGTTCATCATCTGGGCGATTTCGCTGTTTTTGTAACCTTCAACAAACTTCAGTGCAACTACTTGCTGCTGCTCAAGCGTTAGTTGGTCAATAGCAGCTTTCAATTCGGACGCCTCAACAGCAGAGTTGAGCGCGTTCTCAGGGTCGGCGGGCTCGTCCGGTGTAAAGAGTAGATCGTTCAAAGGCACGGGGTCGCGGCGCGTGCGGTAAAAATCTACCACCAGGTTGTGTGCGAGCTTATACAGCCAGGACGAAAACGGATAACCACACCACTTGTAGCGGCCTATAGCTTCCCACGCCTTCAGGAAAACTTGCTCACAAAGGTCCTCGGCGTCTGACGCGTTGCCTACTTTGTAGAAAATGTACTTGTAGACTTTCCAGCACAGTGGGATCCGAAGCTTGGAATTCACGTGACTTGAAGTCGCGGC
>JADMIO011602869.1_pt1 | contig 46641 bp, 48 predicted proteins | sample 8958161 | NCBI WGS metagenome assembly JADMIO01 (sample SAMN16585339, study PRJNA669376) | soil metagenome | isolation source: Crop rotation soil | place: USA: Cullars Rotation, Alabama | collected 2011
GGCCGCGACTTCAAGTCACGTGAATTCCAAGCTTCGGATCCCACTGTGCTGGAAAGACAGGACGCAGATTGGTCGCCCGGATCATCGGCGACGCGCCGGCGAAGTCCGCGGACGCGGAGACCGGAGAATGGCTGCCCGGCTACTTCCGATCAGAGTGGCGCAGGCCGCTGCTGCGCGGCCTTGAGGGAGTTGTAAGAGACCCGCAGGGCACCGCCCATGCGGCGCTGGCTGAAACGGTCAAGGCGATTAACCGGCGTCGCAATGTGGCCGACTTTGATCAGGCTGACGCCAATCAGATGAGGTACGCTATAGGCAGCGGCAAACGATATTTCACCGTCTTTTGCAAGACTGGCACACTCGACCCTGATAACGACGGCCCGCTGCTTGAGGACTCTATATTCGTCTTCACCGCGGGTATCTGGGACGACCAGACAGGCAAGTTCTGCCGCGGCATCACCGGGGCGATCTACCTCGAACAAGCGACTCAGGGGCAGGCGCAACGTTTCGCAGCCGACCTCATACGCCTCCTCGACAGCTACCCGCGATACGGGTGGGGCGAAGTTGCGAACGATTGCAAGGAGCCGAAACCGGCGGAGCGGACCAATGAGCCATAGGCCACATGTCGAAAGCGCCATGAGCCACGGCGGCGACAGGACACGCGTCGCCGCATGGGTGCTCGACTGCCTGGACAGGCATCCGCCGCCACCCGGCGGCGACCTGACGGTCTATGTCTGCTATCACTCTGGCGATATTAATTGTTTCGGCTCGGCGAGTCGCGACGAAGAGTTAGTGCAGGCCATCTACCGGGCTTACTTGCAAGAGAAGCAATGGGACAATGCCGACTTCGGGGATTTGCGCTTTGACCTGCGCATCACCCAGCCCGCTGCCCGACTGTTGCTGGCCTTGCGCGAAGGCTTCGGCGGATTTGATGGGGCGGCTGACAGCGCCTGGTCTGCCACTCGGCCACACGTGGACATCGAGTTCTGCTGGCAACAGGCCGACCTGCAAGTAGGGCCGGGGACGGTCGGGCTGGTGCAGTGCTGGCGCCCCCCTTTGGCCGCGAAGGCTGAGTTGGCCGCCATGCTGCGTGTCGAGTCGGCGGCCACCATCCCCCGCCACATTGACCGCTGGCAGCGCGGGGCGCGCTGGCAACGCCCCGAAATTTATCTCCCCATTGGTCAGACCACGCTGTCCGTGGGGCCTTGGGTCGGCTGCGACCTGCTGGTGCCAGAACTCAGGCAACTGCTTCTGGTCTCTTACGACAGCTACAGAGATGAGTGGCGTTGGCGGGCCGAGGGCGGCCCGGACGCCTTGCAGGGTTATGGGCAAGGGCAGATGCGTATTGATCATCAACTCGCCGAGACATCTTACCGGCTGACGTTGAGCGGCCAGTCGCTGGCAACGCCGCGCAACCTGGAAACTCAAGAAGAGGCCAACCGATTGCCGCTCTACTCGCTCGACATCGTCGGCTTCGCGCTGCCGCTCGGCCAGCCGAATGGCTACGGCGTCGTCCCCGAAGGATTGCCTGCCGAGATTGCCTTTCACGTCAGCAGTGGGCTGCGTTTGCCGAATGGTGCTTTCCTTTACGAGATGCGAGACTCGAAGAAGGTATATCTCTATGACAGCGGAGATGACTGGCAGAGCGCGCTTAGGTCCAGGCCGCTGGTCGAGGGGCATCCGGTCGAGCTTAGGGCGACGACTTCTGATTACCGCACCGTCCAAGCCGTGTGGCAGAGCGGACGAGGACTGCCGGAGGCTTTCCGAGGCGAACTGACATTGGAACCCGCCCTCGACTGCCTGCTCAGCCGTGGTGTTGTGTCAGAAGATGTGCCGGAAGACTTCTTCCCGGCTTACCAAGACGTGACGCTCGGGCGCGCGCCGTTGCGGCTCGAAACGCGGAACGGGTGGGATTACTCACTGATCTTCAACGAGACGGCCAGGCACCCCGTTTACGTGCGCGTCGGCGGGCAAACAGGATTCCTCCGTTACAGCTTCAGGGACGCGTGGGTGGTGCCGCTGGTTCCCCACATAGACAAATCGGTTGTGGCCGAATTCATTCTTGGATCTACTCATTACCAGTTGCACGAGGTTGCCGACGCCCGCTCCGCCGCCGCCGCGGGCGAGCGGTCTTTTGCTCCAGTGGGAGGTACCGCATGGGATTGAAGAAACGTGTCAGCAGGTTTTTTAAATCTTTGACCAGAATCGCCCCCGACGAGGTCGAGACGACGAGCCGTGAGCAAACCGTCCAGGGTGAGTCGGGGCCGCTGCCCCCCGACGTATTGACGCCAGAGGAACTGGGGCGTGCCCTCTTCAACCGGCTGAATAAATCTGTCCGTGAAGATCAGGACCCGGACGTCCGCCATCTGATGATAGAGGAGATTCGCGGCGACATGCTCTCCAACCACCTCATTAGCCTGATGTTCAGCCTGCGCACAGAGGAGGGCTCGCTGATCAGCGACCACTGGATAGATAAGGTACTTGAAGAGACGTCGGACCTGGAGATGCACCGCAGTGTCTTTTACTTCTACATCGATGAGCGGGCGCCCATCACCCTGCAATGGGAGACCGTAAAGACGAGCCTGTACAAGAAGCTGGTCGAATATGCCCGGAGGCATGCGTGCGTCACCCAGTTCCTTGAAAGCTACTTCGGCTTCCGCTGGAGAAGGGCCAACATAACGGATTCATTCGACCCGACCAACCCCAGTCATCAGGACTTGGTCCCGAACGCGCTCCCCTTGCACGTCAACGTGTGCCGCAAGCGATTCCCGGCGACCGGCCGCTTCGATGTGTTCATCGTTGGACGCAAGCCTGCGCATGACATGACCGAGATCGAGCGGTACGAGGAACAGCGACTAGCACGGCAGCGACGGGCCGCCGTCTTCGGGCGCAATGATAGTGAAGACACGGTCGTGCGGCTGGCCGTCAGCGTGCGCAGCAAGGGCAGCCGCAACGGCAAGTACGTTTTGTTTAACGCTCATCGGTTCAGCCCCGACAGCCCCGGCACGCGCACCGAGCGCTCGCTGTTTCTCGGCAACTGGCGCTCGGAGTGGCAACTCTCCATCGGTGCCGCCGAGCACGACGAGATTCGCTGCATAGCTCTGGGTGAATACACGGATAAGCTCACGCTGCATAATCTGCGAAAGGAGTCCGGCGCCTGGACGTTTGAACTGCAAGAGCCCTTGAGGCTCCCCTCGTGGTTCAAGTGTAAAAGGGGGATAGACATCGCTGAGGAGGGCGTAACCGTTTGGATGAAATCCCCGGGGGCGCTCCAGGTCGCCTTGCGGGGCTACCTCAACCGCGCGGAACACATCCCCAAGATCATGCTGTCCGGGCGCGTGCTTCCCAAAGAGCGAGGACAGAAGGACGAACTGGTCAGCAGCGCCGATCAGAGGCTGTCACAGCAACTCGCCCGGCTTGAAATCAGGTCGGCCATCGAGGTGCAACTCGGCAAGTTCTGGCTGGTGCGGACTGGTGAGGACAAAATGATTCGGATAACCAAAGAAGCAGACAACGTGTGGCAGTCCGCGGCGGTTGAGAATAAGCAGCGGTTCTCCGTCAACCAGTTCTCTTATGTTTGGACGAAAGCGGAAGGCGGCGAACTGCCGCAAGATTATTATGGCCAACTGCTCATCACGCCGCCGGACAATCTGAAGGTCAACTTCGAGCAGGAACTCGCCGCCAGCCCCGACGCCGACGAACTGCCGCTTGGGCGGGACAACGTCTTCACCAGCATATCGAATGACGTGGACCATCGCGACAACTTCCTGGGCGAGAGCGGAATCGTCAGTGTCAAGTGCTTGGACTTGAAAGGCGGCAAGCCCATCTATGGCCTTATCCCGGTCAGCGGTGCGAGGAACGCGTATTTCGCCTTCCGCCCGCCGGTGCGGCCCGCCGGCCATCAAACTGGGTGGCTGATCTACGACAGCCCGGACAAGCAACCGCGCAGAGACCTGGAGCCCGGCCCGAATGGATGGGTCCGCTATGGCGGGGCGGACTTGGTTCTGGATGATGCCAACAACACACTGATCTCCGGGACCAGCCTCTTCCTCATTAAGACGCGTGGCACGCCGCTCATCACCGACCGAGCCATGGCCGCCGCCGCCGCCGCACGCGATGTGGCCCCGGCGCATGCAGGCGCGGCAGTGACGGTCGCGACGCCGGTCTCACAGTTCAACCCTTCGGATAAAAATGACGTCTCCTTCCGATTGCATCGCACTGCCTGGCAGGGGTACACGCTCACCGAAGCTTCTAACAGCAATGTCGCCGTCCATTACAGGATGAACCGTGGAGACGACAAGCGATTCCTCAAGGTTTACTACATCTTCACTCAGCCCAACGCCGCGCGCGAGGCGAATTTCTACGAGCGGTACAAGGAGCGCGGTGACGATCTCTTCCTTCGCCCGCCCGACGATGTCTTGATAGAGCCGGACGGGGTGGCTCCCTGGGCAATGGTTTTTCCGCGCCTGACCCCGCTCGACGAAGGCCCACGGCCTGGGGCGGCGGAGGCGGCAGCCATAGGCTATGGCGTGGCCAAGCTGCTCCAGACACTGGCCGAGGACCGGCTCATCAACTACGATCTTGACTCCTCGATGCTGTGCGTTGACGACGCAGGCAGGCTGGTGGTGGTAGATTTCGACAACACCTACCCGATGTTGGACCAGGGGCAGGGCGACCGCAGTGCTCTCATGGGTATACTGACCACTGGCGAGTTGCCCTGTAAGAACCCTTGGCTGCCGCCTGAGGCGCGCGCCTTCCTGGCTAAAGGTGACTCGGCAGAGCGCGAGGAGGCGATCACCAAGATTGGGGCGGCCTTTGGGACTTACATGCTGGCCGTGATGCTGCTCCAGGTCTTACAGAAGGCAGAGGAGTCTACCGAGACCGATGGCACTTACGTGACCTTCCAGAAAAACGCCATCGCCAGTCTCGCCGACGCCAACGACGAGGACGTTGAAGCCGGGCGCGACTTCGAAGCCCTGCTGCGCATGATGTTGCGGGCTGACCCTGAGCGCAGACCGAGCCCTGCGGAAGTGACCGAGCGCTTCAACCGCATCTGCCGAAAATTCTCCGCCGGTTCGCCAGCGGCGGCGGGCAGCATCGCTAGACTGATCGGCGGAGTCGCGAATGCCGCTTAGTCGCGGCGCGAATTGATGGCAGTGGCGTGGCTCCGTGCGACCGCGCCTGAGCAAGGCAAATGGAACGAGCAAGGATTTCATCCACCAGGACGGAGGCAAGCAAGTGACCCGAATAGCACACAACTCTCGGCCACACAGGGCGTACAATGAGGACTTTTCTTTTTATAAGGAGTTGCCTGGCTGCCACATCTTCGTGGTTGGCGATTTCGCACGGTCAAACTACACGGGCCTCGATAAGCTGGCCGCGAAGTTGTTAAAGGAGGCGATGGAGGACGAGGGGCTGGAGTTCGTGCCGATGCCCACCCTGATTGCGCACCTGGCTTCGCGGTTCAATAACCTGCTGCTCAACCAGCAGAACGCGTGGAACATGAACTTCCAGTGCTGCGCCGTCTTCGCCGGCATTGCGGGGACGATGCTGCACTACCTCAGCATTGGCGACTGCCGGATCGCGGTGCGGCGCAAGCAGATTCTATTGATGCTAAACGGCACGCTCTGGGTAGAGGACCCGACGGGTAACTTGCTGCCGCCCGTCATCCCCCCTAACCTGAAGATGATGCGGGGCAGCGAGCCACCGCCCGCGCAGGCGCTCGGCATCCGGCAGGAATTCATCCCGCCCGCGCTCGTCCAACCGTTCCCGCTGGCGGCTGATGATCAGGTGCTGCTCTATTCGGATGGGGTGGACAAAGTCTTATCGCCCGCGCAGCTCCTGGCGACGCTCGGCAACGGCCAGCTGTCAAGCGGCCTCGACCAGAGTGCGCTTAACGGGCTGGTGGAGCAGGTCTTGGCCGAGGTAGAGATTAACCGAAGCGATGACGACCGCACCTTCCTGATCGCCTCCGGGCCGCACGTCAGGGCAGAGAGCCAGGAATTCCTCGAAGGGCAGAATCAGATCAAGAAGTCCCACCTGTTGCTGACGGGTCAGATAGAGGAGATTAAAGAAGAGATGAAAGACCTGAAAGAGAAACATGCGGAATTGACCAACGCCCTTGAGGCAGCTCAGCAGAATACGAAAGAAATCGCAACGCTGCGAAAGAGCATCGAATCGCTCGATGTCGTCAATAAACAAGAGCTGTCGGCTCAACTCACCACACTGCAAAATGGTCTACTCAATGCCATCAGCTCCGTCGGAGCACAGGTTCAAACAATAAAACGATTTGAGCCCCATCGCCCGGACGGCGGCCTGCCGGCTGGCCCTCCGCCAGCACTGCCCCCCGCCCCGCCAATATCGCAACCGCCTGTCACGGTCGCTTTGCCACTCGAAGGCGCGGGGACGGCTCCGGCCCCTTTGGCTAGCCCGATGACTTTCGTGAAGGTCGTTCGGCAAATAGATGAGCGTAACAATTTTAAAGCGGAGGGCAAGATCTATCTCAAGGAAGGCATGCTGCACTTTAAAGGCGGGAACAAGCCGATCCTAAAAACCGCTGGCCAACCCTATCCCACTTTCTTTATCGTCGCAGAGCAGGAAGCCCCTGACGGATGGCTGACTCTGCTATATCTGTTTTTGCGTATGCTGCCGACCTTGCCTTTTAGTAGTGGCGATCCGGCTGGCGTAGAAGAGTACATTAAGAAAGAGCCGACCGACGCCTTGAGTAAGCTGCGAGAACAGAACCCGAACCTGTTCATCAGCCTTCGAGACAGCTATAGTGAGCGGCGTGAAAAGCATGGAGGAAACTTAGAACGTTTACGTAAACAGGAAGAAGAGTTAATTGCTCAGCTGCAAGCAAGCTTGCAGAAAGCGTTCCCGGACACGGAGAAAGCGGATACAGATCAAAAGATCCCCTGGTGGTATAGGGCAAAAGGCCAAGTGGCTTTCATACGCCGCTCAAATCCTAGCGCATTTTTCGTAGGGATAATAGTAATGGTGGTGTTGATTGCGCTCGCCGCCCTTTTCATTCCCATCCTATTGTCAGCGTATTCGAGCTGGCGAGAGGCAGTGCCCGAGAAGAATCAGAACAATAACACTGTGCGAAACCACACCGAGCCGCCGCCGAAGCGATTCGGCCTTGACTTCGGTGCCGATGGCCGCACGCTGGAATTGGTCGAAGACAAATCGAAGCGCACCAGGCTTGATTTTCGCGTCCAGCCGGACAAGAAGGAGGCGCTGCTGAATGCGATGAATAACCAGCAGTTCACCACTGAAACTGAGGTGGAGAACTGGCTCCGCCGGGACGAGATCAAGGGCTATATCGCTAAGCGCGGCACGGCGCTGACCCCGCCGCCCGGCACGAGATTCTTCGATCTGAAAGCAGCGGATTTGCAGAAAGGCGATACTTGCACCAACTTTCTGAAACGCGTTAACCCACTGCTTCCGCAAGGCGTGCATGCCGACTGTGGGCAAATCGAAAATCTGAACTCCGACCTCAGATGGGGCGATCTTCAAGTTGGCGACGAACTGCTCGTCCCGATTAAGCGGAAATAACATGACGGCGACCCTGCAAAGCGAGCGACTGACTCTGGCCGGCGCGCTGGCTGCGCACAGCGCTCTCTCGCGCCGCCGCGCCCACGCGCTTTACCAGATCGCCGCGTATGACGTGAAGCTGAAGTGGGTGGCCGTGGCCGCCGCCGTCCTGGTCGTCCTGGCCGCGACCGCAGCGGCGACCCGTCCCGCAGGCACTCTGCCCCCGCCGCGCAGCCGCGCCCAATCCCTCGTGCTGCCGACGGCGGCCAGCCAGTTCGACCGTTTGTTCATTCCGCACAGGGTTCAACATGGCGACACAATTTGGGGACTCGCGCAGCATTATTACGGCGCGAGTTCTGAGGCATACCAGCGAAAGCTGCTCGATGCCAATCCCGGACTGCCAAAAGACCTTCGGCTCCTGACGGTTGATACTGCGATTAAGGTTCCTTTGCTATGAACGAAGCACTCGATACGATCAAAGCGGCCTGGGGGCGAACGCTGGCGGGCGGAATCATTGCTGCCCTGATTCTGGCGCTCGTGGTGGGGATCGGTTGGACAACGGCGCACTCTGCGCCTGACGGCGGCTCTCATCCCCGTACGGACAGCAAGCCTGCGCGCAATCGCCTGCGCATTTGCTATGCGAGTGGCAACTCGAAATCGGCGGAGTTGAACAGGTCGGACTTAGAGCGGGTCGCCAGGCAATACAACATCCTGAAGAACGAGAAGCCAGACTTCGAAGACATCTTGAGGTTCAACGAGAAGTGCAAGCCCTCGCCCACGGCTGAAGCCCTGGTTTGTAACCAGGAGCCCTGTTCACAGCCCAAGACCGACAGGCCTTGCCTAGGCTGCGCGCTGTGGGTGCCGATTCGCGACTAACAGCCGGCGCAGTCAATTCATTGATGGAGCCGCCGCCCGTGTGCTCCTGGCCCTTCCTCAATCCCACAGCCAAAGCCAGAGGCATCGAGCGACTGTACGACTCTCTTCTGTCTCTGCCTGATTCAATCAGGCTGCTGCCTGACGGTGGACGCAAGCTCCGTCCGCCGGCCCGGAGAAAACCAAATGAAAAGAGCGAAGTGGTGGGTAGTTGTATTGGTCAGTTTAGTGCTGGCCACGGGCGTTGCGCCTCAAGTCAGCCGCCGCACCGGACTGCCGACGATTGATCCGGGCGGTGTCACGATCACCGGCACGGGGGCGAGCAGCGGCGACGCCGTCAAGCTGACGGTCAGCCCCAAAGGGAAGCGCGGCGCGCGCGAAGTCGTGCTGAACATTCCGCCGGGCACGCGGCTGCGCAGTTCGAGCGGCGGCGCGCAGGGCATGGTGGTCGCCGGGGTGCGCGGACGTTCACTGGGCGGGAACCAATTCACGCCCACTTCCGAGATACGCGCCTCTGGGTCGCAACCGACGACTTATATACTGGAGGCTTATTGCGCCGAATTCCACAAGGCCAACCCCGGCCCATCCGTAAGATTCAAGATAGGCAAGCAGGACCCCGTACTGGCCTGCATCTTCAGAGAGGCGCGCGGACTTTCGGTGGCGGCCAAGCAGGCGGCTGTCTGGATCTACACAGACCATGTCACCTACAGACAGGTGCGCGCAAAGTTCCCGGTGACTCAATCCGAGTGGGATGAGGCGCAGCGAGTCATACGGCGGTGCCCGACCGGCGCGCGGAAGCCGCTCACCGCACGGCCCACAGGCCGTCCGCGCCGCGCCGCGCCCAAGCACCGTTAATCCGGGCAGCAATTACGACAGCAATGGCCGTTGCCGACCACGCAACGGACGGTGGAAGATAGCGATGCGAAATTGGGGAGCATGGTTTTTGAACCGCAGCGGTAACGGAGGCGGGGAGAATTATCAGGACTGGTTCCGTGAGCGCCGCGAGGCCGGCTTGCGGGCATTAGCTGCCGGGCAGACCGACGTAGCCATCAAGGCGTTGAGACAGGCGGTAGACCTGCTGAGGCAGGCGATCAAGGTGTCAGGCTCTATAAGGCCGCCGCAGCCCGAACTGGCCGAGGCTTATCTGGACTTGGGACGCGCCTTCGAAAGGGCGCACAAGATCGAAGCGGCGCGGCGGTCTTACCAGGAAGCGTCTAACCTGAACCCGGCTTCCCGTGTGGCGCAAACGGCAGCATCGGCAATGGACGCGCTGCCGCCGCCGCCGCCATCGTGCGATGACTTCGAGCCGCGTCAGACATTGCGTAGCCACGTGACCGATAACACTTACACGGTGTTATCGGTCACAGGTGGCGCTTATGGGAGCGTCTACATCGTTCAGGACGAAAGAGACGGTGAAACCTATGCGCTGAAGACGTTTCAGGCGGGATATCTGTGGAAGGACCAAGACCGCGAGCGCTTCAGGCGCGAGGCGGCGACATGGCTGCTGCTCGACCATCACCCTCACATTGTCTCGGCCCTGTGGACGGAACAAATCGAAGGCTTCCCCTGCCTAGTCTTAGAGTACGTGGACGGCGGCACGTTAAAGGACCGGCTTGGAGGGGAAGCCCTGCCGCTGCCGCAGGCTCTACGGCTGGCGATGCAATTCTGTGACGCTATGGCCTACGCCAGCCGCAAACTGGGCATCGTGCACAGAGATATCAAGCCGGAGAATTGCCTGCTCACGGCCAGCGGGACGTTGAAAGTGACGGACTTTGGGCTGGCGCGAGCTTTCGGGAAAGCGACCGAAGGCGGGCACGGTCTGAGCGAGTTGGGCAGCGATGGGAGACCCGCCTACACGATGCCGCTGGGCACATGGCCATATATCGCGCCGGAGCAGGACCGCTATGAGGCGCTACTGGACGCGCGGGCAGATATCCATGCCTTCGGCGTGATGCTCTACGAGATGCTGACGGGGGCGCTGCCGCGGCCAAAGGCGGACTTGCGGTTGGCCCTCCGAAGAGGCGTAGATAACTATAACCTGCCGAGGTCAGTCGGCAAATTGATCCTGCGATGCATACAGTTGAACCCGGACCGCCGGCCCCCCCATTTCGACAACGTAAGAGCGGCTCTGGCTTCGGCCTATCGCGAGAACACGGGCTTGCCGCCGCCGCCGCCCGAGTCGCCTACGCCGCTGGCCGTCGAGGACTGGCAGAACAAGGCCGTGGGTTTGCAGATTATCGAGCTGAACGAGGAAGCCTTGTTCTGTTATGACAGCGCGCTACAGTTGACCCGTTACAATCCGTTTCTGTGGAAGGGAAGGAGCGCGGCACTCTACAGCCTGCGCCGTTACCCTGAGGCACTCGCCGCGGCTGAACAGGGCCTCGCCCTCGCGCCGCGAGACAGCGGCCTGTGGAACAACAAAGGACTCGCGAAGTTTGGCCTGAATGACCTTAGAGGCGCGGTTGTCTGTTACAATGAGGCCCTGAAATTAAAGCCGCACGACCCGGACGTGTTGGGGAATAAAGGCAAAGCACTCCACGCCCAGAGCAAGCTGAAGGAGGCCATAGCATGTTACGACGAAGGTTTGATTGCCGCCCCGCGTCACGTCGGCTTGTTGGAAAAGAAGGGCTTGGTTTTGCTCAAACTCATAAACTACGAGGCCGCGCTAGAGTGCTTCGAGCGAGGGCTGCGATACGCCCCCCGCGAATATGGCCTGTGGAAAGGGATGGCTGTGGCCTTGCACAACCTCGGCGATTACGGACAGGCTCTTAATGCATGCGAGCATGGGATTGAGATTAACCCTTACGACCCTGAGATGTATGGCATCGAGGCCAGGACGCTGCTGAAACTGGGCCGCGTCAAAGAGGCGCTGGCCTGCTTTGACGAAGGCTTGCAGGTCTCCCTCGACAGCGGGGACTTGTTAAAGGGCAAAGGGGCCGCGCTCTACCTGCTTCAGCGCGCCGACGAGGCGATAGAATGTTTCGAGCATGCCCTGGAGATAAATTGGAACGACAGTGCCCTGCACAAGAATTTGGGCACAGCTCTGTATGACAAAGGCAAGTACGAAGAGGCGCTGGAAGCGTTCAACAATGGATTGGACATCAACGCGCATGACCCGTTCCTGTGGGAGAACAAGGGGCTGGTACTGGTCGCGATGGGGAAATACGACGAAGCCCTGGCCTGTTATGAAGAGGGGCTAAAACTCGCTCCGCAGAGCGACAGCCTGTTGCGCTATCGTAAGGAGGCGCTGACCAAGAGGCTTAAAGCCGGAGGCGCGAAGCGGCGCTCCCCTTAGGTTGGCCCGGCGTGGGGTAAGAGGGGCCAAACGACCCGCGCCGGCACAGAAAGACCATGAGCGAAGGAGGAAGACGAAATGCTGAGCAACATGGACCCGATGCAGATAGCGAAATCGCTGTTGGATGCGGCAAGAGAGGGCGACGAACTGCTCCTCGCCGTCCGCGATTACGAGATCGTGAAAGAGCTTGGGCGCGGCGGGATGGGCGCCGTTTTCCTGCTCCGCCACACGGGCATCGGCGAAAGGGTGGCGCTGAAGTTGATGCTGCCGCGCATAGCCGCCGTCGAAGCGGCCAAGAAGCAGTTCCGTCGTGAGGCGGAAAACATGATCGCGCTAGATCACCCGCACGTGGTCAAGCTACGGCACTGGATTTTTTTAGAAGGGGTGTACTTCTTCACCCTCGAATACTGCGACGGCGGTAGCGTTAGCGACCTGATGCAGAACCGCTTGATAGAGAACGGCGATAGCCGGCTGACGATTGACGAAGCCATGCCCATCATCCTACAAGCCTTAGATGGTTTGGACTACGCTCACCATGCGATCATCCCCCAGGTCAAGTTAAAGGATGGCAGCTACGACCAGGGGCGCGGGCTAGTACACCGCGACATCAGTCCCAGCAATCTCTTCCTCTGCGGCACTGGGGAAACGCGCGCTACGAAAGTTGGCGACTATGGGCTGGCGAAGGCGTTCGACTTGGCCGGCTTGAGCGGGCTGACGGAAGAAGGGGCCGCGCAAGGCAAGCCCGCGTTTATGCCTGTACAGCAAGTGGAGAATTACTTGTACGCTAAGCCCGACGTAGACATCTGGGCGATGGCGGCGACGCTGTATAACATGCTGACCGGGTATTACCCGCGCAATTTCCCCAGCGGCAGAAACCCGTGGGTCGTCGTCCAGTTGGACAAAGTCGTTCCCATCCGCAAGCGCGATGCGGGAGTCCCGCGAGGCTTGGCCGATGTCATTGACTATGCGCTGATAGAACGCCCTGAAATTCCCTTCAAGTCGGCGGCAGACTTTAAGCGGGCGCTGCAAAACGCGCTGTAAGGTGGTGGCCATCCTGGCTGCCGGACGCCGCCGCGCCAGGGCCGCATTCGCAAAAACTTTTGTAATTAGCACAGCCGTTCGGCAAGCCGGTCGAGGCCAGCCGCAGGTCGAAGAGGTTTGTTAGCGTCTTGATGATAGCGGTGTGATTGAAGGCAAGCTGGGTGTCTGTGAATGTCCAATCCGGCACGGCGCGCACAATCGTGCAGCGAGCAATATAAAGCGAGACGAAGGCGGCAGCATCATCGCTCAGGCGAACTTTTTCATTGCAATTGGCGCGCGGAATCGTCTACAGTGGTTTTACCCCGTAAGCCCTGCCCCCAAGAGGCTGCTTATGATCCAAGTTATCGTTGTTATTCTAGCCTGCATTCTTGCATTCCTCTGCGCGCTGACGCTTGCCGGCATTTCGCTGACGGCCTTCGGCAAACTATTGCGCCGCCCGGAAGACGGGCATGACAAGCAGAGGCTCTGACGCTGCCAACACCGCCCTGCGCTTAATCCGGCGGCACATCTCAACGCAAGCTTTTCGCGTCGCGTTGCAAAACCGTCGTGCGCAGCATAGAATCCTGCGTTTCGCTCAGCACACACAAACATGGCAAAACCAATTGACGCCCTCATCATCGGCGCGGGCCACAATGGCCTTGTCACTGCGGCTTATCTGGCGCGCGCCGGCCTCAGCGTTACGGTGCTCGAACGCCGCGAAGTCATCGGCGGCGCTTGCGTCACCGAAGAAATCTGGCCGGGCTTTAAGGTCTCAACGCTCTCTTACCTGTGCAGCCTGCTGCAACCGAAGATCATTCGTGACCTTGATCTGCCGCGCTTCGGCTTTCACCTCTACCCGAAAGACCCGTCGTTCTTCACGGCCTTTCCCGATGGCCGCCACCTCTTCTTCTGGCAAGACATGGCGGCGACGCAGCGCGAGTTGGCGAAGTTTTCGAAGCGCGACGCCGAATGTTATCCAGATTACGAACACCAACTGGCGCGGCTGGCCGAGTGGGTAGAAGGCTTGCTGCTGCGCACGCCGCCGAACCTCGTCCGCCGCAAGCTCGCCGACCTGATGGCGCTCGGTCGCCTGGGGCTTGAAGCCATGCGCTTCCGCGACCCGGACATCGTGCATCTGGTCAAGATCATGACGCAGAGCGTGCGCGCTTATCTCGACGAGCGATTTGAATCTGAGCATATCAAAGCGACGCTCTCGACCGACGGCGTGATCGGCACGAACGGCGGCCCTTCGACGCCTGGCACGGCGTACATCATGTTGCATCACGTCATGGGCGGCGCGACCGGCGTACGCGGCCTCTGGGGGTTCGCGCGCGGCGGCATGGGCGCGATCAGTAAAGCCATCGCCGACTCGGCCTGCTCGCACGGCGCGACGGTTCGCACGAATGCTGCGGTCTCGCGCATACTGATCCGCAACGGTCGCGCTTATGGCGTCGCCCTCGATACGGGCGAAGAGATACACGCCCGCGCCGTCATCTCGAACGCCGACCCGAAGACGACTTTCCTGAAGCTCGTCGAAGCGAGCGCCATCGCCGCCGACTTTCGCCGCGAAGTGGAGAACCTGCGCATGCAGGGCTGCTCATTCAAGATCAACCTGGCGCTCGACCGGCTGCCCGACTTCACGGCTTATCCGGGCACCGCGCTCGGTCCGCACCACAAAGCGACCATGCACATCTGCCCTTCGATGGAGTACGTGGACCGCGCATGGGATGATGCTAAAGCGGGGCGATGTTCCGAGCGCCCGCTGCTTGAGCTGACCATCCCGACGGCTTACGACGATTCCATCGCGCCGCCGGGCAAACACATCATGTGCATCTTCGCTCAATACGCGCCCTACGCCCTGCGCGACGGTGACTGGGAGACGATGAGAGACGTGTTCGCGGACCGCTGCATAGACCTGCTGGCCGAGTACGCGCCCAACATCCGCGAGGCCATCATTCACCGCCACGTCGTTTCGCCGATGGACCTGGAGCAGCAGTATTCGCTCACCGGCGGCAACATCTTTCACGGCGACATGACGGTTGACCAGTTGTTCTTCATGCGCCCGCTGGCCGGCTGGGCCAAGTACCGCACGCCGGTCGCGGCGCTCTACCTGTGCGGGTCGGGCACGCATCCGGGCGGCGGTGTGATGGGCGCGCCGGGACACAACGCGGCCCGCGAGATACTGGCCGACTGGCGCGGGCGCAAGCTCGCTTGACGGGAGCGGCGATTTCGAAAATAATCTGCTCGTTTCGCGCGACAAAGCGAAACGTAGTTCTTCCCACAATCTGCCGCGAGTGCGACAGCATCATTCGCATTCACCGGCCATCCGCTTGTAACTGTCACGGTCGGGCACAGGCCGCCCGTTACGGCAGTTTCATCGTGCGGCCCGGCGCCTGATTCCAAAGGAGAAAAGAATGAGACGAATCTTCGTTGTAGTGTTGATGCTGATGTGGGGCACAGGCATGGCGTTGGCGCAGAACGCCAACACCGCGAAGCCGAAGAAGGCGAAAGCGCCGGCAGTGGATTGCTCGAAGGTAGACGATGCGGCGCTGGCGCAAAACGTCAACGACAAGTTGGCGGCAGCGCCATCGCTCAAAGGTCAGACGATCACCGCTTCAGCAAGCGGCGGGGTCGTGACACTGACCGGCAAAGTCAAGACCGGCGGCAACAAAGGCACGGCGACGCGCGTTGCGAAAGCCGTGCAGTGCGTCAAGAGCGTCACCAACAACCTCGAAGTCGAAATGAAGACCGCCGTGCCGAAGGGCAACAAGAACGGCTCGACCGCCTCAAAGAATAAAGGCAGCTAGAATATGTAAGCGGACTGTTATTTGTCTCATAAGCCGGGCGGGGAGGCGCGTTGCCTCCCCGCTTCTCGTTTAGGGAATGATTTCTCGGAAGAGGCAGATCAAATGTGGAAGATGCTATCAACCTTGCAACCGAAACCCGGCAGCACAGATGATACAAGCTCATCTTTGTCCGTATAAGTCGCCTGAAGTGTCAGGTGCTGGCCCTGAAGCAGATAAATTTCAATAGTTCGTTGGTAAGGATCAACCACCCAATATTCTTTTACACCGTACTTGCCATAGAGTTGTCGCTTGGCGACGCGATCACGCTTTTCGTTTTCGGCTCCGGGAGAAACGATCTCGATCACCAAATCAGGCGCTCCGGTGACGCGGTCTCCTGAGGCAATCTCGTCGCGCCGCTCATGTGAGATAAAGACCAAATCAGGTATCACGCCGTTGAAGTTGCTAAAGATGACTCCCGGTGTCGCCAGGATTTCTCCAATCGGATTGCGATCAAGATAGGCGATGAAAGCCGCAGCAAGATTCATAGACACCCGCTGATGTTTGAGATTGGGTGCACGAGACACGAATAGTTCCCCCTCAATGATTTCATAGCGGTTGCCATCGTCAGGCATCGCATCAAGATCTTCTATCGTCATTAGCGGTTCAACTGATGTGCTCATAAAACCTCCGTGAGCCAGGATTTTAACATAATCGAATCGCGCGGCAACATCGCACTAGACCGGCACAGTTAAATGTCTAACGGTGTGCGTCAACCGGTGGGCGCACCATCGTGTCGAGCAAGTGCTCAAGCACGGCGGTCGGCTCCTTGCAAGCGCCCGTGTGCGCGGGCGAGGTCTGAATGATCGTGCTGCGCGGGGCGATGAGCCAGTGAAAGCGTTCGCGCTGCGACAGGCGGCCAATCGGCCCGGCTTCGGCTCCGCCCTTGCAGATCGCCGGGATGGTCGCCAGGTGCGCGCGAATGGATTCGACATCGAGCGTTGGATCGAGCGCCCGCAGCCGCCGCTCATCTAGTTCGATGCGAGCTTCGAGGAATCTTCGGGCCGGGCACGAGACGATCACGCCGACGTTGACGAACTCTTCGCGCTCGACACGCGGAACGACGCGGATAATCGCGTAATCATACGTGTAGTGATCGTGCACGAATCGCCTCCTCCACGAAAGCCTGCCGGGATTGCAGCCGGCTCAACAGGTATTCAACATAAGCCCGGCGGTGCTGGTCACTGTCGGCGAATGGCGAATCGCCGCTCAGCCATTCGTCAGGTATCTGTTCAACGGCGCTCTCGATGATCGCTGGCGTGATCCGCGCGATCATTCTTGCGTCCGCTTCCGGGATCGCGCCGGCTAATCGCAGCAGGACGTGATCCTTGACCAGCGTGAAGGGGTCGCGGCTGCGCTCACGATAGTTCGTCCAGGTGTGATGGAAGTAGAGGGCCGCGCCGTGATCAATGAGGTGGAGCCGCCGGTGCCACATCAGCATGTTGGTGTTGCGAGGCGTGCGATCAACGTTGGTCACGTAAGCGTCGAACCAGACAATCGCAGAGGCCAGATCGGCGTCGGGCTTCTCAGCAACGGGGTCGAACATCACGGAGCCGGGCAGGTAGTCGAGCGCGAGATTGAGGCCGCCGCTCGCCCGGATCAGGTGCTGGATTTCCGGGTCAGGCTCGGTGCGCGCCAGTTCCGGGTCAAGCTCGACAAAGACGATCTCCGGCACCGGCAGCCCTGCGGCGCGGGCGATCTCTCCCGCGACCAGTTCGGCGATCAAGGCTTTCTTTCCCTGCCCCGCGCCGCTGAACTTGAGCACGTACATGCCGTCATCATCCGCCTCGACGATGGCCGGCAGCGAGCCGCCTTCGCGCAACGGCGTGACATACCTCGTAGCAGTAACGGTTCTCAAGCTCATCGTTTGCGCCGTCATCAGCAACCATCCTTGTCATCGCCTGTGAGTTGACGATTCATGAATATCATTGGCCTATTCCAGCAGCTTGCCTTTATCGCCGGGCATCAGCAACTGCCGGTGCACCCAGAGCGGCGCGTTGCCGTTAGCCAATAACTTGTCGTGAAACTCTTGTAATGAAAATTCCTTGCCGCGATAACGGCGATAGTCGTCGCGCAACTTCAATATCGCCAGCTTGCCGACCGTGTAGACCAGATAAGTCGGATCGAACGTGCCGCGCTCGGCTTCCATGCGCGACGGCGTTTCGCCCATATACGCGTTCTCCATAAAGAAGCGCGTCGCTTGTTCGACCGTCATGCCGTCGGTGTGCTCGCGTATGCCGACGACGAAGCGACACAGCCTCAACAGGGCGTCGGCGAGCTGCCCCATCTTCAGCTTCGGGTCGCCGTTGCCGAAGCCTTCTTCGAACATCATCTGCTCGGTGTAATGCGCCCAGCCTTCGACGAAGCTGCCCGGCGCGATGGCCGAACTCTTGCGCACGGGCGAGGTCACCTGCCTCAGATACATCCCCTGCACGAAGTGGCCCGGATAGGCTTCGTGGATCGAGGTCGTCCACAACTGCGGGTAGTTGATCGAGCCGAGATATTCTTCCTTCTGCTGCTCGCTCCACTTCGGGTCAACGTCGGTGATCAGGTAGCGCGCCTGCACCGAGCTTCGCTCGAAAGCGCCGGGCGACCACATGCTGGCGGTTGACCAGCGCATGAAATCCGGGCTTGCGGCGACGAGCGGCTTCTGATCCGTCGGCAGGGTGACGATCTGCCTTTCTGTAATGAACTTCACTAACTCGTCAAGCTGCTTGCCGGCCTCCTGAACGAGCGTGCCGGCCTTCGGGTGATCGCGCTGTATGTCGGCCCAGACCGCTTGCGTGGGGCGCTTCGCGTCTATGCGCGCCGCCGTCTTGCGAAACTCCTCCTGCGTTTTGGTCAGCTCGCGGTTGGCGATCTTCAGCAGCGTGTCCACCGGAATGTCTATGCCTTCATCGTAGCGCAGCTTGGCCTCATAATTTTCCCTGCCAATGGCGAAAGTCGCCGCCGAGTCAGGTTTCATCTCGCGCAGGTGCTTGAGGTATTTGGCAAGCGCGTCGCCCGCCGCCTTAGTTGATTTCTTGAAGTCGGCTTGCAGCTTCGCGTCTTTGACCGGGGCGAAGGCTTTCGGCAAGTCGTTCTGCACGAAGTCGAGCGTCCCCTTGCAGTTTTCAATCGCCACCTTCAAGTAGACGGCAGGCGTGTTGCGTACATTGGCCGTGGCGGCGTCGAGGAGGCGCGGCACCAGTTTCTCTTTGGCGATGACGTGGCGCAGACGCGAATCGAGCGGCGCGTACTCGAACGAAGCGATTTGCAGCAGCGCGCCCGACACCACATCGTTATAGATGTTGGGGTTGCGCTCGAAGCTCTTGATGCGCTCCAGCTCTAGCAGGCGCGACTGCATATTGGAGGCGAGAATCTGGTAATCGAAGATGTCGGACAAGCCCAGTTCGAGCGGTGGAATCTTTTGCAGCCGCGCCTGAAATTTCTTAATCGCCGCGACCTCGTCACCGATGGCGGCGCTGCTGAAATCTTCGAGCAGCCCGTCCCAGGCATGCAGTCCGCTCGCGGCTGCCAGCGTCGGGTGGCGCGCATACAGGTCGTTGAGGTAATCCTCCGCCAGCTTCGGGAAGCCCGCCGCCGCCAGCGCGCTCTTGTCTTCACCCTTCTGCATAGCCAGGCCATTCGTGAGGGGAAAGGAAAAGATAAAAGGCAAAAGGCAAAAGGCAAAAACCAAAAGGCAAAAAGCAAACCTGATTGCCAGAGTCTTCTTCCTCGTGACCCCGATCCACTTTAGCCATTTGTCTTCGATGTGCGAGCCAGCACTTTTGCCTTTTGCTTTTTGCCTTTTGCCTTTTGCCTTCCCGCAGGGCTCTTTTGCCTTGTTCTTCGCGTTGTCTTCTGCCCTCATTACGTTTCCAGCAGCTCCTTTGCTCGCTGCGTCGCCTTGACGACAGCTTTGATCAGCGTCACACGCAGCCCGCCTTCTTCGAGTTCGAGGATACCGTCAACGGTGCAGCCGGCGGGAGTGGTCACCATGTCTTTGAGCTTGGCCGGGTGCTCGGCGGTTTCGAGCACCATCGAACCCGCGCCGACGACGGTTTGCGCCGCCAGTTCCGTCGCCACGTCGCGCGGCAAGCCAACCTTGACGCCCGCCTCGGCGAGCGATTCGATGATGATGTAAATGTACGCCGGGCCGCTGGCCGATAACCCGGTGATCGCATCCATGTGCTTCTCGTCGGCCACAACGGTGCGCCCGACCGCGTCGAAGATGAATTTCGCCAGCGCCACATGCTCGCGTCCGGCGTTGCTGCCGGGCGAGATGCCGGTCATGCCTTTATTCAACAGGCAAGGCGTATTCGGCATGGCGCGAATCACCGGCACGGGCGCTGACAGGTGCTTCTCGATAAACGTCGTGCTCACCGAAGCGGCGACCGAGATCAGCACCTGCGACGGGCGCAGAACGTCGCTGATTTCGGTGACAACGCGCGGCACCGTCTGCGGCTTCACGGCCAGGATGATGATGTCTGCCGACTCCGCCGCCGCCTGATTAGACAAGGTGCCGGCGACGCCGAAGCGTTCGCGCATTTGCTCAAGCCGCTGCTGGTGGCCGGCGGTGACGATGATGTTTGTGACTTCGACCACACCGGCTTCGAGCAGGCCCTTGATCAGCGTTTCGCCGAGCTTGCCGCAACCCAACACGGCAAGTTTTCTGTCTCTCAACATATCGCAACTCCGTTTTTATGCTGTGACTTTGATAATAGCAGACCACAGCGGGAAATGATGAATGCGGAATGATGAGTAGGCGAGACAAGACTCATTGCGACAGGCGTTGGCTTCGACGGTTCATCATTCAGTTCATCATTCAGCATTCCCGATTTCCCACCCGCGCCGCGCCGTGCTAGGCTATGGACAATCGCACGAATGATAATTCATTAAAGGCAAATTACATGTCACGGCATCCGAAAATCAGCAACAGCATACTTGAGACCATCGGCCACACGCCGCTGGTGCGCCTGAACCGCCTGCCCGCGCCCGGCGCTGCCGAGGTGCTTGTCAAGCTCGAATCGTTCAACCCGATGTGCTCGGTCAAAGACCGCATCGGCGCTTCGATGATTCTGGCCGCCGAGCGCGCGGGGCGCATCACGCCCGGCGAGACGACGATCATCGAGCCGACTTCGGGCAATACCGGCATCGGGCTGGCGATGGCCGCAGCGGCCAAGGGTTATCGTTTGATCCTGACCATGCCCGACTCAATGAGCATCGAGCGCATACGCGTGCTGCGGACGCTCGGCGCTGAAGTCGTGCTGACGCCCGACGCGCAAGGCATGAAGGGAGCTATTGAAGCCGCCGAGCAGTTGCGCGACACGACGCCCAACAGCTTCATCCCGATGCAGTTCAGCAACCCCGCCAACCCGGCGATTCACCGCACGACGACGGCGCTGGAGATACTCGAAGACACCGACGCGCGGCTCGACGCGCTGGTCGCCGGTGTCGGCACCGGCGGCACCATCACCGGCGTCGGCGAAGTGCTCAAAGACCGGCTGCGCGCCGTCAAGCTGATCGCGGTCGAGCCAAAAGATTCGCCTGTGCTGTCAGGCGGTGTGCCCGGCTCGCATCAGATACAAGGCATCGGCGCGGGCTTCGTTCCCGCAGTGCTCAACACCGAAATCATTGACCGCATCGTGCCCGTCGAATACGACGACGCCAAGCTGATGACGCGGCGACTGGCGCGCGAAGAGGGCATACTGTGCGGCGTGTCGTCGGGGGCAATCTGCTGGGCCGCCTTGAAGATTGCCGGCGAGATGGGCGAAGGCAAGCGCATCGTCGCCGTGCTCCCCGACTTCGGCGAGCGCTACCTGTCTACCGACGTTTTCGACGTGGGCGAAGAGTGAAGTTAATCACAAACGCCTGCCCGGCCAATGATGCCTGAAAGACGAGCAAGAATCTGTGCCGTCATCACCGACCCGACCGTGAGCGCGGCCCGCGCCCGGATGCGAAGCGCAGCCGAGGTCGCCGACTTGATCGAGTTGCGGCTCGATTACCTGCGCGATTTCGATTTCAACGAGCCGGAGCGAGTGGGCGCGTTGCTCGATGGCAAGCCGCTGCCGGTCATTGTCACGTGCCGCTCGGTTGACGAAGGCGGGCAGCAAAAGATTGACGAAGCGGCGCGTTTGCGACTGCTCGCCGAGGCGGCGCGGCGCGGCGCGGATTACTGCGACATCGAAGCCGCGCATTACGACAAAGCGGCAGCGGCGCAGTTGGACTCATCGCGGCTGATCGTCTCGTATCACAACTTCGCCGAATCGCCGGCTGATCTGGCAAACATCTATGAGCGAGTCGTTCGCCTGCCTGCGGCGATTCACAAGATCGTCGTGCGTGCTAATGACATCAGCGACACGTTGAAGATTTTCCAGTTGCTCGACCGCGCGGCTGCGGAACATCGCCCGTTGATCGCCATCGCCATGCAGGAAGCCGGGATGCTGACCAGAATTCTCGGCCCGTCGCGCGGCAGCTTTCTCACTTTCGGCTCATTGGCGCGCGGACACGAAAGCGCGCCCGGCCAGGTGACCTGCGACGACTTGCGTGATCTTTATCACATTCAGACCCTGAGCGATGAAACGCAGATTGTCGGCGTCATAGGCAAACCGGTTTCCCACTCGGCTTCGCCGCTCATGCACAATCGCGCCTTTCAGGAGATGGGATTGAGCTTCGTTTACCTGCCTTTGGAAGTCAGCGAAGTCGGGGATTTTTTCAGGAGATTTGTCAACCCGGCGACACGCGAAATGGCTTGGCGATTGCGCGGCTTCAGCGTCACCATCCCGCACAAAACCGCAGTGATTCCCTACCTCGACGAACTGGACGAGACGGCGCGGCGCATCGGCGCGGTCAACACGGTCGTCGTTGAAGGCGACCGGCTCATCGGCTACAACACCGACTCACACGGCGTCATCGCGCCGCTCGCCGCCGTCGCAGATTTACAGGGAGCGCGTTGCGCAGTCATCGGCGCGGGCGGTTCGGCGCGCGCCGTCATCTTCGGCCTGCTCGAACGCGGCGCGCGGGTCGCGGTCTTCGCGCGCAACCCTGCGAAAGCCGCCGCGCTGACCAGTGAGTTCGGCGTCGCGGTTGACCCCATCGAAGCGATTGCCGATAGCGACGCCGAGATCATTATCAACACCACGCCAGTCGGCATGCTGAATCATCAGGAAGGCCAGAGCGTCATCCCTCGCACTGCATGGCGTAACCGCAAGGTCGCTTATGATCTTATTTACAACCCGCTGGAGACGCGCTTTTTGACCGACGCGCGCGAGCAAGGCTGCCGGGCGCTCGGCGGCATCGAGATGCTGGCGGCGCAAGCGGCCCGTCAATTTGAATTATGGACGGGCCGCAAGCCATCCGTTGAATTAATGCGCGCCGCCGCCCTCGAAAAGTTTCGCCTGCGAAGTAGCGCGACCTGACGGATCACATCACGCCTACCTTGCGGCTTCCTGTTGCGCAGTCGCCGCGAGCAGTCGTTTGAGAGTCGGCGCGATCATGTCTATGCCGCGCTCGCCCGCCGCAAAACCGCGCAGCTTGCCTTCGGCATCAAACAGGTAATAGGCCGGCACGAAGCCTTGATCATTCTGGAACGCGTCGCGCAGTTTGTGGTCATTATCAACGGCGCAGACTTCTTTGATGTTGTATGTGTTGATCGCCGCGCGCACGGCGTCTGCGTCAACGTCGGCGGGGTAACGCGGCATGTGGACGGCGACGACGCGCAGGCCGCTGTCTTTATGCGCGTCGCGCCACTCGCTGACGCGCGGCAGGTTCTCTTTGCAGATGCCGCAGCTCACCGACCAGAAATGGATCAGCGTCAGCCTCGCCGGCTCACCCGCCAGCACTTCATTCAAGTCACCGTTGATCCATTCAGTCGCGCCGTCAAAGGTCGGCATCGGCGTGTTGATTCTCATTGGCATCGTTTCACCCTCGTTCTGGTTACGCGAATTCGAAAATGCGAATGGGCGACAAGGCTCGCGCGCTCATCGCCCATCCATATGAGTTGCGGTTGTGGGTTAGCCGTTGAGCGTCTTCTGACCCGGACGCCACTCGGCCTGACACAGGCCGCCGGTCTGCAAAGCCTGGATGACGCGCAGCGTCTCGTCCGCCGAGCGCCCAATGTTCAGGTCATGAACGACTTTGTAACGAAGAATACCTTCGGGATCTATGACGAAGAGGCCGCGCAGGGCGATGCCTTTGTCTTCGATCAGCACGCCGTAATCGCGCGCCACGCTGCCGGTGCCGTCCGAGGCCAGCGGATAACGCAGGCCCTCGACGCCGCCCTTGTCGCGCCCCGTCTGAAGCCAGGCGCGGTGCGAGTAGACCGAATCGGTCGAGACGCCGATGACTTCCGCGTTGATGCCTTCGAAGTCGTCGTAGCGGTCGCTGAACGTGGTCAGCTCAGTCGGGCAAACAAACGTGAAGTCGAGCGGGTAAAACAGCAGCACGACCCACTTGCCCTGATAGTCTGACAACTTAACGTTGTCGTTGAGCTTCTCCATGTTTTTGGTCGAGGCCATATCAAAATCCGGCGCGGGTTTGCCGATCTGGGCCTTTTCAGTTGATGTTGCAGTTGCTGACATCTTTCCTCCTTCGATTAGAATTGAAATCTGTCGCGGCCTGGACTTCGCCGCGTGCATAATGGCGTAAAAATATGAGTGCCAGCCGCCTTAATCCGAACGGCAGTCGGGGCACAGGCCGACAAGCGTAAGATGAATCGTTTCGGGCTTGAAGCGAGTACGCCGCGCCGCCGCGCGCATCAACTCGACGGTCTCCGCGAGGTCGAAGTCCACCAGCGCGCCGCAACGCGAGCAGACGGCGTGGTCGTGCCGGCTGGTCTCGCTGTCGTAACGACTGGCGGCGTTGCCGAAGGTGATCTCAAGGATCAGCCCGGCCTCCTTCAGGTAACGCAGCGAGTTGTAAACCGTCGCATAGCTGATCGTCGGCAGGCGCTTCTTGGCCTGCTCGAAGACATCGGCGGCGGTCGGATGATGCTCCGCCTCGCTGACGACTTGCAGCACGACCTCGCGCTGCTTCGTCAGGTTGGCCTTCTGAGCTGTCGCGCCCGGCGTTTTCTTCTGAACTGCCATAACAATATTTAGAATAATTCTAAATCTAAGCTCTGTCAAATTACGAGCGTGAAAATCTGAAAAGCACCCGGCTCGCCCTGGCCGGTTTGCCTTGACTTCGGCAGGCGCTTGGCATAAATCATAAACTAGGTGCAGTTAAATTTTTGAATGGAGGAATGCCAATGGCTGTAGAAGTAGGCGACATGGCGCCCGACTTTGAATTGCCGAGCCACAACGGCAATAAAGTCAAGCTGTCCGACTTTCGCGGCAAGAAGAACGTCTTCATCGCGTTCTACCCGCTGGCCTGGACCCCGGTTTGAACGGTGCAGATGCCCTCGTATGAGGCTGACCTCAGCCGCTTCGAGGAGCGTGACACCCACGTGCTGGGTATTTCAGTTGACTCCGTCCCCTGCAATAAAGCCTGGGCCAAGAGCCTTGGTAACATCACCTACGACCTCCTGAGTGACTTCGAACCGAAAGGCGCGGTGGCGCAGATGTACGGCGCGCTGCGGCCCGAAGGCTACTCAGAACGCGCGCTGTTCGTCGTGGACAAGCAAGGTAAGATTGCTTACAAAGACATCCACGAGATCGGCGACCAACCCGACAACGAAGTCATCCACGACGTGCTGAGAAAGCTCGACTGATCCGGCGGACGCTTGCGACGCGGGAGGATGAACTTCGTGCCGGCCATGCCGCACCTGCCGACTCATCGCGCGGTTCATCCTCCCCGCACCAACCTGGCTTGAGAGGACTCGACCATGTCCCAGCTCTCACGGAAGTGCGTGCCCTTCACGCCATTCGACCGCGAGTTGTCGCGTGCCGCCATCGCCATCGTCACGGCGGCGGGCGTGCATCGCAAAGATCAACCGGCGTTCAACATCGCCGACGAACTCGGCGACCTCACCTACCGCATCATTGGCGTGGACGCGCAGGCCGACGACTTGATGGTCACGCACCATCACTACGACCACACGGACGCCGACCGCGACATCAACGTCGTCTTCCCCATAGACGCGCTGCGGGCGCTGATCGCCGAAGGCTTCATCGGCGGCGAGGCGCGCGAGCACATCGGTTATATGGGCTACACGATGCAGCTCAAGCGCATGTACGAAGAGGCCGCGCCGCAGATCGCTGAAGAGATAGACAAGAAGTCGCGCGCCGACGCCGTTCTCTTGACCGGCGGCTGACCGAACGTTTGCCACCGCACGGTCGTTGCGGTTCAACGCGAGATCGAAATGCGCGGCATCCCGACGGTGTTGATCACGGTCAGCCCCGAAGTCTCGAAACAGATGCGCCCGCCGCGCGCTTTATATCCAAAAGGGTTCAAGATCGGCAACTCGCTGGGCCGGCCTGAGATGACCGACCTGCACAAGAAAGTCCTGCGCGACGCGTTGAGCCTGCTCAACGGGCCGCCGCATCCCGGCGAGATCATCGAGCGCGAATACCCGGAATACGGCGCGGACGAAGAGGCGATGAAGTAGAGAGATGAAGTAGAGAGATGGCGCGCTAAGGCTTCGGCTTCTCTTTCAACAGGTCGCCGATCTTGTTATAAAGCCGGTCGCCGCGCAGTCCCGACGCGCGGATGATACCCTGCTGATCAATCAGATACGTCATCGGAATCGCATGGACGCTGTAGAGCCGCGCGACGCTGTCGCCTGTGCCTCTGGCGTCGTAAACCTGTGGCCACGCGAGTCCCTCTTCTCTGATGTACTGCTCGAAGGCTTTGCGATTCTCGTCCAGGCTGATGCCGATCAGCACGAAGTTTTCCTTCTGATACTTCTGCCAGATGCGCTTGACCTCCGGCATCTCGGCGCGGCAGGGGCCGCACCAACTGGCCCAGAAGTCGAGCAGCACGACCTTGCCTTTGAACTTGTCGAGCGACAGCTCTTCGCCGGTCGCCGCGACTGCCTTGAATGGCAGGGCGAGGTGTTCGTTGACGATCTTCGGGTTGGCGATGACGGCTTTGACGGCTTCCAGCTCTGGCGGGTTGGGACTCTTTTCGAGGTAAGTCTTCAGCGCCGCGACGCCTTCGTCGGTCTTGCCAGCTTTGATCAGCGCGTAGCCAAGGTTGTAGTAGGACTGCACGAACTTGCCGTCACCGAGTTCAATGGCGCGCTTGAACATGGCGGCGGCTTCGTCGAGCAGAGTCTTGTCGTTCGTCCAATAGAGCGCGACGCCCGCGAAGTTGTACAGCTCAGCCTGGCGCGGCGAGGTCATTTCGGCACCCCGGCGAAAAGCGGCGGCGGCTTCCTTGTACCTGTTCAACTGGAGGTCCGCCTGGCCGATGAACGCGAAGCATTCGACGCACTGATCATTCTTGAGCTTGGCGGCGCGTGTGAACTCGTTGATGGCGTCATCGAGCTTGCCTTCGCGCATCAGGACGCGGGCGTGCGTCATAGCCTTGCCGAACTCGTCATTCTCCTCGAAGGCCGGGTTGTGGAAGGTCTCCTGAGCGGTGGCCGCGACGGCGAGCAACGCCGTCATCAGCAAAGCGGAAAGGCAGTAGCGATAAGTCATCTTCATCACAAATCCTTTGCAGGCGGCGCGGCGCGAGTGGCCCCGCCATAGACTGGCCGCGTCAATTGAGTTGCAGTTCAACGGCGCTTGTGGACTGAGCGGCGTCAAGACGAGCGCCGATGAGCTTGAGACCCGACGCCCGGACCACGCCATCAGGCACGATAAAGAATAACATCCCCCGCCGCGATTCGCCCATAGCCAGCGGACGCCCGGTGTCGAGCGCGTAGGCGGCGAAATCTTCGCGCGACTCTTTGTAGGCCGGCTTGCTGTAGGTCGAAATCTCGTAGTACTTGATCAACCGTTTGAAGGCGCTTTTGATGTCGGCGGCCTTGTAGGTGCGGCCTTCGGCGGTGCGCAGCTCGAAGCGCGCCTTGTGCAGATCAACCGGCGTCGCGGCGCGGTTCGTGATCGTCACGTTGACCGGCAGGATGCCGGCCAGAATCAAGTTGGCGTCAAACGTCTCTAAAAGATAATCCTCGTCGAGCAGGGCAGCGGCTTGCAGGCGCAGGCCCTGTGATTCCGCCACGGGCGCGTCGGCGAGGCTCGGCAAATCAACGCTCGTCTTCACGTCGAAGGGCTTGCCGCCGCAGCCTGCCAGCAGGGCCAGCAGCAAACACGAGGCGAAGAAAGCGGTCAGGGAAAGACGGTTCACCACCATGTGGCTGATGCTAGACGAGCGGCTTTTTGGTGTCAACTTGCGACGGTTTCCGGCGATGTGCTAACGTGAATGTTTTCAGCAGCCGGCGCGTTTCCTGACTGTCTTGAGCGCACTTTGCATAGGGCCGGCGAATGACAGAGGGGCGTCTCGCTATGATCCGAGCTTTCAAAGGCATCACGCCGCACATCGCGCCGACGGCGTTCGTCGAGTCGAGCGCGCAGGTCATCGGCGACGTTCACATTGGCGAGCAATCGAGCGTCTGGTTCAACTGTGTGTTGCGCGGTGATGTTCATTACATACGCATCGGCGGCTACACCAACATACAGGATGGCACGGTCATTCATGTGACCAATGGCCGGTTCGCCACGGTGATTGGCGATTGCGTGACGGTCGGCCACGCGGCGGTGCTGCACGGCTGCACGATCAAGGATCGCGTGCTGGTCGGCATCGGCGCTATCGTATTGGATAACGTCACGGTCGGCGAAGAGTCGTTCATCGCCGCAGGCGCGCTGGTCACGCCGGGGACGGTGATCCCGCCGCGCTCGATGGTTATGGGGTCGCCGGCCAAAGTGCGGCGCGCAGTCACCGACGAAGAGATCGCACTGATCAACCGGCACTGGCAAAATTACGTCGAATACAAGGCGACTTATCAAGCAGAGTTTGGCGGATGATTCACAAGATACGCGGCACACAAGATATTTTACCGGCGCGCTTCACCGACAAGCCCGACGCGCAGATCGAGCGATGGCATGCGGTCGAGCAGATGGCGCGCGAGGCGTTTCGCCGCTACGGCTTTCAGGAGATACGCACGCCGATCATCGAGCGCACGGAGTTGTTCGAGCGCGGCGTCGGCACCGAGACCGATGTCAATAAAGAGATGTACACCTTCGAAGACCGCGACCGCGAAGACCGCAAAGGCGAACGCATTTCGCTGAGGCCGGAATCTACCGCGTCGGTCGTGCGCGCTTACATCGAACAATCTATGTTCAACCAGCCGGGCCTCGTCAAGCTCTTCTACATCGGCCCGCAGTTCCGCCGCGAGCGCCCGCAGAAGGGCCGCTACCGGCAGTTCGCGCAGATCGGCGTCGAGGTGCTCGGCCAGTCCGACGACCCGTCTATCGAAGCCGAGGTGATCGAGATGCTCGACTGGTATCTGAAGCAGTTGCACATCACCGACACCGAGCTGTTCATCAACTCTATCGGCGACGAGAACTGCCGCCCGGCTTACATAGAAGCACTGCGCGAAGCCATCCGCGAGCGACTGCCGCACCTGTGCGGGAGTTGTAATCAGCGTTACGAATCGAATCCGCTGCGCGTGCTCGACTGCAAGGTTGAATCGTGCCAGCCTTACCTGGCCGAGCTGCCGAAGATCACCGACATGCTCTGCGAGGCGTGCCGCGAGCACTTCGCGGCATTTCGTGGGATGCTCGACGAGCGCGGCATTGTCTACACCGTCATGCCGCGACTGGTGCGCGGGCTGGACTATTACAAGCGCACCACCTTCGAGCTGACCGGCAGACAGCTTGGCGCGCAGAACACCATCGTCGGCGGCGGGCGCTACGACGGGCTTGCGGAGATGATCGGCGGGCCGCCGACCAAAGGCTTCGGCTTCGCGTTCGGCGTCGAGCGCATGGTCTTGAGCCTGCCGGAGTCGAGCGTTGACCTGAACGCCGCCGCGCCACGGCTTTACATCGCCTATCTGGGCGACGCAGCGCGGCGCTATTCGTTCGTGCTCGCCCGCCAGTTGCGCGAGGCCGGCATCAGCGTTGTCGTTGACCTTGAAAACCGCAAGCTCAAAAAGTCGCTCGCGGTGGCAAATAACCTCGCCGCCCGCTATGCTCTTATCGTCGGTGACAACGAGATTGAATCAGGCAGTTATGTCCTGCGCGACATGACGACCGGCGAACAACAAAAGCTTGAAGAATCCGAACTGCTCAACACTCTGAAACGATGAACGATGAACGATAAAAGATGAACTGAAGAACAGCACTTGTGATTCCTGGCACAGATGTTTCTCTCATTCATCACTCATCATTCATCACTCATCATTTATCGAATTATGCTTGACACTTTAGGGACATTGAAACGCACGCACTATAGCGGCGAGCTTCGACCGGAGCACGCCGGGGAAATGGTTCGCCTGATGGGCTGGGTGCACAACCGGCGCGATTTCGGCAAGCTGACCTTCGTTGACCTGCGCGACCGCGAGGGCGTCGTGCAGGTGGTCTTCGACGAAGAGAAGAATCCCGAAGCGCACCAGCGCGCCAAGGAGCTGCGCAACGAGTTCGTCATTGCCATCGTCGGCAAGGTCGTGATGCGCGACAAGGATCAGGCTAACCCGAAGATCAAGACCGGGCGCATCGAAGTCAAAGCGCGCGAGCTTTACATCCTCAACGAAGCCAAGACGCCGCCCTTCACCATGGATTCGACGCGTGAGAACGAAGAGATACGTTTGAAGTACCGCTACCTCGACCTGCGCCGCGAGAAGATGCAGTACAACATACGCTTGCGCCACCGCGCCACCATCGCGGTGCGAAAGTACCTGGACGAGCGCGGCTTTTACGAGATCGAAACGCCGATGCTGATCAAGACGACGCCGGAAGGCGCGCGCGATTACATCGTGCCGAGCCGCCTGTTTCCGGGCCGCTTCTACGCGCTGCCGCAGTCGCCGCAGATCTTCAAGCAGTTGCTGATGGTCGCCGGCTATGACAAGTATTTTCAGATCGCTCGCTGCTTCCGCGACGAGGACTCGCGCGCCGACCGCCAGCCGGAGTTCACGCAGATTGACATCGAGATGAGCTTCATACGCCCTGACGATCTGTTTAAGACGCTCGAACCGATGTTCGTTGATCTGGCCAAGCTGATCGAGGTGAAGGTAGAAATTCCCTTCCCGCGCCTGAGCTATACGGAGGCCATGCGGCGCTACGGCACGGACAAGCCCGACACGCGCTTCGCCATGGAGTTGCAGGATTTAACCGAGGCGCTTGCGGGCACGGACTTCACACCTTACAAGGCGGCGCTCGAAGCCGGCGGTCAGGTTAAGGCCATCACCGTGAAAGGCGGCGCGAAGTATTCGCGCAAGCAGCTCGATGAGCTGACCGAGCTTGCCAAGCGTTATGGCGCGGGCGGCATGGCGACCATCAAGATTGGTGAGGCGGGCGAAGTGTCGTCCTCGCTGAGCAAAGCTTTGGGCGACGAGAAAGTTGCAGAACTGGCTTCCAGAGCCGGTTGCGCGGCGGGCGACGCGATGCTGATTGTCGCCGGCAAGCCCGCCGTCGTCGCCGCGTCGCTCAGCGCCCTGCGGCTGGAGGTCGCCGAGCGCGAGAACTTGATTGATCAAAACAGGTTCAATTTTCTGTGGGTCGTGGATTTCCCAATGTTCGAGTACCACGAAGACGACGACCGCTGGTACGCGATGCACCACCCATTCACCAGCCCGCACGATGAAGACTTGCCGCTGCTGGAGACTGATCCCGGCAAGGTGCGCGCTAAGGCTTACGACCTGGTGTTGAACGGCACGGAGTTGGGGAGCGGCTCGATCCGCATCCACTCGCGCGAGCTCCAGCGGCGCATCTTCAGCGTGCTTGGCTTGAGCGAAGAAGAGACGCGGCTGAAGTTCGGCTTCCTGCTCGACGCGCTCGAATACGGTACGCCGCCGCACGGCGGCATCGCCTTCGGCTTCGACCGGCTGATTATGTTGCTGGCGCGCGAGAAGTCCATACGTGATGTCATGGCCTTCCCGAAGACGGCGAGCGCCACCGACTTGATGAACGACGCGCCCGGCCCTGTCTCCGATCAACAACTGCGCGAGCTGCACATTCGCATAGTGGATTGACCTTGAGCGGCCAGCAGAGCTATTGCAAAGCCGCTCGACTTTCATCATAGGGGCAGAGGCTCTACCCTGCCCCTCCTCTCATCCCATCCGCTCACCAGACTCCTGCTTCTAGTAGTCGTTCTTGCCTAGACCAGAGATGTGAATTATTGTTAAATTCGGCATCCACCCCAGGACAGAACGAACGTTCAGCAGCAACCGACGTATCTCAGGATGACGTGCTGTGCTTGTCTCATTCTAGTTAAAACAGAACCAATATTCAGGAGGGGGTACTATGCCTGCAACAAGGAAAGAGCACGTTGGCGAGCAGCTTCCCGACCATCTGATCGGAGTATCAGGCTACGAATGGGCTTTCTGGAAAACCATTGGGCTACGCGGGGCCGGGTTTCCCGCCTCGCAGGTTTCGAAGTTGAGCGCCCCCAGCGCTGCCGCAGCCGCCGATCAGGTGAGCAAAGCGCAGGAAGGGCTGGAACGCGTCAAGAGTCGGGCTTTAGAGGAGGTGAGCGGGGCGATTGAAGCCCTGCGCCGTGACAATCAATGGGATGACAAAAAGAAGCGGGAGTCATTGTTCAAAACGGTCCGGCTGATCAAGGCGGGCAAGCTGGCCGATGAAAAATTGGTGCTCTCGCCGGAATCACGCGAAGCCCTCCGCGCTGCCGCTCTTCAGATGGAGGCGGCCAAAAAGGATTTCGAGGAGCAATACGCCGCCTCAGTAATGCGGACGACGGCGGCCATCTGTGAAGTCGCGAGGTCGAGCCGCTTTCGCGAAGCCTTGATATGGCAGAACAGGCAGGCGCTTCACACGGCGATTAATATTCTTTTGAAAAAGTCGCTTCAAGGGACGGCCCGCGACTCCAAACAGAGACAGTATGAGGAGCTGATTGCCAGCTACCTCCAGCGTTACTGCCTGAAGAACGACACGATTGGGTTCTTCGGCCCGGTTGGCTGGGCGAAATTCGTCGAGGCCGGCGAGCCTTTGGTCTCGCACCCCGGCGCGGAACTGCTTGCGACGCGCCAGGTCTATTTCGAAGGATGGTGTATTGACGCGCTGGCAAACATCTTCGGCAAAAATGAAGCGGTTCGGCCATGGATTGCGCCACTACGTGTGCCCTTCTTCAGGCTTGAGGGATTGACTTTGCATCATCCGTTGTTTGGCTCTCCGAAGCTCAACCCTCGCCACGCGGCAGTGCTTGAGGCTTGCGATGGCGTCCGCACCGCAAAAGAGATAGCCCTGAGCCTTGCCGGTCGCCCCGACTCTGATTTCAAGAATGAGGCTGAGGTCTACGCGGTGCTCAAAATTCTGGTGTCGAGAGGGCTGATTTTTTGGGACTTTTGCATTCCGACCCTGGCCTTCCCTGAGCGCATTTTACGGAGCCTGCTCAACCGCATTGGCGAGGAGCAGACAAGAAATTCGGTACTCAGGCCGCTCGACGATTTAGAAAATGCGCGGGCCGAAATTGCCGCCGCCGCCGGCAGCCCTGATCAGCTTGACCTCTCGATAGGAAACCTTGAATCAACCTTCATGCGATTGACCGGCCAGTCTTCGACTCGCGCCGCCGGTGAAACCTACGCCGGGCGAACGCTGATCTATGAAGACTGCCGGCGGAATATAAAGGTAGAAATCGGCCCCGAAATCCTCAATCATCTGATGCCGCCGCTCTCGCTGCTGCTCACCAGCGCCCGTTGGTTCACTTATCAGCTTTCGAGTCTCTATCGCGTCAAGTTCGACGAAATCTACACCGAGATGGCTCGCAAGACAGGCTCGGCGATGGTGGATCCCATGAACTTCTGGCTTGAGGTCAGCCCGCTCGTTTCCAGCGATAAAACGGCTATTGCCAAACAGGTGTCGAAACAATTCGAAGAGCGATGGTCCGCTATTTTCTCGCTGTCGGCTGGTCAAACGCGGAGGCACTACACGACTGCGGAATTATTGCCGCGCGTATTGGAAGCCTTCCCCGCCCCCGGCCCCGGCTGGCCGCTTGCCTGTTATCATAGCCCGGACGTTATGATTGCGGCCTCCAGCGTGGAAGCGATTCAAAGAGGAGATTATCAACTCGTGCTGGGCGAGATGCACCCCGGCACGAACACGCTGGGCGCGTCGCTGTTCGTGAATCAGCACGAAAATCCGCAGGAGTTGCATATGGCAGTGGGGCTGGACGTACCTGTGCTACAGGCACGCCCGCTGACGCCGAAAGATTGGCCCAAGCTGAATTCGCGCACCCATTATTCGCTAGCCCCGCCGAGCGAGTTGCGGCTGGAGTTGAGCAAGAACTCTTTTGCGATTGATCGGTCAAAAGTGCTGCCCATTTCCGCGCTGGTGCTGGTGAAGGCAGATGGTGAGCTGGTGCTGCAAACGCGCGATGGGCGCGCACGCTTCGACGCGCTACAGGTGATGGGCGGCGCGTTCAATGGGATGGTCTTAAATTCATTCCGAGTCCTGAGCGCCCGGAGATACACACCGCGAATCTCCATTGACCGCCTGCTGGTTTGCCGCGAATCCTGGCGCTTTGCGGCTGACGAACTCCCCTTTGCCTTCGAGAAAAATAGCGGAACCCGGTTCATTGAAGCGCGCAAATGGGCGCGTGAGCGAGATATACCGAGGTTCATATTCACCAAGGTGCCGGTCGAGCCTAAGCCATTCTTTGTAGATTTTGAAAGCCCCATCTACATTGATCTTTTCTCAAAATCAATCCGCCACACGAAGGAGAAAGCCGACCCGCAGGAGACCATCGGCGTTTCAGAAATGATCCCGTCGCCGGATCAGTTATGGCTCGAAGACGCGCAAGGCAATCGTTACACTAGCGAACTCAGGATCGTCGCCTTGGATCTGCTCAGGTGAACGACTCCTGGCTTGTGTAATGAATCTTACAGAGCCAGAAAGGGTGCAACTTTACCTCTGAAGGTGGCGATGAAATTCGCGCGTGCGCGCAGCAAGGTCGCCGGTCGCGTACAAATCGGCGATGACGGCGACGCTATTCGCACCGGCGGCGATGACGGCGGGCGCAGTGGCCAGAGTGATGCCGCCGATGGCCACGAGCGGTTTGGTCAGGCGGGCCTTTAATTCACTAATGAGGTCGGGACCGACCACCGGGTCGGGGTTGACTTTCGTTCTGGTTTGAAAGACGGGGCCAATCGCGATGTAATCTACGGGCGTGGAATCGGCTGCCAGAGCCTGTTTCAGGTTATGCGTCGAATACCCGACGATGCGGCCTGCGCCGATCAGTTCCCGCGCCTGTTCGGGCGGCAGGTCGTCCTGACCGAGATGCACGCCGTCTGCGCCGACGGCGATGGCGATGTCTACGCGGTCGTTGATGATGAGGCGGACGCCGAGCGCACGGGCGACCCGCATGGCTTCGAGCGCGGCTTCGTAAAAATCTCGCGGCGCGGCTACCTTTTCGCGCAACTGCACGAGCGTCGCGCCGCCCGCCGCCAGTTGCTCAACCTGCTCGGCGTGCGTCAGATGGCTGAGGCGTGTGTCCGTGATGGGATAGAGTCTGGGCAACGTGAAGGTCATCGCGCATCATCTGGACGAAGCGATCATCATTCGGCAGCGCCGGCTTTCTGGCCTGACTTCTTCGCGGGTTTGGTGGCGATGAATCGCTCCATGAATTTAGTGGACATGTCGCCCGCCTGAAAATCGGCGTCGGCGAGAATGCGCTGATCCAGCGGAATGCTTGTCTCAATCCCTTCGACGATGAACGCTTCGAGCGCCCGCTGCATTCGCGCGATGGCCAGCTCGCGCGTGCGGTGATGGACGATCAACTTGGCGATCAGCGAATCATAATGCGGCGGCACGAACCAGCCCGGATAGGCCGCCGTGTCCACACGCACGCCGGGGCCGCCCGGCAGGTTAAGCGCCGTGATCAATCCCGGCGACGGCGCGTAGGTGGTCGGCGATTCGGCGTTGATGCGGCATTCAATCGAGTGGCCGTTGAAGACGATGTCTTGCTGTCCGAACCCCATCTCGTGACCGGCGGCGATCAAGATTTGCTCGCGCACCAGATCGGTGTTCGTCACCATCTCGGTCACGGGGTGCTCGACCTGTATGCGCGTGTTCATCTCCATGAAGTAAAAATTCTTCTGTTCGTCGAGCAGAAACTCCATCGTGCCAGCGCCGACGTAGCCGATCTCGCGGCAAGCCTTCACCGCCGCCGCGCCCATGGCCTCTCTGAGCCCCGGCGTCAAAGCGGGCGACGGCGACTCTTCGATGAGCTTCTGGTGGCGGCGCTGGATCGAGCATTCGCGCTCGCCTAAATGAACCACATTACCGAAGCTGTCGCCGAGCACCTGTATCTCGATGTGACGCGCGACCTCGATATATTTTTCGATGTAGACCGCCGGGTTGTTGAAAGCGACTTCCGCTTCGTGCTGCGCCGCAGGCAGCGCCGTGAGCAGTTCATCCTGATTGCGGACGATGCGCATGCCGCGCCCGCCGCCGCCCGCCGAGGCTTTGATGATCACCGGGTAGCCGATCTTTGCGGCGATGCGTACGGCCTCCTCTTCATCTTCGATGATGCCGTCGTAGCCCGGCGTGATGGGCATGCCGGCAGCCTTCATCGCCGTGCGCGCCTGCGCCTTGTCGCCCATCAGTTTGATGGTGTCGGGGCGCGGGCCGATGAAGGTGATGTTGCAGGCTTCGCAGACTTCGGCGAAGTAAGCGTTCTCGGCCAAGAAGCCATAGCCGGGGTGTATCGCCTCGACGTTGGTAATCTCTGCGGCGGAGATGATGGCGGGAATGTTCAGATAACTCTTCGCCGAAGGCGGCGGGCCGATGCAGATGGCTTCGTCGGCGAAGCGCACGTGCAGCGAGTCGCGGTCGGCTTCCGAATAGACCGCGACCGTCGGGATGCCGAGTTCCTTGCACGCCCAGATGACGCGCGTGGCGATCTCGCCGCGATTGGCTATCAGTATCTTTTTGAACATAGGAGTCAGGAGTCAGGAGCCGGGAGCCGGAGTCAGAATAGAAGCAGCGGCGGCAGCCGACTTCCTCGTTCATTCTGTCTTTTGGCTTCGGACTTCTGGCCGCTAGATTTTAATTGCAAACAATGGCTGGCCGTATTCGACGGGCTGGCCATTCTGGACGTAGATCTGGGCGACTTCGCCACTGGTCTCGGCCTGTATTTCGTTCATCAATTTCATCGCCTCGATGATGCAGACGACGGTGTCAGGCTCGACGTGATCGCCGATCTTGACGAAAACCTCGGACTGCGGCGAGGGAGAGCGATAGAACGTGCCGACGATAGGAGATTTGATGACGTGCAATTGAGTGTCGGAAGGCACCGTCTCCGGGTTAGAAGGCGGTGACGCCAGCCGGGCCGCCGCAGGCGCAGGCGCGACGGGCATGGGCACCTCTGGCGCGATGGGCAGCGGCGCTGAGAGGATCACCGGCGTTGGCGCCGCCTGAATAACCGGCGGCTCTTTGAAGCGGCTGATGTGCAGCCGAAAGCCGTCGTGCTCAATCTCGAACTCGGCGAAGCCTTTATCGCTCACCAGCTCGATCAACTCTTTGATCTCTTTCAAGTCCATCGCTTGCCCTCACCGGTATGAGTCGCTGGTTGCCAGTTCCTGATTTGCGGGAAAGCAGAATCAGCCGCGCTCAACCAGAAACCAGGAACGAGAAACCAGAAACCAGAAGCTATCACGTCAAGCCGACAAGCGAAAGCCTCAACCGCGTGCGGCTGAGGCTCTCAGCATCTTGTCGAAGGCTCGACCAACCGCCGCCCGCTGATGCCGCGCGCGTTGATCGGGCTTACGCCTTCGGTTGATCTTTTCTGAAACGACCGAGCAGGCCGCGCTTCTTCTTGGCTTCCGGCTTGGCCTCTTCCTTGACCGGCGCGACTTCGCTGCCGATCAACTCGATCAGCGCCATCTCGGCACCGTCGCCGCGCCGCGTGCCCAGTTTAAGGATGCGCGTGTAACCGCCGGGCCTGTCCGTGTAGCGCGCGGCGATCTCGTCGAACAGCTTGTCAACCGCCGCGACGCCGGCGGTGCGCGGCGCACGCGGGCGCTTGTAGCCGCCGTCGGGCGTGCGGCTGCTGTTGCCGCTATGAAAGTAAGCCGCCGCCTGACGACGCAGGTGCAGCGCCTGCTCAGGCCCTTCGGCGGCGAGCGCGCGCTTGCCCAGTGTGATGACACGCTCGGCGAACGGGCGCAGCTCTTTCGCCTTCGGCAGCGTCGTGATCAGCCGCTCCTGAACCATCAGCGAGGTGCAGAGATTGCGCAGCATGGAGAGGCGGTGATCCGTCTTGCGCCCCAGTTTTCTATGAGCCACTTTATGTCGCATATCAAACCCCAGAAAAGAAAATGACGAATGATGAGTGATGAATGATGAACAAGGAACGATGAAGACCGCAGCGCCATTCATCATTCGTCATTCATCATTCATCGTTGCCCTTTAGGCGGTAGCCTCGTCAATCAGCCGCCCGTGATCGTCGAAACGCATGCCGAGGTGTAAGCCCATGGACTGCAAAATCTCTTTGATCTCGTTCAGCGACTTGCGCCCGAAATTCTTGGTCTTGAGCATTTCGGCTTCGCTCTTCTGCACCAGCTCACGGATAGTGCGAATGTCGGCGTTCTTCAAGCAGTTGTAGGAGCGCACGCTCAACTCAAGCTCGTCTACGGAGCGGTCAAGGTTCTCGTTGAAAGCGCCGCGCTCGCCGCCTTCGCCATCGGCTTCGGCATGGTCAGGCTCTTCCTCGAAGTTGATGAAGATCTGCATGTGATCCTTGATCAGCTTCGCGGCGAGGCCCACGGCGTTCGCCGGCTGCACCGAGCCGTTCGTCCAGACTTCAATCGTCAGCTTATCGTAATCGGTATCCTGGCCGAGCCGCGCCGAGTCAACCGTGTAGTTGACTTTCTTGACCGGCGAGTGCACCGAGTCAATCGGGATGTAGCCGACCGCGAGGTCTTCATCATAGTTACGCTCGGCGCTGACGTAGCCGCGCCCGCGCTTCAAGCGCATCTCGATGGCCAGGCTCCCGCCTTCCGAGACGGTGGCGATGTGAACGTTGGGGTCGAGAATTTCGACATCGCTGTCGGTCTCGATCTCGCCCGACAGCATCTCGCCCGGCACGGTGCGCTCGACGCGCAAGGTTTTCGGCCCCAGCCCGTGCAGCTTGAACGGGATGCGCTTGAGGTTGAGGATGATGTCGGTCGCATCCTCGACGACGCCGGGGATCGAAGAGAACTCGTGCAGCACACCTTCGATCTTGACGGCGGTGATGGCCGCGCCTTCGACCGACGAGAGCAGGGCGCGGCGCAGGCAATTGCCGATGGTCGTCCCGAAGCCGCGTTCGAACGGTTGCGCGTAGAACTTGCCGTAACGACTCGTCGCCGTTTCCGGCTCAGAGGCAAGACGCTTCGGCTTCTGGAAGCCGATCATGAATTGGGTTTCGCTGTTGGTCATTGCTTCCCCTCAAACAGGTTAGAGGTGCCGGGCGTCAGGCGTCGGGTGAGCGACGGTTGCCCGCCTGATACCCGACGCCTAACGCCTGACACCTTATGTGAACTACTTAGAATAAAGCTCGACGATAAGCTGTTCGTTGATATTCTGACCGATGTCTTCGCGGCGCGGCAGCGCAACGACACGGCCACGCATATCGTCAGCCGAGACGACCTCAAGCCAGCCCGGACGACCGCGTCCTGCCGCAGTCTGGAAGGCGCTCTGTATGTGGATATTGGCGCGGCTGCCTTCGCGGATCGTGACTTCATCGCCGATCTTGACCTGGAAGCTTGGGATGTCCACCTTGCGGCCATTGACGAGGATGTGACCATGGCTGACCAACTGCCGCGCCTGCGGGCGCGACATGGCATAGCCGAGACGATAGATGACGTTGTCGAGGCGGCGCTCAAGCAGGGCGAGCAGGTTCTCGCCGGTGACGCCTTTGGTGCGCACGGCGCGCTCGAAGTAGAGCCGGAACTGGCGCTCCAGCATGCCGTAAATGCGTTTGACCTTCTGCTTCTCGCGCAACTGCTCGCCGTAGCCGATGAGTTTGGCACGGCGGACGTTGCGACCGTGCTGGCCGGGCGGCTGCGTGCCGCGTTTCTCAATCGGGCAGCTCGGCTTGTAGCAGCGCTCGCCCTTCAAAAACAGCTTCATTCCTTCCCGGCGGCAGAGACGGCACACCGGGCCACGGTATCTAGCCAATGCTTTTTTCCTCCATCTACCGCCCCTCGCGGAGCCGGCAAAAGTTTACAAGCCCTCTCGAATTTTAGATTTTAGATTTTGAATTGGCGGAACTGGTCAGCATCTTTCCCTCAATCCAAAATCGCCGACGCGTAGCGCCAAGCCATGAAAATCCAAAATCGAATGGCTCTTCTTCCTTTAAGACGCGACGGCGATGGCCGCGCGTCTGGCGTCAAATAAAATGAGAAAGCGGGGCCGCGCGGGCCAGGCTTTCTCCGAAGATTAAGATAACTAAACGCGGCGGCGCTTCGGCGGGCGGCAGCCGTTGTGCGGGATCGGCGTGACATCGCGGATGATCGTCACGTTGATGCCGGCGGATTGAATCGCCCGCACAGCCGACTCGCGGCCCGAACCCGGCCCTTTGACTCGGACTTCGGCGTTCTGCATGCCGACATCGCGCGCCGCCTGCGCGGCACGGCTGGCGGCCTGCTGCGCGGCGAACGGCGTGCCCTTACGCGAGCCGTGAAAGCCGAGCGCGCCCGCCGACGACTGGCTGATCAGGTTGCCCGCCATGTCGGTGATCGCCACCATGGTGTTGTTGAAGCTCGCCTGAATGTGAACGATGCCCTGCGGCACGATGCGCCGCTCTTTACGCTTGAAGGCTTTCTTCTTGCCGCCTTTTGCTTGTGCTTTTGCCATAATCAGTTGTCAGTCGTTCGTTGTCGGTGGTCAGTTGAAGTCAACCAGCAGTCTTAACTGACCACCAGTAACGGACAACTGACACTGCCATTACTTCTTGCCCGGCGCTTTCTTCTTAGCGACCGTCATGCGGCGCGGGCCTTTGCGCGTGCGGGCGTTGGTGTGAGTGCGCTGGCCGCGCACCGGCAGGCCGCGACGGTGGCGCAGGCCGCGATAGCAGCCGATGTCCATCAAACGCTTGATGTTCATCTGCACTTCTTTGCGAAGATCGCCTTCGACCATGCCCTGCTGGTCAATGACTGTGCGGATGCGGTTGACTTCCTCTTCGCTCAACTCGCGGATGCGTTTGTCTATGCTGATACCGGCCTCGCCCAGTATCTGGTTAGCGCGTGAGCGCCCAATGCCGTAGATGTATGTCAGACCGATCTCGGCTCGCTTGTTGGCCGGGAGGTCTACGCCTGCGATGCGTGCCATTCGTCCTCCGTCTTCGTCTAGCCTTGACGCTGCTTATGCTTGGGATTGGTGCAGATCACCCGCACCACGCCGCGGCGGTGTATGACCTTGCAGTTATCACACATTTTCTTTACTGATGCCCTGACTTTCATAATCGCTTTCCTTCCCGCGCCGGGCGGGTCGTAGGTCAAGAATATTTCGCGCACAAGAAACGATTAGTTTACCATCGCCCGCATAGTTTCGCAACCTGCCCTCGCGGAGCGACCATGAGGCGCTCAAGCCGCGTTGCCGTCGCCGTTGAGCATCGTCAGAATCTGCGGCCCTTCGGCGGTGATGGCGACCGTGTGTTCGAAGTGCGCCGACGGCCTGCCGTCGAGCGTGATTACCGTCCAGCCGTCCGACAGCACCTTAACGTCGTGGCGACCGAGGTTGACCATCGGCTCGATGGCCAGCACCCAGCCTTCGCGCAGCACAGGCCCGGTGCCCGGCTTGCCGTAGTTCGGCACCTGCGGGTCCTCGTGCATGGCGCGGCCAATCCCGTGGCCGCAAAAGTTGCGCACCACCGAATAGCCCAGCGGCTCGACGTAGGCTTGCACGGCGTTGCAAACGTCGCCGAGCCGGTTGCCGACGCGGCACTTGGCAATCGCCTCAAACAGCGATTTGCGCGTCGTGTTGATCAGCTTCCAGACTTCGTCACGAACCTCGCCGACCGGCACCGTCACCGCCGCGTCGCCGACGTAGCCCTGGTAGGTCGCGCCGCAATCAATGCCAATGATGTCGCCTTCGCGCAGCTTGCGGTTCGAAGGGATGCCGTGAACGACTTCATCGTTGATCGAAGTGCAGAGCGACGCCGGATAGCCGTGATAGCCCTTGAAGGTCGGCATCGCGCCCGCCTCGCGGATCATGCGCTCAGCCTCTACGTCGAGGTCGCGCGTCGTAATGCCGGGCTGCACCATCTCCGAGAGCCGCTTCAACACACGACCGACGATCTGCCCGGAGATGCGCATTTTCTCGATTTCGCTTTTCGATTTACGGATGATCATAACAACCGTGGCGCGTGAGGTGTGAAAAGTGATGCGTGACGGATTCGCGGTCGGCTCATTGACCGGCAGCCACTCGCTCACGCGTCGCGTTCCACTCGTCACGCTGTCATTGGGCGGCGTTCCCTCTCTCGGTGTTCGTTTCTTTGGCGACTATCTCGGCGATGCGGCTGAAGACGTTTTCGGGCGTCCCTGTGCCATCAACGCGGTAGAGGCGGTTCGATTCCCCGTAATAGTCAAGCAGCGGTTTCGTCTTCTCCTGATAAAGCTGCAAGCGTTGTTGAATCACTTCGATGCTATCGTCGGGCCGCGTAAACAGCGGCTCGCCGTCGAGGTCGCAGACTTCGTCAACCTTGGGCGGCTTGAATTCGACGTGGTAAATCGAATTACACTTCTTGCAGATGCGCCGCCCGCTCAAGCGGCGCAGCAGCAGCTCGCGCGGCACGTCAATCTTGATGACGACGATGCGGTTGCCGTCCTCCTGGGCAATCTTTTCAAGCAGCAGCGCCTGCGGCAGCGTGCGCGGGAAGCCGTCCAGGATGCAGCCGCCCACGCAGTCATTCAAACAGAGTCGGTCTCTAATCACTTTGGCGAGAATGTCGTCGCTGACCAGCTCGCCCGATGCCAGAACCTCTTTGACGTGATGGGCAAACGGCGTGTCTTTGCGAGACATCTCGCGCAAGATGTCCCCCGTAGCGACGATTGGCAGACCAAAACGGTCTGCCAATAATTGCGACTGTGTGCCTTTGCCGGCACCTTGCGGCCCCATCAAAACGTAGATGTTTGACATAACCTCACGAATACGAGCGTCGCGCCCGCAAGCGCCGTCCGCGCGGCCCCAGGAAGCCGTCGTAATGGCGCATGATCAACTGCGACTCGATCTGATTCATGGTGTCCATCGCCACGCCAATGACGATTAGCAGGCTGGTGCCGCCAAAGTAGAAGTTCACGCCGATGCCGGTCGTGACCCACGAGGTCAGCGGGTTGCCGCGCAGCAAGGCATCGAGCGATTGACCGATGAACGGCAGGTACTGAACCTGGAAGCCCGACAAGATGAACTGCGGCAGCAGCGCGACGACGGCCAGATAAATCGCGCCAGCGGTCGTCAGCCGCGTCAGTATCTCGTTGAGATAATCCGACGTGCGCTTGCCCGGACGGATGCCCGGAATGAACGCGCCGTTCTTGCGCAGGTTGTTCGCCACTTCGTCGGTGTTGAAGATGATCGAGACGTAGAAGAACGTGAAGAAGATGATCGCCGCCGCATACAACAGGTAATGCAGCGGATGCCCCTGCCCGCCCAGCTCGCTCGCCATACGACCGAGCCACGCCCGCCAGCCCGTCGTATCGTCCGGGTTGGTGCCGAGGAAGCCGAGGATGGTCTGTGGGAAGGCCAGTATCGAAGACGCGAAGATCACAGGAATGACGCCGCCCATATTGACCTTCAAAGGCATGTGCGTCTGCTGCTGCGGGATGGACTGGCGACCAACCATGCGGCGCGCGTGATTAATGGGAATCTTGCGGAAGCCGCGCTCGACGAAGACAATCGCCGCGATAATCAAGATCATCGCCGCGACCAGCAGGATGACGCCGACGGCCTGGCCGGTGCCGCCGCCGGTGAGCTTCTCGTACATGGTCTGCGCCGCCGACGGCAAGCGCAACACGATGCCCGCGAAGATGATCAAGCTGATGCCGTTGCCGACGCCGCGCTCAGTGATCTGCTCGCCGAGCCACATGATGAACGTCGTGCCCGTCGCCAGCGTCAACATGGTCATCAGCACGAAGCTCAGGCCCGGATTGTAGACCAGTTGCTCGCCACCCATGCCCTGATTCTGTAACCAGTAGGCGATGCCGAACGACTGCACGGCGCAGAGCACAACCGTCAGGTAGCGCGTGTACTGCGTGATCTTGCGGCGGCCCAGGTCGCCCTCTTCCTGCAAGGCTTTCAGGCGCGCGCTGACGACCGTCATCAATTGCAAGATGATCGAGGCCGTAATGTAAGGCGTGATCCCCAGCGCGAAGATGGAGACGACTCTGAAGTTGCCGCCGGAAAACAGATCCATCACACCGGCCAGGCTGCGGTGCATCACGCCTTGATCCCACAGCTTCGCCAACACGACCGGATCAATGCCCGGCGTGCGGACGTGCGAGCCGATGCGATAAACGGCCAGCATCGCCAGCGTGAACAGGACGCGCTTGCGCAGGTCAGGGACGGTGAAGATGTTGCGGATGCTGTTAATAAAATTCTCGATCATGACTTTGCAATTCCCCTGGGCGATGAATGAATCGCGCGCGGCGATTTCCGATCTTCGGTTGCGTGACTATTTTACAAGAGGCCGCCGCAAACCAGAAGTCGAAATGGCGCTCATGCCTCGAAGCTCGCGCCGACCAGGCTCGCGGTGCCGCCGGCGGCCTCGATCTTCTCCTTCGCCGACTTCGTGAAGCGGTGTGCGGTGATGCTGAGCTTCTTGCTCACCTCGCCGCCGCCCAGGACGACGACGCCATCGAAGCGCCCCAGGTGGCTCTTCTTGATGAGGCCGCGCTCGGCCATCAGTTCAGGCGTGATCTGCTCGCTCTCGTCGAAGCGGTCAGCCAGATGGGCGAGCTGCACTTCGATCCAGACCTTCTTGAAGATGTTGGTGAAGCCGCGCTTCGGTAGCCGCCTTTGCAGCGGCATCTGGCCGCCTTCAAAACCGGGCCGGCCCGAATAACCGGAGCGCGATTTTTGCCCCTTGTGGCCGCGCCCCGAAGTCTTGCCGAGGCCCGAACCGGGGCCGCGCCCGACGCGCTTCTTATCTTTGTTTGCGCCCTTCGGCGCGCCGATGTTGTGTATGCCTATTGCCATTGCTTTGCTCCGGGGGTCGGAGTCAGGGGTCAGGGGCAGATGAGAAGATCGTGATCTTCACCGGCCCCTGACCCCATCACCCTGCCCTTATTCGATGATTCTCAGCAAGTGCGGAACCTTCTTGACCACGCCGCGCATGGACGGGGTGTCCGGTCGCTCGACAACCTGATTGAGCTTCGTTAGCCCGAGGCTGCGGACGATCTCTTTGTGCGCTTTGGGCGCGGCGATGGTCGAACGATACCACTGAATCTTGATCGTCTGGCCGCTCGCTTCATTGTTGGCCGTTGCCATGATAACTCCCTTCGAGCCCTCCGAATCTCACGCGTGAAATTCAGGGCCGTTGATTAAGCGGTCGCCGCTTCTTCCGCCGCCTGACGGCGCAGCCGCGTCACCGAGGTCGGGTCTTTCAACTCCTTGAGTCCCTCGAAGGTGGCGCGGACGACGTTGTGCGGGTTCGACGTGCCGATGGATTTCGTCACCACGTCGCGCACGCCGACCAGTTGCATGATGGCGCGCACAGCGCCGCCGGCGATGACGCCTTTGCCTTCGGGCGCGGGCTTGAGCAGCACGCGGCCTGAGCCGAAGATGCCCGTCACCTGATGCGGCAAGGTGTTTCCCGACAGCGGCACTCGGATGAGGTTCTTCTTCGCCGCCTCGATGCCCTTCTTGATGGCGAGCGGCACTTCGCGCGCCTTGCCGGAGCCGAAGCCGACGACGCCATTCTCGTTGCCGACAATGACGAGCGCCGCGAACGAGAGGTTCTTGCCGCCTTTGACCACCTTGGTCACGCGGTTGATCGAGATTACCTGGTCTTTCAGATCGAGACCCGATGCGTCAATTCGTTCCATTATTAAAACTCCAGTCCCGCTTCGCGCGCCGCTTCAGCGAGGCTGCGCACGCGCCCGTGATAGATGTAGCCGCCGCGGTCGAAGACGACGCGCGTGATGCCCTTCTCTTTAGCGCGCTCGGCAATGGCTTTGCCGATCTCTTTGGCCGCCGCGATATTGCCGCCGCTGCGCCCACGCCAGTCCTTCTCTGTAGTCGAGGCCGAGACCAGCGTGACGCCCTGCGCGTCGTCAATCACCTGCGCGTAAATGTGATTCACGCTACGGAAGATTGCCAGGCGCGGGCGCTCGCCCGAGCCGCCAACCTTTTGGCGGATGCGCTGGTGAACCGCCCGCCGTATGTCTTGCCTGCTTCTCTGTGCCATCTTGTTTATCCTTGTGGCCGCTGATTGTGCCTCACTCGCGGCATCACTTCAGCAACCTGAAAACTGTGGAGCGCGATGCGTGATCGAAGTGCGTTCTAGCGCAGTCATCATTCTCACGCACCGCACGTCAGGGATTACTTCCCGGTCTTGCCCGGTTTGAGTTTCAGCGCCTCGTTGGCGTAACGCACGCCCTTACCCTTGTAAGGATCAGGGCGGCGCAGGCTGCGCATGTCGGCGGCGATCTGGCCGACCTGCTGTTTGTTGATGCCGCTGACGGTCAGCGTCGTCTGGTACTGCTGGATTGGCTTGTTGACGCGCTCGACCTTCACGTCAATCCCGTTCGGCAGCGGGAACTCAATCGGGTGCGAGTAACCGAGGTTGAAGATGACGCGGTTCTTCTGCAACTCGACCTTGTAGCCGACGCCGACGATGTCCAACTGGCGCGAATAGCCATCGGTGACACCGGTGACGGCGTTCTGCACCAGCGCCCGCGCCAGCCCGTGCAGCGCCGCATATTCTTCGCCCTCGCGTTCGGCGATGAGTTGATCGCCTTCGACGCGGAACTTGATGCCTTGAGGCACGCTGGTCGTCAGTTGCCCCTTCCTTTCCAGCACATTGGGATCCTAAGCTTAGAATTCCACGTGGACAAGTTGTCGC
>JADMIO011184634.1_pt1 | contig 46634 bp, 51 predicted proteins | sample 8958161 | NCBI WGS metagenome assembly JADMIO01 (sample SAMN16585339, study PRJNA669376) | soil metagenome | isolation source: Crop rotation soil | place: USA: Cullars Rotation, Alabama | collected 2011
TTACGAGCTTGCAGTAGGCGGTCGCGGCGGTCGCGGCGGCAGCGCAATGGATGGCGGTCTCGTCATCACGGGCGACTCGCACACGCACTCTGGCTCAGTCGTCATGATGAACACGAACATCGTGCGCATCAACAACGGCGGTCACAGCTACTAGTTCAAAAGAAGGCAAGGAACGTGGCGTCTAGCTATACGTTCCTCCTTCTCATGAGGCCTTGTTTCTGGTAGAAGATACGAAGCTTCAGAGAGGGAAATTACTAAACAATCAAGAAAATCAGAATTATGGCTTCACACCAAACGTCGCGTTTTGTCACCCTGGGGATAGGAGTGTTCCTTATGCTTGCAGTTATCGTGAGCATGGGCGCCCCGCTGCGTATGGCTCATGCAGACACCGACAACGGTGATCAAAACGTAGCTACCGACCAAGCTCCGGACCCCAATGCGCCTAATATCGTCGATGCCAACAATCCGCCGCAGCAAAGTCAGACAGCCACCTCGACCGAAGGTACCGGCGGGCTTTCTTCCGACACGGGCGGCTCTATCGAGACCGGTGACGCAATAGCGACCTCGAGCGTCGATAACTCACTCAACCAAAACAGCTCATTTCCCGACTCTAAAGGCACTACCAACTCCTCGACCATTACCGCTTCGACGACCAACGCCGGCGAGCTCGACAGCGCCGCTTCTTCGACCGCAGAAACAGGCACCAATGCTGTTGTCGGCGGTGAGGGCGCCAACAGTATAAAAACAGGTGACGCGATCGCCACCTCCAATGTCATCAACGAGGTCAACACCAACATCTTCAACTCCGACGGTCTAATCTTGTTTATCAACCAGCTCTTCGGCGGCGGGTTTGACCTCAACGACTATGACCTCTCGTTCTTTTTTGCGGGAGGTCCCGGTGCGAGCCCGACGACAAATCCGCTGACCGGCAACTCGCAATGTACACTGCTCACCTGCCTTAACAGCAGCACACTCAACGTGCTCAACGACAACACCGCGACCGTCACCAACTCGGTCTTGGTGCGCGCTTCGACAGGCACCAACAGCGCTTCTTCGACCGGCGACACCGATATAGACACCGGCAACGCATACGCGGCGGCCAACGTGGTCAACCTGGTCAACACCAACATCATCAATTCGAGCTACCTGCTCTTGGCGTTCAACAACTTCGGCGATATCAACGACACTATTACGCTCCCGAGCGCCGACTTCTTCTCCAGACTCTTCAACAACGGGGCGGTGACGACCTCGATGAACTCGAGTACCTACACCGTCAACGACAATAACAATGTTACCTTCACGGGGACTACCACGGCTGATGCGATCACCGGCGACAACCAAGCGCTTGAGCAAGCCACTTCGACCGAGCAGGTACAGCCGACGGGCTCCGGCACCGTTAACACCGGTAGCGCATACGCCTCTTCTAACACCTACAACCAGCTCAATACCAACAACGTAGGCGGCACCTCGGTCTTCATGCTCTTTAGGGTCGCCGGCAACTGGAACGGCCAGGTCATAGGTCTACCCGAAGGGCTCGCACAAAACATCTACCAAAACGGCGATGATAAGTACCTCGAGTTCACCTCTATCGGCGCTTCGACCACCCCCGCAATGAAGTGGCTGCAAAAGTACAATTCTTCGCAGTTCGTGGCGGCCGCGACCAATACCGCTGCCATCGACAACAACGTCCAAGTCGAAGCTTCGACGGGCGCCAACCAGGCTATCTCGGACACCGGCGACGCAACCGTCAACACCGGTGACGCGTATGCATCGGCGAGCGTAGTCAACTTGGTCAACACCAACATCATCGGCCAAAACTGGATATTCGCGATCTTCAACGTCTTCGGTAATCTCAACGGCAACATCGTCTTCGGCGGCAGCCCGCTTCTGCTTATCACCGCGGACCCGTCATCACGCACGGTCGCGCCGGGCTCCGACGTTGACTACACCTTTACCGTTACCAACTCGGGCAACGCCAACGCAAGCAATGTGGTGCTCAATGCAAGCTTTGACAACACGCTGCTTAGTTTTGACCCATCGCAGGGCGGCGAGGTAACGCCGACCGGCGAATCGTGGCACCTCGGCAACATCCCCAAAGGGACAACGCAGACATTCGTCTTTCACGCTCATGTAGGCACCAACTTCCCGCAAAACGCGGCAGGCCAGGTCCCGTTCTCGGTGGCGGTCGTTAACGACAACATCAACTCCCCGGCAACCAGCAACACTACCGACGCGACCATTGTGGTTTCGTGGCCTGGTGCCACCAACACGAGCTCCGGCAGTGGCGGTGGAGGCGGCGGCGGAGGTGTGATCTCGGGCGTATCGTCGGGCAAAATAACCGCCGACGCCAATGTCGCTGTTGTTAAAACCGTTAGTGTTGCGACTACGACCGCCCCGACGAGCGTCGACTACAAGGTCGTCGTTACCAACGACAAGGGGGCAGGTCCGGTCTTCAACGGCGTACTCACTGACACACTTACCGATCCCGACGGCGGTGTCGTGTACACCCGCTCATGGGACTTGGCGACTATTGCGCCGGGTGATGAAATCACGCTCACCTACTCGGTTGGGTTCGCCTCAACGACGCACCCCGGCATCTATCACAACGTAGCCCAGGTTACCGGGACTCAAAATAACCCTGTCATGTACTACGCGATCCCGATAGTGCCTGTGAATGCCACCGGTACGGTCGAGTTCCTCGACAACGGCATGGTTTTGGGCGACGCGACCTCGACTCCTGAAATAACAGACACATCCAACAGCAAAGGCTCCTGCAAGGTCATCGAAGGCTACGTCAAACCGGGCGCATCCAACAAACCGGCCGACGTGTTCAGGCTCCAGGCGTTCCTCAACACGCAAGGCGAGCACCTCGCGACCTCGGGCAAGTTCGATGCGGCAACACTCGCGGCAGTCAACCGCTTCCAAATGCACTACGCTGCAGACATCCTCGCGCCTCTGCACCTCACCAAGCCTACCGGCAACGTGTTAGGCGCTACACAAGCACAGATCAACAAACTCGGCTGCTCCGGCAATCCGCCCTTCAGCCTCACACCACAACAAGTCCAGCAGATAGCGACGCTCACTGCAGGCACTGTCTCGCGCACCGGCACGCCCGCAAAGCCTACGCCTAAACAAACTGTCAAAGCAGGAGTCAAAGCATCGGGCGGGTCACAGGCGCAGGCAGCCGCAGCAGCAAGCGCAAAGGGTACGTCGACCACTAACATCAGTGTTATTGGCAAAAAGATAGGCGGGCTCTTCTCATCGATCTGGGGCGCGATTCGTTAAAGTTCTCAAAACGAGCTTCATGCTCGATACAGGGAAACGTGTATACTGATAACTCACTATGTTTTGGGGAATCCTATTCTTAGGTGCTATCGCAAGCTCCTCCACGGGCGGTAACCTTGTGGGTCCTGGGGGGCAGGTAGTCACCGGTTCGGCGTATGCCGAAAGTATCGTCAACAATGTCCTAAGCGGCGTTAACGTCCGGGGCCAAGACGGCGCTGACGGTGCGGACGGCACAAATGGTTCGAATGGCGCTGATGGCTCGAACGGCAAGTCGGTAGTGGATATCACAACGACGGTTAACGGCACGACCCGCCACGAACATTATGAGAGTTCAGGGACCTCGAGCGGCTCTGCGGTGATCCGAGTGAGCGCCGTAAGTACGAGCTCGGGCGGGGTATCGGTGATGGTAAGCACGAGCACCGCCAGCTCCTCACTATTTGGCAAGTCTCGCACGCTGCTTAACTCGCTGTTTGGCAAACACGCGAGCACGAGCGCGAGCTCGACCGAGCACGCTGCAACCTCAAGCACCAAAGTGTTTAGCGGCAGCCTGTTTTCAGGTTTTTCTAGCTTCTTTAGCCATGTGTGGAGCATCTTCGGGTTTTAAGGTCTAGACGCCGAGGCCAAAAGCCCCGGTCCCTTGCGGGGCCGGGGCTTTTTGGTATCGTTGGTTCGCCATGCACGCGTCATCTGACCTCATCGAAAAAGAATTGGCGCGCGGCGACTCTCTCTCGATAATTTCTCTGGTCAACGGCCTGCTCATAGAAGCCCATCGTATGCGGGCATCGGACATCCATATCGACCCCACGGCTCGCGGAGTGCGCGTGCGCTTACGTATCGACGGAGTGATGCAGACCATGCACGAGTTGCCTCGTGCGGTGCACATGGAGGTTATCTCGCGCGTTAAAGTGCTCGCGGGTTTGCGCACCGACGAACATCAGTCCAGTCAAGACGGACGGTTTCGCCATACGCTTGAAAATGGCGAACACATAGACATGCGGGTATCAATTATCCCGACCTACCATGGCGAAAATTGTGTCATCCGTTTGCTGCAAGACAAAGCCGCCGACTTTATGCTGGGAGATCTCGGTTTTAAGCAGAGCGACCAAGAAAAGATCGTATCAGCAATTCGTAAACCCAGCGGCATGATACTGGCAACGGGACCCACGGGCTCGGGCAAAACCACGACGCTCTATACCTTGCTCAAGATGCTCAATTCGCCCGAGGTGTCCATCGTTACGATCGAAGATCCCATCGAGTATGCAATAGACGAGATCGAGCAGATACAGGTCAATACGCGCGCGGGTCTCACGTTCGGGAGCGGTCTGCGCTCTATTTTGCGACAGGACCCAAACATCATTATGGTGGGCGAGATCCGCGATGCCGAGACAGCGGGTATTGCCGTTAACACCGCTCTCACCGGCCACCTATTGCTCTCGAGCCTTCACACCAACAGCGCCGCAACGACCCTGCCGCGACTCTTGGACATGGGCATTGATGCGTACCTTGTCGCCTCGACCGTCAATGTCGCGATAGGACAGCGTCTCGTGCGCAAGATCTGCCAACATTGTAAAGAAAAAAAGACGAGCAAGGGCGAGACCCACTACTCGGGGCGCGGCTGTGATGCATGCAAGGGGAGCGGGTACAACGGCAGGGTCTCTATCAACGAGGTTCTTGTTGCCGATCAAAAGATACGCGATGCGATCGTGCGCAAAGCATCGGCCGATGAGTTACAGACGTTGGCAAAAAAAGCGGGCATGACGACGATGCATGAAGATGGACTCGAAAAGGTTCGATCCGGCCTCACCTCGCGCGAAGAGTTGTTGAGGGTTACCTATGATTAGCTACACCCGCGCAGAGTTGAGCGCTCCGCGCCTCTCGCTTAAGGACCAGGCACACTTGTTCAAGCGTCTGGCATTTTTAACGAACGCGAGCGTTACGCTGACCGAAGGCCTGCATATGCTGCGCGATCAGGCAACGGGCGCGAGTGCAAAGATCCTTACGTCACTAGCCCACGACATTGCCGGCGGCCAGTCGCTCGCGCGCGCCTGCGGTAAATTTCCGCGCGCGTTCTCACCCTTTTCGCTCTCGATACTCACAGTCGGGGAGGCCAGCGGGACCCTTAGTCAAAACCTCGGCTATCTGGCATCTGAACTTACAAAGAAGCAAGCGCTTCGGCGCAAGATAGTGAGCGCGTTCGTGTATCCGACCGTGATACTAACGGCAACTCTCGCGATCGTGTCTTTTTTAGTGCTTTATCTTTTTCCTAAGATCACGCCTATCTTCAACTCATTACATGTCGATCTGCCTCTCACTACCAAAATTGTCATGGCGACAAGCATTTTTTTGCAGCACTGGGGGTTGGTGGTGGTTGGGTGCGTGGCACTAGTCGTGGTAGGCACATTCATTGCAGTTCGCCAAAGTTCGACGCTGCATATGTGGTTCGATAGGGCTCTTTTGCGAGTGCCTCTTATCGGTCGGATAATGCGTTTGTACAATGTCTCGAATGCTTCTCGGACCCTCGGGGTCCTTTTGCACAGCGGCCTCGAGCTCTCACTGGCGCTCCCGATACTGTCGAAGACCGTGTCCAACAGCGTCTACCGGCGTCATTGTTTTGAGTTGTCTCGCACGGTCGAGCGCGGCGAGCGGATGTCAGTGTATTTGCAAAAACATCCAAAGTATTTCCCCGAGATCATGTGCCATATGGTGGCCGTAGGGGAGCGCAGCGGCTCGCTCCCTCAATCGCTTCTCTATCTGTGCGATCTCTACGACGCCGAGGTAGAAGATTTTACAAAAAACCTGGCTACTCTGCTGGAGCCCGCGCTCATGATATGCATGGGGCTTCTCGTAGGGTTTATCGCCGTATCGATAATTACCCCTATATATGGCATCACGCAAAATTTGCATACCTAAGGGCTTTTCGCTGATCGAGATAGTGATTGTCACCGGTCTCTTGGTGGCGCTCGCGTCGCTGGGGCTCATGATGGGGATGAGCGACTATCGCGCGTATAGCTTTCGTTCGAGCCGCGATCTCGTGGTAAACGCGTTTGAGCGCGCTCGCGCCCAGGCGGTTAGTAACGAGTGTTTTGGCACGTGCGCCGGTGGCGTGCCGCACGGCGTACATTTGACGCAAAGTGCCGGCGGTTATGTGCAAACAGCGGTGATCTTTCAAGGTGCGACCTACGACCCTACTGATGCTTTTAACACCTCTATCGAGATAGCCAATACCTCCGCACATCTTCAGGCTTCGAGCGCGGGGGACGTGTTCTTCAAGCCGCTTTCGGGAGATGCGAGTGCATCTACCTCGATCATGCTTAGCGATGGTGTTGCGAGTTCGACGATCACCGTTAAAGAAGAGGGCCAAATTGTCTGGACCAACTAATATGAAAGGCTTTTCTACTATCGAGATGATGATCGCGATGACAGTGATTGCGCTCACGCTCTCGGCGGTTATTTTTGTCAACTTTGGGAGTCAAAATTTGCTCGTCGCAGGCGAGACCAACGGCGAGGCAACGCTCATCGCTCAAAGGACGCTCGAAGAGGCCCAGGCGCTCGCGCGCAAAGACTTTAGGCTCTTACATAACATCGCAACAACGACCCAAGACGGTTATTACCAACTCTGGCAAAGCGTCGCTCCTATGCAAGGTGATTTCTTTTCTACCCAGGTAAGCAGCTATGTACGCTGGGACATGGGCGGGCTCGTGCGCTCGGTCAAGCTCACGACGCTCATTAGCAACTTTGAGAGCGCCGTTGGCGGCGACACCTGTTATTCGTTTTTGCAAGGCGACTGGTCCGCGCCTGCCAAAGCGACCAACACGCTCGCAAATCTCATCGGCGATTTTGGCGGCGTGTATACCGTTACCTCACTCGATGCATACAAGGGGCGGCTGTATGCGGCAACCAGTAATTCGAGCTTCAATGTGCGTACTTTTTTTATTTTTGACGTCGCTGACCCGCTGCATCCGGCACTCCTGGGTTCGCTCGATAATGATGCTGCCAATAATACCGGCCTTGCGGACATTGCCGCAGCCGACCCCTATGTGTACGCCGCGAGCGCCAGCAGTTTTGCAAAAGGACAGCTGCAAATATTCGATGTTTCGAACCCGGCGTCGCCATCGATCGTCTCCACGTTCAAAATACCGACCACTACGGTCTCGAGCGCCGGGCTTGGCAACAGCATTTATTATTCGGGTGGCTATGTTTATCTGGGGCTGACCAAAGCGGGCGGTCCCGAATTTATCATCTTTGACGTACATGACCCGCACGCACCGCACATCGTCGGCAGCTATGTTGTCGGTCACGACATCAACAGCATCTACGTGAGAGACAACTACGCCTTTATTCTGCACCCCACAGATGCGTCTCAACAGCAACAGGTTACAATCCTCGATGTTTCGAATCCCGCCAACCCGCAACCGGTCCCGGGAGGCTATTTTTATGCTAATGACCCCAATCTCAACGGTAAAAGCCTCTATCTCGTGGGCGACACTCTATATATAGGTACGACGGTAAGCAGCAAACCCGAGCTATATATCGCAAGCAGTCCGTCTCCCGCCGGATACGGCGCGGCCGTGCCGATCACTAAAGAAATAGGCAGCAGCGTGGTCGGGCTCATAGTTCGCGACACGCTCGCCTTCTTGCTTACTACCAAACAGGGGAGCAAGGCCGGCGAATTGCAGATACTTAACGCGACCTCGACGGTGCCCTTTATCGCGCCGATAGTTTTGCCGGGGACCTTGGGTACGGGTGCCGCGCTCGACTGCGAAGGGAACTACATCTACATGGGCTCTAACGACTCCACGAGCAACGGCTCGATAAGTGCCGTGACCGGCGCATGACCTTATATATATGAAGCGAGGATTCACTCTTATCGAGACGATCATATACATGGCTCTGTACGCCATCGTCATTGGCGGTGCGGTGGTCGGCGTGTACTCGATACTCGAGTCGGGCGGGCGAGGTCAAACTCGCGCTGCAATCGAAGCCGAAGGTTCATACATGCTCGGCAAGATAGACTGGGCTCTCACGAGTGCAAAAAGCGTGACAATAAACGGCGATACTCTTTCAGTTGTGCGCAACGGCTTAATCTCGTCTGAAAATCCTTTAGTGTTTAGCATGCAGTCAGGCGAGCTACTGCTTGCGCGAGGCTCCTCGGCGCCGCAGGCGCTCAACAACACCAATACTGTGATGAGCGACTTGCAGTTAAGTCGCGTTACCACAAGCGCGAGCGGCATTATCCCCGAGAGCATCACCGTCTCCTTTACGCTTGCTGCACGGACGCCGCGAGGCGACATGGTTACACGAAATTTTTCGACCGTTAAGTATCTGCGTAAATGACAAGCAAGAAACAACATGGCTTCATAGCGCTCATGTCCGCCGTAATCATGTCGGCAGTACTGCTTGCCGTATTGTTCACGGTCAATACCGCGAGCTTTTATGCCCGCTTCAACTCGCTCGAGCGCGAATATAAACGCAACTCTCTGGCGCTCGCCGAAGGGTGCGTGAACTCGGCACTTTTGCGGCTCGGGCAAAACTATCATTACGATCCGCATGACGATGTGGTTGCGATAGGGTCCGAATCCTGCATCATCCGGTCTATACGCCCGCTAGGTTCTTCGGGTAGCACCGTGCAGCTTAGTATCACGACCCAAGCGCAGGTACACGGCTCGTACAGCACGCTGCAGGTGCAAGCAACCGTTCAAAATCCGGCCGTATCTCCGGGCGGCGTGCAACCTGCCATTGTCCTCGGCTCCTTCGAAGAAGTACCATAGTCATGCAAATCACAACACATAACATATCTTGCAAACAAGGAGACCGGTGGTAAAGTCATTCCCGAGATAACATCTCGAGATGACATCTCTGTAAGATATATGGCAAATAGAGAACCATTTTCCCCGGATCGCTGGTACCACTGCTATAATCGCGGCATCGATAAACGGAGGATTTTTGAATCTGATACTGATTACAAACGTTTCGTTCGAGCTCTATATTTATGCAACAGCACAGCCAATGTTGTGTTACGAGATTTAGGGCATATATCGGATGAGAAAATATTTCAGCATAAACGTAGCGAACAAATTGTATCTATCGCCTCATACTGCCTCATGCCGAATCATTTTCACCTTTTGTTAAAAGAGAAAGTTCCGGGTGGAATTTCTAAGTTTATGCGTAAACTGGGCGTTGCGTATACGATGTACTTTAACGTCAAAAATAAAAGAACGGGCAATTTACTAACAAAACCGTTTAGATCAAAACCCGTCGATAACGATTCATATTTCAAACATGTAGTTCAGTATATTCATATGAACCCGGCCGAATTGATCGATCCGCTGTGGAAGACGGGGAAATCAGTAAACATTAAAGTCATAAAAAATGGATTGGAAGGGTATCGTTATAGTAGCGCTATGGATTTTTTCGGAAACGCAAGACCTGAGTCCTCAGTGTTGGATAAAGAAATTCACTCTCTGTATGACGAATTACCGAGTTTTGAATCTATCCTCGCGGATGCGGCATCATACTACCGTTCTGTGTCGGGAGGCATTAAATATCAATAACTCTACAAAGATGTCATCTCGAGATGACATCTTTGTAGGAGGTTGCAAAGGGGAGGGGTGGTGGTAAAGTTGGGGCGCATGAAAAACCGAGGTTTTACGCTTATTGAAATTTTGATAGTCATTGGCATTATCGCGATACTTGCCGCAATAGTGATCATTGCCATCAACCCTGCCAAGCAGTTCGCGCAGGCGCGAAACACACAGCGAGAGTCGGACGTAAATACCATCCTCAACGCGATCGGTCAAAACATAGCGGACAATAAAGGTCTTTTTGGCGGTGTCTGTACGGGCACGATCCCATCCACTACCGTCGACATAGGTACGGGCTCTGGGTTGGTGGACCTCACTTGTTTAGTGCCGGTGTACATCCCTCAACAAATCCCGGTTGACCCGAGCATCGGCACAACTACTGACACGTTTTATAACATTCATGTCGATTCGGTCGGCCGTTACACCGTATGTGCACCGCGTCATGCCGAGGCATCCGTCCCAGGCGCCGTCGCGTACTGTTTGACGCGATAAATATTTGAGACAACATCAAGCTTGACAATGGTCAAGGGGTATGCTAAATTCGCCCCAAAGCGCTTTTAGCAGGTGGCTAAAAGATGGCTTAACAGCAACTTAAAAAGGAGAATCTCATGATTCCAGGTCACGCGCTCGTGGCGGCGTTATCTGTCGTCCAGCCGGCTGCCTTGACCATTATTGAACCGCCTCGGCCGCTCAATATGGACATCTCGGCGGCTCTCAAGGAAGAACCGACCCCGCCGCCTAAGGTCATCAAGATAAAGGTGGCCGCAGTACCGGAGTGGCTCCGCAAGGCTTGCCTAATGAACGGCAAGCAGGGCGGGCTCGACCCTAAAGAGAAGTTCGTCTCGGTTTGCGGCAAGCAGGCGCTCAAGCAGTACGTGCTTGATACCGGTGATAGCGCAAAAAAGGCGCGTCGTGTGCGCACTGCTTCGCTCGAGCCGGTTGGTCGCGAGGTAATCAAGTGCGACCGGTACGGCTGCTCTGATGCACCGAAGTCCGGTTCATCGGCAGGATCTGGGTATCAGATCGAGATCGACGGCCGCGAGCTTGCGACTACCTTGGCTGTCCAGGGTTCCTACTTCTTTGGCGGCCCTATTGTCGGCACGGCTGTTTGCACGGCCATGCGCTATGGCCAGCTCGTAGACGACTCGATGAAAGCCGGCGAACGGTGGACGCAGTCGGACTATCAGGCTAACTTCGGTCTGACGGCGTTTCGGTGCAGCCCCCTTGGGTTCATCGACCGCTTGCAGTATGCCCGCAACCCGATCGAGGGGATGGCTATCTTGCTTGGCGGCGTATCGGGCTTCGTCCCGATGCCTGATATCATCTCGATCCCGGCCACCATCGGGGCGCAAGTATTGCCGCAGTTGCCAGATCCTTTTGCTCACAAGAAAAAACGCTCGGCACATCGCGAGCGTTAAGGTTGGCGGCGGCGCACAGTGTGCGCCGCCCGCCCCTCTTTTTACATTTAAACTCACGTCGTGAGTGTCGGCCTGCAGATGAATTTCATCTCCAGACCGGTCCTCAAGATGAGGCCATCTTTACTCACACAGAAAAGGAGTCTAAGGATGAAGAAGTACATTGCAATCTGCGCGTCTTTCGTCTTGTTTTTCGTCTTGTTTGCCTCCATACACATCGCGATTCCGGCCCAGGCGGGCGGAGGCGGTGGACACTCCGGCGGCCATCATGGTGGCGGCCATAGCTCGGGCGGTCACTCAAGCGGCGGCCATATGGGTGGAGGTCACTCGGGTGGCGGCCACTACAGCAGCGGCCACATGGGCGGTGGCAAGCACATGAGCGGAGGCGGCGGGCATCACTTCAGTGGTGGTGGCAAGATCGTCAACAGCTTTAACAAGACGATCAACAAGACCACGATCAGCAAGAGCTCGTACAAGTCGATCACCAAGATCAACGACAGCTCGAACCACTCGGTTGACAACTCGGTCAAGGGCGGTACGACCGTGCTCGTTGCCGTCGTTCCCATCACCGTCAACAAGAGCGGCGGCTGCGGCGACAACTGCGGCGAGGACGAGTGCGGCGAGGACGACTGCGGGCGTACCCGGCATGTCGGCTGGCACCAGAGCGTTCGGCCGCGTCAGGGCTGCAATCAGTACAATGGCGAGTGCTACAAGTAAGCGGCGTCACACAGGCGTTGGTTCCCAACAGGGACCGGCGCCTTTTTTCTTTTTACATTTTTGTCTTGACGTCAAGAGCGAATGTATCGTTTATTTTTTTATACACACCCTATACCGGCTTTTCCACACGTTTTTCACATGGTTATGCACTACTTTGCGCTTGCACTCATGTGGTGTTCAGGTGGTTATCCTACTATTTAGCCATTAGCAAAGGTGCGCATTAAGAGTTACTAAAATATATGACACGACGTCTTCCCGGGGTGATGTCTGTAGCGGTTGGTATCGGAGCGGTTTTATCTCTTTTTATTATTATTGGCAGTGCGCACGCCGCATTTGGCGGTCCGACATGTAATGTGCCGACCGACTACGCAACGATTCAGGGTGCAGTTAACGACGCTGGCTGTACGACTATAAATGTTGCTGCTGGAACTTACACCGAACATGTGACTGTTAATCGCTCGGTGGTTCTAAACGGAGCAAATATGGGGACGTTAGGTTCGAGCACAAGCCGCGTACCCGAATCAATTGTTGATGGCACTGACACCGATGCGGCTTTTATCGTAAATGCGGACAACGTAACGATCGATGGATTTACGGTTAGAAATGGATCAAATGGAGGCTTTCAGTCCGGTATCTGGAGCGCAGGCACAAATGACAATTTGGTCATTCAAAACAACGTTATTACGGCAAATGCAGTAGGGGTAGGTCCATTCTGCGGTACTAATTGCACGATCCAACGGAATCTCTTTGATTCAAACAACAAAGGCGGTTCCGCAGGAGGTACTGCAATCTATCTTGAAAATTCAACTGGTTTAACGATCAACAATAACGAATTCAGAAATCACACGGTCAATAATCCGGTTCTTCTTGCAACAACTGTCGCTACTTCACCGAGTCATACGAGCCTGACCTTTACGAATAACTCGCTACACGGCAATTCGTTTTCCAATGCGTATATTCTAGGGGTAAGCGGAGGGACCTTTACGAATAACTGGATCCTTCCCGCGAGCGATTCAACAGGTATTGCGTTTGGCGGAGGTGATTCGAATATTCAAGTTACAGGAAACACCATCATAAATGGTGCCCGTGGTGTTCGCGTCGAAGATGACGGATATGGGATAGGCAATAACAGCGGGGTAGTAATTAATCGTAACAATCTTTCGGGGGATACGAATTACGGTATTGGTAACCTAAGTGCAGGTACTGTTGATGGCACCTGCAACTGGTGGGGTGCAGCAAACGGCCCCGGCCCGGTAGGCCCCGGTTCGGGCTCGCCAGTAACAACCAATGTTACTTTCTCCAATTGGCTAACTACTTCGGATCTTAGTGGAGCGTGCAACGGCCCGCTGCCGACGGTCACCGTGACGATCCATAAGTATGTGGATGGCGTACATGCCGATACTACAAATGCTGAAAATCTTTCTTTCCCGATGCAGTCATCGTGGAACGATCCCGGAGGTATCGGCGTCGGCTCTGGCAGCTACGCGCTTGCGCCTTCCACCTACGATGCGCAAACATCTAACATGAATTCAGGCGCGGGCTACTCAACCAACGAAGACACAACGGGTCCCAATGTAGGAGCAAGCTGTGCAGACGGCAAACCGTTCGCCTTGGTCGCCTACTCAACAGGTGACAGTGAGGCTGCAGCGTTTGCGGCGGCATCAAGCACGGCATCGCCTGCACTCACCAACATCACGACAAACAAGCATGTCATCGTGTGGAACAAAGACTGCACACCGGCAACGCTCACGATAGTAAAAAAAGCGATCAATGCTAACGATACGTTCAACTTCACCGTCACCGGCGGTCCTTCGACGCCGAGTGTCCTTGCTATCACCACGGTGGGCGGCAGCGGCACCTCTTCGCCGATACAACTCGAGTCGGGGACCTACAACGTCAATGAGTTAACTCCTCCGAGCGGATGGACGCTCAACAATGTCTCCTGCGTCTACAACAACCAAAGTGTCGGCAACTCTATCGCAGGTGGCGAACAGATCACCGTTGATGCCGGCGACGCAGTAACCTGCACGTTCACCAATACCAAACAATTGCCGGATGTCACGGTGACGATCATCAAAGCGATAAACGGAGCTCACGCAACAGCAGCGAATGCTAACAGCGCGGCCTTCACGATGGTATCTTCGTGGAACGCGGCCAACCTTGGGGGTGCCGGGAGCGGCAGCTACACCTTGGGTCCTGTCGGATTCAACACGGCCAACGCATACGAAGCAGTAACCTCTAACATGACGGCAGGCTCAAGCTACACGACCAACGAAGACACGAGTACATCGGTAGTAGGCCCCAACTGCGCGGCGGGCAAGCCGTTTGCGCTAAACGGCTACTCGACCGGCGACTCACAGGCAGCGGCACAAGCTGCACCGGTTACGGCAACCATCCCGTCGTTCACTAACATCACGACCAATAAGTACGTTATCGTCTGGAACGTCCCATGTGCGTCAACGCCGCCACCTCCTCCGGCAAACGCGTGTGACTTAAACACGACACCGGCAGGCTTCACGAGGGTCAATGGCGGCAACGGCAATGACCACGTGACGCTCGCGCCCAACACGATGTACGTCGACAAGGGCGGTAACAATGTCATCACCGCAGGCAATGGCCCACACATCATCTGTACCGGCAGTGGCAACGATAGTATTACCGTCGGCAACGGCGACAACATCATCGATGCGGGCGGCGGCAACAACGTCGTTAAGACAGGCAATGGCAATCAAAACATCAAGACCGGCAGTGGCAATGATGCAATAACGATAGGCAATGGTGCCAGCACGATCGACGCAGGTGGCGGCAACAACAGCGTCACCACCGGTAACGGCGACCAAACGGTCACCACCGGCGCGGGCAACGACAACGTGACGACCGGCAACGGCGATGACACGATAAACGTCGGCAACGGCAACAACACCGTCAAGTCGGGCGCGGGTAAGGACTCTATCACGAGCGGCTCGGGCAATGACAACCTCGACGGTGGCGCGGGCAACAGCGACAAGTGCGTCGCGGGCGGCGGCAACAACATCAAAACCGGCTGCGAGCTATAGTAGCCCGCAGCTAAAAGGGAAAGCACAAAACCCCGAACCGTACGGCGGGGTTTTGTGTGTTACTTAAGTAAGTTCTTGATTATTTTAGCGGTTTCGTCGGGCCCGAACACAGACTCGGTGCGCACTCCTGTCTCAACCACCACATAGTCATTGCCACCCTCTTCGAGCGCGTCGCCAACATAGAGCATTTCGGAGACCGAGATCCCCGTTAACCCAGCTAACTTACGGATGCCGTAGGCTTTGTTGATACCTTTGCGCGTGATGTCTATCGACGTCGTGGCATTAAGACCGATCGAAAAGTCCGGCAGCCGTTTGAGCAGGGCCTCGTAGAGAGGTTTGCGCTTTTCGCGCGTTGGGTCCCACTTCTTTTTATCTTCGATGGGGGCTTTTTGTCCCAGCGCCGAGAAGGTTATCTGCGCGCCGCGGTCTTCGACACGCTCGCCCCAGACTTTTTCGGGCGGTTGCTCGAAGCCGGTCTCCATCATCGCGTCATGGAGCGAGTGAAGTATCTTTTCGCGTTCCATAAAAGTAAAAGTCTCGTCATACGCCATGCGCCACGTACCTTTATCGTACTGATAGCAAATTGCTGCGTTGGTAGGGAAGAGGTACAGCTTTTCAAAGTGTGTCTCATCGGGCATTGCCGGTAACAACTGCGTTTCGAACTGTCGAAACGAAGCGCCCGAGAGCACTGCCGCGGGCATTTTGCACAACAGTTTCGCCAAGAGATCACCCATTTCGAGCGTCATACGCGTCTTGCTCTCCGCAAGCGTGCCGTCGAGGTCAAACGCCACGAGCTTGGGCTTGAGTTGCATAACTAAAAATATAGCACGCCTCTAAGCGGGTAGGCTAAGACTCATTGTTGCAAAAACCCTCTGCTTTGGTAACTTTCCGATATTACGTAATATCGAAATCTAAACATCTGATATGAAAGTACGAGCAAAAGAATTGGAGAACGATGCACGGATCGAAACTCTCGACGCATTGTATACAGCTGCGTCAAGTATACGGGGCAGAGACGCTATGAAGCTTTTTCTGCGCGACTTGCTGACTGAAAGTGAGCGAATAATGCTTGGGCGAAGAATCCTCATTGCGCGACGTATACTTGCCGGTGAAAGACCAACCGCCATAGCGGCGAGTATGAAAGTTGGCTATGACAATATTTATCGAGTGCAACGCTGGCTTGACGACCAACTGCCAGGGTATGAGCACGCAATTAAGGAAATGGAAAAGGAGTTTAAGTCACGGCAAGAAAAGTATGAGGAGAAAAAATTATATGCGACTAGCGCATTATATAGACTTAAGAAAAAGTACCCTCTCCATTATCTTCTTTTCCCTACGCCAGCATTGTCGAAAAAGAATAAATTTTCTTAATACTGCTATTTTATATTTTCGGGTAGTAAGATCTTAAGGAGTTTTTTGAGCGACATTTTTGCGACGCCTATTACCGTGTCGGCCCCGCCATAATATATGAGCAAGGTGTCGCCTCGCAGTACGACTCCGCACGAGAAGACTGCGTTGCGCACCTGGCCGACACGCTCGTACCCCTCGAGGGGCTCAAATATCGTATCGACCGAGCGTGAGATGACGATAGAGGGGTTTTTAAGGTCAAGCAGGACCGCGCCCAACCTATACGTCGATGTTTTAGACACCCCGTGATAAATAAGCAACCATCCCTCTTTGGTTTTTATAGGCGGCCCGGCGATGCCTATCTTGACCGAGTCCCACATGCCCGGGCGCGGACCCATGATCTCGATACAGCGCGTGAGTTTGCTCTTCTTAAAATCGAGCGTATCCAAAAAATCGGCGCACAGCTGCGGGTCGATGCGATGCAGGAGCATGTACTGACCTTTGACCTTTTCGGGCAAAAGGGCAGTGTCCTTGTCGTTAACGCCTTCGGGGGTAGTGAGCTGGGGAGTGGTCCACTTGTCCCATTTGTGCGCTAAAAAATCTTTGACCGATATCGACGTGAGTGCGACGCGGGTCGGATGTTTGCCATCGAACGCGGTGTACGTCATATATAAGGTAGTGCCTATCTTGGTGATGCGCGGGTCCTCGCACCCCGAGTTACCGTTAGAGTCGCCCTGCTTCTTTTCGAACTCCTCGCGGGGTACATACACAGGCTCATTCGATCGATTGTTAAATTTGACCCCATCTTTGCTCGATGCATAGCCTAAGACCGAGGTGTTGTCATCGCCCATTGCGCGGTACAGCAGGTGCACCGAGCCGCCAATGTCAACCGCAGCTGGGTTAAAGACAGCCTTTTTTTCCCATGGGTGCGTGGGGACAGGCGAGAGCACCGGGTTTTGTTTGGCTCGTACCACCAACTCGACGCGTCGCTTGGGCACCATCGCGTCGAGCAGGTCTTCAAGATTAAGTGATGCTCGTGCACATACTGTGTCGGATGCGCCGTAGTAAATATCGACACGTCCGTCTTTGTTGAGCTCGGCGCCGGAGGGGAAGACGATGTTAGGCACCATCCCATAGCGCTCATAAATTTCTTCGGGGACCATGATCGGCCCCTTGGTGCGACCAACTATCTGTCGCGGGTCCTTAAGATCCAACAAAAGGGCCTCTATACCGAACACTCGCTCGCCCCCGCCGAAATAGTTTTGTATATACGAGTAGATCATGAGCCAACCGTCTTTGGTCTTTATTGGCACCGCCCCCACTTCGACGTGGTCTTGCTCGAAGCGCAGCGGATTTACCGTGTGTTCTCCTATCTCGGAGTGCCATTTTTCCCAAAACGAGAGGTCCCAGAGCTCCTCGAGCGTGTCGCATTGAGCGATAGCAATGCGCGCCGGCGGCTCGTCGGTGTGCGCGGTAAGCATCACCGTGATCTTCCCGCCGATACGCTCGGGGAAGAGTACCATCGCTTTAGCATTGAACGGCGTGATCAAATGCCGCGCATGCACCTCCTCGAGGTCTTTAGAGAGCGCACATGCGACCTTGATATTGCCGGGCCCAAAGGGCTGGCCTCCAAGCGCGGTATAAAAAATAACGTACTGACCTTCGAAGAGCGTCGCGCGAGGGTCTTCGCAGCCGAACCTTTCCCACGGTTCTTGCGGGATGATGAACTGGCGGCGGTTTTGAAAGTGCTTGCCATCCAAGGTGAGCGCTTTGCCTATGGTAGATATGCCCGCCGGGGTCATCAACGCATCAGGCCGCCCAAGCGCACGGTACAAAATGTGCGTGGTGCCGCCCTTTTTAACCGGGCTTGGGTTAAACGTCGCGCGCGACTCCCACTGTTTGTCGGCGATAGGCGCGATAATAGGGTTGTGCGAGCTTCGTCTGATAACGTACATGAGATTTCAGTATAACGTATTACAGTGCGACTGCGTTTTGATTGTTCATTAATTTTTTCAAGAATTCATCTAGGTCTAGCCTGGCCAGAGCGATGTGCTTGTCGCCGCCGCCATAGTAGACGAGCAGTTGGTCATCGCGAATGACCGCGCCCGAGGCGTAGGTAACGCCAGCCTTCCAGTCATTTTCGTACCACTCTTTGGATTCTAAAATAGGATTGCTCGAGCGATACAGCACTACGGTTGGATCTTTAAGGTCGAGCAGCATTGCGCCTACTTTGTAGCCGATGTCAGCGTGAGCCGGGTCAAAAGCGTGATACAGCAAAAGCCAGCCATACTTCGTTTTAAGTGGTGGCGCTCCTGCGCCGCGCACCACTTTGTCCCAGTAGTGGGCGCGGCCGCCAGAGCGTGTCGAGCCGCGGATAAATTTGTTACCGTCGAACTCCTCGAGACTGTCGACATACTCGATCTTGACGTTGGGCGAGATGCTGTGCACTATCGCGAACTGGCCGTTTATCTTTTCGGGGAAGAGGAGCCAGTTCTTTTGTACCTCTCCGGGGGGCGAGAGAAACTGGAGCTGTGTCCAAGCCCAGTATTTTTTCTTAAAATCTTCAGAGGTTATCGATGAGAGACCCATGCGGATATTGCCCCAGCCGTCGAACGCGGTGAAAGTCATGTAGATGCGGTCATCTATCTCGACAAGCCGAGGGTCTTCGCTGCCGCCCCACCCGCCGCCCGAGGCGTTGCTCACGGTATCATACGAGCACGGCGCGTAGCGTTGGTTGTAGTTTACCTTCCCGAAGCCGCGCGTCGGGGTATAGATAGGATAGGAGAGTCGCTCGTCAAAGTGCACACCGTCGCGCGAGCTGGCGTAGCCAAAGCGCGAGATGCCGTCGTTGCCCAGCGCTCTATACAGCAGATGCACGCGGCCATCGTGGCTTAGATATGCCGCGGGGTTGAACACCGCTTGCGACTCCCACCAGTGCGTCTCGATAGGCTCGAGCACGGGGTTTTCTGTAGCGCGGCGCAAGGTTACATGTGCTGCGCGCGAGCGTAGTATCCATATCGCAGCGGCGGCGATGAGTAGCAGTAAAAAAAGAACTATCGATAAAAAAAGCCCAAACATACAAGTTTAAGTCCGGCCGTAGTTATCTTGAAGCCGGATAATGTCGCTTTCGTCAAAATTACCAAAAGCGATCTCTAAAAACACCAGGCCTTCTGGCCCGGCTTGTGCGCGGTGTTCGGCGCCCCTGCCGATAAAAAAAGTATCACCGGCTTTTGCATCCTGTTGAGTAGCTCCAATAGTTATGACACCCGAGCCCGCAATGATCTTCCAAAACTCGTCTCGGTGCGCATGCGTTTGGAGACTAAACGCCTCACCGGCATTGACAGAGATTATCTTGACTGTCGTTGCTTCATTGAGCGTAAAACGCTCGAAATTTCCCCACGGCCTATGATCCTTCTCGTATTGAGCGAGGCCTTCCATGGCTTCAGTATACGATGAAGATCAGTTCTAAACGCTATAGTAATGTGTATAAGAAAGACTGCAATGCCAGACGCGCCGAGGGACTCCGTCCCGCTTTGCGGGCGAGGAGTCCCTCGGCTAGTTCAGCCTTACCATACCAATCTTCGCGACTTAGCTGTTACATCTTCTGTAACTCTGCATCTGGCAGCGGCGTTTCTCACGCTCCAGTGCCGCCACTGCCCCTAGCGTAGCAGCGTCGCACTGAAGTGCAGATGAAATATTCTTCATATTTGATGAAGGGCTCATTCGCTAACCTCTATTGCGAGACTTCGCCCGTGAGGCGGTAGCCTACACCTCGAACCGTCTCGAATACCGGCGAGTTGGGGTCCTCGTGGTTGAGTTTTTTGCGGAGATTTTTCATATGCACGTCGAGGACGTTGCTCCATGACAGTGAGTTAAAGTCCCATACATGGTCGAAGAGCTTTTCGCGCGAGAGCACTTCATTGGGTTGACGCATAAAGCACTCCAGTAGCGAGAACTCTTTAAGCGTGAGAGGGATCTCCGCGCCGTTCTTACGTACGACACGCGTCGAGGTATCCATCTCGAGGTCTCCAACCTTAAGCGTGACCGCCTTTTGCTGGGCGGGTCGGCGAAGCACTGCGTTAATGCGCGAGATAAGTTCTTCGAACGAGAACGGCTTAACGATATAATCGTCGGCGCCTTTGTTGAGCAAGTCGACCTTGTGTTCGGTTTCGTTGCGCGCGGTCAAGATGATGATGGGCGTGGTCACGTTTTCTTTGCGTACCGCTTCGGTAATCGATGCGCCATCCATGCCCGGGAGCATAAGGTCTAAAATAATGAGGTCATATTCATTGCGGTAGAGCAAGATGCGGGTCTTGGCCTTTTCGGGGTCGGGCAGCCAATCGACGGCAAAGCCTTTGAGTTCGAGACCTTTTTTCAGTGCTTTCGCGAGTTTTTCTTCGTCCTCGACTATGAGTAGATGCATAAGATTTTTTTAAGATCGAGTAATGACACTCTTTCAATACTAAAGAGTATACCTGAACCGTTCATGAAGGGAACGCCAGGAAGTTCTAAAGCCCTAAAAAAGCCTTATTTTGCTTGATATTCTGAAAAAAACAGAAGACGGTCTTTGGGGAAGAGCCAGCACGCGATTTGGTAAATTGAAAAGGTAATAAAATATGCCGAAAGTACGTCGATCGTGTAGTGCAAGTGCCCCATGAGAGCAATAGCGCCAAAGAAGACGGAGCACAGGATAAAAATATAACGCAGAGTTTTGTTGTGCCAATACATCAGCGCCATCAAAAACGGGATAGCCGTGTGGTTGGAGAAAAAAAGGTCGCCGCCAAAAAGCAATTTTGTAGTGGCGTCGCTAAAGTCACTCGACGCCTGGGTCGGGAAGGGGCCAATGTGGGTCAGCATCGTGAAGATCGAGCGCACCACGATAAGGAGCGTCAATGAGTGTAGTGTAAAAGGGATCCGTTTCGGATGGACGAGACACAGCAGCGTAATAAAAATAACTAACGCTCCCGCGCCATATACAAAAAACCACCCGACGTCGAACACCGGGGTGTTGGACAAAATGACATCGGTGACGGCGTTGCTCGCGTGCTCGGTCGCGAAATTTACCGAATACACAAACAGCACTAAACTTGCTGCAAAGAAGACGATAGCAAGCGCGGCCGAGACCCTAAACTCCTGCAGGGCGCCGTATATCCGGTACCGCGCGATGATGTTTTTCACCCCCATAGTATACTACTCACATGCCGGATAACGGAGTGCTGCAACTTATTATCGAGTATCGCTACTGGATACTCGTGCCACTTTCGTTCATCGAGGGCCCAATTGTGGCTTTTTTTGCAGGTACGCTCGCGAGCCTCGGCTACTTTAATCCCTATCTATTGGGGATATTCTTTCTTATCCGCGACCTCGTGGTGGACCTCGCGTGCTACTTTTTAGGAAAGTTTTTGGGGCAGCGGGCGTTTACGCGCCGCTGGCTTAAAAAGATCGGCATCGATGAGACAGACATCGTCAACGCGCGCCACCTGTGGGGCGCGCATCCCGGCAAGACGATGTTCTTTAGCAAATTATCCTATGGTGTAGCGGCAGGTTTTATCGTGGTCGCAGGGATGGTCGAGATGCCGCTTAAAAAATTTATCGTCTGGGGCGGCCTTGTCGCGGTGATGCACTACGGTGTCTTGCTGGTGGTGGGGTACTTTTTTGGCAATAGTTTCGGCGGCTCGATCAACACCATTTTGTCCAACATTCAGTATGTTATCTTAGGCCTCGTTATTTTGGGCACCGGGTACTACTTCTTCAAGCGCTTTATGACCAAACGTTTAGAAAAAATGGAAAAAGAAGGAGACTAGCTAGCTGTGTAGCGTGCTTTGATAAATCTCTTCCCACTCGGTGGCGATTTCTTGTGGAGAAAATGTTGACGCATAGCGCACCGAGTCAGCGCTCATTTGTGCGTACAGTGTCGAATCGTTTAGTAAAAGCGCGATCTTTTCGGCCATGGTCTTTGAGTCGCCGGGCTCGACCAAGAAGCCGCACTCCTTTGGGGTGTAGTCGGGGAGCCCGCGCGCGCGAGCACATACTGCCGGTGTGCCGCTCGCGTAGGCTTGCATCAGCGCTATCGACTGGCTGTCAGAGGTCGACATGAACGCGAACACATCGGTAGCCTGGTATATCGCCGCGAGCTCGTGGCGTGGCAAGAAGCCGGTAAATCGCACATGCTCGCTAATGCCTAATCTTTGCGCCAAAGTTTTAAGTCGCGGTACGTCTGCTCCGTGTCCGGTAATGACGAACGTGAGAGTAGGGAACTGCTCGAGCAAAAGAGGTACGCCGCGTATCACGACATCGACACGCTTTTCAACAGCGACTCGACCGCAGTACAGGATGACCGGCCCCGGCAGACCCAGTTCTTTTTTGCGCTCCGCTTTTTGTTCGAGGGTGGGGGCAGAAAATGCAGATAGCTCCGCGGGGTTGCGCACGGCGTGGCCCGGTTTTTTAAAACCCGCCTCGCGCATGCGCTCGACGAGCTTTTGGTACGGGGCTGAAACGAAGTCGCAGTGGTTGTAGTACCACGCGTCAAATCGCCGCATCAGCCACTCGGGCGAAATAAAATCTTCGATTGCGGTGTGGTTAGTCCCGACCAGAGGTATCTTGTATCGCCGTGCGGCACGCACTGCACTCCATCCGGTACTATAGGGCGACTGTGTGTGGATGATATCGGGCTTAAACGTGTCGAGATATCCGTGCACCGAGGTGGGGAAGGCAAACCGCGACTGCCCGGTTGGCGAAAATGGTAAGTGCACAGACGGCAGGCGCACCACTTGCATGCCCTCGGCAAGATCATCGGCAAATGTCGCGGGGTAGGGGCGTTTTGCCAAATCGAAATTTGCTTTGACATATCGCGGGCTTACGTACACTATCTCGTGCCCGCGTTTCTTGAGCTCTCCTCCCGTTATTAAAATGGTGTCGGTGATCCCCGAAAGCTCTGGGTAAAAATTGTCACTAAAAAAAGCTATTTTCACAGGCATATTCTACACCGCTTTTCTGGCAGTTGACTTTAAACCTCAAGCATGATATAATAGAGTGAATGGCACATTGAGAGGTTCACAGCAAACGAAAGGAATGCTATATGGACACCATGGTAACCATTATCGGCTCGCTGCTGTTTTGTGGTTTCATAGCCGCGTGCATCTACATGGCCAAACACAAGATCCTCAGCAACGGTACTCGTATGGGGCTGTAGCTACATATTGTCCCGTCTCAAACACAGGAGGTAGCGATGCTGCTGAAATATTTTTTTGTAGTAGGCGTCGGTTGGTTTATGGTCGGCCTCATGGCACTGCTCGCCAATGCGGCGGGTATGCTCACGACTTCGCAGATGCAAGCACAGGGAATCAAAGTTGGCATCAACTTTGAGAACCACGGTAGCTCATGGTGGCTCATCGCGGTGCTAATAGTACTAGCAGGGATGCTTGTCGGGCTCTATGCAGACCAATGGCCCGCGGATTGGGCTCGGTGGAAGTGGAAGATAGCGCTGGCGGCCGGGATCACGGTCGGCATGCATATCGCTTACACTTTTGCTCCTTTTCCGGACTTCATGGTGGCGCGCAAGTGGGTGCCGAGCCTCGTGGCGTATCCGCATATGGTCATCATGTGTGGTTTCATAACGATACTCCTAATGACCTATCTCGAGACTCCCGGCATTCACTCGCCGGTTGCGGCGTTCGCTGCCATGTACACCATATGGCATGTGTTCGTGGGCAACCACATGCTGCAAAAGGCAAATCCACCACCCGGGTTCCCACCCTACGAATTTTGGGATCCAGGACCAATTGGCATCATTTGCTTGGTCGCCGTTATTATGACCGGCGCTACTGTGTATGCCCTTCGCTAAAACTGCAACCGGACTGCGGGTTCAACCCCGCCGTCCGGTTTTTCTTTTTATCACTTTTGCGCACATGCGCATTTTTGATAATTTTTCATTCCTACATATTAGGAAATATCGTCTATACTAGGCATTATGAAAATCAGTTTCGTTATCCCCGCTCACAACGAAGAAAAGTTGGTGGGCGAGTGCATCAAATCGATACAAGATGAGATCGGTCGCACCATGAGTGACCTCGTAGGTCAGTCATTAGAGAGTGAGATTATAGTGGTGAACAATGCCTCGACAGACGCAACACGCGATGTGGCATTGCAGTATGGCGTTCGAGTTGTGGATGAACAAAAAAAGGGTTTAGTGCGTGCCCGCCAAGCAGGGCTAGATGCATCGAGTGGCGATCTCGTCGCGAACATCGATGCCGATGTGCTCCTGCCCGCGGGCTGGCTTAACACCGTTTTAAAAAGTTTCGCCCGTGACCCGAAGCTCGTGTCGCTCTCAGGGCCCTTTATCTACTATGACCTTTCGGCATGGACCAGGTTTTGGGTCAAAGTTTTTTATGGATTCGGCTACATTTTATATTTTATTGTGCGATATATTTTGCGCATCGGCTCGATGGTCCAGGGCGGCAACTTTGTAATCAAACGATCAGCGATGCTTCAAGCCGGCGGCTACGATACTACCATCGAGTTTTATGGCGAAGATACCGATGTTGCTCGCAAACTTCATACGCTGGGCCACGTCAAATGGACCTTTGCGCTCCCGGTCTACACCTCGGGTCGGCGCCTCAAGGGCGAAGGCGTTTTGGCAACAAGTTTGCGCTACACTACCAATTATTTTTGGGTCACTTTTTTTGGCCGGCCTTTCACCTCGCGCTACAAAGATGTCCGGCCGCAGCGTTAAATTTTTTCACCTGTGCTTCATCGCACTCTTGCATACTGGTACATGTATTATCAGTAATTAAAGAGTACATGAATCCAAAACACGCAAAGTACATCGTAGGCTCGTTTGCCGCGCTTTCGCTCTTGGCAAGCGGCGTCGCGCTCGCGCAAACTGACGCAAGCTCGACTACGCCGGGCGCGCCTAACACCGGCGCCGGCGGTGATCCGATGACCAACGCGCTTGTACTTACCGCCTCCGGCCTCGTGGCACTAGGTGGGTTAGCATACCTCGCGCGTCGCAGAGAGATTATCAAATAAGACGGCTTCACTATGATGTCGGAGAAAACCCGCGTCATAGCCGTGGCGGCCGCGACCGCGCTAGCGGTCGCGGTTTTCGCCACAACTGCCGTGCACGCTTTTTTATACGCGCCAGAGGCCGAGGCTCCGGCGCCCGGTCTGCAGGCTAACGCGCCGCTCAATAAAACAGCAAATGCTGACCGACCCGACCGCTTGCTCATACCGGCGCTCGACATCAACGCTGCGGTGCTCGAGGTCGGCATCACGCCTGGTGGCAAAATGGCAGTGCCACCCAACTTTACAGATGTGGGCTGGTACAAATATGGCACGGTACCGGGCACCAAGGGGAGCGCTGTTATCGCAGGGCACGTCGACAACGGCGTCGGTCTCGATGGCGTGTTTAAACACGTGAGCGAACTCAAGGTAGGTGACGACCTATACATCATCACGCGCGGTGATGCGCGCGTACACTTTGTCGTGTCGGAGATCGCTGTGTACCCCTATGACGCCGTCCCGACCGACTTACTTTTTAACCGCGCCGACGAAGTGCGCCTCAACCTCATAACCTGTGACGGCACCTGGATCAAAGGCGCAAAAACCTACGACCACCGCCTGGTTGTGTATGCCATACGAAGCGATTAAGTCGTCGATAGTTATGCGCTTTCTTTTTCTTGAAAGGAGAAGGTGTAGGTTGCGAGGAAGATAAGTATCACAGACCACAGGAGCATGACGCCGAGGTCGAGCGCAATGTCTGTAAATCCGGCACCCTTGGTCATCACATCGCGTAGTGACCCCGAAAGGTAAGTGAGCGGCAAGATCTTTGCGATTACTTGCAGCCAGCCCGGCATGTTGGCCACCGGGAAGAATGTCCCGCCCAAAAACAACATCGGGAAGACAATCAGGTTAGCAATCGCCGGCACCGAGTCGACGGTTTTAGAGAGCCCCGAGATAGTGAACCCGAGCCCCAAAAACATGATCGCCCCCAGCAGTATCGACAGCGCGACAAGCCAGTATGAGCCGACGATGGTCGCATGAAAGAGTATGACACCTATCGCGATAAACAGCGCGCCTTGTGTGAGCGAGACAAGCAAGCGAGTGATAACATTGGCCGCCACGAACTGAAACGGCTGCATCGGGGTCGCGAGCAAACGCTTGAGCACTCCTTTTTCTTTATATTGTGTAAACACGAACGCCACCGAAAACACCGACATTTGCATGATAGAGAGCGCAATAAGACCCGGTAGCAAAAACTCGATGTATCTCAAGTTGTGCGCGTTTACTTGCTGTTCATCAACGACAGAGAACGGCTGCAGATGCGCCGATTGGATGGTTGCGGCGCTTATAAACTGATTGAGTATAGAGACCACTGTTTGCGCCTGTCCCATCTGACCCGCATTTTCGTAGGCTGTTATCGACTTGCCGTCTATCGCAAGTATGACCGCGAGGTCGCCCGCATTTAATTTTGTCTGTTGCTCTTCGAGCGTGCCTTCGCTGATTTTAAACGAAGGAAAGCCTTTTATTTGTGTAATCAATTGCTCTGTTTGCGCCGATGGGTTGTGGGTCACCAGCCCCACGTCGATGACCGGCGGCTTGTCGAACCCGATGTAACCAAAGATAAACATGATCACGAACGGCATGAATAGCGAGAAAAACAGCGCTTGCCGGCTGCGCACGAACATTTTTATCGACGCGAGCGTGAGTTTAAATATCGTGTACATACTAGTGGCTATTGGCTAGTGGCTAATCTCTCAATGCGTGACCGGTAAAATGCAAAAAGACGTCCTCTAGGTTGGCCGCCTGCTGCATGACCTCTTTTTTAAACCCGGTATCGATAAGTTTGCGTATCAAGGCATGCGGTGTGTCCTGTGCGATTATTTTGCCGGCATCCATAATGGCCACGCGGTCGCACAGCACCTCGGCCTCGTCCATGTAGTGGGTGGTGAGCACTATCGTTTTGCCTTTTGCTTTGATGGCTTTTACGAGCTCCCACAAATTGCGCCGTGCCTGCGGGTCGAGCCCGGTCGTGGGCTCATCCAAAAAGAGCACTTTGGGGTCGTTGACCAAGCCAATGGCGATAGAGAGGCGCTGCTTTTGCCCGCCCGAGAGCTCCTTGACCTGCGCCTTGGCCTTGTCTGTGAGCTGGACCTCCTCGAGCAGCTCCATCGCGTTGACTTCGCGGCCATACATGGCCGCGAAGGTTTCGATAAGCTCGACCAACGTGAGCCCCTCAAAAAAGCTCGATGCCTGCAGCTGTACGCCGATTATTTGTTTAACGGCGTGGGTTTCGCGCTCGACGTCTTTGCCGTCGAGCGCTATGCTGCCGGCCGTCGGGCGCTTGAGGCCCTCTATCATCTCGAGCGTGGTCGTCTTGCCGGCGCCGTTGGGGCCCAGTATCCCGAACACTTCGCCGTCTTGTACCGAGAACGATATATCATTAACCGCTACAAAATTTCCGTACGTCTTGCGCAGACTGCGTACCTCGATAATATCCATGCCGGTATATTATACCGAAACTTGTGATAAAGACATGAGCAGGTCTTCTACTTCAGAAAAGCCGACGGGTTTGGTCAGGTGATGGTCAAAACCGGCGTCGCGGGCCTTTCGCTTGTCCTCACTTTGGCCAAAGCCGGTGAGCGCGATAAGCAAGGGCTGCGCGGGCGATTGCCGTATGCGGCGCGCGACCTCATACCCGTCGATGTCGGGGAGCCCGATATCGACCACCACCACTTGCGCATCAAAATTTTTGAGAGACTGCAACGCCTCTGTGCCGGTGTAAGCCAGGGTTACGTCGTGCCCTTTGTGCGAGAGGAGTTTGCCCAAGGTCTGTGCCGCAGCTTCGTTATCGTCGACCACTAAAATTTTATACGCCTCCATATTTTGTAGAGACGAAACGTACGGGCTTTCCTGACGCGGGTTAGGCACCGAGGTCAAAATAGGCAGTTCGATAGTAAAGATGCTGCCGCTCCCGACACCGGCACTGTCCGCGCGTATCGTGCCCCCATGCATCTCGATGAGCTGTCTGCTTAGATACAGCCCCAAACCCAACCCGCCGTTGCTGCTGATCCCGTTTGCCTGCCTAAAGGGTTCGAAGATCTGGTTAAGGCGCTCGGGCTCTATCCCGATGCCATTATCGCGCACGGTAAGCGTGAGTGTGTGGTCGTGCACGGAGCATGCGAGCTCGATCTTGCCGTGTGCAGGGGTGTACTTGGCAGCGTTGTTTAGCAAGTTATTGACCACCTGTTCAAAACGAACGGGGTCGACCGAGAGCCAGATCTTATTGGGCGGTATCTCAACCGTGAGCGTGTGGTTACGCTGGTCGATGAGGCCCTGTGTCATCTCGACCGCGTGCGTCACCAAGGGGCGCAAGAGCGTCGGCTCGCGGCGCAGTTCGAACTTCTTTTGCGAAACGCGCGCGATATCGAGCAAGTCGTCAAGCAAACGGCGCATAGTGTGGACGTGACCCTCCATCCCGCGCAACATGGTCGTAGACTCATCGTCCTGTTTTTTTAATTTTAACAATTCGAGTGTGGAGAGTATCGGAGAGAGCGGGTTGCGCAGCTCGTGTGCCAAAATGGCGATGAACTCATTCTTGGCCTTGTCTTGCGAACTGATAGTCTCAAGCGCGACCTCGAGGCTGTCGACGTGTGTTTGTAGAACCGCGTTAGTGCTGCGACGCTCTTCGACGACCGCCACCAAAAAGAGAAAGATGAACGCGATAAATTCGATAAACAGCTCGTCTGCGAGCAGCTGCTGTCCGACGCTGTTAACCGATGGATGCGCGATTATCGTGCCTGCGACCGCCACCGCCGTGGTCAAAAAGAGTGCCATGGTTATCGCGCGGGGCTCCATGCGCAATGCCATCCAAATAAAAACCGCTATGAGGCCATACAAGATAGGGAAGCCCACGCCCTGCGCGAGCGTGGTCCAAAACAGTAAATAATTGATGCCGATAAGGCAGGTAAACGCGAGCGCGACCTCGAATTTTTTGGAGCGGCTCGGCATCGTTGGCAAGGTCGACCAGGTGGTAATGAGCGGGGTAAAAACCAACACACTCAAGATCGCTCCCGCCCACAGTCTGCCCCATGCATACATAACGTCGGCGGTAGCAGTACCCAGCAGTAGCTGTATGGCGGCGTTGAGAGTAGGTAACAAGAGTGTTCCTAAGAGCGCTAAGCCAACAAACGCCACGACGTCACGAACTTTGTCGAGGCTCGGGTTGAACCCTATCTTACGCAATATATATACTCCCAACAGCGGCTGCAGGGTGTTGCCAATAACCCCCGACAGCAAGTTCAGTGGCTCAAATCCGCCCGGGCTGGGCGTGGTAAGCCCCGAAAGCAGGGCGGCAAGTGCGATAGGGAGCCACATCTCATAGCCGGCCAGAAGGACCGCAGCGAAAGCAACACCTACGGGCGGCCAAATGAGCGCCGGGGAGGTGTGGGCCGAAAAGTACAGCAATTGGCCGAGTTTGGCGCTAAGGAAGAATGCCGAAAAGGTAAAAATCATGGGTCCCCATTGGGTGGGGAGAAATAGACGGATTCGTGACATTTTCATTAACAGTGTAGACCCATATTCTGAACTGGGGATGAAGCTCTGTATAGGGGCCTCCTGTCTATGGTAGGATAGAGGGGGACGCTCGCATTACTAATATTTAATAATCGCTATGGCTGTAAATCCAGCTTTATCAAAGCCGCTCACGCTGTCGCCCGAGCTTGAAGCCGTGGTGGGCAAGGGGCCCATGCCGCGCTCAGAAGTGGTCAAGCAGTTGTGGGTATATATCAAGAAACACGATCTGCAAAACCCCGCCAACAAACGCAATATACTTGCAGACGATAAGCTCAAGAGCATATTCGGAGGCAAGGGCGAAGTTTCGATGTTCGAAATGACCAAACTCGTTTCGGCGCACATAAAATAAACCTCACGAGACAATTTCTCGTAGTACTATAAAGGGCAATGGACACGTCGCTGTTTGTTGCCCTTCATAGTATTTCAGGTAATTGGTTTACCGACGCGCTCATCAAGGTGCTCGGGGACTACCTCTTATATATAGTGCTTGTGGCGGTCGCGTACTGCGCGTACCTCGAGTATCGCAAACGGGGCAGGGAGCGACTCTACCACTATGGTGTGGCTCTGGTGGCGGCGCTCATTGCTCGCTATGGCGTCGCAGCGCTTATCCGCGTCTTTTATCATCGCGCCAGGCCGTTTGTCGAGTTGCAGGTCTCTCATGTGCTAAACGACAGCGCGTACTCCTTTCCCTCCGGACATACTATCTTTATGTTTGCTCTGGCAACGGCCATTTTCATGTTCAACAAACGTCTTGGCGCAGTGCTGTATGTATGCGGACTCATTATCGGCATCGCACGCATAGCAGGCGGTGTGCATTGGCCAAGCGACGTATTAGGCGGCATGGTGCTCGGTACTCTCGTCGGCTGCCTCACGGTTTATTTGTTCGACCGTTTCGTAAAAAAAAAGTCTCCACTCGTTAGTGGAGACGAAACTCACCGTTGATAGCCTTGATCTCGGCCGGTTTAATGAGGCGCGCGTGCGCAACGGTCACCGAGTGCAAGGGACCTTCGAGCTTTTCGAGCCAAAAGCCCAAAAATCTGTTGAGCACGGGGAACTTCGGGCATAGGTCATAGTCCTGCCAAACGTAAGACTGCAAAAGCGACGGATGGTCGGGCATGCGGTATAAGATTTCCGCCGTGGTAAGACCATAGCCTTCGAGTTGTTTTCGAAAGTCTTTGCTAACCATTACAAGCTCCCTGATCTGCAAGACTCACTTCATCCGCTCCTAAGTAAAGTTGAGCTTCGACACAACGTCAAGAATTGACGGTTGGTTGCTTACAATGCAGAAAATAAAAAGCCCGGGGGTTGCCCCGGGCTTTCTGACGCAGATTACCGTGCCATCAAAGTCAGAGGCACGAGTAAACAAAGCAGAAGCATCGAGCCCGCAATTAGGGGGCCGTAGAAGCCCCAAAAGTCCTGCAGCTGGTACTTCAGTGTTTTTTTGTGATAAGTGCTCGTCCAGAGCGCTTTGGCTTGGCCGACGATCATGAGCCCTACTAACAAATAGGCCCACGCCATCGCTAGAGACCAAAACATGCTCAACGCGAACACCCAGTTGGGGTGGTGCGGTTGCAGTAGCTCGATACTGTGCATCACGTACAGATAGGGAAACAGGATCATCTGCATGGCACGTTCCTTTGCTAAACTTTTCCGTTGCCAATAATACTATATTATTACATGATTGTCAACACGTTCTGACACGCACAAACCGCCTTTGCTATAAGGCTCAAATATGATGAAGGCTCCATAAAAATTGACTCCTTGGTTGTCAGTGGCATGCCTCGAAACTTCAGTAAGAGGGTATTTGGGGATAACGTCAGACCCATCTGTGAGCATATTCATGAAGAATTTATTAAGTAACGCATCTTTAACTTTAAACAAACAATATGCCTCACACAAAACTGGGTAATGAAAAAAATAATTATATTGAGTTTGGTAGCCTTGATGCCTCTTGCGGCATCAGCCTACACAAGGCACCGGCATATACAGCCGGCACCTAAGCAGTCATATATGGTGGCGGCACAGAGCTTCACCTGGACATTCGCGACCACCAGCACACCGGTCGAAACTAAGCCGGTCACCGAAGCGAAGCCGCTCGTCGAGGTGTCAAAGCCGGCGGCATCGACGCCGGCCGGCAACATCTGTATCAACTACGGCTATGGAGGCTCGCAGGATAACCCTGCGACCGACCTCGCCAACTTAAAGTCTCACGGTATCACCTGTGTACGGCTTGCCTTTAACGGGCAAAATAGCCCACAAACAGAAAAGCTCGCTCTGCAAGCTAAAAACCTTGGCTTCTTTGTCGAGATAGGCAACGACGGCGACCCTCTGGGCGCCAACTATGCGTCAGGGGTCGTGGCCGAGGCCAAATGGGCCGAGGCGAACCACATCGACCAAATGTCTATCGGCAATGAGACTAAAAAGAACAGCCAAACGCAGGCTGCGCTCGCAGTACTCTCGTGCGATGCTAAAAAGGTCGCACCGAATGTGACCATTAGCTATGACACCTTTCTCGAGCCCAATGGCTTCGATGACATCAAAGCGTGGGCTGACAATAAAGGCTGTCTCGATAAGCTCGGGTTAAATACCTATGCCAATTATCAAAACACCTACCAGGAAGCGCAAAACCTCTTGGGGGCGGGACACTGGTATATATCGGAGTTCAATGTCGACTGCGACTACGGTCAGTGCGACACCGACGCGGCGTGGGCGCAAAATCTCCAAAAGGTCTGGAACACCGCAAAAACGTGGAACGTGAAGACCAACTTCTTCGCGTACCGTTGCGACAGCGGCGCCTGCAACCCGCACTGGGGCATCATGGGCCACCCCGAAGTAATGGCGGTGCTTGGCTTGTAGTTAGCGCAAAATAAGCTGCTCTTCAGGAGTACGAAATTTTTCTGCTTGAAAAATTTCTCAGCTCTCGCGCCGACGCGCTCGAATAGCCTCCTTCAGACCTCTTATTTTGCACCGCGATAAGAAATGTTGTGGCAGAGCAATAAAAAATCCCCGTCCTCAAATCAAGAGGACGGGGTTTGTAGTGGGCTCACGCGAACTGCGCTCGCGCTGCCTCGTAGTGAGCAATGAGGTGGCGCTCGGTAGACGGGAGCTTCTCGGGCTCGGCAAAGTGACTGCCGAACCTTTGATCGAAGTGAAGGAACATCTCTTTGCTCTTCTTGAGAAAGAGCACGTCGTGCGGGAGCATGTTTCGGATCGCCATGAGAGGGATAGGGCTCCACATGACGTGAAAGTTCGCGTTGTGTGCCGCGGGGACCGTACACGTCTCATAGAACTCGCCGATCATGTAACCTTTTGGCACAAGAACATCTTTGAGCCGCGACTGCACTTCGCTTAGCAGCGAGAGCTTAGGACGCTCGATGTTAGGGAAGATGATCGCGTAGGCTCGGTACTGCTCGTCATCTGCGTTTTCGCACTTGTCGCGCATGAACTGCTCGGCGTATTCACTAACGCAGCGCAGGAGCTTTCGTTTGCTGCTCTTGATCTCAGGATGAACAGCTAACGACAACATGTTCTTGCGCATAGAAATGCCGAGGAATGGGCAAATCACTTGCGGTGCGCCTTCGGGGCGTCCGATCTCGGGATGACGTTTGGTGATGTACCCATCCATCCAGATGAGAGCAGTGCGAATAGCGTTCGCTTTGTGCGTTGCATTGATGTCTCCCGGCGCTCCATTGCCGGACCGGACATCGGCCACAGACAAGAGAGACTTCGTAGACATCGCACACTCCTTAGTTTGAGGGAACTTCTCGTTTCTGACTTACTTTCTTTCGGCCAATTTCCCGTTGGTTACTTAGAACGTACCACATCCATATATATGTGCAATAAGATGTCCCCAACATGAACCGTAAAACGGTTTATGCACACTTCATTGAGTTGTCAGATAGCCGGGGTAGAGTAGGGGCATGGATGACGTATTAGTAGAGAGGCATTTTTATCCGAGTTCACTGGTCGCTCGGCTGGTGAGCACCATTATTAGCATTATTGAATTTTTGCTTGCACTGCGCATTGTGCTCGAGCTCTTGGGCGCCAACAGCGCTTCGCCGTTTGTCGCGTGGGTATACGACACCACCGGGAGTTTGGTCGGGCCCTTTAGCAACGCGTTCCCTTCGATAGCACTGGGCAACGGTGCGCTTATCGACCTCTCGGCGCTCTTCGCGATGGTCGGCTACGCGATACTCGGCTGGCTTATTATGAAATTGTTTTGGTTTGTCGCGAGCGCAGTCTAGATGTTAGACATTTGTTGCACTTGCAGCCCTTGGGTTTGATGTGCTGCTCAAAGTACTCGGTGTCGTAGTCGTAAGTCAGCTCTTCGCCTGGCTTGATAGTGCGCAGCGCAAAAATGTAAACGCGCTTGTTCTTAAGATCGATTTCGCAGTTTGGCGCGCAAGAGTGGTTCACATATTTGGCAGTATTGCCGGGGATATTGCCGTCTATCATCGAGTTGCGGCCTGTCCAAAAAAGATACTTGCTACGATTTTCGTACTGCTCTTTTTGGGTGCACATGCGGCCCTTGTACTCGAGCACGCAGGCTTTTTTAGGGATACGCTCCAGCGCAAAAACGCCGCGCCCGGTGCGCGACCTGCCGACCTTGAGTTTGAGCCCTTGGGGTGTAAATCGTCTGTACGTTCGTTTCATGCTTTATTTTAATTTTTGTTGTTTGAAGTTTAAAAGAAGAGCCGCCCTGTTTGAGGCAGAGCGGCCCGGGAGTGTGTGCGAAGCGCGTTAGCGCTTCGCGACTAGTGGTGTAACGTACGGTGCCAGCAATCCATCGCATCGACGCAAGAGCGCAGGGCTCTTTGTCTGGTAGGCCGGCACGCAGATCGCCTGCATAGTCAGCAGCGTGCTGATGTCAAACCGAGACATCGCGAGCGTTTTGCACTCGTCGAAGCTATTGGTCCGCTCGGCCTCCTTGCACGCGAGCAACATATGGGCGAAGTGCTTATCACTCTGCGCCAAGCGGACGCAGTTGGGCTGTCCATTGCACAGCGCAACCGCCGACTGGGGGGCAGCCTGGGCAGTGTTCGCGCAAGTGAAAACGAACGCGAAAACCGCCAAGATTTTAGCCATTTTTTTGCCTCTCGATGTGCTTGGTTTGTGGGTCCCCGACCCATTCCCCGTGAAGCTATGTTAACATAGCCGTTTTAGATTGTCAACCCCGTTAGAGACAGGGCGTGCAGCACTACGCGCGCGGTCTCTAACGGGGCTACTTGCTGGCGTCGCTTTTGAGTGGCATCCAGTCGAGCACACGCTTGCGGTGTTGCTCCAGAGACCACAGCTCGCCGTGTTTAAAAAACGATTTGTGCAGCTCTTTAAATTTTTGCAGCGACTCGACCGTCATGCGCGCAAAACGCTCGGGGAGGTTTTGGTTATATGACTTCATAAACTCCGCAATAGTGATCTGCGGATCTTCTTTTACCAAGCGAGGCACTTTCATACCCTACATAGTATCACTAAATTGCTTAGTAGGCAAGTATGTTTTGAATGTCGGCGATACCAACGGGTTTGGTGAGATGGTGGTTAAAGCCGATCTCTCTAGCTTTGATCTTATCTTCTTCCTGGCCATAGCCGGTGAGCGCGACCAACAGCGGCTCTTTGCCGTGTTTTTGCCGGACGAGCTTTGCTACGTCATAGCCGCTCATGTCAGGGAGCCCAATGTCGAGCAACACTACGTCGGCAGGATTTTGATGCATGAGCTTTAGACCCGATGCGCCATCGTGCGCGATCTGCACGGCGTGTCCGCCGCGCTGCAGCAGCAGGCACAAGCTTTTGGCGGCATCCTCGTTGTCATCTACTATCAGTATCGAATATTTTTTTGTCGCACCTGTCGGCGCCGGGGCCGCTGTAGGTAGTGACGCCGCGCGCTTGTGTATCGCCGACGGCGGGAAGACCGTAATAAATCGCGAGCCCTTACCCTCGCCGTCGCTTTCGGCCCATACCTCTGCACCATGTAACGTTGCCAACTTGCGCGTGAGCGATAGGCCGATGCCTAAGCCCGTGCCGGCTTCGAACCGGCTTTCAGAGAGGCGAGTGAAAGGCTCGAAAATCTCTTCGAGCTTCGAGGCTGCGATGCCTATCCCGTCGTCTGAAACCGCGACGCGAACCCCTTTGTGGGGGTCATAGACCACCTCGAGCGATATATGGCCGCCGGGGTTGGTGTATTTGCCCGCGTTATATAAAATGTTGACGAAAATTTGCTCCAAACGTAGCGGATCAGCGAGGACATCGAGCTGCTCTTTGGGCATCGAGACCGTTAGGGTATGGCCGCGTTGCTTATAAAACGCATCCACCGTTTCGATAGAGTCGCGCAGCACTTCCTGCAAAGACACCACTTCTTTTTTAAGCTTAAACTCCTCGCGCGAGATGCGCGAAATATCGAGGATGTCATCGAGCAGACGCGAGACCGTGTAGCTGTGACGGCTTGCCACCTCGATTGGCTCTAACATATCGGTGCGACGCTCCTCACCCATTTTTATCTTCATGAGCTCAAGAGCGCTCACGATAGGGGCGAGAGGATTGCGCAGTTCGTGCGCTAAGATAGCCAAAAACTCGGTCTTTGCTTTATCATCGCGCGATATCTTCTTGAGCGCCTGTTGCAGCGCAGTGTTGTTTTCGGCCATGTTCGCATAGGCCAGCCGGCGCTCTTCTACCACGGACACAAACACATAAAATATGGCAGCAACAAGACCGATGTATATCTCGTCTGAAAGCAACTGCTCGTTAAGGGGTATCGCCGTTGGATGGGCAAGTATGGTGCCCATAACGCCCATGACCGAGGTTAAGAAAACCGCCAGAGTAAGCCATCGTGTGTGCAACCGAAGCGCAAACCAAATGAGCACCGCGGGCAAAAAGAATATGACCGAGATCCCAAAGTACTGCGGGTAGTTTGTCCAAAAAAGAAAAATATTGTTTAGCGCTAGCAAGCCGAACGCGGCAAGGATCTCGCCTATTTGGCGAGTGGTGTATGTCGTTCGTTGCCACGGGTACCAGGTGAGTATCAAAGGTGTTAGTACCAAAACGCTAAAGATACCGGCACCCCACGCGCGCCCCAAGTTTAGGAGCGGCGGGACGCTAAGGAGTCCTTGCTGCATTTGATACAGCGTTGCGATAGCCGGCTCGAGTATGGTGGCGAGCAGGGCAGCTCCGACGATGAGCACCATGTTGCGGGTTTTATCGAGCGCGCGTGAAAATCCTAGGCGGTTCAAAATATATGCCGCGACTACCGCCTGGAGCGCGTACCCTGCGGCGATAATGAGAGATATGAGCAATACGCTTGGCCCCGATTGCCACAGGAGTGCAAAAAATTGAGCGACGAATATCGGGATCCACATCCGGTACCCCAAAAGGAGAACCGCCGCGAGCGCAATACCGACCGGCGGCCATATCAATGCCGGTGACGTATTAAAACTGTAGTACAGATAGAGCCCAAATTTAGCAGCGATAAAATACGCGGCAAACACTACCACATAGGCCGCGAAAGCGCGTCGGGTAAGGGTATTAAGGTACTGGCCGATGATCCCAGTCATGCCCGTACTCTATAACAAGAACGAAAAACCCGCCAACAAACTATGTTGACGGGTTTTTCTTGCTGGGGATATCGCTAGTTGGTCTTGAACGAAGGACCGTTTGCCGACCAGCTAAAGTTGCCTGCCGCGTCGAGCGACTCGACCACGTAGTAGTAGGTCGTGTTGCTCTGCAGGTTAGTAAGCGTGATGCTCTGCGCTGTCGACTGTCCGCTGCCTCGTACTGTCGGTGCCGTATTGTAGTTGAACGGCCACGAAGTGCTATAGAAGACGCGCGGTGTCGCATTGACGTTAGAGGTCCAGGTTATCGTCGCCGAAGTACTTGCAGGTGTGACGACGATGTTGCTGATGACCGGCTGTGCGAAGCCCGTGTTGGTCACTTTACCGGCGCCCTCACTGGTGTCCGAAGCGGGGGTGCCGCTCATTTGGGCATTGATGGCTGCCATGGTTATAGGGCCAACTCGACCTACTGTATCGATGCCGTTCTTGCTCTGAAAGCGTATCACTGCGGCACGGGTAAGCGGGCCAAAGTAGCCGGTCACCAAGCCTTCGGGATAGACAGAGACATCTCCGGCTAGAAATGTCTGCAAGTCAGACACATCGCCGCCGGTCATACCGAACTGGAGCTGTCTGTACAATGTTGCCGCGTACACGGGACCCGCCATGAGCGCAAGCGCCAAAGGGATCGCAAACGCACTCGCGAGTGCTATTCGGTTTTTCATATTATCTTTAATTAATTTTGCTAAATGCAGAGAAAAAGTATCAGACTCTGCGTATATGAAGACGTCACAGAGGTCCTTGCCTTACTTTCTCGGCCTCCAAACTGTAGCAAGACAACATGTGGCCTTCATGAGGAACGCATATACGAGGGTGTATACTGGCATATGTGACAGCAACATGATCATTCATTTGGCCGGCGACGATCCGTTTGCCGACACCAAGCTAGGGAACGCTCTCACGAGAGCAATTGTTGACACCATTCACGAACCTTTTTTAGTGTTAGACGCCGACTTGCGGGTAATCGTTGCAAGCCGGTCTTTTTATAACAAGTTTCTCGTTGCCAAAGAGGACACACAAGGCCGTTTGCTCTATGAGATAGGGAACGGGCAGTACGACATACCTGCACTGCGGCATTTTCTTATCAACGTCATCCCCGACCACTCGGTGATGAAAGAGTACAAACTGACGCACGACTTCACGAGCATCGGTCGGCGCACCATGCTGCTAAGCGCTCGCGAAGTCGTGTATGAGAACAGCGTGCGTAAACATGTGCTGCTCACCATAGGCGACATTACCGGGCAAGAGTTGTTGGAGGTCGAGAAAGAAAAACTGTCACAACAAAAGGACTTGATGATCCGCGAGATGAAGCATCGCATGGCCAACAGTTTGCAGCTTATCGCGAGCATCCTCATCCTCAAGGCCGAAAAGGTCGAGTCTCAAGAGGTCCGCTCGCATCTCAAAGATGCGCACGAACGAATTTTGTCCATTGCGACGGTAGAGAAATTTTTGGACACCGCGGGTCTTAACGAAGAGGTCGAAGTAGGGCCGTACCTCACGAGCCTGTGCGAAAGCCTTGCAAAAAGTATGATAGGCACGGCGCGGCCGATAACTTTAGTCGTCGAGTCAAAAGGGGGTATGGTGACCTCGGGTTCGGCGATAAGCCTCGGTCTTATTATGGCAGAGTTGGTGATCAATGCGCTCAAACACGCGTTCCCCAATGATAGAGCCGGCAGCATCGTAGTGATGTACGAAGCGCGCAAAGACGCGTGGCGACTCGCGGTCATTGACGACGGGATCGGCATTACTGCTGATGCGACTCGCAAAGAAGGGCTGGGCACTACTATTGTGCAGTCGCTGGCACGCCAACTGGGCGCCACTGTTGAGACGCAAACAAGTCCACAGGGCACTACGGTCGCTATAGTTGGCAAAGTAAAAATTTGAGATCACACAACGAACAAACCCCCGAAGGGGGTTTGTTCGTACTGTCGATACAGTTACATTGCCGAGGTGGTTTTTTCTGGGGTCTTTTCCGATTCTTTCTTTGCTTTCGCTTCGGCTTCGCTGCGCTCGCGCTCCATTCGATCTAATTCGTCCTGCTCGAGCTTTTTCTTAGCCTGTGCCTCCTTGTCGTCATTATTATAGGCCATTGTTTTTTCAATTACATAAGTAATCGAACTTCGACCGCATGGCTAACTATACGCGAAGAGCCTGATATTTACATGAAACCGACAGCCTCATCTAGCGCCCGGGACAGAGGTGGGGGAGACGGAGGTTGCTCCGGCAGTGCGAGGGGGGATTGCCCCGGTGGTTGAAGTTTGCGAAGAGGTCGGCGCTGTCGGTGCCGGGCATACCGGCGACGGGTTCATCAACGTAGTTGCGCCTACACCCGCAACAACCCCAACGGCGATGCCGCCTATGGTGATTGTTATTGTATTTGTGGCACTGCTTGTGGGCGCGTCCGTGCGTGTGTCATCTTTCTTTTCATCTTCTTTAAAATCGATATCTGGCAGCTCTAACTCGAGCTCTTTTTCAAACCGCGTCAGCGCGCGCGGGTGCAGCGAAAGTTCCTGCACTTTTTCTTTTTGCAATTTGTCGAGCCACTCATGTTCGTCCATGCCACAACTATACCGCAGCCTCGATAATAAAAAAGCCGCCCGGGTGTGGAGCGGCTAACTGTTAGTCACATTGATTACGACACAGTTGATACTGGTGTAATAACGGGGCAAAAAGTGCAAGAACGCGCACACGTGTGCTCTTTCTTGACGAAGCTCTCTCGGCACTTGGTGTGGCAGGGGGATCCAGACTTTATCGGGCAGGGGGTGCCAAACGCGATCGACGATAACATCATAGCCGTGTCGGCTTCCCAAGATCGTTTCGCGCCAGTCGCTTACGCGGCAATCACCGACTCCACACGAGCATTTACCCACGTCGGCGAACAGCTGTTGATATAGGTTATGGTACTTGTCGTGCAAGTACCCGAGGTCGCCCGGCACGTTACCGCGCGGGACCTTTTCGACAGAGGGGAACTCGTCGCCCAACTGCGTTGTGGCAAGACCGAGCCCCGCCCCCATGAACGATCCCGCGGCAGCAAAGCAAAGCGTCCTTCTGATAAGCATGGCACTACTCCTTGTCTTGAGCGGTTCCTCCGCAACTTCTATACCACACAGCCCACAAAATGTCATCGCAGCCCTAACGTCCGACATCGATACCTAACGTGGGGTTAGAGATTACCAAGCGACCGTTAGATATAAACCGATCGCCACAAGCAGGGCCGCGCTCAAGGCAAAGATAACGAGCGTCTTGATAAACAAATCCACAGACTCTTTCTTTTGCCCCTCAAAAAAGAGCTGGAGCGGTTGATACAAAAAGAGGTATCCCATGCATGCCGCCGAAAAGACGAAAAGCGAGAGCATGGCGATAGGGATGAGGACGCTATCTTCGAACGGGAGCTGTTGGGTCCCATAAAACAAAAACGAAGCCACCAAAGCGATATACAACAGCCCCGCCAATGCGTTTATCAACGGATTTTTAGTCATATGTAGTTACAACTCTAGCGTTTCTTTAAAAGTTGCTTCGCTTATGTGCGGTAAAGAAAAACTGCACTACATTCCCATGTGGGGGACCTCCATAATATCGATGAAACCGCCGGGGATCTGGGTGTCCGAGTCGTTGAGGATCTTCACAACGTCCTCGACCGACTCGGCCTCGATAACACAGTAAAAGTTAAGATCGTTTGTCATAGCCTTTGCGGTACCGGTCGAGTCGAGGCGCGTGTTTTTGCCGAGCGGCAAACCCTTATCGACGATGCTTTTGTCGTACTTTTTCATCCACGCCATCATCGAGGCGCCGAGCTTTTCGCCCTGCGCTTTCATTTCTTCGGGCGAAGTTTCTTTTCGCCACTTTTCCATCACCTCAACCGGTACGCGATATATGGTTACAAATTTTTTCATCTTTGCAGTATAGCATTCCTGTTTATTCGGACAAAAAACCGCCCTCCGTTGCCTTTGCGGAGGAGCGAAGATCGCCTCGCTCTACCGTAGCTTTTTGCAAAAAGCTATTATAAGGCAAAAGAAAAAGCCGTCACCTCGGGGGAGGGGGCGGCATTGGTTAGGACCGACCAGAAATTTTTTTGTTGAAATCTCTTTCCCAACGAAATTTTGCAACCTGATCTTTTGCCGTAGCTCGCAAATCGGCAAGGTGTGCATGCACAAACGGCCTGGTGAAGTAGCCGATCCAGTAGGCGAGAAGTATTGAACAGCCGGTACAGATCGTTGCACCTGCTGGCCACAAGCTCAAAACTGCAGAAGTGATGAGCAGAAACGTAATGATGCCTGTGACGAGGGATGCAAGGCCCATCAAGAACCAGACGAAAAAAGTCCAAATAACTGCACGTTGTACTTTCCCCGAGGAGGTAGACTCGTATGGCGAAGCGATAAAGGTCACAGGAGATTCCTTTTCGGTTGATTTCCGGAATTAATATAATACGATAATTAAAATATGTCAAACTTTGCTCCGTCTTATGAACGAAGTTCGAACCTCTCTATCGTAGCTTTTTGCAAAAAGCTACTATAAGGCAAAAGAATTACATCGCTCCAAAAACACGAAACAAGACATAGAGAATGATGAAAACGTTCATATACGATGTTGCGGCCATGCCAGGCGCTCGATACAGAGGATTTGTGCGATAACCGAGCCAGAACATACAACGTGCCACAACAAACACGATCGAAAGTGCCCACACGACTTGCACATACTGCATGGGGACCAGCGTCGCGAGCGCGAGTGTAGCGATCGCAAAGACGAAGTTTTGCTGCAGTGTATTGTCTGCAACTCTCCCGTTTATTTCCATCGCACGATCCTCTGCGTGGCGGGTTGGGTCTATAGCATCGCTAAAAAAACGCCCATTGCCGACAGCGATGAGCATGATAATGAAGGGGAGTATTGCAATTACGTTTGCGTAGAGCGCATAGCCGAGTCGGTCCGAGATAGTGTTTGTGATCATCGGGGTAGGGAGCACATAGGTGAGTACCGCCACGCTTGCCACCATCACCAACACGCCGCTTGCCGCACCGATAGCCACGATCTTTTGTTCTGGCTTCATAGCGTTGAGTGTAGCATCAACGAATCTGCATGATGCAAAGAAAAAGCAAAGGACCTAGAAAAGCGTTTAAAAATGTGTATACTTTGGGTGTTCGCATATTCCGCGGTAGCTCAATGGTAGAGCAGCTCCCTGTCGACTGGCAGCTTTTCGCCGCAAGGCGGATCGAAAACTTTGGGATAACGGTGAACCCCTACTTTTTTAAAGAGGGTAACACCGTGGGAACCTCGCTATTGTCGCGAGGGCACCGTAGAGACTAGATACCAAAGCACCCCTTGCGGGTGATGATATAGTCCACCCCCTTAAGTAATTTTGGGATACGTGTAAGGAGTTGGTTGTAGGTTCGAGTCCTACCCGCGGAGCCCAATAGGACGAGAAGGCACGAGAGTGTCTTTTTGTCTTTCTACGCCTACGTTTTTAGAGGTTCGAGCGGAGACATCTTCAGATGCCAGGGATTTCTTATTTTCGAAGATACTTAAAAAGAAAGGATGAAGCTGTACATTGATTTTTTGGTCTTTTAGTACAAGGTTCGAGCCGAGACAGGCCAAGATGCTGCGCTTGGTCGCATTGTCGCCTTGCTCAAACCAGACACGCGCATAACAGGCAAAATTGAACGTACGCTCACTCAATGCCACCCACTGCTCGATTTCCTTACCCTGGTCAGTAAGCTCGCTTTCAAGGGCATTCTTACGGGTTATGAGTTGATTTTTAAATGTCTGATATTCCTCCGTGGAAATGATGGTGCCACTCGTGTTATCAGGTGCCGTGAACTTCAAAAGGAGCGCTTCAAGCTGTTTCGTCACTGCTTCCAACTCCTTATGCTTATTTTTAAGTACCGTCTCGTGGGTATTCGCCTCGGTCTTACGTACCTCGTGGAGATTCTTAATAGCCCAGTCCTTAAACCTCTCTGAAATCGTGATGCCATTAAGCAACTCGACCACCTGGCGGTTAAGCTCTTTGAGCTCGATAGACCTCTCTGTGCAGTCAGGATTCTTCTTTTTCGTGCAGTGATAGTAAACGTAGTGGTGTACGTTACCGTTTTTATTCCGCTTCACTTTAGGTTCTGCAGTGATGCTACTGCCACAGTTTGCGCAGCGCATGAGGCGACCTGTAAAAGCCATCTCATGATGACGTTTGGGCTGCGGCGTTTCGCGCCGCCCGAGCAGCACCTGCACGTGGTCGTACTCTTCTCTCGTAACCATCGGCTCATGTTCGCCCTTCTGCCATACCATCTCACCTCTGTCCCGACTTTTATACTGAAACCAACCGTAATAAAAAGGATTGGTAAAGATGTTTGCGTAAACATAACTACGAGTGAGAGGTTTACCACCAATGTTTCTATGCCGCACGCTCGTAAGACCCCATTCTTTACTCATCTTCAAAACCTGCGGGACTGAATAGTTACCCGTAAGCATCACGTCCCACATTCTTCGAACAAGCAAAAATCGTTCAGGGTCGGTGGTAATTGTTTTAAATCCTTTGTCTTTGTGCGGAGTGTTCAGATACCCAACAGGGGCACCAGATGGACGCCAACCCATCTTTGCTTTCATTTCGAGTCCACGCTTAACGTCGCGCCCTTTCTTCGCGCTTTCGTACTGCGATTGAGAGAGCGCCATTTGAAGCATCCAGATGCCCTCTGGATTATTCTCAAAGTGATAAGTAGCAAATTTCAAATCACCAATAACTCCTTTCCTTACTCGATACGTTATCGTGCTCGCGTCCACCTCATTTCTTGAAAGACGGTCAGGATGGTAAGCGATAAGTCCAATGCGTTCGCCTCTATCCATTTGTTCGAGCATATGAGCCATCATCGGCCTACCAGGTTTGAATGCGCTCTTTTCTTCCTCGATAAACTCGATATCAAGACCAGGAAACATCTTCTCGATTTTCTCCTTCTGTGCAGGAATCGAAAGCGCTTGCCGCTCTTGTCCCTCGGAGGACTTTCTGACGTATGCGAAGTATTTAATTGAGTTCTCGGATTTCATATTTATTCCAGATTACCCAACCTAAAGCGTTTATTGCCCATACGACGAGAAAGAGACGAAGTACAGTGTTGGACTTTGTAATGTTTATTCCCGCTGCCCACTCCAGCACCATTCCTAAAACTATTAGAGAAATCCATGTAGTCCAAAAACTCGCGGCTGCGATTGTGCCATATTCTCGCCATGACCACTGAACCCTCCGCGGAGTACGCAGTGGGTTCTTCCGAAAGAAAACCACTTGTGTGTCTTTTTCCATATTGTGGGATTAGTTGCTCATAATTTACAACTTGTCCCAACGCAAAAAGGGACAGCTGAGTTGCCTGCGTCCCACAGTAATGAATGCGCGAGGCACCATTTGTGGAGGTCTCAACTGCCCCTTTCAGCCCGCAAATGGAGCCACAAAAAGGCCGAAACCTCGCGCAAAATTCACTCACTATGGGACGCCCCTTAATTATATCACCGTCGTATCCCATGAAAATAGCGAGGATTTTAGGCATTTTGCGAGGGGTAAGGTGGCCATTTCATTGGCTTAATTGGGACAGCTTTGCGACGACTCAACGAATTAACGAGAGCAAATATGCTAATTGATTCTCCACTGTCTTCGATGTCGTTTATTGCGGCAATCAAATCCATTTCCTCGAAATAGCCCTTTATCATCGCTTGCGTAGCGCCAGACAAACGACTCAACGCGAACGCGTTAGCGCCACCGACCGTCAGACTTACCACCTCCTTCGAAGTCGCATTTTCTTTATTGGGTTCATGATTTATATTCTCTGAATCCTTTATGTGATTTCGGGTATCACCAGTGCTACCGTTGAGATACGTATTTTGAGACTGTTGGGGTGGTAATTCTGATACCGTTGTAAGATTCTTTTTCGTCTTTTTAACGGTATCCACGATGTCACTGTTGGGCTTCTTCCAAACTGAAGCCGACAGAAGACGGTATCTATTTGCAAATCGTCCTTTCGAACGCTTTACCTCAATAAGGTTATGAGCTTCCAGTATTTTAATTGCCTCAAACACCGTATTTCTATTTGTAATTCGAGTAAGTTTCATTATCTTGGTTGTAGGCGGATAACAAATTTGAGTCCTGGCATTTGCATGCATTGCAAGAACGCCGTATACGAGGAAAACGCTGTGAGGAAAAGTTGCCCCGTACCCCTCCTTAAAATACTCGTTATCAAGCCACAGCCGTGTCGGCTTGCCTTTAGGGCGGGTCGGCAATCCCTCTGAAGAAGTGGTGGGAGGTTCCCAGCTACGATTATTTAATGAGTCACTGATGTGCTTCATGGCCGTGGAGGTTCTATCCATTCCTTTTTTACAGGACGATAAACGGAGCTAAAAAGCGTGAGTAAAGTAGTTGCGTGCTCCATAGCGAAATCGTCAGAGATGTCCTCTCCGTATTCCTGTTTCCAAATCTCTTTGAATTCTTGGAGTGCCTGTGTACTCAACATAAAAGCCCGCTTACTGGCTCAACGGGTTCTACCTGGCGGGCGACCCGCAAAGCCAATAAGAGGGCTTATGCGTATTTGCCAGATAGATTACCGCCTCGTGCCAACGGGAAACAAAAAAGCTGCCCGTAAAATCGAAATCCGCTGCTGGGTGCTTATCACCGCAGAAAATCGGATACGATTTTATTGGCAGTTCACTGTTGAGTGGTAGGCGTCGTTTTCTCTCGACGACTATGTGACTGGTATTCTTATTTTAACAAGGTAGTAGGACGGAGGCAACAGCTGTTATTTTCCCCCTGGAAGAGCTATGATGCCACCGTAAGAGCTATGACGGCTACTCCTCCCTCCAGGAACCCTTATGCCTCCTATTACCCCAAAAACCAAGGCGGACGACTACCTCCAAGAACTGGCAAGCCAGTGTGGCGAGGAGTGGCTTAAAGCCCTCATTGAGAGGGTGCTGCTTCTACGGGATGTGCCTGAAGAAGCTTTTTTAGACGCCGTATACGTTAACTTTGGTATCGCGCAAAAACTGCGACGCTTTCCAGCACAGTGGGATCCGAAGCTTGGAATTCACGTGACTTGAAGTCGCGGC
>JADMIO010001134.1_pt1 | contig 46626 bp, 40 predicted proteins | sample 8958161 | NCBI WGS metagenome assembly JADMIO01 (sample SAMN16585339, study PRJNA669376) | soil metagenome | isolation source: Crop rotation soil | place: USA: Cullars Rotation, Alabama | collected 2011
GCCGCGACTTCAAGTCACGTGAATTCCAAGCTTCGGATCCCACTGTGCTGGAAAGGCCCTCGCGAGCAACAACGGGAGCGAAGCCGGCGTGCAGAAGATCCAAACCGATTTCTGGCGTGCCGAGGTTGCGCGTGCCCGCGAGCGGCTGGACAAGACCCACTTGCGCGCGCCGATCAGCGGTCTGGTTTCGACCGCGCACATCCAGAACTTCGCCGGCAAGCACCTCGCGGTCGGCGATTCCTTTGCCGAAATCTCGGACACCTCACAAGCTACAGTCGACGTCGCTGTTGAGGAGAGCGACATCGCCTTGCTGAATCACAAGAAGACGATGAACGCATCGGTGAAGCTCGACGGCTTCCCTGCTGAGACTTTCAAGGGCACCGTGGACGTGGTCAGTCCGAAGAGCGAAACCTCTGGAGATCATCGCGTGTATTTTGCGCGTATCACCGTGCCTAATCCTGATGGCGAGATGCGGCCGGGCATGCAGGGCCGCGCCAAGGTGAACACCGGCTGGCGTCCATTGGGCTACGTGCTGCTACGCAAGCCGGCCATGTGGATATGGTCGCTGCTGTGGAACTGGTTCGGCTTCTAGGAAGGAAAGAGTAATGAAGCTTTTATGGACCCTCGTGATACTCGGCTTCGCGTGCCTTGCGCTGAACGGATGCAGCGACAGCAAAACCGCGGTTGCGGCAGCGGCTGCACCGGTCGCTAGCGCCGCCACTCCAGCCCCTCAAGATCCGGACCTCGTCATCAGCGGTCCGATCGTGGTTGAAAACCAGGTGGACCTCGCCGCGCAGCGGGATGGAGTGGTCGCGCGCATCATCGCTGATACTGGAACCGCCGTCCGCAAAGGGCAGTTACTGGCCGCACTCGATGACCGGCAACTCTCTGCCGAGCGTGAAGCCGCAGAAGCAAAAGCGAAGTCGATCGCCGCCGACGTGAAGAACTGGGAAGCAGAGAGCAAGGTCCAGGAATCGGACCTGGCGCGCGCGGAAGCAATGATGAAAGCGGACCTCATCACCAAGCAGGAGCTTGACCATGTCCGCTACAAGGTAACCGCTTCGCAGTTCGAAGTTGAGCGCGAAAAGCAGAACCAACAGAATGCGGAAGCGTCGCTACGTGCTTTGCAGCTGGAAGAAGAAAAGACGCGCATCGTGGCTCCATTCGATGGCGTGGTTGCGCGCCGCTACGTCCGTGCCGGACAAAAGGTCGCGAAGGACGACAAGCTGTTCTGGGTCACCGCAACTTCCCCTATGACCGTGAGGTTTGCGCTTCCCGAAAAGTTTGCCGGAAAAATCCACTCCGGCTTCGAAGTCACAGTCACGTCGGTTGACTCGCCGATGGAAAAACATACTGCGCGAGTGACCATGGTCAGCCCTGTCGTCGATCCTTCCAGCGGGACCATCGAAGTCAGCGCGACGCTGCTCGGCGACGCTGGCGAGCTCCGGCCTGGGATGACCGCGAACATACATCTCGACAAGTTGCGCTAGGCTCGGCTCAGATGAATCTCGCGGAAGCGCTCAATTCGGCCCTCCCCGAACTGCCCGTACACCAGGCGCGGACCAAGCGCCTGCCTAAGCTCGACCCCAAACTCATCGCCAAGCAACAGATCGAAGATGGCGCGCCTGTCATCGTCGCCAACATGCGCGGCACAACAGACCTCTACCGCTTCTCTCCCGAGCAGTGGGAGCTGATCCAACTATTCGACGGCGTTCGCGATTACGAGCAGATCGCGCAAGAATTTAAACGCAAAGTTGGCGTCGAGTATTCGCCCGACGACATTCACGAGTTCGCGGCGAACATGGGCGATAGCTTTTGGTACAAGACGCCGCAGGAGCGCAACATCGCGCTAAGCCAGAAGCTCGCCGAGCATCGCCACCAGCACATCAAGAAGGCCTCGAAGTTCGGCGACGTCTCGCGCATACAGGTCTCACACTGGGACCCCGACCAGTACTTCGACAAGGTCTATGGCGTGATGAAGTTCGTTTACTCGCGCTGGTTCACCCTGCTCACTCTGGCGCTGTTCAGCTTCATGATCTGGGTCTTCTTCGATCGCTGGAATGAGATCGGCGTGGACACGCTGAAGTACTACACCTTCACCGAGAAATCCGCCGCTGATTTCGGCGAATTCTGGCTGCTGTTCTTCACGCTGGCGTTTTTTCACGAATCCTCCCACGGACTCACCTGTAAGCATTACGGCGGCCAAGTCCACCAGATGGGCTTCCACCTCATCTTTCTTACCCCCGCATTCTTTGTGGACGTGACCGAAGCCTGGGTCTATGCCGGCCGCTGGCAGCGCCTGGTCACGATTATCGCTGGCATCTGGGTCGAGATGATCTTCTGCGCCGTCGGCACCATCGTGTGGTGGGGTACGGCGCCCGGGACCTTCGCGCACGAGCTCGCCTACAAGGTCATGCTGATCACAGGCGTCGCCGTGGTGCTGGTCAACATGAACCCGCTGATCAAGCTCGATGGCTATTACTTCTTTTCTGAGTTGCTGGGTATCGCTGATATCAAGGAAAAATCCACCGCCTACGTCATGGGATGGATCAAGAAGAACATCTTCCGGTTGCCGGTTGAAGTGGATTACGTCCCCAGGCGCCGCCGCTTTCTCTACGTTCCCTACTGCATCCTTTCGGCCGCGTACAGCTACATGCTGCTGCTGCTCGCGACGAACTGGCTCTTCCACGTCTTCCAGAAGTTCAGCCCTGACTGGGCTTTCATTCCGGCCCTGTGGGTCGGATACAAGATATTTAAGTCGCGAATTCGAACGCTGGTGAATTTTATGAAGCTGGTCTATCTCGATAAGAAAGAGCGTTTCCAGCAGTATGTGACACCGCACAATCTGGCGATCGCAGGGGCCGCAGCCCTACTCTTCCTGATTGTGCCGTGGCGGCGGGTCGCGCTCGAAGGGCGCTTCGTTCTGGAGCCAGCGAATCGCGCCGTGATCCGGGCGCGCGTACCGGGCGCGGTGAGCGAGATCTATGTCTCGGAAGGCGAGCGCGTAAGCGCCGGCCAGCCACTGGCGAAGCTGCGCAATCTGTCGCTCGAGTCGGAAGCTGCTGAAGCGAACGCGAATGCCCGCGTCGCCACGGCGCGGGCCACGACTGCCCAGATGACCTACGTGAGCTTCGGCTCAGCCGACCGCGACCGTCAGCAGGCGCAGCAGCGTTCCCTGTTGCTGCAGGATGAACTCGCTGCACTCGATCTGCGGAGTCCCATCGCCGGAGTCGTGACCACCCCGAAACCCGGCAACGCTCTGGGTTCTTACATGCAGCAAGGTGCTGACGTCGTTGAGGTGGCGGACACGTCCGCCATGCTAGCCCGGGTCTACGTTCCGGAATTCGATATCGGCGAGGTGCAGGAGGCGTTCCAGTCGGCGAAGGGTGCTCCCGCTGTCATGCACTTCGACGGATTGTTTGCCTCCTCGCCGGCTAAGGTTTCCGCGATTGCGCCGGCTTCTACATCGATGGCTTCCGGTCTGGCACACGTGCAGGACTACAAAGGGATCCCGACGCCCCACTTCTACGAAGTGATGGTCAGGGCTGATAACAGCTCTGGGGATCTGCGCGAGGGAATGACGGGTACGGCAAAGATTTTTGTGGGGCGGCGGCCGCTGATCGTGAGCGCCTACCAGTTAGCGCGTGACTTCGTCCGCCGTAAGCTTTGGTGAAATAGAAAAAGGGCCGCGGAAACCCGCAGCCCCTTCTGTCTCTCTTGTCTCTTAGAACGTCGCCTTGTTGAGCGCGATGCCCTTGTTCAGAGCGATGCCTTTGTTCAGGGCCACACCCTTATTCAGAGCGATGCCTTTGTTCAGGGCCACACCCTTGTTCAGAGCGATGCCTTTGTTCAGGGGCACACCCTTGTTCAGAGCGATGCCTTTGTTCAGCGGCACACCCTTGTTCAGAGCGATGCCTTTGTTCAGCGGCACACCCTTGTTCAACGCGATGCCCTTGCTCAGATGCGCACCGGCTTTGTTCAGAGCGATGCCTTTGTTCAGGGGCACGCCCTTGTTCAACGCGATGCCCTTGCTCAGATGCGCGCCGGCTTTGTTCAGAGCGATGCCCTTGCTCAGCGGAACACCCTTGCTCGCAATGATGGCCTTCTTCGCGGCCGCCCTGCTATTGATCAACGATTTCTTTTCGATCGCCATGGTCTGCTCTCCTGTTTAAAAGTTTTTAAATCTAATCTCTTCGGGCTGGTTGCGTCCCGCCTACATCTCCTATAACTGCAAGGCTGTAGCCAAACCACTTTCGCCTCCACTCATACTTCGTAAGCGGCTGATTACAGATTGTTTACCCAGCTTTATCCCCTTGCCGACCCCACCAGCCGCGCGCGACCAAACGATGAGTTTTTAAAAATTCATCGGAAAACTGATGAAAAATCAATCGGTTTTGAGCTTGTGCTTGCGGCACAGATAGTGGATGCGCTGGCGGTCGATCCGCAACAGTTCCGCGGCCGCCGCCTTTTTCCCGCCGGTGCGATGCAAAGCGGCGCTCAGATAGGCGGCTTCGATCCGCTCCATTTCTTCGTCGAAATCGATACCGCCTTCCGGGATCAGCAACGATTCCTGCTTCGTGGCGCTGCTGTAAAGGATCTGCTGCGGCAGGTCCTTGGGCGAGATCACCGGCCCTTCCGTCATCAGCACCAGTCGCTGCATCAGGTTCTCCAGCTCGCGGACATTTCCCTGCCACTGGTTCTCTTCCAGTATCTCCATCGCTTCCGGCTCGATTTTTTTCAGCGGCAGGCGGTTGGCTGCGCAGTAGATCCGCAGAAAATGTTCGATCAGCAGCGCCACGTCTCCATCGCGCTCCCGCAACGGCGGCAGGAAAATAGGGATCACATTGATGCGGTAGTAAAGGTCTTCACGGAACTTCCCTTCCCGCACCATCTCTTCCAGATCGTCGTTGGTGGCGGTGATCAGGCGGAAGTCGATCTTCTTGGAAGTCTTGCTGCCTAGTCGTTGCACGGTGTGCTCTTCCAGAACGCGCAGCAGCTTGCTCTGCAACGGAATCTCGAGGGTGGCTATCTCGTCGAGAAAAAGCGTGCCGTTATGCGCCTGCTCGATGTGCCCTGCACGCGCCGCCACCGCACCTGTGAAGGCGCCCCTCTCGTGACCGAAGAGCTCTGCCTCGATCAGATTGTCTGGCAGAGCCGCGCAGTTAACGCTTATAAAAGGCTGCTCGGAGCGCGGGCTCATAGCAACGATCGCACGCGCTACCAGTTCCTTGCCCGTGCCGCTCTCGCCGCGGATCAGCACGGTAGTCGCACTATCCGCGACCCGCGCGATGGCGTCGTACACGCGGCGCATCGGCTCGCTACCGCCGATCAGGTCGCAAAACGAATACTTGCTCACCAGCTGCTCGCGTAGCCTGCGGCTCTCGATCTCGATGCTTCGTTTATCGAGCGCGCGCTCAAGCACGATCTGCAGTTCGCGGAAATCCACAGGCGCCACGAAAAACTCATCCGCTCCCAGTTCGCCCGCCTTTACGCGTAGAGAGCGGTTTTTTGAGCGCGTCAGCGCGACGAGAACGAAATCTTCGTTGATGCGGCGCAGTTCGGTCAGCACATCAAGGCCTTCGTTTGTCGTTTCGGCGACTGTGTCTATATCCAGGATGATCGCGTCGAGCGGAACTTGCGAAAGCAACGGCAGTATCTGGTCGGCAGAATGCAAAAATGTGGTGTGAAAGGCGGCTGCCAGGAACTGCTGCACGTCGGGCAGCACGGCTTCTTCTTTTGTGACAATGGCCACGCGCCGGGCATCGGCGGCGGTGGCAGTGGCGGGTCGCATAATGTGCCCTGAAATAAGGGCGGCTGATTATAGGCCACTTTTTCAAATTTCACGCTAAAAATTCATCTCCGCCAGAATCGCTACCAGGCGCCGATTAGAATCTTCAAAACGCCACTTTATGACCAAAACCAGCGCCGCCGGGCACGACACTAAACACGTCCGCATCGCCAGGAACCATTGTTTTGCCTGCGGCCCAGACAATGCCGACGGCATGCATCTGAAGTTTCGCTTCGACGAGCGCGGCGGGCGCGCTTGGTGCCGCTTCCGCCTGCCGCTGCGCTTCCAGGGACCTCCCGGGCACGCCCATGGGGGCATCATCGCCACTATTCTCGACGAGGCTATGGGCAAGGTAAATAAGCTGCGGTCGGTGATCGCCGTCACCAAGACCATGGACGTGGAATATTTGAAGCTGGTGCCGCTGCGAAAGAGTCTGATAGTTGAAGGGCGCGGGCGCTCTGTACGCGGACGCAAGCACGTCAACGTCGCGCAGATCCTGAACGAGAAGGGCGAGGTGCTGGCGCGCAGCCGCGGTCTTTTTATCGCCATCGATCCGGCGCGGATGTTCGCCAAGCATCTCCGTCCTGGCGAGCGCACCGGCCCCGTGGCGAATGCAGAGGGCGTACAGAAGAGGCGGCGCAAAGTAGTAAAATAAGAGGTTCCCGAGCATCTTCCAGAAGCTTCAGGACAGAAACGAGTCACCATGGCCACGAACAACGGAACATCGAACGGTGCCGGCAGCCTGCGGCTGAAGACCGGATTGGCAGAGATGCTCAAGGGCGGCGTAATCATGGACGTCACCGATGCTCGCCAGGCAGAGATCGCCGAACGTTCCGGCGCCTGCGCGGTCATGGCCCTCGAACGCGTTCCTGCTCAGATCCGCGCCGAAGGTGGAGTGGCCCGCATGGCCTCGCCCAAAAAGATCCGCGAGATCATGGAGGCAGTGTCGATTCCCGTGATGGCCAAGTGCCGCATCGGGCATTTTGCGGAAGCGCAGATCCTGCAGGAACTCGGCGTCGATTACATTGACGAGTCCGAAGTTCTCACTCCTGCTGACGAAGCCCACCACGTGGATAAGCACGCTTTCACCGTGCCCTTCGTTTGCGGAGCGCGCAATCTTGGCGAGGCTCTGCGGCGCATCGCCGAAGGCGCGGCGATGATCCGCACCAAGGGCGAAGCCGGCACGGGCGATGTAGTCCACGCAGTCAAACACCTGCGCGCCATCGTGCAGGAGATGAAAGGACTCACTGTCCTCAGCGAGAACGAACTCTACGCGCGCGCGAAGGATTTGCAGGCGCCTCTCGAGATCGTTCGCATGGTCGCGAAGACCGGCAAACTTCCTGTCCCGAATTTTTCGGCAGGCGGCATCGCGACTCCGGCAGACGCTTCGCTCGTCCGCCAGCTCGGCGCAGAGGCGGTATTCGTTGGCTCCGGAATCTTCATGGAGAGCTCCAGCGAATTCGCGAAACCCGAGATCGCGGAAGCTCGCGCGCGCGCCATTGTGAAGGCGACCACACATTTCGATGATCCCAAGGTCCTGCTCGAAGTCAGCGCAGACCTGGTCGGCGCGATGAAGGGCCTGGCGGTCGGCGCGATCGCTGAAGCCGACATGTTACAAAAGCGCGGCTGGTGATTCCCAGAGTTCCCCATGGACATCGGCGTACTCGCATTGCAGGGCGACTTTGACGCGCACCGGCGCATGCTGGAGCGCTTGGGCGCCTCTGTTCGCCTGATCCGCAAACCCGAGGAGCTCGATTCCGTTGACGCGCTGGTGATTCCCGGCGGCGAGTCCTCAACGTTCCTGAAATTCCTTGAGCAGGGCGGATTCCTCGAGAAGTTGCGCGAGTTCGTCCGCACCAAGCCTGCATTCGGAACGTGCGCCGGCGCGATCCTGCTCGCGAAAGAAGTGTCGAACCCTTCGCAGGAAAGCTTGGGCGCGCTCGACATCCGTGTGCGGCGCAACGCTTACGGACGCCAACTCGAAAGCGCAATACACCAGGGCTCGACCTCCCTCGGCAAAGATCCGCTGGAGATGGTTTTCATCCGCGCTCCCAAGATCGAGCGCGTCGGTGCGGGCGTCGAAGTACTCGCGCGAGAAGGCGACGATCCTGTCCTGGTGCGCCAGGGCAAGACCATGGCCGCAACCTTTCACCCGGAACTTTCCGACGACACGCGCGTGCATCGCGAATTCCTCAACCTGGTTAATGGGAAGAAATAGGGGCGCATGGCCAGAGCGCTCGCCATCGTGCTCGCATTTCTGACCGGAGTCACGATTTGGCTATTTGCCGCAAGAATTTGGTGGATGCCGCCCGTCTCATCCGTTGCAGGGGTTTCCATCGACCGTGAGTTCGTTGTCGCGCTTCTGGTACTTGGAATCGTCTTCCTGGCCGCTCAACTTGCTCTTGCGGTTTTCGTCTGGAAGTTCCGCGCCGGCTCCCGCGTCGAGCATTCAACCGGAAACCGCGGTGCGGAGATCGCATGGACCCTAATCACCGCCGCCGTATTTATTACTCTCGCACTCTCCGCCGAACACACCTGGGCGGAATTGCGCCGCTCACCGCTTCCAACGAACAGCGACGTCGAGGTTGAGGTCACGGGCACGCAGTTCGTCTGGTACTTCCGGTATCCCGGTCCCGACGGAAAGTTCGGCCGCACCAATACGAAAGACATCGACCCAACACTCGGCAGCGACGCTGCACTCGGACTTGATCGTACCGATCCCAGCGCGAAAGACGACTTTGTAAGTAACGCACTGGTTGTTCCGGTTGACCGCGAAGTGCGCCTGCGTCTGCGCGCGCAGGATGTGATCCACAGTTTCTTCGTGCCTGAGCTCAGGTTGAAGCAGGACGCGGTGCCCGGATTGAACGTGGAAGCACACTTTCGTGCCACGCGCCTCGGAGAATATGAGGTTGTCTGCGCCGAGCTTTGCGGCCTGGGCCACTATCGCATGCATGGAGCTTTGCGAGTCGTATCGGCCGACGGCTATTCAGCTTGGATCGCCCAGCAACAAGGAGCCGCACGATGAGCAATGCTCCGCGCACAGATCGTGGCACCTCACCGGGTATCCTGCGCCGCTTTTTTAGCTGCGATCACAAGGTGATCGGGAAGCAATACTTTTTTTTGTCGCTCACGGCGGCACTGGTCGGTGTTGCTCTTTCCGCGCTGATGCGCGTACACCTGGTCTGGCCGAGTGCGGTGATCCCTTTCTTTGGAAGCATTAAGCCAGAGCAATATCTAGCTATGCTAACCATGCACGGCACGCTGATGATCTTCTTCGTGCTGACCACGGCGCCGCAGGGCGCTTTCGGAAATTATTTTCTTCCGGCACAGATCGGCGCGAGAGAGATGGCCTTCCCGCGGCTGAACATGCTCTCTTTCTGGATCACGCTGGCCGCGTTTCTCGTCCTACTCTCCGCGTTCTTTGTGAGCGGCGGCGCCCCTATTTCTGGCTGGACGCACTACCCTCCCCTGAGCGCAGTGCCGAGTGCGGGGCCGGGACAAGGTACAGGGATGGACCTATGGATCCTGAGCATTGGTCTTTTCTGTCTCGCTTCTGTGCTCGGATCCATCAATTTCATTGTCACTGTTCTCGATCGCCGCGCGCCAGGCATGAGCATGATGCGTCTTCCGCTCACGGTCTGGTCTTGGTTCATCACCGCGATCCTTTCGCTACTGGCGTTTACTGTTCTGCACGCGGCCATCCTGCTTCTGTTCTGCGATCGTCACGCCGGTACGAACTTCTTTGTCCCGTCGGGCGTCGTCATGAATGGCAGCCCGCTGGCGCATGGGGGCGGCTCCCCGCTGCTGTGGCAGCATCTGTTCTGGTTCTTCGGACATCCCGAGGTCTACATTGCGATCCTGCCCGGGATGGGCCTGACCTCACACCTGCTCTCCACATTTTCCCGCAAGCCGGTCTTCGGATACCGCGCCATGGTCTACGCGATGATCGCCATTGGCGCGCTCGGATTCATGGTCTGGGGACACCATATGTTCGTCAGCGGGATGAACCCCTTCGCTGCGTTCGCGTTCAGCATCATGACCATGGTGATCGGCGTTCCTTCGGCGATTAAAACCTTCAATTGGCTCGGCACGATGTGGCGCGGTTCACTTCGCCTTACGGTCCCAATGATGTTCGCCATCGGCTTCGTATCCGTATTTGTGACCGGCGGCCTGTCTGGGCCGATCCTCGCCCAACCCGCGCTCGACATGTATCTGCACGATACTTATTTCGTAGTCGCGCATTTCCATCTGATCATGGGTGTCGCAGCAGTGATGGGCATCTTCGCCGGGACCTACTTCTGGTTTCCGCGGATGTTCGGGCGCGAGATGAACGCCCGGCTCGGTTACGCGCATTTCTGGTTCACCTTCATCGGAGCGTACGCGATCTTCCTTCCTATGCACTTCCTAGGCATGGCGGGGCACCCGCGGCGCTATTCGCAATTGACTGACGTCCACTACCTGCAGGCGCTGCTGCCCTTGCAGCGGTTCATCTCGATAGCGGCTTTCATCACCATCGCCGGGCAAATTCTTTTTCTCGTCAATTTGTTCTGGAGCTTTAGTCGCGGCAAGGTCGCTGCAACAAATCCGTGGGAATCTACTACTTGCGAATGGAGTAACCTTGAGGAGCCCCTTGAGATCGTGCGCGGGCCTTACGAGTTCAACGTGCCCGGCTCGAACTCCGAGTTCCTGATGCAGTGCAGCGAGGCGGAAGCATCTTAATCACTATGACCGCGTTTTTGCGTTCCGACGAGATCGAAGCTCCCAGCCGAATCGACCACGGTGGAACCGGCACTCCGCACTACGGCGGCGGCGACGGCGACGGTGACGCCGGCGAGCCCTATCCCGACCACTACCAAAATCTGCGCCGCTATCGCTTGTTCGTCTTCCTTATTTTTGTGGGAGTGCTCATCTTCTTTACCGCGCTCAGCAGTGCATACATCATTCGCCGCGGCGGTGGTCACACCGACTGGCAGACCGGCGCATACGTCCGCGATTGGCAGCCCCTGAAGCTGCCGCCGATACTTTGGGTGAACACGTTGCTGCTCCTGCTAAGCAGTTGTACGCTCGAGATTGCCCGCAGGAATCTGATCCGGCTGGCAGCCATTGCGCCGGCGGTGGAAGTCCCGGGCGTGAAGCGCGAGCGCAAGCTCAGCGCGCCATGGCTCGCTATCACCCTTGTTCTGGGGTTCGGATTCCTTGCAGGACAGTATCTCGCGTGGGAGCAGCTGCAAAGCTCAGGCGTTTTCATCGCCAGCAATCCCAGTAGTTCTTTTTTCTATATCCTCACCGGGGCACACGCGGCCCACCTGACGGGCGGGATCATCGCCCTCCTGTACGCTGCTGGATTGGCGATTTTCTCTACCAAACTGGAGCGCGAAGTGGTGGTCGTAGACGTGACCGGCTGGTACTGGCACTTTATGGGACTGCTCTGGATCTACATCTATCTGCTGCTCAGGTTCGCGCAATGAACCTGCTCCGACTTTGGGTCGTTGCCATCGCGTTGCTCATTTTGCCCGGCCGCGCTCTGGCGCAAGGCTGCTCAATGTGCAAGACGGGCTCGGAGGCGGTGGCCGCCGAGCAGCAACGGTCGTTGAACCGCGGCATTTTGATCCTGGCGCTTCCCTCTGTCGTGATCTTCGCCGGGCTCTCGATATTCGCCTTCCGCTACCGCTCGCGCGAGCCCGCCGGCGCCTCAAAGCCTACTCAGGCCGAAAACACCGATTTGTTATAATCGTAAGCGGACCTTTGAACGGCGCGCGCCGGCGTTTTCGCTTACCAGCGCTGTGGTCGAACGATCCCTGCGGAAGTGGTGGAATTGGCAGACACACCATCTTGAGGGGGTGGCGCCGAAAGGCATGCGGGTTCAAGTCCCGCCTTCCGCACCATCATTTTTAAGGACATTCATGTTCACTTTAGTTCTGATCATTCACATCCTGGTTTCGCTGTTCCTGATCCTGGTCGTTCTCGTCCAGAGCGGTAAAGGCGGAGACCTTTCCATGTTCACCTCCGGTGGCAGCCAAACGGCTTTCGGCCCTGCGGCCGGTGCCACGCTCTTTACCAAGCTGACCACTTGGTCGGCGATCATCTTCATGATCACCTCGATAACGCTTTCGATTCACTCTTCCCGCGGCAGCTCCGGGTCGTCCATCCTTTCCGGCCAGGGCAGCAGCAACTCTCAGCCCGCGAAGAAGTAAGCGCAACGTTATGCAAAAGACCTCCCGCGGGAGGTCTTTTTTCTTGCTCCTTATAGAATCGTCCTTATGATCCACGAGATTTTTCCCGTCGGTCCATTGCAGTGCAACTGCTCTCTGATCGGCGATGAGGCCACGCGCGAAGCCATCGTCATCGATCCGGGCGACGCCATTGATACGGTGGTCGCCGCCCTGGCGAAGCACAACCTCACAGTGAAGCAGATCGTGATCACCCATGCGCACATCGACCACGTTGGCGGCGCGATGAAGCTCAAGAAGCTGACCGGGGCGCCCATCTTGCTGAATGAGAACGACATCGCCCTACTGAAGATGCTTGATGTACAGGCGGCCTGGGTGGGGATGAAATCGCCCGGGCAGGTGACGATCGACTCCAACCTGCCGAATGGGTACTTGATTTCGCTCGGTGAGCTGCGAGCTATCGTGATGCACACGCCGGGACACACCGAAGGGAGCGTGTGCCTTTACTTCCCTGCCGAACAGAAGCTCATCGCCGGAGACACTTTGTTCGCTGGAAGCATTGGCCGCACCGATCTTCCTGGCGGCTCCTTCGATACCATCATGCGCTCACTCCATCGCGACGTGCTCGCGTTGCCGGATGAGACGCTTGTGGTCCCTGGGCATGGTGAGCTCACGACCATCGGCGAGGAGCGCGCGACCAATCCCTTCCTGCAAAAATGAAAAAGGGGAGCTAACGAGCTCCCCTTTTCCCTGCAATAGCTTTCTCTAGCTGGTCTCTTGGAACTTCTTGACGATCTTCGGTGAGACGAACTTCTCCGGCGGCGTGAATCCGGAAACCTTCTTTGCGTTGCGGAAGTTTTCCTCCGCCTGGACCAGCAGTTTGTGGTCGTTCTGCTGCTGGCCGCCCAGGATGTAGCGCGTCAGCTTGCTGGCGCCGAGGTAGAAGTTAGCAAGACCAGCTTTGGAACCGGCGCCGTCCAGGTAATCGCGGATATGGGTCTCGGCGCTCTCGAAATCCTGGCGATAGAACTCGTTGATGCCTTTCGCCAGCATGAAGTCGGCTTCCGAGCCGGCGACGATGGTCTTATTGCTGGCTTCGGCCTCTTTCTTCATATCGGCGATCCCGTTGCGAGCCTGCGCGTTACCGGAATCAGCCGAAAGAACCTTCTGATATAGACCAATAGCTTTCGAGAGGTCACCCTTCTTGCGCGCTCCTTCCGCGTCGCGCAAGGTGGCGTTCACATCCACCCTGGGACGGCTCTCAACCACGGCGGCACTTACCGGACGGCTGACCGGCGGATTGCTGTTCGTGACTGGCGGCGGGTTGTTCTTCGCTACCGCCGCAGGCGTGCTCGAGGATTGCGCAAGCTGGTTCATCTGGATGATGCGGCCGCGCGGATCATTCGGTCCGTCGGGCTTCACCGAGGCAGCTTCGCTGTAAGCGCTCGCTGCACCTTTGTAGTTCTTAGCGTCCGCGAGCCTGTCCCCTTCGGCGTAGGCCTGCTCGTAATTCTTGATCTTCTGCAGGTAAGTCTGCGCGTCTGATTGGTGTTTTCCCGAGATGCCGGCGAAGTCCGATTTGGCGGAACCAAAATCATTGCGCTGGTACGCGGCGACACCCTGATCGAACTTTGCTGCCATCGCACTTTCGTTGGAGGCGCTGGCAGCAGCTGCTTTCGCCTGCGGGATCTTGACGGTGATATAGGCTTGCGCTTCGGCTACGTGAGATCCGCTCTTGATGTTGTTGAACTTCTGAATAGCGGTCTCGTAGTCGCCGGAGTTAAAAGCCTTCACGCCGGCGTCGTAGCGGTCGTCGTTGCGGCGGTTCTCGCGCGCAACCTCCTGCGCCATGATGTTGCAGTTCTGCTGCGCGTCTTTATAGGTGGCGTCTTCCTGGGCTGCGGCGCAGTACAAGCGTGCGGCCTCCTGAACGTTTCCCTGGCCGGCAGCAGCTTGCGCCGCCTTATAAAGGTCTTCTTTCTTGCTGGCGAAAGCCGGAATGGCTGCAAGGATCAGGGCGAGGGTGAATAGTGTTTTCTTCATGTCAGTTCGACCCCATGATCTGCTTTTCCACGTCGATCGGGTCAAATACCGACCTCACAGAACCCGGAGAGTCATTGGTAGCACTAACTTTCTCGGTTTTCTCGGTGCCATCACGGCCAGTGAGGACTACTTCGTAGTCCCCGGGCGGCACACCTATGCGCGCGGGTGTCACTTCATTGGGCGTGAGCTTCACCTTCCCGTCAGCCGAGGTGATGGACTTCACCGTCGCGAATGGGATCGCGTTGATCTCGATAAACGTCGAGGTCGCCGGGACGGCGGTCATCTTCTTGTATCCGAAGAACCCACCGACGATGGCAATAAGCACGACCGCGATCGCTATCAGTACGACGGGAGATTTCTTGGGCGGGGGCGGCGCAACTGCCACTGGGCGGTGGGCTGCCGGAGCGTGGTGTGCCTTCGCGGCGGCCGGGGCAGCAGCCCCTGCGGCTGCCACGCGCATGGAAGAAGACGAATAATCCGCGGAGCCCGACACAATGGTGGCGTTCGCATCCTGCGAGCCGGCCACGATTGTTTTGCTCAGATCCATCTCTTTTTGCTGACGCTGCGTGCCCGCGCTGGCGTCCTTCTTCGCAGTCTCATATTGCTTCTGAAGCTCGGGAGGAGCGCTGGAGACCAGTGGCGTCACCGTTTCCAGGCTGGCAAAAGCTGCGGCATATTGGCGCGCAAGCAGGTACGCGCGCGCATCGCGGAGCGCCTTGTCCACGGCTGACTTGGCCATGGTCGTCTTTTTGGTTTCAAAGTTCGCGAAGGCGCTCTTGACCTCTGGCGTTTCGCCGTAGGTCTTCTTGCAGGCCTCCATGATCTTGAGTGCGCCGTTGAAGTCGTTCTTTTCCAGGGCCGCTCGCGCTTTGTCGAGCGCGCCACTCACGCCTTTCACCTGGTCCTGTTCTGTACGCGCCTTCTCCAGAAGAGCAGTGAAAGCGGTGGCGCGGGAGAATTGTTTCGCTTGTCCTTCGAGGAAGGTGACCGCCTCATCGATCTTGCGCTGCTCCAGCAGCTTCATTCCCTTGCTGACGGCACCTTCCACGCGCTTGTTGTATTCCTCGAGCGCGCGACGCGCCTCCGCCAGCACAACTTTCAACTCTTCGTCAGGAGTCTGCTTGAGCGTCGCCTCGAGCACGGATACGGCCTGCTCGTACTCGTGATCGGTCATCAACCGCTGTGCTTCTTCGGCGGCAGCGTCCAGCTTCTTGCGCTTGGAGATGCTGGCAGCTTCGTCTTTGGCGAACTGCAGCAGGTCCTGGATCTCCGCAGAGCCTTCGATCTCAGTCTGCGCGATCTCCAGCACTTTGACCGCGGAGGCGTAATCTTTCTTGCCGATGGCCTCTTTTGCCTTCTGGATGTAGCCTTCTTTGAGCTGCTCGGTTTTTTCGCTCTCGGCAGCCTCGCGCACCATGTTGATGAACGACTTGAGCTTGGTATCGCCGGGCACTTTGACCGCGGCCTTCTGCAGCACCTCAAGAGCTTCCGCGGCCTTGCCGGCATCCAGCAGCTTGCGCGCCGCGGCCATCTGCTCTTCGGCAAACTTCTTCTTTTCGCTGGATTCCTTTTGCCTGTCAGCAAGCGCTTTTAACTTAAGGAGGCCCGGATCGTTGGCAAACTTCTTCAGCGCCTCGTCCGCTTTGGCACTCGCGGCTTTTGCGTCGTCTCTCGCCAGTGCTTCTTCGATTTCGCCAGTGAATCTTTCTAGTTCCTTGCGCTTGGTTTCCTGTTCACGCCCGGAGGAAGCGAGGTTTAGCAGCGACATCACTTCCGGGCTGGAGGCGTCGAGGGCCTCGGCCTTTTTCAGGACGTCGAACGCAGCCGTGAATTTGCGGGAAGAAATATCTCTCCGCGCTTCCTCGATGAAGCTCTGTAATTCCTTTTGTTTCGACTTCTCTGAGAACTCTTTGGCGAGCACCGCGTGCATGGTGCGCGCCTTGGTGTTGTCGGGATCAGCGGCGAGCGCCTCTTCCAGTGCTTTGACTGCAAGGTCCAGGTCCCCGTTCTGCTGTGCGTTCTCTGCGCGGCGAATCGCGCCTTCGACTTTGTCTTTCCGAGCCTTCGCCGCGGCAACGACCTCGCGCAGATTGATCAGTTCAGGATTCGTTTTATCCAGCGTGAGCGCCTGCTCGGCATAGGCGAGCGCGTCTTCGTACATCTTCTGCGACATCGCCTCTTCCGCATGCGAACGCAGTTGCTTGATCTGTTCGCCGCGTTGCTGGCGCTGCATGCGTTGCTGCACTTCCATCATCAGCTCTTTGGCGACGGAGTGCTGCGTGTCCACTTTGAGGACGATCTGAAGGATTTCTTTCGCTTTTGGCAGGTCAGACTTATCCACCGCGGCCTTCGCGCGGCTGACGTAGTCCGAGACCATAGTCTTCTTGATCTGTTCCTGCACGCGTCCGAGATCAAACGCGAAGTCTTCTGCGGTCGCGTAGCGCTCTTCGCGGTCTTTTGCGAGCGCCTTCTTGATCACGTCTTCAAGATCTGCTGGGTAGTTGTCGAGATAATTCTTCAGCGGCGGCGGCGGCTCGTGAATGATTTTGAGCAGAGTCGAAGCCGTGTCCTTGCCGTCGAACGGCAGCACGCCGGTGAGCAGCTCGTAGAGCATCACGCCGGCGGAGAAAATGTCAGTGCGTCCGTCCACCACCTGAGCATTGATCTGCTCGGGGGACATGTAAGTGATGGTTCCGACTACCTGCCCAGTGCGGGTGAGTGAATTATCGCCAACGCGCGCGATTCCGAAGTCTACGATCTTACAATCGCCGTTCTTGAGCACCATCAGGTTCGCAGGCTTGATGTCGCGGTGAACGATGCCGCGCTGGTGCGCGTAGTTCAATCCCGTGCAGCACTGGATGATGAACCCGAGCTTCTCTACCATCGATAGCTCGCGCTTGCTGGCGATCATCTTGTCCAGCGGCTCGCCCTCCAGGTACTCCATCACCAGATAAGGATTGCCGTCCTGATCGCCCAGGTCGTAAACGATAACGATGTTGGGGTGCTGCAACATGCCCGTGGATTGGGCTTCACGGTAGAAGCGCTTGAGCAGATCGGGGTTCTCGGCAAACCCGCCGGTCATCATCTTGATGGCGACCAGACGGCCGATGCGGCTGTCCGTCGCCTTATAGACGATGCCCATGCCGCCTTTGCCTAGTACTTCGACGACATCGTATTTCCCGATCTTCGTGAGCGTGTTCTGAGCCATGTGTTATTGCACCCTTAAACCGTGACCTTTAGCAGCTGACCACCCGCAAGCACCATCGCCCCCTGCGGTACCGGGGCCAGACCGCGGACCTTGATGAACGTTCCGTTCCTGCTCCCCATGTCTTCCAGAAAATAACTGTCGCCGCGCTGATAAACCTTTGCGTGCGAGCGACTCATGAATCCGTCTTCGGGGAAGATGTAGGTTCCCTTGTTGCGTCCCCATGTGATCTCGGACTCAAGCAGCGGGAATTTCACATCATCGTCCTTGCCTTCGGGGGTCAGCTTCACGAACTGCGCCACCGGTTCGGCGAGCATTTCGGACATGTCGAGCACCGTCGTTCCCGTACTCGCCGCCGCGGCCAGCGCGTCGGCCTTCTCACGGAATTTCATGACTTCTTTGCCCATCATTATCACGTCGCCGTCTTGCAACGTGTAGGTCGAGATCAAGCGGACGTAAACGCCGCGGCCATCACTCAAATCTTCCACGAACAACTGGGAGCCTCCCGCATAAAAGCGCGCGTGCAAGGGAGCCAATTGCGAGTCGCCGGCGAATTGCAGATCCCCCTGACTCTTGCCGATCGTCAGCTTGTTGTTCTTCAGCTGATGCTCGCCGCCGATACTGCCGTCCTTGCGGATGTGTTGCAGCTTGAAATTGGGAAAGACCTGCGCCGCTTTCGCGCTCTGCACCGTGGTGTGCGCAACTACCGGCTTCTTAGGCCCGCCCTCCCGCCATACCACTTCGTAGAGGTCGCGATCTCCTTCTTTGCCTTTCAGCGCAAAACGCCCAATGCCCGAGATCTTGAGTCCGGCATTCTTCACCTGCTCGTAGAGCGAATCGGAAATAACGATCTGCTCAGGCTGCGCCGCGCTTTCCACGCGTGAAGCCACGTTCACCACGTCGCCAAAAACGTCGTTCGACTTCACGATGCCCGAGCCGTAGTTCAATCCGATGCGGATGAATACATGGTCTTGCTCCGGCCGCGGCGCATTGAATTTGATCAGCTGCTGCTGCATCTCCATGGCAGCAATGCAGGATTCCTTCGGATCATCGAAGGTCGCCATGATTGCGTCGCCGATGAACTTGATCACCCGGCCCGTGTGCGCTTCCACGATCTTCTGCAGCGCGTCGTTGCACTGGTGCACCATCATGAGCCCGGCAACGTCGCCATACTTTTCGAAATAGGCCGTCGACCCCTTGATATCCGTGAACATCACAATCACGGTGCGCCGGAATTTCTCCAGTTCGGCCAAAAGCTCATTCTGGCCTTTGGACGACTGCATGATTTGGGTGACGCTATTCGGGTTCGAAGACATGTCCGCTCGGGTGCCCTGAAATGCTGTTCAATTGCCCTGGGGTGAACGACACAGCACACGTAAACCGTCCGTTTTTACGGGCGTCCTTACGCGCCTCGACGTTTGGCCTGGGGGTCGCCAAAACGCAAGTCGAGGTGTGAGCTAACTTACCACGGAAACCATTGGATTAGAAGCAGTTTTCCTGCTGGAGCGGGGTGTACCTAGCGGACGAAACAGGTACAAAACCCGAACTGAGCCTGCATTCCGCGACTCTCTTCACATTCCCCGCAGCAATTTTCTGACGCCTTCGGCGAAGTCCTCTGGAAACGTGATCAGGCTAACTACTAGGTAACCTTCTTGTGGAAAATCGTAAAAATGGCCGGGGTGGACAACGACTCCGTGCTCCTCGAGCAGCCGCAGCGCTGAATCTTCATCGGATTGCACTGCCGGAACCCGCAGCACTGCATACCAGCCGCCCTGGATTGCGAGTCGCTGGCAGCTTTTCTGCCCAGCCAATTGCCTATCCAGCTCCGCCAGATTTTGCACGACCCGTTCGCGCAACTGCTGCCGTAAGCCGGCGCCGATTCTAAGCAAGTCAGGCAGTGCATGCTGAATTGGCGCGTTCACTGAAAGATAGGTATCAGCTATAACTTCCAGCCGCTCCATCGCCCTCTCACGAAGCTCCGCCGGCCCGCTCGCCACCAGCCACGCCAGCTTGAGCTGCGGTAAAGCGGCGATCTTCGAAAGTCCGCTGAGCGTAAATGTGAGTGCCAGCTCCTGCTCGCGGGAGAAAATTTCAGCCACTACTCCCGTCTGCGCAAAGTCCAGGAATACTTCGTCTGCAATTAATGCGAGCTCTTTTTTACCGCAGAGCTTCAGAAGTGCAAGCCGCTCCGCCTCGCTGACGAATGATCCTGTCGGATTGTTCGGATGAACCACCAGCACCGCGCGCGTTCGCGCCGTCACCGCCGACTCCAGCGCGTGCAGATCGATGTGCCATCCGTGATCGTAAAAAAGTGGGTACGACGCGAGCTTCACGTCCTGGATCCCAGCCAGCAGATCGAACAACGGATAGCTCGGCGATGCGATCAGGACCTCATCGCCCGGATCGCAGAGCAATCGAAACAGGAACGAGTAGCCCTCGCTCGTGCTGGTCGTCAGGATGATCTGTTCAGGTGAGACCTTCGCGCCCCGCTCAGCGTAATACCCCGCGACGACTTCGCGCGCCGAACGCAGGCCGCGCGGCTCCGGCTCGTAGCGCAACGATTCCGGCCGGCTCAGCGCTTCCAGGATACCGCCCTGCTCATACTTGAGGCCGACTTCAGTAGGATTCGACGCGGTGAGATCAAACAGCTTTGTGCCTTTCCGCTTCGCCTCCTCCAGCGCAGCACTGAAGCGGTTCGGCTCTAAGTTCCACTCCGTGCGGCGGGCAAACATAGGAGTGCCACTCTACCGGAGGCGCGCTTCAAGGGGCAAACTACCTGACCTGGATCACGCTCTCGCTGCTTCCGACTTCCTTCGCTCGTGCGACAACCGCGCGCGCCATCTCATAGAGTGCACGTGCGTGCGCAGCGTCTTCTCCAGCCAGCGCTAATGGTTGCCCGGCATCACCGGCGCGACGAAGCTCAGGGTCGAGTTCGATCTCCGCCAGCAGCGGAAGGTCGTACTGCTTCGCAGTACGTCCACCACCTTCTTTCGAGAAGATGTCGATCTCATGATGGCAATGCGGACAAGTGAAGTGGCTCATGTTCTCCACCAGGCCAAGAATGTCCACCTTGAGCTGCTTGAACATCTCGATAGCTTTGCGCGCGTCCTGGAGCGCGACGTCGGATGGTGTCGAAACCACGACCGCTCCGCTCACCGGAACGGTTTGGATGAGCGAGATCGCAACATCACCCGTTCCCGGCGGCAGGTCGATGATCAGGTAATCGAGTTCACCCCACACCACCTGCTGCAGGAATTGCCGGATGATCGAGTGCAGCATGGGACCGCGCCAGATCACGGGCTTGTCGCCCGGATTCAGCAGCCCCACAGAGATCATCTTGATGCCGTATTGCTCCACCGGCTGGATGCGGTTCCCTTCCAGCGCCTGCGGCTGCGCGTCCAGCGCTCCGAGCATCAGCGGAACGTTCGGGCCGTAAATGTCGCCATCGAGCAGTCCCACTTTGTGGCCCATCTTCGAGAGCGCGACGGCGAGATTCACCGCGACGGTGGTCTTACCCACTCCGCCCTTTCCCGATCCGATAGCAATGATGTTCTGGATACCCGGCAGCGGTTGCGGTGCGGGCGGGATCCCATGCGAATGTCCGTGAGCCAAAATATTTTCCTCGTCTACGATTATATTCACTGCGGCGCATCTGTCGCCCGCCAGTACGTGCCCTTCCGATAACTAGGGCTTAGCGCGATTCCACATATAATCGGCCGCATGCCAGCCAGAGTCTCTGCGTGTCTACTTGCATTTCTGCTGCTTGCGCCTTTTGCCATGCCGCAAGAGGAAGGCAGCGGGGACACGCTCGTGGTCTTGCCCTTCGAGAATCGCGCCCAGGCTCCCGGACTCGAGTGGATCAGAGAAGCTTTTCCCGAAGTCCTGAGCGAGCGCCTCGCCTCACCTTCTCTGTTTGCGGTCCCCCGCCAGAGCCGCGACTATGCCTTCGAGCGCGTTGGCGTTCCCTCCAGCGCGAAGGTCTCGCGCGCCACCTTGTATCGAATCGCCGAACAGATGGACGTGGACGAGGTTGTGCTGGGCTGGTTCGAATACGATGGCACCAACTTCTCCGCCCACTCGCAGCTCTTGAACATGCGCACGCTGCGCCTCTCCCCCGAGTTGGTCGAAAGCGGCCCGCTCCCGAAGATCATCGAGGTGATGACGGCGCTTGCGTGGGACCTGCAGCGCCTCTCGGCTCCGGCGCTCACAACATCGCGCAATGATTTCATCGCAAGCTGGCCACCTATCCGTCTCGACGCGTTTGAGAACTATGTCCGCGGCGTCACCGCTTCGAGCAAACAGGAGGAGATCTCTCGGCTGCGCGAAGCGGTTCGTTTGAATCCGACCTATGCGCAAGCACTCCTGCAATTGGGGAAAGCGCAGTATGAATCGCGTGATTATGCCGGTGCAGCCAAGACTCTGGGCTCAGTGAACCGTTCCGACCCGGCAGCGCTGGAAGCCAATTTCTACCTCGGCCTTGCTTCTTTCTACGCAAGCGATCTGGACACGGCGGAGAATGCCTTCGCTTACGTCGGCTCGCTGCTGCCGCTGGCCGAGATCATTAACAATCGTGGAGTAGTGGTCGCACGCCGCGGCAAGCGCAGCGCAACAGATTATTTTCAACGTGCCGTCCAGGGCGATCCGAAAGATGCCGACCTGCATTTCAACCTCGGGCTGTCTTTGCTCCGAGCCGGTGACTCAGCGAATGCGGCCAAACATTTGAAGGAAGGGCTGGTGCTGCAAAGCTCCGATCAGGAAGCGAAGTCGCTGCTGGAAATCACTTCTGCCCCTTCCCCGCCCGACACTCGACTGCCGCTCGAACGACTCAAGACGAATTACGACGAAGCCTCATTCCGCCAGCTTGAGTGGCAGATCCGTCGTGCTAACGAAGATCGCCTGGCGCACGCGGCCCCGGAAGAGCATGCCCGCTTCCACTGCGAGCGTGGTGGACAGATGCTGAGTCAAGGGTTTGTGCTCGAGGCGGAGAAGGAATTTCGCGACGCTATCGAGCACGATCCCGCCTTGCCGGAGGCGCACACCGGGCTCGCACAGACTCTGGAAACGCGCTCCGCTAGCGTTCCGGCCGCCAGCATTGTGGAAGCGGCGCGCAACGAAGCGACTACGTCTATCCACCTGAAACCGAATGCGGAAGCGTATCTTGTTCTTGCGCGGCTCGATCTGCGAGAGAATAAGCCTGAGAACGCATCGGAATCCGTGGCCAAGGCACTGGAACTGGATCCGAAGAATGCTTCTGCTCTGGCTGTGCAACGCATGGTGTTAACGCGCATGCAACCGGCGCACTGAGGAAGGTCGATGAAAACCGCACTCGTTTCTACCCTATTGTTCGTGCTCTGCGGATTTTCCGCCGCTGCCGACGTCTACAAGATCGATATCGACGACACCATCCAGCCGGTCAGCGAAGATTACATCGCCCGTGCGATCGACACCGCGCAAAGCAAAAACGCCGATGCGCTCATCATCGAGCTCAAGACTCCCGGCGGTCTCTACGATTCCACTCGCTCCATCGTCAACAAGATCCTGAATTCGAAAGTGCCCGTGATCGTCTACGTACGACCGGGGGGCTGGGCCGCTTCTGCCGGCTTTTTCATTTTGCAATCGGCTGACATCGCTGCCATGGCCCCGGGTACCAATACCGGCGCAGCACATCCCGTCATCCCCGGCTACACCATGGACGACGTGATGAAGCAAAAGATCGAGAACGATTCCGCAGCCTTCATCCGCTCCTACGTTTCGAAGCGCGGGCGGAATGTAGACGCGGCCGAGAACGCCGTGCGCAAGTCTCTTTCCTTTACGGACGAGGAAGCGCTCAAGCAGAACATCATCGATGTCGTTGCGAAGGATGATGCCGACCTGCTGAAACAGATCGACGGACGCACCATCACACGCTTCGACGGCAGCAAGGTCACGCTCCATACCGCCAACGACCACATCGTGCTGCTCGACATGTCGCTGAAGCAGCGAGTGATGTCTTCTCTCCTCGATCCGAACTTCGCCTACATACTGTTCGCGATCGGCATGATGGCTCTGTATGCCGAGTTCAATCACCCCGGCGCCGTTGTGCCCGGAGTGATAGGCGGTATCTGCATCCTGCTGGCTCTCTTCGCCATGCACTGGCTGCCGATCCGCTATTCGGCGGCCGCGCTTATTCTGCTGGCGTTCATATTTTTCGCGCTCGAAGCGAAATTCCAAACCCACGGCGCGCTCGGTATCGGCGGCATCGTCTGCATGATCATTGGCGCGATGTTGCTGGTGGATGGCCCCATTCCCGAGATGCGTATCAACTGGAAGACGGCGGTCGGGGTCGCGCTGCCGTTCGGGTTGATCACCGTCTTTCTGACAACGATCGCCATGCGAGCCCGCGCTGCAAAGGTAGTGACCGGTGAACAAGGAATGATCGGCATGATCGGCATCGCGCGCTCGCCGCTCACTCCACAAGGCAAAGTGTTCGTGAACGGCGAGCTGTGGAACGCGGTCGCACTCGCGCCAGTGAAGAGCGGGGAGCCGGTCCGGGTGCGCTCAGTCCATGGCCTCACGGTCGAAGTCGAGCCAGAGACGCAGCACTCCTAACCTGCCTAGTAGGCGTGCTTTCCGCTTTCATATACAATCGCGCAGATTTCCCGACAACTTCAGGAGGCGGTTATGGGCGATACCTTGGGAATTTTTGCAGCCATTATCGTTGGCATTTATATCGTCAGCTCCATCACCATCCTGCGCGAGTACGAGCGCGCAGTGATCTTTCGCATGGGCCGCATGCTGGCGCAGCCTAAAGGCCCGGGATTGATCCTCGTCTTCCGCCCCTTCGACACCATGGCACGCGTCACCCTGCAACAGGAGGCCCTCGAGGTCCCGCCACAGGACATCATTACCCGCGACAACGTCACCTTGAAGGTGAACGCCGTCATCACTCTTCGTGTAGTGGACGCGAACCGCGCCGTGGTGCAGGTCTCAAATTATCGCTATCAGACTTCCCTCTTCGCGCAGACCAGCTTGCGCTCCGTACTGGGCGAGGTCGAACTCGACGAGCTGCTCGCGCACCGCGACAAGCTCAACGTGCGCTTACAAACCATTCTCGACGAACGTACTGAACCCTGGGGCGTGAAAGTGGTCAGCGTGGAAGTGAAGCAGGTTGATTTGCCTGAATCGATGCTGCGCGCCATGGCCAAGCAGGCGGAAGCAGAACGCGAGAAGCGCGCCAAGATCATTCACGCCGAAGGTGAATTCAGCGCGGCACAACGCCTCGCGGAAGCGGCGCACGTCCTCGCCACTGAACCTACCACCATGCAGCTCCGATATCTGCAGACCCTCACTGAGATCGGGGTGGAGAAGAACACGACCATCGTATTCCCGTTGCCGATCGACCTGATCTCAGGCTTCGCCAAATTGATGGAGAAATCTGTTCCGAAGTAGCGCGATCAAACCCCGATCACTCCTACCAGTTCCTTCACCGCATCGGCGCTCTTGTTGAGCGCCGTTTGCTCTTCTGGGGTCAGCTTGATCTGGATGATCTCTTCCAATCCCTTCGCGCCGAGCTTGCACGGCACACCAACGAACAAGCCTTTGATCCCGTACTCGCCCTCGAGATAAGCCGCACAGGGCATGATCTTCTTCTTGTCTTTCAAAATGGCTTCGGTCATCTCGGTCGCTGCGGCCGAGGGTGCGTAGTACGCCGAGCCGGTCTTCAGATATTTCACAATCTCCGCTCCGCCATTTGCGGTACGCTCAACCAGAGCCTTCAGGCGGTCAGGTGCAATCAGCTCCGTGATTGGAATTCCTGCGACTGTCGAATAGCGCGGCAGTGGGACCATCGTGTCACCATGCCCGCCGAGAACGAACGCCGTCACGTTTTCCACGCTCACGTTCAGCTCCATGGCAATGAACGTTCGGAAGCGCGCGGAATCGAGGACACCAGCCATGCCGATCACGCGGTTGCGATTGAACTTGCTGATCTTGTAGGCGGCCTGCGCCATCGCGTCCAGCGGATTCGAGACCACGATAATGATGCAGTTCGGTGATGCGGCAACCACTTTCCCGACCACGTCCTGCATGATCTTGTAATTCGTATTGAGAAGGTCGTCGCGGCTCATTCCCGGCTTGCGCGGAATACCCGCGGTGATGATCACGATGTCGGAATTCGCCGTGTCCGCGTAATCGTTCGTCCCGATGATGCTGGCATCGCGCTTCTCGATCGGCATAGCTTCGAGCAGGTCGAGCCCTTTGCCTTGTGGCACGCCTTCCACGATGTCGATCAGCACCACGTCGGCTAGCTCTTTGCTTGCGATCCAGAGCGCGGCCGTCGCGCCTACGTTTCCAGAACCCACGATTGAGACTTTCTTACGCATCACTTCTCCTCAAGTAGAACTTTAAGAATTATGTTGTAAGGGCCTATGCCGCTGAGAACTTCGCCTGGTCCATGTTGCTGACGATGGCGGCGCCGAATTCGCTCGTCTTCACCTTCTTGGCGCCTTCCATCTGCCGCGCGAAATCGTAGGTAACGATCTTCTGCGCGATGGTGCGCTCGAGCGCGTTTTCGATCAGGCGAGCTGCTTCCGACCATCCCATGAAGTCGAGCATCATCACGCCGGACAAGATCACCGAACCCGGGTTCACCATATCGCGGTCGGCATACTTCGGTGCCGTTCCGTGAGTTGCTTCGAAAACGGCGTGCTGGTCGCTTACGTTTCCGCCGGGCGCAATGCCCAGTCCACCCACCTGCGCCGCACAGGCGTCAGAGATGTAATCGCCGTTCAGGTTCGGAGTCGCAAGCACGCTGTACTCTTCCGGGCGGATGATGACCTGCTGGAAGATCGAGTCAGCGATGCGGTCGTTGATCAGGATCTTCGATTTCCACTTGCCCTCGCCGTGCGTCTTCCACAGCGTCTCGAGGGCGAAGCGCACTTCTTTATAGACGCCGTCCTTGTGCTCCCACGGAGTGGTTGCCAGGCCCGGCTCGATCATCGCGGCATTCTCTTCCACCGTGATCTTCGGGTTGTCGTCTTTGTTACCGAGGATCCAACTCTCGCGCTCGGTCACGATGTGCTCGCGGAACTGCTCCTTCGCGACCTCGTATCCCCAATCTCGGAACGCGCCCTCGGTGTACTTCATGATGTTGCCCTTGTGCACCAGGGTCACGACTTTGAGTTTCTTCTCGATGGCGTTCTTGATCGCCATCGCAACCAGGCGCTTGCTGCCGAAAATGGAGATGGGCTTGATGCCGATACCGGAGTCTTCGCGAATGGCTTTGTTTTTTGCTTTTAGAAATTCGTTGTTCAGGAAATCGATGACCTTCTTCGCCTCCGCACCTCCCTGCTTCCACTCGATGCCGGCGTAGACGTCTTCCGTGTTCTCGCGGAAGATCACAATGTTCAACTTCTCGGGATATTTCACCGGCGATGGCACGCCGTGATAATGCCGCACCGGACGCACGCATGCGTAAAGGTCAAGCTTCTGTCGCAGCGCCACGTTCAGCGAGCGGATGCCGCCGCCAATCGGCGTCGTAAGGGGTCCTTTGATCGCGATGCGGAGGTCGCGGATCGCATCCACCGATTCTTCCGGAAGCCAGTCTTTGAATTGATTGAACGCTTTCTCTCCGGCGAAGATCTCATACCACGCGATGTGCCGCTTGCCGCCGTACGCCTTCTCCACCGCCGAGTCGAACACCAGCTTCGAGGCGCGCCAAATGTCGCGTCCGGTGCCGTCGCCTTCGATAAAAGGGATGATCGGGTTTGCGGGGACTTCGAAGCGCCCGTTCTTGAATTCGATGGCCTGGCCGTTCGAGGGTAGAGGGATTCCGTTGTATGAGGACCGCATTCTTGACCTTATATGGATTAGACGCCGAAGCGCCTCGTCTGGCGCGGCTCTGGCGTGACGTGCAAACTATTTAAGGTATCAGGTATTCGAACCCGAGTGCAATCAACCGAGCACCCGCAGAAAGACTTCTCTCACCTGCTCACGGACGCGCGTCAACTCTGATTCCAAACCGTCTTCGAAGCTGCGACGCATCATCTTGGCCGTGAGCCGCTCCACAATGTGCCTGCCCTGCTCCGTCGCGGGCAGCGACTTGCGTGACCGCCCAAGATGCAACCGCACCGAGTGCTCAGTCACGCGCAGCAGCTCCGCCGAGTATTCCAGCGTTGCACAATCTCCGTCGTCCAGCAGCCCGGCAGCCGCGAGCCGATACAGGCGGTCACGGATATTCATCGCACTCGACTCCCACTCCTGCTGCACAGCGAGCGCACCGGCGAGGAAGTCAATGTCGTAATATCCGCCGCGACCTGTCTTGAAGTTGCCTTTATCGGTCTCGCTCTTCTCCAGCTTGTCGCGCATCTCGCGGACAGCGGCTGGAAATGCGGGCTCTTTAGCGAAGCGGCGCGTCAGCATCGCACCTGCACCTTGTGCCTGCCTGGCCGTCTCTTCGTTCCCCGCAACATGGCGCAGCTTGTGAAACCCAAGCGCTTCCCACGCTTGCGCCTCGTCCGCAAAATATCTCTCCAGCATCGCGGGCGTGGTCACCAGCTCGCCCTCTGCCCCATGCGGGCGCAGCCGCGTGTCGACAGAAAATACAGTCCCCTCGCGCGTGTACGCGGTTAATATCTCGATGATCTGCTCCGTTGCCGCTGTCGCGCGTTTTACATCCGTGTTCTCTGAACGCACAAACAACAGATCTACGTCTGACGCGAGATCGAACTCGTAAGTAGCGAGGCGCCCCAGCGCGAGGATGGCAAGCCCTTCGGGCGGTTTGGCAATAACCGTCGCAGCATGAATCGCCGTCTCCGCCGAGCCACTCATATCAAACAGTGAGAGATAAACATTGCGTCCGCTCATCACGTCGAGCACCGCGCTGCGAAAGCTGGTCTGGCGGAAGTGACGGCGAAGCACCGCAAGATTCTCCGTGTAACTCTCGTCGGAGTGCTTCAAGAAATCAATTATCGGGTCGCTGGTCGCCACGAACGCGGGATTGATCGTCTTCGGGAAGAGGCCTTGCTCTTGCGGCGCTCCCGTCACCGTTCCGACCTCATCAAGGGCGGCTACCTCTTCTGGGTAGCGCAAAAGGATGTCGGTCAGGTGATCGCTCAACTCGAACACGCGAAGGGCGGACTCAACCGCCCGCGGAGATCGCAGCGCAGCAGAATAGCGCTCTGAACTGGTGAAGGCGGCGGAGAGAAAGCGATGCAGATTGCGGCGGGTGCGAGCGCTCAGGTCTCTACGCGAGGCGATCTCATGCAGCTCAGGAGAATCTTCGGCCAGCCGCTGCAGCACGTGCTCATTAGAGATCTCACGCCCCGCGTCCGGCGGACGGAGTTGGAATTCGCCAGGCCCTGCTTCCTCATGAGCGTGCGATTCTTCGGAGTGGATGACCCGCTGGTATATCCGCTGCACCGCGGACATCCGCTTCTGCAGTTCGGCAGGAAGATTCCCATTTTCCAGTCGCAGCGCCCGCGCAATTATCGTTCGCTCGAGCTCATCTTCAGGAACACGATGCGTCTGTTGCCCCCGACGCAATTGCAAATAGTGCTCGACTCGCCGGAAAAACTCGTACGCGCTGCTTAGGTCGTGAAAATCTTTTCCGCTCAGGTGGCGTTTGTCATGCAGCTTCTGCAACGAGAACATCGTCCCGCCGGAGCGCAGCCACTTCTCCGTCCCGCCATATACGCGTTGTAAACATTGCACCAGGAACTCGATATCGCGAATGCCGCCGCGATCGAGCTTCACGTCGATCCCGTTCGCCTGGACAAGAGCACTCTTCCTTCGCGCGCCGATTTTCTCCAGCGACTTGAACGCCGTTTCTATAGCAGCAAAGTTGACGTGCGGACTATAGACCCGCGGTTGCACGCCGCGAATGAACTCACGCGCCAGCGCCTGATCCCCGCCGGAGTGTCTAACCTTCAAGAGCGCCTGCAGCTCCCAATCGTGCGCGACCTCCGCGTAATATCGCAATGCAGACTTCAGCGACACCGCCGGCTCGCCCTCGCGACCCTGCGGACGCAAACGGAGATCAATGCGAAACACCGCGCCCTCGTTCGTCGGCCTGGAGAGGATCTCCGTTGTGGCCTGTGCCAAGCGGATGAAGTACTCTCGGTTGGATATTGCGGATTCGGGAGCCTCGCCGTCTCCGAAGACGAACAGTAGATCGACGTCGGAGCTGTAATTGAGCTCATTCCCGCCTAGCTTGCCCATGGAGAGCACGGTGAACGGAACCGGGGCCAGCCTATTCTCCGCATCCACCCTCTGCGGAGTTCCGTAGCGCTTCCGGTGGGAAACGCTAGCCTCGGCCAGCGCCTGCTCGATCAGCACATCGCTCAATGCGGATATTTCGCCGGTGGTCTCAGCCAGCGTTGCGGTTCCCAAAATGTCACGCAGCATGATGCGGACATACTCGCGGCGCTTGAATCTTGCCAGCAACAGGCTGATGTCGTTCTGCAGCGAGCGCGAGCGGAAACGTGCGAAGTTCTCGGCAAATTCCTCGCGAGAGCGCGTTCGATCCAGCTTCTTCTCGCGCACGAATGCCTGGAACAGGTCCGTGTTCTGCAGCAGGGTTTCACCAAGAAATTGGCTGTTTCCGAATACAACGATGGCGTAGTGCACCAGGAATTGATGTTTGTTCAGCGTGCGAATGAGCTCGCCATCGGCACTGGCCGTGAGGCGTTCGAATAGATTGATCGCACCGTCGGGGTCCGGCGAATCGGAAAGTAAGGTGGGAAGCAGCTCTACGATTGCAGCAGGGACGCGCGCGCGAATGGCTTCAGCGTTCGCCCGTGCACGGTCCAGATCGTTGAACGGGACACGCTCGATGGAGATCGCGGTCACTCGCTCACGAGGATATCACCCGGCGCTCAAGCGTTTCGCCGCCGGCAGGAAGTCCGCTATGCCAAGCTTCAGCATGTCGCCGATGTGCTCAATGCTTAGGTCCGCTGCCGGATAAGTCGCCAGGTTTTTCGGATCGCGCGCATAATGCCCTTGCCTAACGAAGATAGTTGTCACGCGGTCCTTCCACTGCTCCTTGATCGCGGCAAGCAACCGCAACTTGTCATCGATGACCACGTAATGCTCTGCCGGAAGTTTCTTTTCCACATCAGCCAGCTCAGTCTCTTTGTGCACGTAAATTCGGATGTTGCGGTCCACCGCGTCCATCAGTCCGGAGCACTCGATTTTCCGCGGCTGGAACACAGCGTCACCGTCAGAAAGGATGGCCGCCGTTCCCCACTGCTTTACGTGCTCCACGGCGTCCAGTGAGTTCGGAAACAGGCGGTTGGCGAAGGGATAGTCCACTAGGTATAAGGAAACCTTCAGGATCGAGGCATTATGCGGATACTCAGCGCGATATCGTTGTAAGGTGCCGAGATAATCGGCATACCCAAGTTCCGCGCGGAGTTTCTCGAAGATCTCCCAATAACGTTGCTGACGGTCAGCACCGATCTCGCGCTCCATGAAGTGCCGTAGATCCTCGGTCACGCGGTCGTTATCCAAAAGCGTGTTGTCTACGTCAAAAAGAAAAACGATTTTTGGGTCGCTCATCTGGCCTAAAATATACGCCTAACCCTAAAGGAGAATTCACATGCCTAATAAAGTTCAGCCTATCCCCAAGGGATATCACAGCGTAACTCCATACCTCATCATTGATGGCGCGGCGAAGGCGATCGATTTCTACAAGAAGGCTTTTGGCGCGACTGAGCTTATGCGAATGCCCGGGCCGAATGGCCGCATTGGACACGCCGAGATCCAGATCGGCGACTCGCACGTGATGATGGCGGACGAACATCCCGACATGGGATACCGCAGCCCGAACGCGACCGGCAGCACGCCGGTTAGCCTGCTGATCTACACCGAGGACGCCGACAAGATGTTCAACGCGGCTCTATCCGCCGGAGCAAAATCGCTTAAGCCATTGGCCGACCAGTTCTACGGGGACCGGATGGGAACGTTGCAAGACCCATTCGGCCACGTGTGGACGATCGGCACGCACATCGAAGACGTCACGCCGGAAGAAATGAAGCGGCGAATGTCGGAGCTGCAGCCCGCGTAGGAATCTGCTCACCGGACTGAAGAAGACGAAAGCCCGCGGATCCCCGCGGGCTTTCTGAACTCTCGCCGTATTATGTAGTAGTATTGCCGGACAGGGTAGGAGAGCATGACTGACAAGCGTCTTTCCAAAGCTGAAGCGCGCATTCTGGAGCAATACTGGAAACTCGGAACCGCCTCCGTACGCGAAGTCCTGGACAGCCTGCAGGAGGATGAACGCGTTGCTTACACGACCGTGCAGACGCTCGTCTATCGGCTTGAAGCAAAGGGAGCACTGCGTAAGGTAAAAAAGATCGGCAATGCGCAGTTGTTTGAACCGCTGCTCGACCAGGGGCAATATCGCAGCAGGTTGGTGCGCGATTTGCTCGAGTTGTTCGGCGGGTCGCCGCGTATGCTTGTATCGAATCTGATCGAGAACGGTGCTCTCACCTTAAGGGACTTGAAGGTGTTGCAGAGTGCGGCGCGTAGCGAAAAGAACGGACGCGCGCCTGGGGGGAAGCGTGCATGAGCATATTGCACGGACGATGTACCACCTCAGCATTCACTTCCTGTTTGCCTCCATCGTGGCCTGTGCCGCTTGGGCACTGACATCTATTCGCGGAGCGAGCGCCACCACCAAATATTGGATTTGGGTCGCCACCGCATGCAATTTCGTAGTCCCCGTCGCAGCTCTGGTCGACAACGTTTGGGCACTTCACTTCTGGTGGGCGCGGCCGCTTGGGGCTATTGGCGGGCCCATCTGGAACTTTACCGGAAGCCGTAAGGCGGTCCTGGTGGTCCTCGTAATATGGGCGAGCGGAGCTGGCTTGATGCTCCTGCGATTAGCGCTCCGTCTCGGCCGTGAAAGAAACCCGGCACACGCGCCACAGCACGGGAACGGACAGGGTTTCCAGGCAGATAGCATTCCGGTGCGTTTCGACAATAACCACGCTAGCCCCTCCGTCTTGGGAGTTCTAAAGCCCCGCATACTACTTCCCGCCGGTCTCGATCAGGTACTAAGTCGCCGCGAGTTCGATGCTGTTCTCATGCATGAGCTTGCTCACGCAAGAAGGCATGACAACCTGATCCGACTTATCTACGAGGCCTCCCTGTGCGGTTTGTGGTTTCATCCCCTTTTTTGGTTTACGGGCGCTCGTATGGCACTCTTTCGTGAGCTCTCTTGCGATGAATGTGTAATCCGCCAGGCGCATGGAGAAGCGTTGGTTTCAGCGCTCGCCAAGCTTGCGATCCCGAAAGAAGCTGCCTTTCTGCAAGCCACAGCTTCTTCTCATCTGAGCTACCGCCTGGCAGGCCTGACCCGTGCAGCGCAACGCAGTCAACCGTCTGTCAGCATGCTCGTAGGGGCGGCCTTTGTTGCTGTCATAGCGGCTGGCGTATTTCAAACCATCGCTCACACTGCCTGCTGTTTCCGTTTGGCTCACTGAGCTCCCATCCCTCCCTGTTGCTCACCAGGACAGAGCTGCTCCTTCTGATTGCGCTGCAACGCATTATGTAGTAGAATAGCCGCGTTGTGTAGTAGACAACGGAGGACACGCCATGCCACGCCTCGCCCACTTTCGCTTGAATCTTACGTGGCCCATACTGTTGCTCGGCGTGTTGGCCTCAGCGCCCCAGTTGCCGGCCCAAACCACCGCGCCGATCACTCTGCTCAAAGCCGGAAGACTGCTCGACCCGCGCACCGGCAATGTGATCGCGCAGGCGGCGGTCCTGATCGACGGCAACAAGATCAAGCAGGTCGGCCCGGCGTCGCAGATAACGGCTCCGGCTGATGCCAAAGTCATCGACCTCGGTACAGCGACGTTGTTGCCCGGCTTGATCGACGGACATACTCACATACTTCTGAGCGTGGTCATCCCGCCGGAAGAACAGCAGGCGCGGCAGCTGAACGCCTTCTTCGCGCCAGAGCTTCTGCTGAACATAGTGGAGTCCCCGATCAAGCGCGCCTTCATAGGGGCGCAGAATGCGCGCGATGATCTCGAAAGTGGCATCACCACCATTCGCGTTCTCGGCCACTCCGGCATCGATGGCGACACCGAGTTACGCGACGCAATCAATTCCGGCCGTGTGCCCGGGCCACGCATCCTGGCCGCCGGACGGAAGCTGATCACGCGGGGAGACTATCTTCAGGGCCTCAATCCCGCACTCGCCGACGCGATCCTGAATCAGGACCTCTTGCTAATCGACGGTGCCGACAGCGCACGCGCGGATGTGCGGCGGAATGTTTTTCAGAACGTTGACGTGATCAAGGTCACTGCCGACGATAACCTCACGGTGCCCGAGCTAGCTGCGGCGGTGGAAGAAGCACACCGCAATCACCTGAAGATCGCAGTGCATGCCGCTACAAAATCGGCTATCCAGACCGCCATCGATGCTGGCGCGGACTCCATCGAGCACGGTAATGAGGCCACCGATGAGCAGTTGAAACAGATGCGTGACAAGGGAATCTTTCTCGACCTCACGCCGACCGCTTATAACGGATTTTTTCTGAAGATCATGGAACCGAGTATCGTGCTCTCGCCTCAGACTCGCGCTTCGAGACTCGAATCCAGTGCGCGGCGCGACAAGCAATACGACGAGTTAGTGCAACGTGTGCTCAAGTCGGGCGTGAAGTTTTCTGCAGGATCCGACATGTGTTGGTATTGGCCAGGGAAGACTTCCGGGCAGGCGAGTGTCATCACCATGCTCAATCTTCGCAAGGCCGGGATACCGGCGCTCGATGTGATACGTGCCATGACTGTCCACGCGGCAGAAATGCTGGGCTGGCAGGACCGCATCGGCTCGATCGATGCGGGAAAGTTCGCCGACATGATCGCGGTCAGCGGAGATCCGGTCGCGGATATCACCGAACTCGAGCGAGTTCGCTTCGTGATGAAAAACGGCGAGATCGTCCGAAACAATTTGACCAAACGTTAGTAAAGGAGCTTTGCCATGAGCTTACCGCCGTTCTTCGCTGTTCTGCTACTGCTCGCTTCCGCAACCATGGATGCCGTCACGCAAGTAGATGCCAACACCCCGCCCGCTGACATCATTTATTCAAAGCCCGGCCAGCTCGTTTCGGTGGACGGTTTCAAACTGAACCTCTATTGCATGGGCAGCGGCTCGCCCGCGGTCGTGTTCGATTCCGGATGGGAAGACTGGGCGCCGGCCTGGTCGAAGGTACAGCCCGAGGTCGCCAAGTTCACCCGCGCCTGCAGTTACGATCGCGCCGGTGCAGGCTTCAGCGAAGCCGGTCCTATGCCCCGCACCAGCTTGCGCATCGCTGAGGAGCTACGCACTGCGCTTCACCGCGCCGGCGTGCGAGGCCCCTACATCGTGGTCGGTTCCGCGTTCGGCGCCGACAACGTACGCACGTTCGCTGACCGATACATGCCAGAGATCGCGGGCATGGTCATGGTCGATGGCGATGCCAGCGAGTTTGAGCCGAAGGAGATGTGGCAGAAAGAGCATCTCGGCGATAAGGACATCATCGCCCAGTTACGTGATTGCCGTAATGCGGTCGCCGAACACAAGCCGTTGCCGCCGCTGAAGTCGCGTCCTGGCCAGCCGCAACGCACGTGCGCTCAGCAATTCTTCCGCGGTATCCCTGAAAAAGAATGGTCTCCCGGATTGAATGCAATGCTGCTCCAGCTCGCGCAGACAAAGGTCGCCATGTACGACGCCTACATCTCCGAGATGGAGCAGACGCCAGAGGACGAAGCCTGGTTGCGACAACATCACCGCTCGTTTGGCTCGCGTCCGATCCGTGTTCTCACCTCACACAATCATGGCGTTGGCCACCTGGAACGCAAACCTCCTGACACGCCCGAACACCTGAAATACGAAGAAGAGACAACGAAAGCGCAGGCGCGCTGGTTAGGACTGTCGTCGAATTCCAAGCAGATCTTCGCCCACAACAGTTCGGAGTACATTCAATTTGACGAGCCGGAGACGGTGACCAACGCCATCCGCGACGTCTACGATCAGTCGACGAAAAAATAGAAAAGGCCCAGCATCTCTGCTGGGCCAAGGGTTTGTAATCGCCCACTTCTAAATGTCGTAATAGAGTGCGAACTCGAACGGATGCGGACGCAGACGGATCGCGTTCACTTCCTTCTCGCGCTTGTACTCGATGTAGGTACGGATCAGCTCTTCGGTGAAGACGTCTCCCTTGAGCATGAACGCGTGGTCTTTCTCCAGGCAATCAAGCGCTTCGTCGAGCGCGCCCGGCATGGATGGGACCTTCGCCAATTCCTCCGGCCCGAGATCGTAGATGTCCTTATCGAGCGGTTGACCCGGATCGATCTTGTTCTCGATGCCGTCGAGCCCGGCCATCATCATGGCAGCGAACGCCATGTAAGGGTTGCAGCTCGGGTCCGGTGGACGGAACTCAACGCGCTTCGCTTTCGGCGACGCCGAGTACATCGGGATACGGCACGCTGCTGAGCGGTTGCGGCGCGAGTACGCCAGGTTGACAGGAGCTTCAAAGCCCGGCACCAAACGCTTGTAGCTGTTCGTGGTCGGCGCGATGATCGCTGACAGTGCGGGGCCGTGCTTGATCAGTCCGCCGATGTACCAGAGCGCCATCTGCGAAAGTCCGGCATAGCCATCGCCCGCGAAGAGCGGCTTGCCACCCTTCCACAATGACTGGTGAGTGTGCATCCCGGAGCCGTTGTCCTGGAAGAGCGGCTTGGGCATGAAGGTCACCGTCTTGCCGTACTGGTTGGCCACGTTCTTCACGATGTACTTGTATAGCATCATGTTGTCGGCCGACTTCACCATCGAGTTGAACTTCAGGTCGATTTCGGTCTGTCCCCCGGTGGCAACTTCGTGGTGATGGCACTCGACTTCGAGACCGCACTGCATCATGGTCATCGTCATCTCGGTGCGCAGGTCCTGATAGTGGTCGGTGGGCGGAACCGGGAAATAGCCTTCCTTAAAGCGCGGACGATATCCAAGGTTGTTGTCCTTGCGCCCGGAGTTCCAGCGGCCCTCGTCGGCGTCGATGTGGTAGTAGCCTTCGTTCTCGCGCTGATCGAAGCGGACGTTATCGAAGATGAAGAATTCGGCTTCGGCACCGAAGTAAGCGGTGTCGGCGAGTCCGGTGGAAGCCAGGTACATCTCGGCTTTCTTGGCAATGTAGCGCGGGTCGCGATCGTAACGCTGCTTAGTCACCGGATCGATCACGTCGGCCACCATCACCAGCGTGGGGACTTCTGTGAACGGGTCCATCATGAAAAAGTTGGTGTCGGGGATGAGCAGCATGTCGCTCTCGTGAATAGCAGCCCAGCCGCGGATCGAGGATCCGTCCATGCCGAACCCGTCTTCAAAAGACGATTCGCTGACCATCTCCATAGGATAAGAAACGTGGTGCCACAATCCGGGAAGATCGGTGAAGCGAAGGTCGAGCAGCTTGGCTCCATTCTTCTTCGCGAACTCCAGGACGGATTTTGCGTCAGCCATGAAAGTATTCTCCTTGTGCCCGCGCGCGGGGTTACAGAAAGTTGAGTTGAGCTGGATAAAGGGCCGATACTGCTAGAATCTCTGCATCTTTAACTTAGCTTTGAACCGCGCCGCTTGTGAAATCGATTGTTTTTATCGGAGTCATAAGCCGCAGTTATGGGTGAGCTAAGCAGCGTAGATTCAGGAGCTTGCGGTGTGGGAAAGTGGAATGGCAGTGAATCGTATTGTCAGGCTCACGGTCGTAGTTGCGCTGGTTCTCCTGCAATACGGGACTGCCCAGATGGCCGGCGCGAAGCCAGTGGGCAGCCAGCACTGGGCTACTTGCGAGAAGATTCAGGTCGAAAAATTCACTTTCGTGCTTGAATCCAAAACCGGCAACTGCGCTGACGAAGTTGAGCGTATGCGCGTCCAGACGCCAGGGAAAAAGGAATTTGTGTTCGAGTCAGATGGTTGGACACCCTTCAAGGCAGCGTTTTTAAAGGGGGAACGATACTACGCAGCCAAGAGTTTAGTGTCATCGCAGTTCCTGCTCGCATTTCCGATCACTTCTGTGGGCCATGGCATGTTGCTCTTTCTTATGGCCGCGCCCACAGGCAGCTCCCCTGGTCGCCTCGACGCGTTTTCATTTGATTCCTCTGGTCATTTTTCGCGAGTTCTCAGCAAAGATGAATTACATCTCGAGCGCTTTGTAGACCTTGATGGTGATGGTGTTCGAGAGATCGTGGCCTCTCCCTGTTTTCATCAGTTTGTGGGACCGCACTTGTCTACTTACGATCCGTTCCACGTTTATAAGCTCTCTCCTGAGAGAACCAGGGCGACATTTTCATTGGAGCTGACGAAGAAATACAACATTGAACACTATGCCGGCTGGGCTGGTCCCCAGTGCAGCGAAACACTTGTCGTGGAAGACCAGCAAAAGGGAAAACTGGTCATTCGTCGCCTAAAGGACATTGATGCGCGAAGATAATTTTCGCCGCGACGGCCAGAAAGTCCTCGACTGGATCGCCGACTACCTCGATCGCGTCGAGGATCTGCCCGTCCTCTCGCAGGTAAACCCGTGGGAAGTCTACGAATCTCTTCCCGAGCGCGCGCCGCAGAATCCGGAATCGTTCGACTCCATCCTTAAAGATCTCGAAGAAAAGATCCTGCCCGGCATTACCCACTGGCAGTCGCCACACTTCCACGCCTACTTCCCTGCCAACTCCTCGCCTGCGTCAGTCCTCGGCGATTTGCTCTCCGCCGGTCTGGGTGTACAAGGCATGCTCTGGGCGACGAGCCCTGCATGCACCGAGCTCGAGACTCGCGTGCTCGATTGGATCGCTGACATGCTCGAGCTGCCCGCGAGCTTCCGCTCATCGAGCACCGGCGGCGGCGTCATACAAGATTCTGCCTCGAGCGCGAATCTTGTCGGCATCATTGCCGGACGCGAGCGCGCCACAAACTTCGGCGCGAATGAAGACGGTTGCAACCAGCAACTTACCGCCTACACCTCGGCGCACGCACACTCCTCGATGGAGAAGGGGGTGAAGGCGGCAGGTATTGGCCGCAAGAACCTGCGAACCATTGAAGTGGATGACAAATTCGCAATGCGCCCCGACGCGCTGCGCCGCGCCATCGAGCAGGACAGGAAGGCCGGCAAGCTTCCCTGTTTCGTCGGCGCGACCGTCGGCACCACGTCCACGCTCGCCTGGGACCCGCTCGCTGAGATCGGCGCCATCTGCAAAGAGCACAAAGTCTGGCTACACGTGGACGCAGCGATGGCCGGCACTGCCGCGCTCTGTCCTGAATTTCGTTGGATCCACAAAGGCCTCGAGCTCGCTGACAGCTACTGCTTCGACGCGCATAAGTGGATGATGACCAACTTCGATTGCACTTGCTTCTACGTCGCCGACCGTAATGCCCTGACGGAATCGCTGAGCATCACGCCGGAATATCTGAAGAACACTGCTTCTGCTACCGGCTCCGTTTTTGATTACCGCGACTGGCACATCCCACTCGGCCGCCGCTTCCGCGCGCTGAAGCTGTGGTGCGTGATCCGCAGCTACGGGGTTGAGGGACTACAGGGAATGGTTCGCCGCCACATCGCCATCGCGCAGAAATTCGCGGATTGGGTCCGCGCCGATGACCGTTTCGAAATGATGTCACCTTCAGATCTGAATCTGGTCTGCTTCCGCCTGAAGGGTGACGATAGTGCGAACGAGGACTTGCTCAAACGCCTCAACGCGAGCGGAAAGGTTTACCTCTCCCATACCAAGCTGTACGGGAAGTTTACGTTGCGCTTCTGTGTGGGGCAAACCTACACCGAAGAACACCATGTGCGCGCGGCATGGGAATTAATAACCCAGCTCGCCGGATAACCTTCCCGTTCAACAGAGTTGCGCTTATTCGAAGATTAGGACTGCTGCCGCGATGACCGTCGTCCACAATCCGCGCTTGTCGCCGACAGCAGACTGCGTGATGTTCGCCGTACGCACGATCTTGTTGGAGATTTTGTAGATCTCCTTCTTCTCGTCCCATGACCGGTCTGGGTCGAACTCCACGTTCAGAGTAGTGGCGAGCATCTCAGCCGCCAGCTCTTCCGCGTATTCGCCGGCCACATCGTCGCTCTCACCGAAGGAATGGTGTTCGCTCAAGTATCCGTAGGTGCTGCGGTCGGAGGGAATGGCTACCCCGATGCTTGACGACATCAGCCGGTGCGGTTCGCGGCTGGAATTCTCGGCGACGACGGAGAAGACGACTTCACCGGGCGAGAGGAACTTGAGTCCTTCTTTGCGCGAGACCAGTTTGCAATTGGGCGGAAATATCGAGGAGACGCGCACCAGATTCTGCGACGCGATGCCGGCGTCTCGCAGCGCCAACTCGAACGACGTCAGGCGCTCTTTGTGCTTTCCCACCCCGCGGGTGAGAAAGATCCGCTTCGGAACCATACTTTTGCCCACTGCACTTGCCTCCCTTGAAAGCCTGCAGATGTAAGGTGAATTAAAAAATCTAACACAGCGGAAAGCAGCTGCGGAAAAAATGTTGCATTCTCAGTGCAGGTTGAACTTGCGGGCGCTACTTCGAGACTGCCTGTGTGTGGGCCGGAGCCTTGAGCCGGACAGCGATATCAATGAAGGCGAGCGCCGCGCGGCTCAGGGCTTTATCTTTACGGAAGACCAGCGCCAAGTCGCGCTTGATCAGCGCATCCGACATCGGAATCGCCGCCAGCACGCCGGCCTTCACGTCTTCAAGCACGTTGGACCGGGCGATAAAGCCGATCCCCACGTCCGCCGCGACGAAACGCTTGAGCAGCTCGCTGGAATCGAGCTCCATAGAAATGATCGGCTTCAGATTGCGCTCGTGAAACAGCGCCTCGATGGCGTCACGCGTGCGTCCTAACTTGGGAAGGAGCAGCGGAAATTTCACAACGTCCGATACCGCAGCCGATTTCGACTTCAGCTTCGACAGAGGATGATTCGGTGCCGCGATCACGACCAGCTCATCGCGGTGGATCTGCACCACCGTGAGTCGATTGTCGGTGACGGGAATCGAGACAACGCCGAAGTCCACCGAATTATCAATGATCGATTCTAGGATCTTGCCACGCTCGGCCCGCTGTATCCCCACGTTCACCTCGGGATATTGCTTTTTGAATTCAGCAAAAACCTCAGGCAGAACGTGCAGGCAGGTCGCTTCGTTCGCGCCCACAACGATCTCGCCCTTGGGCACGCGTTCCATCTCGCCGATGGTGGTGAGCATGGTGCGGCGCGCTTCCAGCGTCTCTTCTACGTATTTCTGAAAAGCCTTGCCTGCTCCGGTAAGCGAGACCTTTCCCCCGGAGCGGTCGAAAAGCTTGGCGCCCACCTCGTCTTCGAGGGCGCGAATCTGCGAAGAGATCGCTGGTTGCGTGCGAAAGCGCTTCTCCGCAGCTTTCGAGAAGCTGGTGTGCCGAGCGACTTCGAGAAACGTCTCTAGCTGATCAAAGTCCATTGCTCTTCCAGGGATGCGGATGGGTAGATATTAGCCCATGTTTCTGGGATTTGGAGCCCTCACATGGGTACGCCACAAAAGCCGTGATAGACTGCGCTCATTCTTTGATCAGGCGGACCCTTTGAGCGCTCAAAGCGCGGGAAGACTGCGATCTATAGATTTTCTCAGGGGGCTCGCAGCCTTGGCGGTCGTGGCTTCGCATGCGATCACGTACGGTCCCCTCGCGTCTGCCTCGAGCCCTTCGAGCGTTTGGTTCCGAGTCTTGTTCGCAGTCACCTCCCGCGGCTACCTAGGCGTGCCCCTCTTCTTCGTGATCTCGGGGTTTTGTATCCATGCCCCGTGGGCAAAACGGCTTTCAGAAAACGGCGACACCAGCATACGTTTCGGTCAGTTTTGGAAGCGCCGAATTCACAGACTCTATCCACCATACTTCGTTGCTTTGGTTGCTAGCATGAGTCTGGTGCTCATTGCGTATGTGCTTCACAAGGAGGTGCCATTACTCACCAGCTACCCCAATCCAACAGCGCGGTGGATGGGAATAGATTTTCTAAGCCATGCGTTGATGCTTCACGGGTTCAGCCCGACACTGGACAGGATGGGTGGGAATCCTCCTTTCTGGACACTGGCTCGAGAAGAATATCTCTACATCCTTTACTTCGTGCTCCTGTTCTGGCGAAGAAGCGGCGGTGTGATTCACAGTGTGATCTTCGAATACATCGCTGGATTGATATTTCTGGTTTTTTGCAAAATTCTGCTACCGGCAGATTCGAGGTTCTGGCCGCTCGTCTATAGCTCTGCACTTGCACTATGGGTCCAGTGGGCGCTTGGGATGTTGGCTGTCGAAAATCACTTTGGTCTCACACGTCTTCCTTCTTTTTTTTCAAGTCTTTGGTTCGTGCCTGCGTGGGGAGTGATCGCTACCGCGGCTGACTCCCACCTCCCATTGTTGGCGCCGCTGCTTTGGGGTCTGACATTCTTTACTCTGGTGAACTTTTGTGTGAAACAGGAGAGATTGTCGGGTTGGCCCTTTGGTGCTTCCACGCCAAAGCCAGTCGCTTGGCTGACATCGGTGGGCCTCTTCTCTTATTCGATCTACCTTGTTCACAACCCCACGCGAGGAGTTGTGAAGCAACTCTTGGGAACAGCTTGTCAAACTCAGAATCCGTGGCTTTACGTGACTTGTGCTTTATTGATGGCCGCAGCAGGCTACTGGGTAGGAAAGCTCTTCTTTATTCTAGTGGAGCGGCGCTTCCTCAACACAGTCCCCCTCACAAAACAAGCGCAGGCAAGATGAAGTGAAGCTCGCTAAACCGAAAGCCCTCGCCTGGCGGGTAGTGCCCTCAGAGACATGCGCTCACCTTGCGTTGCGAGTTGGCGCTTAACGTAAGGACAAGCCGGAATCAACAATATCAGCAGCGGCGTAAACATCACTCTTTCCCGGGCAAGAAGTCCGAAGTTGCTGAAAGCTGAGGCGAGCGCTGCTGAGGTTTCCAGCGAGAAAAAGAGGATGAACGCTGTAAACGGGTCCGACCGCCACTGCACGAGCGATTGTTTCAAACTCTTTCGATTGCGCCAGAAGAGAAGTGCAAGAAACATTCCTTCCGCGCTGGCAAGGGCAGTTTGAACGCTGCCGACTTCCCATGGGAACGGACGAAATGGCAGGGTAGGCGATAACGCCACTCTCGCGAGAAACGATCCGGATTGGAAACTCGACCCGCCGTACTGGGTCGCCTTAGACCAGCCAGTGGCGACTTTTTCGGCGTCCTGAGCGTCGCCCACTCCCAGTTGCGCTTTAGCGTTGTTGACGGCGTAGTAGCTTCCGGCGATCAGCACGGGGACGAGAAGCACTCGCGCCACTACTCCGGGCAGCCCTGCCTTGTTCTTTCCCAGCAGGAAGACCGTACAAAGCGATAAACCGAGGATTCCGGCGATATGCGGACGAATGAACGCTGCACCCACGATCCCAAGCGCTATTTGGAACAACGCGGCAACCCGGGCAGCATAGATGACCTGACACAAACCATATGCGACGAGAGCGATACAGAAGAAAATGGGCGCATCTTTGCCGATCGCCGACGCCCAAAAAACAAAGGATGGCATGAAAAACAAGAGCATCGCAGCCAGATGAACATTCGACTCGGGGAAGGCAAGTTTAAATGCCTTCCAAAATAAGAAACTTCCCCAGTACGCAACCGACGAGAAGATCACGATAGCGCCAGTCAAAGTTGGGCCGGTGAGCGCGAACATGAGGCCGGTCAACACGCTGATGCTGGTGGTGCCGTTCGCCTCCCCGGTTGGACTGAATCCCATCTCGCCTTTCAGAACGCCGATCTCGCCGTATTCCCTGATGTTGCTGGCGAACTTGGAACCCCATTGGTAATAGCCGAACATGTCACCGCCGCCGTTGTAGAGCTTCATGATCATGGCAAGGTAGGCAGCGGCTCCTAGCATTTTCAGGAACAAGCCAACTGTCATGATCCGGCGCAACTCGCCGTCGTCGCGCGATACGTGCAGGATGAGTCCGAAGTCCACCACCAGCGCGGCAAGGAAAACGAAAATACCTGTCAGGTAGGGATATCCTTCTGGAAAAAGAAGAAGGTACATCCATAGCGGTGCGGTGATCAGGCACAGAACGCCCACCACATGGACGACAAACTTTGGCGTGGGCGCGGGAGCGGACATGATTATGGAGATAGTACTACTGCTTGCCCGCGGTACTTGCATGAAGATGTTGCTGTTCTGCGCACCTACTCTCGTCGGTGGACCGCCTTTGAAGCCACGTTTGCAGCATGAGGATGGTCCAGATCTGGTACTGCCATTCGCGGGCGCCTGAGAGGTGCTCCTGCCACTTCTTGTGGACCGCGGCCACGTCGAGCAGTCCTTGTGACCGCATCGTGGTCGGGTCCAGTGCGGCTTCCGCCCAGTCGCGCAATTCACCGCGGAGCCATGCGCCCAGCGGCACCCCGAAGCCTGTCTTAGGACGATCAGTAAGTTCTCTCGGCACGAACTTCGAGAGCACACTCCGCACGATGTGCTTCCCTACTCCGCCTCGCACTTTCATCGAGAGTGGCAGAGTCCAGGCGAACTCGACGATCTCATGATCGACGAAGGGTGCACGGGTCTCGAGGCTTGCGCCCATGCTTGCGCGATCGACCTTCGCAAGAATGTCGTCTGGCAGATAGGTGACAGTATCGAGGTACATCATCTCTTCGATGAAGTCGGAGAATTCCGGTCCGGACGGCAGAAAGTCAGAAGAGACCGGCTTCAGGTGTTCCGCCAGCAGCTCAGATGGCACCGGCGAGATCGAGCTGATCTGCTGATACAAGGCTCGCTCTGTGCGGGCGCGCAGGATGTTGGCGAGCTTGTGGATCTTCTGTCCGCCCAGCCGCTGCACCATGCTCTTGGGCAGCAGCGGGCTTGCCGTGGCGAAGATGGTGTCCCATGCAGCGGGAGAAAGAAGCGTCACCGCACCGCCCAACCCCGAACTCACCCCACGCGGCATACGCGAGATCACATTCCATATCCTGCCGTGCCACAGGTAGCGGTTGTAGCCGCCGAAGACCTCGTCCCCACCATCGCCCGTAAGGGCCACGGTTACGTGGTGTCGGGCAAGCTGCGAAATGAGGAATGTCGGTATCTGAGAAGAATCCGCAAAAGGCTCATCGAACAGGTCGGGCAAGCGGGGAATGATTTCCATAGCTTGCGCGGAGGAGATGTAGAACTCTGTGTGCTCGGTATGAAGATGCCGCGCGACGCGCTCGGCGTCCCTTGCCTCGTTGTAACTATCTTCCTGGAACCCGATCGAGAAGGTATGTACCGGGCGTGAATTCAATTGCTGCATCAGAGCGACTATCGTGCTCGAATCTATGCCGCCGGAAAGAAACGCGCCGAGTGGCACATCAGCTTGCATCCTCTGCTTGACCGAGCGCTTCAGTCGCCTCGACAGTTCTTCAACCGCTTCTTCCATCGACCCTGGAAACTGATGCTCGCGCGAATCAACGACCACCTGTTCCATGGACCAGTATTTTTGCGGCGCAGCGGCGGCGTTGCCCTTCACGATCTTCAAAAAGGTTGCGGGCGGAAGTTTTTTGACGTTCTTGTAGATCGACGCCGGAGTGGGCACGTACCCATAACGCAGGTATAGCGGAAGGATCTCGGCATTGAGTTCGGGCTGGAACTGCGGGTGCTGATGAAAGCTCTTCAGCTCTGAGGCAAACAGAAGAGTAGTTCCCATCCAACCGTAGAAGAGCGGCTTCTCTCCCAGCCGATCGCGACATAGGTACAGCGTGCGCTCGGCGCGGTCCCAAATGGCGAGTGCGAACATGCCATTCAGCCGGCGCAGAGTCTGCTCGACTCCCCAGGAATCGAACCCGAGCAGCATGACTTCGGTATCGGAGGTGCCGCGAAGCTTCGCGCCGAAATTACGAAGCAGCTCGGAGCGCAGCTCGTCGTAGTTGTAGATCTCGCCGTTGAAGATGATCACGAAGCGGCCGCTGGCCGAGATCATGGGCTGATGCCCCGTGGGCGATACATCGATTATCGAGAGGCGGCGAAATCCGAGAGCGATCCCGGCGGAAGCGTCTGCCCAATGTCCTTGGTCATCTGGCCCACGGTGCGCCAGCGCATCCGACATTCGTTGCACCATCTCGAGAAGGGCGACTTTCGAGCGCTGCCCCGAAGCATCCAGAAAACCGGCAATACCGCACATTCAGTTGGTTCCTACCCCCCGCGCGCTTGGAGGCTGACTACTTGAGAGTTGCTATGTGCTGCTGATTATAACGGTGTTTCCTAAACTCAATGCGTTGCTTGAACGGCTTTTTCAGTGGCGGATTCCTAAAACGCACCAATAAGGTTCGTGGGGGTTGACTTGGATATTTTGGAATCCCGCGCTTTGCATCATCGTGACAATCTGTGCGGCGGTGAATCTTTTCTCAAGCTTGGTCGCGAAACGATCGAGAGCGTCGTTGCGCATGATGTAGAAACTGCTGCGCCGGTAAAAATAAAGCGGCAAAGAAGAAGCCCAGTCGCGCTTCTCGCAAACGCGGGCTATTCGCGTCAAGGGCCAGTATAGAAAGAGCGCGATAAAGTCTGAGACAAACCGCTGCAGCACGAAGGGCAGTTGGCTGATGATTCGACGAGCAGCATCGCTGACTCTCCAAAGCGCGCGGAACCATAGCGGCCGGTTATCAAACGCGTAATAGAGGTAGAGCAGGAAGGGAGCGCCGGATTTCAATTTTTGGGCGCAATGGTTTAGCGCGCCCTGCGTGTCGGGCAGATGATGAAGAACGCCAAGAGAGTAGCCGAAATCCATCGAACCGTCCGGCAAGGGGATGTCCGCTACTGAGGCGTGATGAAACTGGAGGTTACCTAAGCCGGCGAGCATACGCTTCGCGACTGCAAGAGCTTCTTCACTCGCGTCTACGCAATGAAGTTCTTTGACCGAAGGAGCCACAAAGGACGCCCAGCGGCCGCTGCCGCACCCCGCGTCGAACCCGACAGCTTGCTGGTTGAGAGCTGAAGCCGGAAAAACGGCAAAGTATTTTTTGAATGCTTGCTGCAGTTCCTGCCGGCTGACGCCGCTTTGATCGAATGCTGCCCACTCCCTGCCGAAACCTTCAACGACAGCGGTATCCGAGTTTTCTAGCTCATTTGTTTGTCTCATTCGAAATACATCGTCATTGAGTTTTTTGAGCGACCGGAGATTCGGCGCAATGGAAGGGCTAATGCGTAAAGCACGTTGGGAGGCCACATCACTACCGAGCGTAGAAGCATCCAGGCAGCGCGCATTAACTTCCTCTCATGCAAATATGAGCCTGAAAAAATCAAGTCTTTCCAGCACATTGGGATCCTAAGCTTAGAATTCCACGTGGACAAGTTGTCGCGGCCGCTTCTATAGTGTCACCTAAATACTAGTGACTCCAGCGTAACTGGACTGGCCACAGTTAGGCCGCAAATGTAATCACACTGGCTCACCT
>JADMIO010796529.1_pt1 | contig 46616 bp, 49 predicted proteins | sample 8958161 | NCBI WGS metagenome assembly JADMIO01 (sample SAMN16585339, study PRJNA669376) | soil metagenome | isolation source: Crop rotation soil | place: USA: Cullars Rotation, Alabama | collected 2011
CTTTCCCGTCGGGCGGCTGGGCCGCCGCCCCGGAGACGTCGACGACGCCGGCCTCGGCCGCGCCGGCCTCCACGACCTCGCCCCCCACGACCCTCGCCCCCACGACCACCACCGTGGCCGGCCCACCCGTCGCCGCCGACAACCCTGCCGCACTGGCGGCCCAGATCACCGAGGTCGAGCGTGCGATACGCAACCCGTTGACGGCGGATGCGGCACTGGCCCGGGCCGGGCTCACCCAGCAGCTGGCGTACCGGCGGCTGGCGGCGCGTGAGTCGTGGCAGGCCGAGGTGCTGGCCATGATCCCGGCCGACATCGCACCCGTCGTCGACGCCAATCTCCGGGCCGGGAGCGACCTCACCCGCCAGGCGACAGCCGATGCGGCCGCGGCCGGCGGCGGGACCACGGAGCTCCCGGACTGGCGGATCGTCACGCCGCCGCCGCCGGCCGAGCTCCTGGCCGAGTACCGGTCGGCCGAGGCCGCCACCGGCACCCCGTGGGAGTTCCTCGCCGCCATCCACTTCGTCGAGACGCGGATGGGGCGCATCCGGGGAAACAGCGTCGCCGGCGCCCAGGGGCCGATGCAGTTCATCCCGACGACGTGGGACATCTACGGCGAAGGGGGAGACATCAACGACACCCACGACGCCATCCACGCCGCCGCCCGCATGCTGGCCAACAACGGCGCCCCGTCCGACATGGCGACGGCGCTGTACTCGTACAACCCCAGCATCCGCTACGTCCGGGCGGTCAGCACCTACGCCGAGCAGATCAGGAACGACGAGCGGGCCTATCTGGGCTACTACCACTGGCAGGTGTACTTCGGCAGCCGGCTCCTCCCCGAAGGCTTCGGTTCGTAGGAGTCAGCGGGCGGGCGTGACCGCCAGCAGGGTGTAGGCCGACTTGTCGGTGTAGTGCAGGCGGCCGACGAACTGGGAGCCCACCTGGAGCTTGATGTCGCGGGTCTCCTTCAGCAGGAGGCCGGTGGACGGGTCGAACCAGTCGTCGACCAGCGCGCCACCGATCGTGGCCCCGGAGAAGAGGGTCGTCCAGCGGGTGTGGCGAGCGGGCAGGGGCACTCCCTCCACCACCACCGTCTCGTCGCCGATGTACTCGGTGATCTGGCGGGCCGTGGTGTCCTCGTCCGCGCACTGCCACTCCACCCGGTTGCCGGGGCGCATGCCGGCCATGTCGAACGAACCGCCTTCGCACGCGAAGGCCTGGGTGCCGTGGGTCCACCAGTAGGCGATGTCGGTGCCGTAGGTGACCAGCGCCGGCCCGCACCGGTCGTAGTACTCGAGGTGCTGGGTCACGAAGAACTGCTCCTCCCGCACGCCGCAGCCCCGGCGGGTCACGATGCGCATGGTGGTCGGGCTGTAGGCCCGGTACGTGTCGAACAGGGACACCCACTCCCCGCCGGTGGTGGCGTAGCGGTACACGCCCGGCGCAGGCAGGCCGGCGACGGCGTCGGCCGGCGCCTTGCTGGCCCGGAAGCGGACCAGGGCCTCCTGGAGATCCGTGTCGGCTGACCAGTAGCGGCCGGCGACGAGGAACAGCCCACCCGAGAGGATGAGCAGGTCGACCAGGAGGAGGATCTTGAGGCGTCTCAGGGGCGCAACATGCGGAAGGCGACCGCCAGCTTCTTCCAGGTCGGGACGCGCACCCGGGCGGTGAACACGTCGTAGCCGGCCTTCTCGATCTCGGTCAGGATGCCCGAGTACAGGGCCCGGGCGCCGCGGATGCAGCGGGCCGACGCCGGCGGCAGCATGGGGATGCCCAGGTCGGCCGAGGCGTAGATCTCCCGGGTGCGGGCGATCTCGAAGGCCATGAGCTCCCGCCACTCGGGCGTGACCGTGCGCAGCCACGGGTCGGCGCCGAACTTCCGCAGGTCCTCCTGGGGGATGTACACGCGGCCCCGGTCGAGGTCCTCGTCGACGTCCCGCCAGAAGTTCGACAGCTGGAAGGCGTTGCCCAGCTCCCGGGCGTGCTCGAACGCTTCGGGCTGCATAGGCTCCAGGATCGGGACCATCATCTCGCCGATCACGGCGGCCGAGCCGTCCATGTAGTCGAGCAGGTCCTCGAAGGTCTCGTAGGTCTCGACGGTGAAGTCCATGGCCATCGACCGCAGGAAGCGGCGGAAGCAGTCCGGGTCGATGTCGAAGGCCCTGACCGTGTGCACGACGGCCTTGAGCACCGGGTCGTCGGAGGTCCCTCGCTCCACGTCGACGAAGAACCGGTCGCCGAAGTCGGTGAGCGCGGCTTCCCGCGCCGCGGTGGTCGCGGTGGAGCCCAGGTCGTCGACGATGTCGTCGGCGTAGCGGCAGAACCCGTACAGGGCGTGGACGTGGTGGCGCTTGACGACGGGCAGCAGGTGGGTCGACCAGTAGTACGTCGTGCCGTAGCGGCGGTTCAGCTGCTTGCAGCGGGCGTAGGACTGCTCGAGCGTGATCATTTCTTGCCGGCCAGCTCGTCGACCCGGTCGGCGGCCAGCCGGCCGGAGAGGAGCACCATGGGCACGCCCACGCCGGGCACGGTGCCCGAGCCCACGAAGACCACACCGGGCGCGTTCTTGGTGACGTTGTTGGGCCGGAACGGACCGGTCTGGAAGAAGTTGTGGGCCAGGGCGAACGGCGTGCCCCGCTCCATGCCCTGGCGCTCCCAGTCGGTCGGGTCCACGAAGCGCTCGACGTCGACCTCCACGGTCGGGTAGCCCAGCGACGCCACCCGGGCGATCAGCCGCTCCCGCAGGCGCTCGCGCTCGCTGGTCCAGTCGACCTTGCCGTCGAGGTTCGGCGTGGGCTCCAGCACGTACAGCGAGACCCGGCCCTCCGGCGCCAGCGACGGGTCGGTGACCGTGGGGCTCGTCACCAGCATCGAGGGGTCGGGCATGACCACGCCCCGCTCCAGGAGGGCCTCGAACGCCCCCTCCCACTCGGCGCCGAAGTGGATGTTGTGGTGGGTGGCGCCGGCGGGCATCTGGCCCTTCACGCCGGCCAGCCACACCGCGCACGACGGCGAGTAGTTGCCCCTGCGGGCGACGCGGGGCATGGGCACCCCCGGGAGCAGCTCCCGGTAGGCGACGGGGAGGTCGGGGTTGAGGACCACGGCGTCGGCGGAGATGACGTCGCCCCCGGCGAGGCGCACGCCGCTGACCCGGTGATCGGTGGTCCGCACCACCCCGTCGACGGTGGTGTTGTAGCGGAACGAGGCGCCGGCCTTCTCGGCCACCTCGGCCAGGGCCCGGGGGATGGCGTGCATCCCGCCCTCGGGGAAGTACACGCCCTCGACGGTGTCCATGTAGGTGATGACGCAGTAGATGGCCAGGGCCTCGAAGGGCGACAGGCCGGCGTACATGGCCTGGAAGGAGAAGAGCTTCTGGAGCCTGGGGTCGGAGAAGTAGTTCCCCACCACCTTCGCCATCCGCCGCAGGCCGCCCATCTTGACCAGAGTGAAGAGGGGCCACGGCGGCTTGGCGATATCGAGGACGTTGTCGAAGTTGCGGTCGATGAAGTTCGGCAGCTCGAGCTTGTAGAGGTCGGTGAGGTAGTCGCAGAAGCGCACGAAGCCGGCCGCCTCCGCGGCGCCGGCCGTCTCCCGGATCTCGGTGACCATGGCCTCCCGGCCGTGGCGGACATGGATGGCCGACCCGTCGGCGAAGCAGGCCCGGTACATGGGGTCGACCGGCGTCAGCTTCAGGTGGCTGTCCATCTCGGCGCCGGCGGCGTTGAAGGCGCTGGCCAGGATGCCCTTCATGGTCAGGACGCTGGGCCCGGTGTCGAACTTGTAGCCGTGGGTGTCCCACAGGCCGGCCCGGCCGCCCGGTACGTCGGCCCGCTCCAGCACCTCGACGTCGTGGCCCCTCCCGACCAGGTGGCAGGCGGCCGACAGCCCGCCCAGCCCAGCGCCGACGACGACGACCTTCACCGCGAACCCCCCTGTGTGGAAGCTCCGATCGTAGGTGGGATCACCGATCGCGGCCGGCGACGAAGTACGCCAGCTCGACCAGCGCCTCGTGGGCCTCGCCGGTGACGCCGGCGCCGTCGAGGGCCTCGACCGCCTCGGCCACCAGGCGATCGATGTTGCCCTCGACCGTCTCGACCGCACCCGAGCTCAGCAGCACGTCCTGGAGGGCGGCCACCTCGTCCTCGTCGAGGTCGGCGGCGCCGTAGCGGGCCAGCACGGCGGCGTCGGCCTCGGAGGCCTGCTCGACGGCCATGGCGTACAGCAGAGTCGGCTTGCCCTCCCGCAGGTCCTCCCCCACCGGCTTGCCGGTGACCTCCTCGTCGCCGAAAACCCCGAGCAGGTCGTCGCGGAGCTGGAAGGCCTCGCCCAGGGGCAACCCGTAGCCCGAGAGTGGGGCGGCGAGCTCGTCGAGTCGCCCGGCGAGGGCGGCGCCCAGATGGAGGGGTCGCTCGACGGTGTACTTGCCCGACTTGAAGCGGGAGATGCGCCGGGCGGTGGCCTCGTTGGCGTGGCCCCGGGCCGTGCCCAGCAGGTCGAGGAACTGGCCGACGTTGACCTCGATGCGCAGCTCGGTGAACACGTGGTGGGCCGCCGGCGGGGCGCCGGCGAGGAGCTGGTCGGCGTAGACGAAGGCCAGGTCGCCGACCAGGATGGCGACCCCCTCGCCGAAGCGGCGAGCCTCGCCCCGCCAGCCGTCGAGGGCGTGGCCCGACTCGAACAGCACGTGAATGGTGTCGGTTCCCCGGCGAGTGGCCGATCCGTCCATGATGTCGTCGTGCACCAGGGCGAAGGTGTGCAGCAGCTCCAGGGCGGCGCCGGCGTCGATCACCGCCGGGTCGTCGGCCCCGCCGCCGGCGCCCACGTAGGCCCAGTGGCAGAAGGCCGGCCGCAGGCGCTTGCCGCCGGCGAGGACCAGGTCACGCAGGGCGGAGAACGGCTCGGCCAGGTCCGGGTCGACCGCCGACCACCGGGCCAACTCGGTGTCGAGGACGTCGCCGATGCGGGCCTCGATGCGGCGAGCGATGCCGGCCAGGCTCGGGGGCGCCATCGCAATTCCAGGGACGACCCGCACCAAACCTCCTCTCCGGTGATCGATCAGGTTAGGCGCGGTTCGGAACCGGCTCGACAACCGGATGAGGCGCCGTCGCCGCCGCCAGCCGGAAGCCGATCAGGCTGCCCACTCCGAGGACCAGCGCCCCGCCGGCGGCGTCGAGCCAGTAGTGGTTGGCGGTGACCACGATGGCGAAGGTGGTGGCCGCCGGGTAGAGCAGGATCAGCGCCCGCGACCAGCGCCGGCGCAGCATCGGGTAAAGGACGAGGGTGCTCCACGTCGACCACGCGAAGTGCAGGCTCGGCATCGCCGCGTACTGGTTCGACACCTGGGCCACCGGTCCGGAGTCGAAGTCCCACAAACCCCCGAACACCCGGAGGGTGTCGACGAACCCGTACGACGCCGGCAGCAGGCGCGGGGGCATGAGCGGGTAGGTGGCAAAGCCGATGAGCGCCAGGGCGGTGGTGGCGGCCAGGGTGTTGCGCCACCGGGGGTAGCGGGCAGGGAAGCGCCGGAACAGCATCACGAGGGCGACGATGGTCACGACGAAGTGGAACGTCCCGTAGAACAGGTTCCAGAACTGGATGAAGGGCCGCCACCCGAGGAACGCATCCTGGAGGCGCTCCTCGAAGAACAGGCCGAGGGCCCGCTCGACTCTGATGACCGCTCGGGCGTGGGAGAAGGCGTGCTCGGCCGACACGATGGCCGAGCCCTGGGTGTTGCGGATGGCGCTGTACACGCCGTAGAAGGCCACGATGTAGATGACCTCCTTCCACCACCGCAGCCGCGACGCCGGCGGCGGGTAGCGGAACGGTGGCGGTTCTGGCAGCGCTCCGGTGTCGGCCTCGGTCAAGCCACGACCCGGGCGGGCCGGGAACCGACGGCGAAGGCGGGGGCGCCGAGGAGGCTCACCACCATGTTCATGCCGTACAGGAGGAGGCCGAAGGCCACCGCCTGGCCGCTGCTGACGCCGAGGGGGACGAGCAGGAGCACCAGGGCGCCCTCGCGCAGGCCGAGCCCGCTGACCGAGATGGGCAGCACCTGGGCGATGGCCACGATGGGGATGAAGGCCATCATCGCCGACCATCCGACGTGGATGCCCATGGCGTGCCCGGCCATCCACGCCGCCGCCACCATCGAGAGCTGGTAGGCGAGGGCGCTGACCAGCACGCCCAGGGCGGCGGCCGGGTCACGGCGCATGCGGGCCAGGCCGAGGTGCACGGCGGACACGAAGCCCAGCCAGGAGCGGCCGGCGAACCGCTCCCCCACCGTGGGGTTGGCCACGAGGACGAGGATGGCCACCAGGGCGGCGAGGGTGCCGAGGGCGAGGGTGAGGCTGAGCCGGCTGGCCCGCCCGAGGTGCAGCAGGGTGGGGTTGCCGACCAGGGCGACCAGGGTGATGAAGGGCAGGACCAGGAAGCCGGTCAGGCGCTCGACGACCACCGAGGCCACGGAGGTGTGTCGCTGGCCGTTCATCGCCGCCAGCCGGGTCACCCGCAGGACGTCGCCCCCGACGGTGCTGGGCAGGAAGTTCGACACGAACATGCCGGCCAGGGTGTGGGAGACCAGGGGGGGCAGCTCGGAGGGGATCTCCAGCGCTTCGAGCACCTGGGCCCAGCGCACGGTGGAGAGGACGACGGCAAGGGTGTAGACGGCGAGGCCGCCCACCAGCCAGCCCAACGTCGACAGCTGGAGGCTCGGGAACAGCGAGGCCAGGTGGATCCGGGGGACCAGCAGGGCGAGCATGCCGGCGCTGGCCGCGACCCGGAAACCGAGCAACATCCTCGCCTTGTTTCTCCCTCCCACGCCGTCCAGCCTACGCGTCCTGGCAACCTTCGGCACCGCATGTTCGCCCTGGGTAACCTGCCCGCCCGATGCGCACTCGGACGGTCGATCTCGGCGACGTCGCACTCCACGTGGTGGACGCCGGCGAGGGCGGCCGGCCAGTCATGCTCGTGCACGGCTTCACCGCCAACTCCGACGAGGTGGCCGGCGTCATCGAGCCGCTGGCCGAGCTGGGGTGGCACGCCGTCGCCCCCGATATGCGGGGCCACGGCCGCAGTGACCGGCCCACCGACGCCGGCGCCTACAGCCTGGAGCTCATGGCGGCCGACGTGCTGGCCCTGGCCGACTGGCTGGGCTGGGGGCGCTTCGCCCTGCTGGGGCACTCCATGGGCGGCGGTGTCGCCCAGCTGATCGCCCTGGCGCGGCCCGAGAGGCTCACCGGCCTCATCCTGGCCAGCACGTTCCACGGACCGGTGCCCGGCATCTCGATGGAGCTGGTCCAGCTCGGCTGCTGGGTGGTGCGGGAGGCGGGCATGGAGGGGCTGGCCGACGCCCAGGCCGCCCGCCGGGCCGAGAACCCCGAGTCGGTGGCCGCCGTCGAGCGGCTCCAGGAGGCGATTCCCGGCTACGCCGAGCAGTCCCGCGCCCGCCTGGTCTCCACCTCGCCGGACATGTGGATGGCGATGGCGCCCCGCTTCGTCGACCAGGAGGACCGGCTGTCGCGGCTGGCTGGGCTCGACGTCCCCACCGCGGTGATCGTTGGCGAGCTCGACGGGACGATGTTCGACGACTGCCGGCGCCTGGCTTCCACCATTCCGGGGGCGACCCTGACGGTGATCGCCGGCGCCGGCCACGTGCCCCAGCTGGAGGACCCCGACGCCTGGTGGGCGGCGGTGTCGGGGTTCTTGGGGATACTGCCGCGCGATTGACGACGCTTGTGTTGTACATCAGTCGGGTTGTATACACGGAGCGTGTCATTTGCGACCAACCCCGGCGGGACGCTGCCCCCGTCCCAGATCTACGACCGCGATGAGCTGATCGCCCGACTGTGGCGGACGCTGGCCCGCCAGAGCGTGTACCTCTCAGCCGAGCGCCGGATGGGCAAGACCAGCGTCCTGCGGAAGATGCTCGCCGACCCGCCGCCCGGTGTGGTGGCCGTCGCCTGCGACCTGGAGAAGGTCGCCTCCCCGGCGGAGTTGGTGGAGTCCCTTTTGCAGGCCATCCACGACAAGCTCCCGCACCTCCTCCGCGCCCGAGGGGTTCTCCGACGGAGCCTGGCCGGGTTGGGCATCGCCAAGTTCAGCGTCACTGCCATCGGAAGCGTGGAGTTCCGCCAGAGCGTCGAACCGCAGTGGTCGACGGCGCTGGAACGCGTGCTTAGCTCGCTGCAACAGGTCGACGCCGAGAATGTCGTTCTCTTCCTCGACGAGGTGGCCTACGGGCTCAGCTCCATCGCCCGCACCACCTCCGCGGCCGACGCTCAGGCGATCCTCGACCACCTTCGTGCCGCCCGGCAGACCGACGGACGCCTCCGGATGCTCTACGCCAGCTCGATCGGGCTGCACCACGTGCTCGGCGAGATCGGGGCGACGGCGGGAAGCTGGGCGCCCGTCAATGGCCTCCTGATCGAGGACGTCGGACCGTTCACCCCGTATCACGCCAAGGGTCTGGCCCGGGCGTTGATCGAGGGCGAATCCATCACGACACCCGACGGTGAGGCCCTTGCGGCTGCTGTGGCCGAAGCCTCCGACGGCGTCCCGTACTACATCCACCACATCGTCCGGCGCCTGCTCGACAGCTCGCCGCCCATCGAGCCGTCGGTCGTCCAGGAGGTCGTGGCGCTGGCGATCGACGACCCGTACGACGGATGGGGCTTCGAGCACTACGTCACCCGGCTGGAGCCGTACTACGGCGACGAGGCGGCCCTCGCCGGCGACGTGCTCGACATCGTCGCTGTCTCGGGGTCCCTCCCCTTCAATCGGCTCCTGAGCCTCCTCACCGCCCGTCGAGAGCTGTTCGAAAAGGACCGGGAGCGGATCCTCCGCCTCACCGACCTCCTCCAGAAGGACCACTACCTGGTCCAAGTGGGGGACGACCTCCGGTTCCGCCTCGGGCTCGTCGCCCGGGCATGGGCCCGCCGGCGCCACCTGGCCGCGCCGTGAGCAGGCAGTTCTCGATCTACACCCCGAGCCTTCACGAGATCGACGATCTGGAGACGCGGCTCATCGGGGCCAAACGGCGCTACGCCGAGCGGACCGTCGCCGGCGTTCGCATGAGCGCCCTCGACGGCGGTTGCCACCACTTCTTGTTCGTCGGCCCCCGGGGCATCGGCAAGACCCACCTGCTCTCGGTCTGCTTCCATCGCCTGCGGAACGACGAGGCCCTGCGACCACGAGTCGCCTTGGCGTGGCTCCGGGAGGAGCACTACGGAATTGCCAGCGCAGGTGACCTCTACCGGCGCGTGATCGACGCGATCAAGGCGGACGACTCCCACGCCGACGTGCCCGAGGGCGCGGGGCCGGAGGCCACGCTGAGAGAGCTGGCCAAGACCCGCCACGTCGTGGTCTTCGTCGAGAACCTGAACGACCTCTTCCGCAGGATCGGGGAGCGCGGCCAGCACTCGCTGCGAGCCATCATCCAGGAGACGGCCGCGGTGAGCCTGGTGGCGACGACACCGTCGTTGTTCCCGGGGGTGTCCGACGCCAACGCGCCGTTCTACGGCAGCTTCGACACCACCCACATCGACGAGATGACCCTCGACGAGGCCCAGGAACTCCTGCTCCGCGTGGCCGAGCTTCGAGAGGACTCGGACCTCATCGCCGCCTTGCGCCGGCCCGAGACCCGCAGCCGGCTGCGGGTGATCCAGGCCCTCGCCGGCGGCCACCCGCGCATCTGGATGCTGTTCGCCGACTCCCTGACTGTAGGGGCCATCGACGAGCTCGTCCCGCTCTTCCTCAAAATGCTCGACGACCTCACCCCGTACTACCAGGAGCGGATGCGAGACCTGGAGGGGGACCAGGAGCGGATCGTGACGTTGCTCTGCGACCAGCTGGGTGCGCTGCCCGTCCGCGAGATCGCCGAGCGCTGCCAGCTCGATCACAGAGTCGCCTCGACCGCGGTCGGCCGGCTCGAGACCAAGGGCTTCCTGCGCCGGGCATCGGGCGGCCGCGACCGCCGGCGGGCCTACTACGAGTTGCGTGAACCCCTTCTGCGCCTGTGCCTCCAGGTGAAGGAGGCCAGAGGGAAGCCCGTCCAGCGGATCGTCGACTTCCTGCGCGGCTGGTACGACCAGGCCGACGTCTGGCGCCTGCTGGCCGAGGTTCCCGCCGGCTCGCTGGCGATTGACTACCTAAAAGCTGCTTTCTTCGCCGATCCGTCGACACCCGATGCATTGGCCGGTATCCCGCCCGCGGAGGCCAGGCTGCGATTGGACGGGCTCTTCAATGCCTATCCCGACGTGGACTGGGTGCGCGTCGGCAAAGCCGCGTCGGCCTATCTCCGTGGTGACGCACAAGGCGCCCTCGCAGTGCTCGATTCCACAGGCGGCAGCGGCATTGTGGAGACTCTGAGGCTGGCGGCTTCCGTTCGGGCTGGCACAGTCAAGGCTGAGCATGTCCTCGGCCCATTGCATGACCTCGTCGTGGAGCACGGGAGCGACGCAGACACCCTGTACCTCGCAGGTCTTGCCCTCGAGGACCTCAACGATCATGAAGGTGCACTACGTGCCTTCACTCGAGCGCGCCACACGGACGACGGAGTCCGGCGCTACGCGAACGCAGAGGGGAGAGCGCTAGTGCGGCTCGGCCGATTCGAAGAAGCAGTCGAGGCACTCGACCAAAGCCGCGTGGTCGAGGCCCCTTCGCTGCAGAACCGAGTGATCCGAGTTTGCGCGCTCGCGGGGCTCCAGAGGCTCGACGAGGCTCTTGTCGAGACGGAGGCGATAATCGCGGCAGCGCCCGGGTTCGGTTTGGCTCATGCTTTGCTCGGCGCGGCGCTGCTGAACTTGGATCGGCCGGCGGAGGCCTTGGCCGCCCTGGACAAGGCCACCCGCCTAGATCCCTCCATCGAACTTGCACACGATCTCTTGAACGAGGCCCTCGGCTTATTGCTGCCACCGGGTGAGGATTCCGCCCGATCCGATGGAATGTCGGGACTGAACACCTTGGTCGAGCAGCATTCCGACCTCGTCCCGGTGCGTCGAATCCGGGCTCGCGCCCTACAGGCGATGGGGCGCTTGACTGAGGCGCGTGAGGACCTCGCATACGCCGTCGAGCTCGACCCACGCGACGCTGTCCTGCGCTTCGAGCTGGCCGCAGTCGAACTCGAACTCGACAACTGGGTCGGCTTCAGGAATGCCGTCCAGGAAGGGCGCCGCCTTCCCGCCGGACAGGGCGCCGGCGACGCTGCCCCCTACTGCCGGCTGACCATATCGAGGCCGGACCGGGTTGCCGGACTGGTCGACGTCTATCAGTCGGAAACGGCTCTTGGGGACCTGGGCCGGGGCCTGGTCGTATCGATCCCCGCCGTCGCCGATCCCGGCGTCGGCGTCGACGTGGCGACCGAGTGCCTCCGCGCCTGGCAGGACGCCGGCACCGGCCACGAGGAGATGATCATTCCGCTCCGGATCCTGGCTGCCGCCGTGGCGTGGAAGGAAGACCACGACGATGCCCATCTTCTGCGGCTCCCGGCCGAGGAACGCGCCGTCCTGGAGCCGCTGCTCCGGCCCGCTCGACCCACACCCGAATAGCAGAGGCGCCCCCGGTACGATCGCCGGCATGATCGACGAGGCAGTTGTCCAGCGGGTCCTGACCGCCGCCCTCCGCACCGGCGGCGACTTCGCCGAGGTGTTCGCCGAGGACCGGCGCACCTCGTCGGCCCGCCTCGACGACGGCAAGATCGAGGAGCTGACCTCCGGGCGCGACCGGGGCGCCGGCATCAGGGTCGTCCGGGGCGAGACCACCGGCTTCGCTCACACCTCCGATCTGACCGAGGAGGGGCTGCGGGCCGCGGCCGAGGCCGCAGCGGCGGCGGCGAGGGGCGGTGGCGCCGGCGTGCGGGAGGTGGCGTTGACCCGCCAGGACCCCTCCCGGCGCCACGAGGTGGAGATCTTCCCGGAGGACGTGGCCAAGTCGCGCAAGGCCGAGTTGCTGCTCAAGGCGAACGACGCGGCCCGGGCCGCCGGCGGCGCCATCCGCCAGGTCGGCGCCACCTACGGCGACAGCCGGCGCCAGATCATGGTGGCCAACAGCGACGGGCTGCTCACCTCCGACGACCAGGTCCGCACCCGCCTGATGGTCAGCTGCGTCGCGTCGGGCGACACCGGCATGCAGACCGGCTACGAGGCCCCCGGCCGCACCATTGGCTTCGAGCTGTTCGACGAGGTCGACCCGGCCGACATCGCTCGGGAAGCCGCCCGGCGGGCCCTCGTCATGCTCAAGGCCAGGCCGGCGCCGAGCGGGACCCTGCCCGTCGTCCTCAAGCGAGGCGCCGGCGGCGTGCTGTTCCACGAGGCGTGCGGGCACGGGCTGGAGGCCGATCTGGTCGGCCGCGACGCCTCGGTGTTCCGCGACCAGGTGGGCACCCAGGTGGCGTCGCCCCTGGTCAACCTGGTCGACGACGGCACCTACGCCCGGGAGTGGGGCACCTACGCCATCGACGACGAAGGCCACCCGGCCCAGCGCAACACCCTGATCGAGAACGGCCAGCTCACCGACTACATGTGGGACCACCTGCGGGCCCGCAAGGCGGGCCGGGCCTCGTCGGGCAACGGCCGGCGCCAGAGCTACCACCACCTCCCCATGGTGCGCATGACCAACACCTACGTCCTGGCCGGCGAGGAGGACCCCGAGGAGATCATCCGCCAGACCCCGTACGGCATCTACTGCGTGCAGCTGGGCGGAGGCCAGGTCAACACCGCCACCGGCGACTTCGTGTTCGGCATCACCGAGGCCTACATGATCGAGAACGGCGAGGTCACCCACCCCATCCGCTCGGCCAACCTGATCGGCAATGGCCCCGAGGTCCTGCGGGCCATCGACGCGGTGGGCAACGACTTCGACACCTGGACGGGCACCTGCGGCAAGGACGGCCAGGGCGTGCCGGTGTCGTCCGGCCAGCCGACGCTGCGGGTGGCGGCGATGACGGTCGGCGGTACGGCGGCGTGAGCGAGCTGCTCAAGAAGGCCGAGAGCATCCTTGACCAGGCCGGGCCGGGCGAGCAGGTCGAGGTGTACCTCGGCCGGAGCCACCACACGTCCGTCAAGGTGTTCGACGGGGCCGTCGAGTCCTTGTCGTCGGCCGACACGTCGGGCGTCGGCGTGCGGGTGATCGTCGACGGCCGGCAGGGCTTCGCCTACGCCGCCTCGCTGGAGGACTCGATCGTCGCCGAGACCCTCGCCGAGGCGCGCGACAACGCCGCCTTCGGAACGGTGGACGAGTACCTCGGCCTGGTGTCGCCCGACGGTGTGAAACCCGTCGACCTCGACCTGTACCGGGAGGACATGGCCCACTTCCCGGCCGACCGCAAGGTGGAGCTGGCGCTGGAGCTCGAGCGGGCGGTGCGGGCCGCCGACCCCCGCATCCGGGGCGTGGAGATGGCGGAGTACGGCGACTCGAGTGGCGAGTCGGCGATCGCCTCGACGACGGGCGTGCGGGCCGCCTCCCGCCGGACCAGCTGCTCCATCGTCGCCTCGGCCATGGCCGGCGAGGGCACGGAGACCATGACCGGCTCCGGGTACTCCGTGGCCCGGACGCCCGAGGACCTCGACATGGCCAAGGCGGTGAAGGACGCCAGCGAGAAGGCCACCCGCCTGCTCGGGGCCCGCAAGCCGGCGTCACGCCGGCTCACCGTGCTGCTCGACCCGTCGGTGTCGTCGTCCTTCCTGGGCCTGCTGTCCTCCGGCCTCTCGGCCTCGTCGGTCATCAAGGGGCGGTCGCTGTTCGCCGGCCGGGAGGGCGAGGCCGTCGCCGTGCCCTTCCTCACCCTCGTCGACGACCCCACTGAGCCCCAGGCGTGGGGCGCCGGCCGCTACGACGCCGAGGGCCTGGCCAGCCGGCGCAACGTCCTCATCGAGAACGGCGTGCTCCAGGGCTTCCTGCACAACTCCTACACCGGCCGGCGCTGCGGCGTGCCGTCGACCGCCTCCGCGGTACGGGGCGGCTACCGCTCCACTCCGGGTGTCGGGAGCCGGGCTCTGAGCCTGACCCCCGGCGACCGCAGCCAGGAGCAGCTCATGGCCGACGTGGGCGACGGCCTGCTGGTCCAGTCGGTCTCCGGCCTGCACTCGGGGGCCAACCCCATCAGCGGCGACTTCTCCGTGGGCGTCGAGGGCCTCCTCTTCCGCGACGGTGCGCCGGCCGAGCCGGTGCGGGAAGCCACCATCGCCTCCACCCTCCAGCGCATGCTCCTGGACCTCATCGCCGTCGGCGGGGACCTCGAGTGGCTCCCCGGCGGCGCCGCCGGCATGACGCTCGTCATCGGCGACGTCCAGCTCAGCGGCTCCTAAACGTCGGCCGAGCCGCCCTCCCAATCAATCCGCAGCTTCGGGCCCCCGACCGTGGAGAAGGTCACGCCGAGCACCGTTGACCTGCCGTCCTCGACGGGCTGGTAGGCGCCGGCGTTGTCCAACCGGAAGAGCTCGAACCGGCGATCGCGATGGATGATCATCGCCTCGGTGATGCCCCGGGCGGCGTAGAAGGGCAGCTTCTCGTAGCTCTCGTCGCCCGGCGAACGAACTTCGACGACGAGCTCGGTCCCAGAGAGCCCGCCCTGTAGTTCGTGTTCGGCACGGGCGTAGACCTGGTCGGGCACACGCCAGTCCTCGGGGCCGGCGAAGATCCCGGTGCTCTCGCAGTACGGAGCGAGTCGGAGCGAGCGAGCCACGGGCGCGAGCACCTCGTACATGTCGCTGTTCAGCCGGGGGTGCCAGAGCTTGGGCGGGTTCACGAAATGCCACTCGCCTTCCCAGCGCTCGTCCTGCCGGTCGATGCCAAGGCGGCGCCGCTGCTCCAGGACCAGTTCGGCGTTGACCATCACGGCTCGCACGAACCCAGTATCCCATTGCCCCTAACCTCCGGCGGTGCTCCTCGCCCAGGCCGCCGCCGGCGGCATCCCCGTCTTCCACGCCATCGTGCTGGGGATCACCCAGGGTCTGTCGGAGTTCCTACCGATCTCCTCCAGCGGGCACCTGATCCTCGTCCCGTGGCTGTTCGGCTGGAAGGAGCTGACGGGGACGGCCAACGCCGACCTCAACAAGACCTTCGACGTCGCCCTCCACGTGGGGACGATCGTGGCGTCGCTCCTGTACTTCCGGAAGGACCTCTTCCGGTTCGCCGCTGCCGCCCTGACCTCCATCCGCACCAGGTCGGTGACCACCACCGACCAGCGGCTGGCATGGCTCCTCTTCCTCTCCGCCCTCCCCGGCGCCGTGGTCGGCGCCGGCCTGGAGAGTGTCATCCAGGAGCACCTGGGCCAGATCTGGCTGATCGCGGTGATGCTCATCGTCTTCGGCCTGGTGCTGCTGGTGGCCGACCGCCTCCCCGGGAGGCTGAAGGAGGAGGACTACGGGCCTCGTCAGGCCCTCACCATGGGCCTGGCCCAGGCCGCCGCCCTCTCCCCCGGTGTCTCCCGGTCCGGCATCACCATCACCGCCGGCCGCCTCCTCGGCTTCGACCGCAGCGCCGCTGCCCGCCTGTCGTTCCTGATGAGCATTCCGATCACCGGCGGCGCCGCCCTGTTCAAGGGCGCCGACCTGGCGGCCAACGGCCTGCCGCCGGGCACGGCGGCGGCCTTCTTCTGGGGCATCGTCGCCTCGGCGGTCACCGGATTGGCAGCGGTGTGGCTGGTGCTGAGGGTGGTGCGGACCCGCTCGTTCCTCCCGTTCGTGGTGTACCGGGTGGCTGCGGGGCTGGCCGTGCTGGTGGTCCTGGCGTCACCGCTGCGGTGAGGACGAGGGTCACCACGCCGGCCGCCACCGCATACGCCACCCGCAGCGCCTCCCCGGCCTCGACGGCCACCGTGACCGCCTCCGGCCCCGTGTCGACGACCAGCGCGGCCTCGGCCACGGGGAACGTGGGGTCCTCGCCGGCCGGCGGCGGGTCGAAGGTGGCCAGCACGTCGACCCGGTCTCCCCGGCGCAGGGCCACCGACGCCGGCCCCGTGGGCACGGCCACCGCCCGGCCGCCCGCGGGCAGCAGGGCGGCGACCCCCTCGACCCCGTCGGGGGCCAGTTGGCCCAGCACGACCGGCGCTCCCCGGAACAGCGGGACGATCACCGTGCGCCCGACCACCTCGCCGGTGCTGCCCAGCGCCCCCTCGGGCAGGAAGGCGGCGGGCATGGACCGGACGACGACGTCGGCGGCCCGAACGACGGCGCCCACCTCGACCGGCCGGGCGGCGGTGACAACCGGCCGCAACCGCCCGTAGCGGGCCACCTGGGCGCCGGCCCGTTCCACCTGGCCGGCGACGGTGGAGGCGGTGAAGGCGGCCAGGGCGACGACGGCCGCCCAGTAGGCGAAGGGGGATCGGGCGAGGCGGCGCAGGCGCACGGCGGGGTCCTCCGGACGGGGTGAACACGGAGGGGGAAGTGCCGTGAGATTACGTGGAATTCATCCCCGGGTCCATCGCTCCGTGGGCGCAGTCGCAGCCGGCGGTGGCCGGGATGGCCGGGATGGCCCGGAGAAGCACGCCCTTGACCCGCTCGATGTTCTCGGCCAGCACCCGGAACACCGTCTCCATCGTCACCGCCTCGGCCCGCTCGACGCCGGCGTCGTAGTCTGTGACCAGCGCCAGCCCCGAGTAACAGATGCCCAGCTCGCGGGCCAGGGCGGCCTCGGGGTACTGGGTCATGTTGACGACCGACCACCCGGCCGCCGAGAACCACTGCGACTCCGCCCGCGTCGAGAACCGGGGGCCCTGGATGACCACGACCGTCCCGGCCTCGTGCACCGGCACGCCTTCGGCCCGAGCCGAGGCGAGCGTCACGCCACTCAGCTCCGGGCAGTACGGGTCGGCGAAGGTGGCGTGCGCCGGCAACGGGCCGTCGAAGAAGGTGTCGGCCCGGCCCGAGGTGCGATCGACCAGCTGGTCGACGACCACCAGGTGGCCGGGCTTCACGTGGGGCTGGAGCGACCCCACCGATGACGGCGCCAGCACCCGCCGCACACCCAGGCGGCGCAGCGCCCACAGGTTGGCCCGGTAGTTGATCCGGTGGGCGGGGATCGAGTGACCGGGGCCGTGCCGGGCGAGGAAGGCGACCGCCCGCCCCTCGACGTGGCCCACGGCCACCGGAGCGGACGGCGCCCCGTAGGGCGTCTGCACCGCCACCTCCTCGACGTCGTCGAGCCAGGAGTAAAACGCGGTGCCCCCGAACACGCCGATCTCGGCGACCGGCAGAGCCATGCCGCTAGGCGGTCTTTGCTTCGCTGGCCTTGGCCGCGGGCTTGGAGTCAGTCGACGACGACGAGTCGGCCTTGGTCTCGGACTTCGACGCGGAGTCCGCCTTCTCGGTCTTGGTGTCCGGCTTCGTCTCCGTCGACGGTCGCCCGCCGCGGTTGTCGGTCCGGTAGAAGCCCTTGCCCTTGAACGAGATCGCCGGGGCGCTGAAGACCTTGCGGAGCACGCCGCCGCACGCCGGGCACTCGGTCAGCGGGTCGTCGGTGAACGACTGCACGACCTCGAGGCGCTCGCCACAGCTCTTACAGGCGTACTCGTACTTCGGCATTGACCACTCCCGGAGGACCAGTCCGGCGGGGATCGCACAGGGACCGGTCGCCTCCCAGCGTACCGCAGGCCATAGCATTGAGATCTGTGGAGGATCCTCGGGCCCGGCTACGCGAGTTCCGCCACGCCCTGGCCCGACTGGGCGACGTCCTGGCCTCGACCCGGGACCGCCAGGTGATGGTCACCGCCCTCCTGGAGAGCACCTCGACCTATCTGAAGGCGCCGGCATCGGTGTTCTACGTGACCGTCGCCGGCAGCGAGCGCCTTCGTCCGATGGAGATGCTGGGCGCGGCCGCCGGCGCACCGCTCGGCGAGCTCCCCGGCGGCGACGGCATCGCCGGTGCCGCCTCACGGGCCCACGGCGCCGTCCTGTGGCCCGGCGCGGAGGACCTCCAGCCGTCGCCCATGGAGCCCGACGCCGGCGCCGGCGCCATGGCCATCCCCGTCCGCTCCGGCGGCCACCCGTTCGGCGTCCTCGGCTACTACGGGCGGGCGTCGCCCTTCGACGAGGAGGACATCGACTCCCTGGAAATCCTCGTCCGCCAAGCCGAGACCGCCATCGAGAACAGCTTCCTCTACGAGGAGGCCGTGCGGCTGTCGCTGACCGACGGCATGACCGGCCTGTGGAACCGGCGGAACTTCGACCTCCGCCTGGAATCCGAGCTCTCCCGAGCGCTGCGCTTCTCCGAGCCGTTCGCGGTGGTGTTCGTCGAGCTCGACCAGATGAAGGCGGTGAACGACCGCTGGGGCCACCAGGCCGGCGACACCGTCCTCATCGAGCTGGCCCGGCGGCTCACCGAAGCCGTCCGGGAGGTCGACGTGGTCGCCCGCTGGGGCGGCGACGAATTCACCCTGCTCCTACCGAAGACCGGCCTCGACGGAGCCCTCCTCCTGGCCGAGAAGATCCGCTCAGCGGTGGGGACGGCCCCGTTCCGGATCGACAACGGCTCGCTCGACATCACCATCTCCGTCGGCGTGGCCGCGTACCCGGAGCACGGGTCGTCGGGCAAGGATCTCGTCAACGCCGCCGACGCGGCGATGTACCAGGCGAAGGCCAGGGGCCGGAATCGGGTAGAGCACGCCAACGCCGGCGAACCGCCCGAGCGGGACAAGGGAGACCCACGATGAAACGAATCCACAAGGTCGTGATCCCCGCGGCCGGGCTCGGCACCCGGTTCCTCCCCGCCACGAAGGCCCAGCCCAAGGAGATGCTGCCCCTCGTCGACAAGCCGGCCATCCAGCACGTCGTGGAGGAGGCGGTCGCCGCCGGCCTGCGCGACATCCTGATCATCACCGGCCGAGGCAAGCGCTCGCTCGAGGACCACTTCGACCGGTCCTTCGAGCTCGAGCACTACCTGGAAGAGGCCGGGAAGTTCGACATGCTGAAGGAGATGCGGGCCATCGCCGAGATGGCCGACATCCACTACGTCCGCCAGGGCGAGCCCCGCGGTCTCGGACACGCCGTCTCGGTGGCCCGCCAGCACGTGGGCGACGAGCCGTTCGCGGTGATGCTGGGCGACGACATCATGACGTCGCAGTCCACCGTCCTGGCCGACATGGTGGCCCTCCACGAGCGGTACGGGCGTTCGGTGGTCGCCCTGAAGGAGTTCCCCCGCAGCGAGATCAGCTCCTACGGCTGCGCCCTCCCGGAGCCGGTCGAGGACAACCTGGTCCGCATCCTCGACGTGGTCGAGAAGCCCAAGCCCGAGGAGGCGCCGTCCAACCTGGCGGTGATGGGCCGGTACGTCTTCACCCCCGAGATCTTCGAGTGCCTGGAGCAGGTCCACCCGGGCGCCAACGGCGAGATCCAGCTGACCGACGCCATCGCCCTGCTGCTGAAGCAGCAGACCATCTATGGCTATGTCTTCGAGGAGGGCCGCTACGACATCGGCGACAAGCTCGACTACCTGCGGGCCACCGTCGAGCTGGCCATCGACCGGGAGGACCTGGGGCCGAAGTTCCGCGTGTTCCTGGCCGACCTGGTCCAGCGCAAGAAGCTGATCTGACCTCGTCCCCTTGATCTCGGTCGAGGACGCCCGTGCCGTCATCCTGGCCGCCTGCCCGGTCCTGACGCGGCGCGCCCTATCGCTGGGCGATGCCCTGGGCTGCGTGACCGCCGGCTCGGTGGTCGCCGGCCACGACGTTCCCTCCTTCGCCAACTCGGCCATGGACGGCTTCGCCGTGCGGGCCGCCGACACCGCCGGCGCCCCGGTGACCCTGGACGTGGTGGGCACGGCGGCGGCGGGCGCGCCGCCCGGCGTCGAGGTGGGACCCGGCCAGGCGGTGCGGATCATGACCGGGGCCATCCTGCCGGCGGGCGCCTTTCCCGCCGACGCCATCGTGATGGTCGAGCGCACGGCGCCGGCCGGCGCCGGCAGGGTGTCGATCGAGGCGGCGGCGTCGGCCGGCGATCACGTCCGCCACCCGGGCGAGGACATCAGGGCAGGTCAGACGCTGTTCGAGCCCGGCACCGAGCTCGGGCCGGGCCACCTGGGCGTGCTGGCCAGCGTGGGTGCGGCGACGGTGGACGTCGTCCCCAAGGCCCGGGTCGGCGTGCTCTCCACGGGCGACGAGCTGACCTCGGCCCCGGACGACCTCCGCCCCGGCCAGATCCGTGACAGCAACCGGCCGATGCTGCTGGCCCTCCTGGCCAAGGCGGGTTGCCTGCCCGTCGACCTGGGCTCGGCGCCCGACGACGAGGCCGCCATCACCGCGGCCATCGAGCGGGGCGTGGCCGAGTGTGACGCCATCCTCACCTCCGGCGGGGTCAGCGTGGGCGACTTCGACTACGTCAAGGTCGTGCTCGACCGCCTGGGCGACATGCACTGGTGGCAGGTGGCGGTGAAGCCGGCCAAGCCCCTGGCCTTCGGTACCGTCGCGGGCACGCCGGTCTTCGGGCTGCCGGGCAACCCGGTTTCCTCCATGGTGTCCTTCGAGTTGTTCGCCCGACCGGCGCTTCGCCAGATGATGGGGCACCGTGAACTGTTCCGGCCTCAGCTGCCGGCGGTGACCGATGAGCCGCTGCGCCGGCACCCCGACGGGAAGGTCCACTTCGTCCGGGTCGTGGCCACCACCGACGACGACGGCCGCCTCCACGTGCGCTCCTCCGGCGGCCAGGGCTCCCACCTGCTGCGGGCCATGGCCCTGGCCAACGCCCTCGCCGTCCTCCCCGACGGGGCCGGCGTCGATGCCAATGCGACCGTGAAGGTGATGCTTCTCACCTAGGTTGGGGAGATGGCCGAGCCGCTGGTCGACCCCTACGGGCGCACCGTCCGCGACCTGCGCGTCTCGATCACCGACCGCTGCAACCTGCGCTGCCGCTACTGCATGCCGGCGGAGGGCCTGGCGTGGCTGCCCCGCGCCGACCTGCTCACCTACGAAGAGATCGAGCGGATCGCCCGGGTGTGCGTCGAGCGCTTCGGTTTCACCGGCATCCGCATCACCGGCGGCGAGCCCACCGTGCGGGCCCACCTGCCCATTCTGGTCGAGAAGCTGGCCCGGCTCGGAACCGACCTGTCCATGACCACGAACGGGGCCACCCTCCGCCTGCTCGCCGGCGACCTGCGCGCCGCCGGCCTCCGCCGCATCAACATCTCCCTCGACTCGCTGCGTCCCGATACCTTTTTCGCCATCACCCGTCGCCACGCCATGGACCAGGTGATCGACGGCATCGCCGCCGCCGTCGAGGCCGGCTTCTCGCCCGTGAAGGTCAACTGCGTCCTCATCCGGGGGGTCAACGACGACGAGATCGTCGACTTCGCCCGGTTCGGCCGTGAACGGGGCGTGACCATCCGCTTCATCGAGTTCATGCCCCTCGACGCCGAGGAAGGGTGGACGGCGGGCACGGTCGTCCCTGGGGCCGAGGTGGTCGCCGCCATCGCCGGGGTGTATCCGCTGGCGCCGGTCGAGGTGCGGGGGTCGGCGCCGGCCGAGCGCTTCCGCTACCTCGACGGCAAGGGTGAGATCGGGGTGATCGCCAGCGTGACGCAGTCGTTCTGCGGCAGCTGCGACCGGGTCCGCCTCACCGCCGAGGGGATGTTCCGCAACTGCCTGTTCGCGGTCAAGGAGACCGACCTGCGCGCCGTCCTGCGCGCCGGCGGCTCCGACGACGACCTGGCCGCGGCCATCGCCGCCGACGTGGGCACCAAGTGGGCCGGCCACTCCATCGGCCAGGTCAACTTCATCCGCCCCGACCGCTCCATGTCCCAGATCGGTGGATAACCGCAGGTAGCCCTACACTTCCCGGTCATGAGCGACCGCGGACTCACCCATATCGACCCCCTCGGCCGAGCCCGCATGGTCGACGTCACGCCCAAAGAGGCCACCCACCGCCGGGCGCTGGCCCGCTGCAAGGTGATGATGAAGCCGGAGACCACCTCCATGGTGGCCAGCAACTCCCTGACCAAGGGCGACGTGCTGGCCGTCGCTCGGGTGGCAGGCATCCAGGCGGCCAAGCAGACGCCCAACCTCATCCCCCTCTGCCACCCGCTCCTGGTCGGCTCCATCTTCGTCAACTTCACCATCGGCGACGACAACGTGGAGGTCGAGGCCCAGGTCGAGACCATCGACCGGACCGGCGTCGAGATGGAGGCCATGACCGCGTGCGCCGTCGCCGCGCTGACCATCTACGACATGTGCAAGTCGGTCGACCGGTCGATCATGATCACCGAGCTGGTGCTCTGGGAGAAGACCGGCGGGCGCTCCGGGATCTACCGCCGCACCCCGGACGAGTAGCCCACAGGGGTTGCCTCCCCCTGCCCCGGCTGGTAGGAAGTGGGGGCGCCGGCTCCCCCCATCCGCGTTTCGCGGGTTGTGGCGCAGTACCGTCCATCGAGGTAAAGGAAGGTCTGAGGAGCGTGACATTGGTTCTTCTGGTCCTCGCTGGTGTTTGGGCCGCAGTGCTTATTCCCCCCGCTGTCCGTGCTCGGGCAGAGGGGCGACCGGGCGACTCGATCCACAACTTCCGGCGGCAGCTCACCGTGCTGCGCCGCACCGGGCCCCACCGGGCCTCGGCTGCCGGCGGCGACCACTGGTACCGCTCCCACAGCTCACAGCCGGCCCTGACCCCCGTCCACGGCCCGCTTCGCAGCACTCGCCCCTCTCCGGCCGCCGCCTACCGGGCGCCGGCTCGGGTCGCCCGCCCGGCGTCGCCGGCCGTGTCCGCCGCCCGTAGCCGCACCATCCGCCGCCGGCGCGACGTCCTGAGCGCCCTGCTGGTCGCCGTCGTCGCCACCCTGGCCCTGGGCCTGCTCTTCGGCATGGGGATCATGCTCGTCGCCCACGTGGTGGCCGACGTGCTGCTCGTCGCCTACGTGGCCCTCCTGGTCCACCAGCGCAACGCCGCCGCGGAGCGGGACATGAAGGTCCGCTTCCTGCCCCAGCCACACCGGCTCGACCCCGCCCTGCTGCGCGCCGAGCCGGCGCTGCTGCGCCGGTCGGCCAACTAGCAAGTTCCTCCCTCCGGCCCGCAAGGGCCCTCTGATCGCGGCGCGGAGCTGGCGGCGCTGGCTCAGTCCGTGCGCCAGGAGCTCGACGCCGCCAACGCCGCCCGAGAGGTGGCCCTGGCTGCCTGCCGGCGCACCATCCGGGCCTGTGGCAGCTCCATCCGGGCCGTGCACCTGCTCCGGCCCGAGGAGGCACTCCGCCTGGCCGACGAGGCGGGCAGCGCCCTGCGGGTCGCCCAGCAGGCCCTGGCGCCGTTCCCGTCGCTCGTCGGCAGCGGCCCCCTCCACGATGCGGCCAAGGAGTACGCCGAGGCCCGCCTGACCGCGGCCATGGTCAGCGACGACCCACTGCCGTCGGCTGAGTCGCTCGGCATCTCCGCCGCAGCCTGGCTGAACGGCCTGGCCGAAGCGGCCAGCGAGCTGCGCCGGCACCTCCTCGACCGCCTACGCCACGGCGACCTCTCCCACGGCGAGGCGCTCCTCGCCACCATGGACGAGGCCTACGGGCTGCTGGTCACCATGGATTACCCCGATGCGGTCAGCGGCGGCCTGCGTCGGACCACCGACGCCCTGCGCGCCGTCCTCGAGCGCACACGGGGCGATCTGACCACCACCATCCTCCAGTCCCGCCTCCAGCACGCCCTCAACGAGGCCGCCACCGCCCTCGACTAACCTGGGGTCACCCCGGGGGTGTAGCTCAGCTGGCAGAGCGCCACGTTCGCAACGTGGAAGTCGGCGGTTCGAATCCGCTCACCTCCACCAAACGTTCGACGTTCCAACCGTGACGACGAGAACCTTGCGATGAAGCCCTAGCCATTCGGCCGGCGTCTCTCGCGTTAGTCCCGAGATGCCCCAGCACGGCCGCTTCGTCGGCCCCGCCTGGCTCGCTCTCCACAACGGAGCCGTCAGCCACGTCATCCCCCAGAAGCCAGTCGAAGCCGTCGGTGTACTCCACACCGATCACACCATCCGGTCCGAGGTAGATGCGCTTGAACACCGCCTGGTTCAGAAGCCGTCGAACAGGCTCGGCCGCCGCTTGGTACGCCATGTGAAGTTGATCCGCCCAGGCGACAGCGCTGGTGATGGTCTGCTCCACTCGATCAAATGCAATCGTGACGCTGTCCAGCCGTTGTTCGGCCTGCGCCAACGCCCTCGAAATGCGGTCCTGCTCGCTCTTGAGTAGCTCCAGGGGGATCGCCGTCGCGAAGTAGGCATCGAGCAGCTTCTGACGTTCGTCCTTCAACTTCTGGACCTGCCGCTCCTGGATGCGCCGGTCAGCCTCGGCGTCCTGTCGCTCGAGCTCGAGGTCGGTTGTCAGAACACCGCGGATTTCGGTCTTGCGGCCCTCGCCGATCCGCACGCTGCGCCAATGCCGCTCGATGGCCTCCTCTACGAAGTCGGCCTGCAAGGCCTTCTGAGCGCAGACCACCTTCCGCTTGCGTCCCAGACAGACGAAGTAGGCGTATCGCCCGCCGTTACCAGTGGCGAAGTCCAAGCACAACCGGCTGGAGCAGTCCGCACAGAACAGGGTGCCCTTCAGGTAATGCTCATGCTTCCAGCTTCGTTCGCCAGCGGTGTTGTGGGCCTTCAGGACGTCTTGGACCTTGAAGAACACCTCAGGGGAAACGATCGCCGGATGACTGCCCTCGTACTCGACCCCCCGGAAGGTCACCGTGCCCATGTAGTAGGGCCGGACAAGCACGCGCTGTAGGAGCGACTCGTGCAGCTCCTTGGCCGGCCTCTTGGTAGTCGGACGGGTCGTCAGGCCCCGGGCAGTCAGCTCGGCCTGCAAGCTGCTGAGCGACCAGTCCCCGGTGGCGTACGCCTCGAAGGCCCAGGCAATCAGCGGAGCCCGCTCAGGGTCGAGCTCGACCCAGCGTTCGTCCCGCCCCCCGGATAGCTCTCGCTTGTTGAGGTAGCCGATCGGCGCGAGGTGGGGCGTACCGCCGCCTTTGACCTTGGATAGAGTCTTTCGCTTAATCTCGTCGCTCAGGTTTCGGGAGTAGTACTCGTTTACGGAGGCGAGCATGCCTTGCAGTAGACGCCCACTCGGGCTCTGGTCGATGCCTTCGACACACGAGACGAGCGTCGCTCCCGCAGCCTCGATCGTAAGTGTCATCTGGGCGTCATCGAAACGGTTCCGGGCGAGACGATCGAGCTTGTGAACGATGACATAGTCAATGTCTTGTGCCTCAGACAGTCGCGTGAGGAGGTCCCGCATCGCCGGTCGCTTGTCGACCATCGTCCCGGTGTCCTTGTCCAGGTACTCATCAACGACATCTGCACCAAGACGCTCGGCCGTGCGGAGGCATGCCTCTCGCTGCGTTGGCAGGGAGTAACCCTCTGCGTCCCCCGCTCGCATCGCCTGCTCCTTGGTGCTCACCCGTAGATAGAGCAGGGCCCGCTTGGGACCCTGTTCATCGACGTGTGCCTCGGAGCGCGCGCGCCGCGAGTCTGTTGCGGCGGACGGGCTCGTGGGCTTCATGGCATTCGACCTCCATGGACTAGTGCCTTGCGGCGGTAGATAGACGGCGCACAGCGGGGCGTCGGCTCGGTCAAGCCGAGTTGCCACAGGCGTACCTGCATAGCCCGAGGGGACACCTCGAACTGCTCGCTCAGGGCGGACAGGCGCTGGACACCGTGACCCCAGGATCGGACGACCCACTTCTTCGGCATCAGGAGGCAGGCGGCGAAGTAGTCGGCGATCCGCTCAGCCTGCTGAGCAGGCGTGCCAGGCCCGCCGGAGTAGATGACGTCGCGCAGCGGATGGTCGATGACGTGCTTGAACTCGTGGGCCAAAGAGAAGCGCTGCCGGGCTTCATATTCCCCGGCGCTCAGTGAAAGCACCCACTGGCCACCCACCCACTGGGCCGTGCCGGAGACCGGCAGGTCTACGACTGAGATGACCCGGATGCGAGGGAGGTCGCTGATGATCTGGATCGGGACCGCAGGTGCGTCAAGTCCCGCCAGCTCAAGCAGCCGGTTGGCCTGCAGTTCCGCCACCCGCTCCAGCTCGTGCATGCGCAGCGGTCGTCGTGGCGTGACGGAGCGCAGGATGGCCAGCACGCTGCGCTCCTGTGGGCCAGAGCTGCGTGCGGTGGGAAGGCGCGCCTCGTTGTCTTGGGTTGCTGTAGTTGTTGTCATGGCACACCTCCCTTCGTTGTTCGTTAGTCCTTGTCTCTTCTGGTAACTATTCGTCCTCGCCGTTCTTGGGTCCGGCTCCGGACTGGCCGTACTCTGCTTCGATCTGGGCAAAATGGATTGCCAACCGCTCCTGCGCTTCGGGAGGTAGGTGGCCGTACTTAGCCCGGAGGTACGGCTGGAAGGAAGGCAGAAGCTGGTCGGCGTCGGGCAGCCCTGCTCCGGCGTATAGCTCGCTCAGGTCCAGGTTGAGGACTTCAGCAAGTCGCGCCAGCTTGGCGGGTGCAGGGCTGGCAATTGAGCCGGACTCGATCCGGTTGATGACGGCTCCGTCAATGCCGCTACGCTCAGCCAAGTCTTTCTGCATCCAACCAAGCTCAAGGCGCCTTGCCCGTACCATTTCGCCGAGCACTCGGCGATCGGTCGATGGGTGGAATTGGGAATGATCGATCATGACCCCATTTTCTCAGACAAATTGCATTCCTGCAATCCCTATTGTCCATTACACAACGCCCTTTGTTTCGTCCCCTTCCTCTTTCTTGGTGAATGCGATGTTTTCCGATTTTCTCATGTTGGTGGGTGGGTGCGGGGCTCCTGCAATGACATAGCGTCAAGTGCAGGAGCCCCATAGGGCCGAAGGATTGGATTGGACGAAGTCAGCTCGTGCTGTCCTCATCTCCCTTCGACCGACTGCGACGACCGGTGCTGGTGCCAGCGGCGGGAGCAGGCGGCTCGTCGCCGAACAAGGCGGCGATGGTTGAGCGTCGAGCCGTGGCTTCACGCTCGATCTCCTCGAGCACCGCTCCGGCCTTGGCCGCAAGGCCACCTTCTGAGCGCTTGCGCTCGATGTGGGCCTCGATGGCTTGACGAATCTCGTCGGTCACCGTCGAGTCCTCCAACTGCGCAATGACGCTCAACCTGGCATGCAGGTCGTCGTCCAGGCGGATGGCCAAGGTCTTGTGACCCTGTCCTTCGCGCCCGCTTCGGGATGTACTCATCCCGATCACCTCCTCGGTGTTGGTGCGGCCGGCGATCCCGGTTGGATCACGAAAACAGCCGCACGGCACCCACGAGGCCTCGTCCATCGACTCCGCCGGCCGGCTCATGCCGCCGCCCGCCTCGTCCGCTCCGCCGCCAGCCGCACCCGGGCCAGGTTGGCAAAGCTCGGGTTGATCTCCACGCCCAGCCAGTCCCGACCGTACCGCTCGGCGACCACCGCCACCGTGCCGGCCCCCATGAACGGGTCGAGCACCAGCCCCGGCCGATGGGCCGCCCGGCACACGCAGCCCGGTCCCAGCTCACCACGAACAGCCAGGCCACCCACGATCCGAGCCCGTGCCCGCCACCATGGCTCACCGCAGGCGGTGCAGACCCGTTCCGGACAGCTAGCCAGCAGCGGTCGCTCGACCAGCGCCTCCGGGAAGGTGGCGAAGTGGGCACCGCGGTAGCCGCTAGCCGGTAGCAACCAGACATCGCCCGGGTTCTTACCGAGCGGATGGCCAACCCGCCCGGCAGCCTTGAGCTGGGGCAGCCCGGAGTGGTCATTTGCCAGCGGTCCGGCCCAGGTTGGTCGACCGGCGGCGGGCGCCGGTTGTCCTCGACGCTGCCGGCCCGGTACTGAGCGGTGTGGCACCCGGATGGCGTCCAGATCGAAGAAGTAGCGCCATTGCCTGCTCAGCAAGTAGAGCGGCTCCCAGGTGCACGTCAGGCGGTCGCTGACACTGGCCGGACGCGGGTTGGTCTTGGCCCACACGATCTTGTTCCGGACAATCCAACCATCGGCCGAGAGTGCCAGCAGCAGCCGTTCCGGCCCGAGCAGCAGGCTCTTGGGTGGGCCACCGTAGCGAGCGTGGCGGGAGTAGCTGTCGCCCAGGTTGAGCCAGACGGTGCCGTGATCGGCGAGCACTCGACCAACCTCCTGCATGACGGCAGCCAGCTTGTCGACCCACTGGTGAACCGTCGGCTCCAGGCCTATCTGACCGTGGGCGTCGTAGTCCCGCAGCAGGAAGTACGGCGGCGAGGTGATCACGCAGTCGATCGACCCGCTTGGCAGCTTCCCAAGCTGCTGGCCGGCGTCGCCGACAAGGACGACGTTGCGGCATAGGCCCGGCATCATTCGATCCTCCCGGTGGCGCGACCGGGCGCAGGCCGAGCGCCATCGCGCAGTTGCTGGTGGAACCGGTAGGCGCTGGGGCTCAGTCGGGATGCCTGGCGCTCGGGCAGCAGCGGCAGTGCCCGCCGCACGCCCAGCGCTGAACCTTGCCAACGGGCGACATGGAACTGCGCCAAGCGTCCCATTGAGCGCATGAGCGGCGAGTGGCGACCCAGCCCCTGTCCGATCCCGAGGCTCACAGACAGGTCCACCAGGTCGACCGGTACCGTGTCGTCCTCCATCTCGACCCAGCTGCCCAGCCGCCGGTACAGCCACGTTGCCGTCGGCCCGAGTAAAGGCAACCAACAGACCTCGACGTAGGGCGAGCGCGGCCCGAAGCCGTGCGCCTCGACCAGCGGGTCGATCCAAGGCTCGATGGCAAGCTCGGCCAGCAGCTCCTCCCGACCGGCTGCCTGTTCGCTTGGTAATGGGGGTTCTCCTCCTCTCATGACGTGCCTCCTTCCTTGTTATGTATTGCGTTCCTCTCGTCGTCCTCGGCTCGGTCTCCGGCCAGCGTCAGGACGACCTCGTCGGTGAGGCCGACGCTGAACAGTCCCGGCGTCGCCCCGTCGACGACGCTGCGGAGCACCTCGGCCCGGGCGGCGCTGGGCACCAGCCAGGCCACGCCGGGAAAGACGCCCAGACGTTCCTGCTCCCGGCCGGAGCGCCAGTAGCGCTCGTACTGGCCGACCTTGCGCTCCAGCGTCGGGCGATGCTCGCTGGCCAGGTCGACTTCCACGAACCAGTGCTGCTCGATGTCGCCCAGCCCCAAGACCACGTAGAGGTCGGGTTTGAGCAGCTCCGTGGCCCCGCCCATGCCGTAGAACCGCCGCCAGCATGCCGGCTCGACTTGAACGTCGAGCAACTCCAAGGAGCTGGCCCGAGTCGCCTCGGTGATGGTCACCACCACATCGGCGACAGCCAGGCTGTGAGCCAGGAAGGCAGTGCTGGGCTCCCGGGCAACCGCTCGCCGACGTCCGGCATTGACCAACCGAACACCGGCAGCTCCGAGGCAGTAGACGAAGCCGGCCGAACCGGCCCGGACGCCGCCGATCCTCCGCTCCAGTCGACGGAGCACGCGGTGCCGAGTGAGCCGCTCCAGGCTGCGCCGCGAAGCCCGAACCGCGCCGAGCGGTGTGTGGGCGTCTACCGGGAAATGCAGCCGCTCGATTTGGGTGGCGCTCAGAAACCGGTAGGCAGCCAGCGATCGCACCACGGCGTTGTCCCGATCGGACAGGCGGGACGCCAGCCGATCAAGCTGGTGTCGGCCAAGCGGCCGGGGAGCAGCCGGCCCCGTCATGACGTGCTCTCCTGGAAGAGCGAGTCAGTCCGCGACAGAGACGTGCGGCCCACCACCCCTGAACAGGTCGGACTGTTCGGGCTCGACCACCCGACCGGACAAGCGACCGGACGCCCGCCCAGGCCGCTCATGAGGCCTCCTGGCCAACGCCGGGCCGTCGCCGGCGCTGTCCGATCGGTGCCGCCGGTACGGCGCTGCCCATCCCGAACGACCGGAGCTCGGCCTCGACGCTAGAGCGGTCGACGCCGTACCGCGCCCGACTGGCGGCCCGGATGGCGGCGGGGTCGCTCGTGGTCGGCGGCGCCGGCAAGGTCCGGACCGAGGCGAAGGCCGTGAGCGCACCATCCGCCACCAGGCTGGCGTAGGCCTCGAAGGCGGCCAGTTCCGTGAGGTCCTCGGTCTCGATCTCCGGACGTGAGCGGGCAAGCACGGCAGCGTCGTCGTGGCTGGTCTGGAAGACGAGCTTGGAGCGGGCATTGGCCAGCACGGCGGAGCGCAGTTCCGGCGGCAACTGGTGGAGATGCTGATGAGCCAGCGTGATCGAGACGCCGGCGGAACGGGCTTGGGCCAGCACGTCGGCGAAGTCTGTTGGCAGGGCCAGGTAGTCCTGGAACTCGTCCAGGTACAGGCAGACCAGCGAGCGGCGGTCGGTCGGCATCGCTTGTCGACTCTGGAGCGCCTGCCACAGCTGGGAGACGAACAAGCCTCCGAAGAGCTGGGCTGCCTCCGGTCCCAGCCTGCCCTTGGCCAGGTTGACGAGCACGACGGCGCGCGAGCGCAGAGCGGCGTCCAGGTCGAAGCGGGGACGGGTCTGGCCCAGGACGCCCCGCAGGCTGGGACGAAGGACGACCGAACGCAGCTTGTTCATGACCGGTGCCAGCACGCTGGCCCGCTCGGCGTCGGAGATCGACTCGAACCACGCCCAGAACGGGCCGAGGGCCGGGTCGTCAGCCACCGGGGCGACCAGGCGCCGGCGCAGGCCGGCGTCAAGGTAGAGCAGCGGCAGGTGGCAGAGCGTCAGGTCGGGTCGGACCGCGATTGTGAGCAGGCCGGCGTGCAGAATCTCCTGCAACCGTGGTCCCCAGCTGCCGGCGTAGAGGCGCTTGAAGACGGAGAGCAACTGGTCGGCCACCAGCTCACCCGGCCGCTCGCTGCCTGCCAACGGATTGAGGCCGACGGGGCGGTCACTGTCGGTCGGGTCGAGGACCACGATGTCGCTCCGGTGTGGTGGCACCCGCCGCAGCACGTCCTCGACCAAGTCCCCCTTCGGGTCGACGAGGACCAGGCCGCGGCCGGCCTCCATGTCCTGGACGATGAGATTGAGCATCGTCGTGCTCTTGCCGGTGCCGGTTGGCCCGAGGAGGTGCAGGTGTCGAGTGCTGTCGGTTTCCGAAAGTGCCAGCGGCCGCTCTCGGCCGGGAGCTGTCGAGACGGCCACGATCCGTCCCCGGCTGGGTATGACCCGAGCCGGCGGCACCGTGCGAGTGCGCAGCCGGTCGACGGGCAACCCGGGCAGCGGACCACAGGGCCAACCGGAGACCAACACGGCCTCGGACAGGTTGAGCGTCAGGTTGAACAGCCATGGGCGGGCGATCTCAGCCTGCTCGGGCGGAACCGTTCGGAGCCGCAGCCGGACGCCCGGAGCTTCGAGCGTGCGTAGTGCAGCGCCGACCCGCCCGACGAGGAACCTTCCGCGCGAGGTCGTCTCGGCCTGGGCAGCGATGTAGACCACAGCTCGCCAGCCGGCTTCACCATGTTTGTCGGCGAACGCTCGTCGGGTGTCCGGGGCAGCTGCCGACGCTGCACCACTCAGAATGGAGCGAAGGCCAGGGACGGGCGTGATGGCGGCAGGTGTCACCAAAGGGCGGCGGACCGGTCCGAGGACGACATGGAGCAGAAGCCGCTCACGGCTGGACTCGGGGATCAGGGATCGGAGCAGGCAGGCGGCGGCCCGCTCTGGCTCGGCGGTGTTCAGGACCCGGCTGGTTGCAGAGGACGACAGCCGGGCTGCCGCGTTGAAGGCCGGTGGGCTCATCGGTTCGGCTTCAACGACGGAGCAGCCGGGGACGGCCTGACGCAGCTGAGCCACAATCGCCTGGACGGCCGGAGTCGGGACGCCCAGGGAGTGGCTGAGCCTGTCCCGCTGGCCGATAACCCGTAGGACCAGGGGGTCGCTGGTACCGGGCGTCGACAGACCGTGCAGAGCAGCCAATCCAGCTCGAATTTGGGCTGCCTCAACCTGGCGGGGCCATCGCAGGGACAACCAGGTACGCGGCCGGGCGGCAAAGAGGCCCGTCATTTCTCTTCCTCGCCGACCGGCGCCGTGCCGGTCTTCTTCATTACCTCGGCTGCCTCGTGTTGGGCCGCCGCTTCTTTCTCAGCCTGGGCCATGGCGACGGCAATGAGGGCTCGGCTGAGCTTCCGGATATCTGGCGTGGGCCGTCGGATCGAACGAATAGAGATGTGGCGATCGGCGTGCATAAGTGTTTCCTCCTCTCTTGTTAGGTTGTTGGGTTCACCTCCCCAGATAGTGGGAGCGATTGCATACATGCAATGACGAAACTCAGTGTGATTGCACGCATGCAATTAGGCAATACCAATTGTCGATTCCACAGCACCGATATGACGGCAGCTACTCCGAGAGTCTCGGACTACCAACCGCGCCAGCGGCGCAGGGCTGAGGGCACAACGAACAGCAGGATGATCGTGATTGCGAGCAACGGCACTAGCGGGCGGAGCAACTGCCAGGCCCAGTTCAAAGCCAAGGCGGCGACAAGAAGGCCAACTGCTGCCTCGATGAGGCGATTCAGCCACGACGAGCTGTTCATGGGCGGGCTGTGTCGGCATCGCGGCCGAGCGATTGCAGTAGCAGTTGAATACCGGCCAGCAGCACGGCGTACTCCTCTCCCGTCACGATCGAGGTAGACGGCGATAGCGCCGGTCGCACGCCTAGCAGCCGGACCGGGGAGACCGGCAACGGCGACTCTGCCGCCCGGCGCTCGAGGGCCTGCTGGGCACGGACAGCCTCACTGACCCGCCGCCGATACTCACGCGTTCCCTCGACGTCGATGTCCTTGACGTTCGTGCCGGGGAAGACAAGGCGGCGGAAGCTACCGTGCACGGCTGTTCTCCCAGTCGTCCTCCTCGAAGTCGCCCAGGTCGTCCCTGGCTGCGTCCTGCATCTGCCGCCGGGCTCGGTGTCCGGCGTTGGATAGGCGGTTGGCTGCCCGGAAGGCCTTGGTGTGCTCACGGACGATGTCGGCGCAGATGGGGCAGCTCTTCGGGTTGTCGAAGCGTTCCATGAGCATGCCCAGCACGATGCCGACGAAAGCCGATAGGGCCGCGACCGCTAGGACGAAGTTGACGTACTGCTCCGGCGGCCGGCTCACCGGGCCAACCGGGCGAGCTGGGTAGCGGCACCGGTTGTGTAGGTGTCGACCACAAGCCTGAGCCGGCTCTCGACCTTGAGCCGGGTGTTCATGTCTTCCAAAGGGATCACGTCCAGAATGTGAGCCTCCATCCGGGACAACGTTCCGATCTCGGACACGGCAAGGTTGGCTACGTCTCCCAGGAGCTGGGTACGGATGCCCGTTGCCAGGCCCTCGAAGATCACCTGTTGGACGCGACGCCGGGCGTAGGGCGGGACCCTTCGGCCTAGGAGACCGCTGTTCATAGCGGCATCAAGGTTGAGTTCGTAATGGCGGACGATGTTGGACATGTAGTACCTCCTGAAGGGAGCAACTTCGTTCAGTCACCACTGTGACGGAAACAAGATGCCGTTCAGAAGACAATCGGCTGTTCAATCCTCGCCAATGTGCGGATCTATATCGGACGAATCCAGGACGCAGCGACGGTAAAGCTCGACGGCTACATCTAGAATGATGTCGTCTTCCCAGGCACGAACAAAGCTACGCTCAGTTATGTCGAGCGATACGGACGCCATCGCTCGACGCTCGCCGAGCCGTAGGCCGCGAGTATGGAGCGCCGTCCCGAACAGCTCTCGAGCTGCGTCGCCCCGGCGGTTGGTTCCGAATTCAGTCAAGATTCCGGTGATCTCTCGCTCGGCCATCAGCGCCGAGGCCCACCGGCTGTCGTCGCCCTTCGCAGAAGCCTCTTCTTTAAACAGGTCTAGGATGACATCCTCATTGCGAATCACCCTCGCATGGAGCCCCTTGCGCAGCACCCGGGAAAGGGCATCGGCGACGGCTCGAACGGTCACGGCTAGCTCCTTCGGGTAGAGACCGAGAACGCGTTAAACATTGGCCCTGCCGACCGTCGGACGGGCACAATGGGTGAGGGAGGAGCTGACCGCTGCAACGCGCATGGTGGGATGGCTGCGCCGCCGAGTAGGCGTGTGCGGCCGGCGAGGGCCGCGGACGCCCCGTCTGTGATGCCGTTCGTGAGAAGTGGAGCGGGTAACCCGGTCGAGTGCATGCCCTGACTAGGGGCGCTGACGTGTGTTGAGCGCTGGCTCGCTCTGACTGGATGCGTCACCAACATTCATGGGCGGTAGGTCGCAGCCAAGGCTGTGCCAGCCCGTTTCTTCAGTCATGCCCCGAGCCATGCACCCGGGACACCTGACCGGTAGACCTCGCCCGGCGGGCGGGCGGCTACGTGCGGGCACCACGAGTGAGCGCAGTTCGTCCGGCACCTGCCTTGCGACCATCAGACTCCTCGATGAGTCACGGTGTCCATGAGTCATACTCTATCTGACTCAGATCACTTGTCAAACAGGTACTTCCCAAGTCAGCTCCCGTCCGAGTACCATCAGTCGATGGCAGAAGCGACCGATCCGCCTGGAACCGCCACGTCCGACCTCTCCCCCAATCAGAGAGGTGGGCTGACCAAGCGTGGGCGGACGAGAGCAGCTGTCACGGCAGCGACCGCACAGCTTCTCCAGGACAGTGAATACGACGACCTGCGCGTCGCAGACATTGCTGAACTGGCGGGGATCAGCACCGCCACGTTCTACCAAGTCATGAGACATAAGGCCGTGGCTGTTGGAGAATTAGTTCGTGTCGAATTCGAGAGGTTACGCGAATTGCTTGAGACTGACCTTGCAGCTATGTCCGGCGCGAAGGCGCTTAGTCGCCACCTGACGCGTCTCGGAGAATATGGATTTCGCCATAGAACACTAACCGGAGCCTTCTGCCGCGCCTATGGGGCAGAAGTGGAGGGACTCCACCGTGTCCCGAGCGATCTGAGTACCTTTGTTGAAGTAGTTGCTATGGCTCAACGCGCTATTGATCGTGGAGTACAGGACGGCTCGCTACCGACGCATTACGGCGTCCCAGATATAGCCGCCTTCCTTACCAAGACGGCACTGCGAGCATTTAAAGGTGACCACCCCGAGAACTGGCGTACACGAATCGATGCGCTGCAAGCACTAATTCACCTTCCTTCAAACAAGGAGCCAACGGTTGCCGAACTTTGAGTACGAAAGAAAGTTCCTTGTTTCAGACCGCTCCATCGTTTCGGGTGGAGGCGGCGCCATCCTGAAGCAGGGTTACCTAGGTTGTGCCCCGGGATACTCGATTCGAGTTCGTTATCAACAAGGTCTTGCGTCCAGCCATGGAGCCGATATCGCTACTACGTCACTATCAATGCACATCAGTGAAAGTGGCTATACGCTCACGGCGAAAGGTCCTCGGTCGGCGCCGGCAACCAGGCAGGAGGAGGAGATACCCATCCCCCTAGACCTGGGCGAACTGATGATGACCGCCTGCGGCACCAACATGGTACATAAGATCAGACATCCTATCGCTGGTCCCGACGGTGAGATGTGGATCGTAGACGTTTTCCAGGGCCTCAATGAAGGTCTGTGGCTAGCGGAATTGGAACGGCAATCGCCCAGCGGCGCATTTACGAAGCCTGACTGGTGCGGCGACGATGTGACTGAAGACGACCGCTATTACAACGACTACCTGAGTCGACATCCCTTCACGACTTGGACGAATGACAGTGATAGCGCCGAATAGGAGTTCATGGCGCTTATCTCGGTCGTGAACCGAGCCGGTATGTCCGGACGGAAGGTTGTGGGTGATATTCATGCTCAGGCCTACAGTGCGGCCGAGCGAGCGAAAAGGCAGAGGCATGGGCTCTCGAGCAATATATGTCGCCGGACCGATGGGCTTCTTCGAGGCTGGCCGAATTTGGCACCACGGTACCGTCATCCCAACCCTTGAGTCCGATGGCTGGCGTATTCTCGACCCATGGGCGTCTGCGGCGGCAATTTTCGGCGGGCTGCCACCGAGTCCATCAAGAGAGCAATTAAACCACGCGAATCAGGCGGTCGGAGCGGCGAACGAGGACATGATCCGGAAGGCGAACGCCATACTCGCTATCCTCGATGGGAGCGATATCGATTCTGGCACCGCTGCAGAGATCGGTTTCGCGGCAGGCCTTCCTCGTCCAGTGATTGGGTTACGGACGGACCTTCGCATGTCTGGCGACAACCCGGCTACGACGATCAACCTTCAGGTAGCTTGGTTCGTCGAGCGTAGCGGTGGCCAAGTCGTGTCGACACTGACCGAAGCCGTTGGAGTGCTCAGCGCTATGTTTGCTGACTCGCCGGGAGAGTTATAGCCATGGTCCATGGAACATAGAGGGCGAAGCCCCACGGAACCGCTCGTGCAGCTCGAAGGCTTGCGATTCGGTGAGCGTGCAAAGGTAGTCGACTACGGCGCGTGCCGCTACAAAGTCTTTGTTGTGCTTACGTTCGGCAGCCACACTGGGCTCCGTTTCAACACTTATCAAAATCTCGCGGAGTGTTCTAGGAACAGAACTCTTCTGTCTTTCCGCCATCCTCTTCAGCGAATCAAATAAACTCGCCACGATACGGCACTGGCCCCGTTGAGCGGCGGCGAAGGGTGGCGATTCAATAACATAAAAGACCGGAAACTGCTTTAGAACCTCAACCTCATATTGCATATCCTCATCAATATGAAGTAATGGCACAGCGTCATCGGACAAGGATACCGTCTCATCCCCCAGGTACTCCGTAATCCGGGCGCTCACCCAGCTATTTAACTTGGCCTCGTCGTCGCGCGATCCGCCATACGGCGCTTCTATACGCCAATTTCGAATGCGCTCAATCGCGTTCTCAAATTTGTCGGCATCAAACCCGGCAGCAGACAACCTGGTGCTCAACACTCTGCGGCAGTGCTCGGTGAAGGCTAGGAGGTCGGTCTGGATAGCATGGAACGGAATTAGGCCGGCACGGACATAGTCCTCAAAATCATGAACAGCATACGAGACATCGTCTGCCCAGTCCATGATAGCCGCCTCAACACATCGGTAACCGGGGCGGCTGTTCCGACGTATCCACTCAAAAACGCTACGATCGATCTCGTACGCGTTCCACTTCGATGGCAGACACCTGTTGCGATCAGTCCATCTGGGCGTCCCACCACTCCTAAGATCGTGCTCACACCACGGATACTTTATCGTTGCGTCGAGCGATGCACGGGTCAGGTCTAGGGCGCCGCTTCCGGCGCCGTTTTCCTCGGTACGCCGAAGTGCCGTTTTCGTTAGGTAGCGAAGGGTCTGAGCGTTGCCCTCGAATCCTCCCGCCCTTGCCGCTTGCAGCTTTTTGTTTAGAACGCCTTCGACTGCGTGCCCGAATGGGGGGTGACCAATGTCATGCGCTAAGCCCGCTGTTTCGACCACGTCGGGGTCCAGCTCAAGCCGTGCAGAGTAGACCGGAAAATCACGGATGAGCCGCTCGGCCAGCCGGCGACCAACCTGGGCCACCTTGAGCGAATGAGTTAGGCGGTTATGTAGTAAAGCGACTTCACTCGCCGCCGCGATCTGAGTAATACCGCCGAGACGACGAAAACCCGCGGAATACAGGATACGGTCACGATCTTGCTGATACTTCGTTCGGAGAGGGTCCTTTCCCTGCGAATGCAAGCGACTCTCACGCGGATGCGACTCTTCCTCAAAAGACTCCGCCGCGGCGATTAGCGTATCCTAATGCACAACCGGCGGAGTTTCGCCGTGGGCCACAACGAGCTGTCCAGCGCGGGTGCGAAGGCGACCACGCCGGATTAACTCGTCTTCGACGTACATAGCGGGATCGTGACTTGTGCCAGCCTCTGCTTGAATGGCTTCAGTGAACTCACACCCGGCCCACGGCCCGGCTTCGGGGTCACTCAGTAACTTCTCCGCCGCCTCTCTGGCTCGTTGTATCTGACCGATGAATGAACGACTCGCAGCCTGGTCCACCTCAGTCACTGTCAGCGATCTCACCTCTTCCATTCATAGTTCTCCTATTAAAACTCACGACGTAGCCTTCGTAAGCGACGTGCCGCCGGGTTCACTCGAAGGGAGGCCTAGCTTGAGACCCCCAGAAGCTAGCAAGTCTGTAATTACAAGTCTAGCATTCATCGCGGGGGTTAGCAAACGTATGTTCGATCGATCGATCCGGAACGGTTCCCCGTCAACGTGCCACGCCGTGCACGACCCACACCGTCCCCCAGAGGCATAGTCTCGGCAGTCTGCTACCAGGACTGACGTGCGGTCAACGGCCGGCACCGCGCCGGCGCGCAGCAGCCTGCTTCTTCAAGGCTGGGTTGCGAGCCAGCGTCGATTCGAAGTGCTCAACCAAGTCGGAGCCAGCCGCCCACCCCACGGGGGCTCTAATGACCTGGTGCTCGATCCGGGTCTAGCCGCCACTCCCTTCTCGTACTCTTCCCTGACATAGAACTGCGGCCTGCCGGACCGCCCAGCCAGGTCGCTGACCCCGTAGGCCCGGCTCTCCAGTCGGGAGGTCGCGTAGGAGGTGTGGCTCGACCTCGCACCGCTCCGCCGCACGATCCTCGCTCACCGCCACTCAAGCAGCTTCAGGTTCTGTTCGCTCACATCGAGCAGCTTCCTCGGCTCGGCAGCCGAAGGTGTCGTGGATGCTACGTACACTGCAGACGTCTTGCCGAGAGTTGAGACGAAGGCCACTTCGGTTAAGTTGGGCGATAGCACGAGATAGTCGTTGAAGCGTTCGCTTCTCGGAGTTAGGGCTTCAACCCGCGCGGCGCTGAGGTCGGGCCGAATGGTCACCCGGAATAGCTGGTCGGCTGAGGGAGTCGTACACAGGAACGACGTATCAGATAGGAATACCTCCGCTTCGCAGTCTGAAGCTCCTATGTCAAGGGGTGCGCCCGAAAAGCTGGAGCAGGGGCATTCCGCCAACCGGCGTGCCACGACCTTCGGAACCGCGCTGGCAGCTCAGCACGATCACGACAGGGCGAAAGGCGAAGGGGATGGCGCCAGGAAAATGGGATGCGGCAGGTGCTGGCGTCTGGTGGACCGGAGGGCGCCATCCCCTTCGGCTCCATTGTCCGGTGGCCACACTCCGGGCCGTCAAGAGGCTGCGCCGTGAGGGCCACCCCGCACGCGGGGCCCCGGCCCTCACGACGGTCCTCTTGACCGCCCTGGTCGGCGCGGCCTGAACAAGGGCGGCCGAGCCCGCGGGTGACGGGGACGCTTCGCTCCTGGTCCTGCCCTCGAGTCCTCCCGCCGGGCACGAAGCTCACGCTGCGACATCGAGCGGGGCCGCGGCCGCGGCGGTGACGTCTCGCATCATCTGCTTCCACACGACCTTGCTCAGGTGGCGCTTGAGGATGCGCATCGCCTCCTTCTTGGTGTGGCCCCGGCGGGCGTCGTCGAAGAGCTTCTGGGCGCGAGGATCGCACCGTCGCTGGGTCACGGCCATGCGGTGGAGGACGGCGTTCACCCTTCGGTTCCCGCCACGGTTGAGGCGGTGGCGGACGGGCTCGCCCGGTCCCTCGCCCGAGGACGCCGGAAGCGGGGCGGTGCCGTTGAACCGGGCGAAGCCGCCCTCGGTGAAGCGGCGGGGGTCGCCCACCTCCACGAGCAGCTCGGCCGCCGAGCGCGTCGAGAGGCCGCAGAGCTCCTCCAGGCTGGAGCCGGCCTCGGCCACCAAGGCGTTGAGCTTGGCCGTCACCTGCTTCTCCTTGGCGTCGAGCTCGGCGATGGCCGCGGTGTGGTCGTCGAGGAGCTGGATGCGCACCGTGGTGGGCGCGTCCCAGGTGGCGGTGCGGTCACGGCGGGCCAGCTCCTCCAGGCGCGGCCGGACCGCCTTGGTGGCGGGAAGGTCGGCACGGATGGCTTCAGGGAGGGCGACGAGGAGGGACTCGGCCTCGTTGAGCAGGTGCTGGCGGCTCTTGAGCAGCGACCGGCGGGCGTTGTGCCACAACGACAACAGCTCCGTCGTCTCGTCCGGCCCGGCGTCGCCGGGGGCACGCTTGAAGGCCACCGGCATCTCGGGGTCGGCCAGGGTCTCGCGGGCGATGCGCTGGGCGTCGAGGGCGTCGGTCTTGCCCTGGCGGCGCTGGCGGGCCCGTTCGGCCGTGCGTGTGGCGCAGCAGTCGCGCACGTCGTGGCCCCGACCGACGAGATAGGTGGCGGTGTGGCGGCCGAGGCCCGAGGCACCCTCGACCCCCCAGCGGGCCACCGGCCCGAACGACAGCGCCCAGGACTCCATGGCCCGGTGCCCGCCGCCGGAGACCTTGAAGTGCTCGACGGCCACCACGCCGCCACGCTCGTCGACGACCGCGGCGCTGAGCGACAGCTTGTGCGGGTCGATGCCGACCATGTGGCCGGCGGCTGGCGCCGCCGTCGTCTTGTCCTTCTTCGCCGCCGGCGCTCGCTTGGCCACTGCCATCCTCCTGTCGTCGTAGGGTTGGGATGGGCCGGCCGACAAAATCCCGGTTGAGGACAACAAGACCGAGCGATGCTCCTATGAGGTCAGGCCAGTCCCGAAGGCACGAACCGGGGTCGACATTTCAGAGGAAAGACACCCCTCCTTGGGGCTGCACCCGCTGGGGGTCAAATCTGAGATGAGCCAGACCTCGGTTCGGCCTTCGACCGTAGGGGTTGCCGTCGCACCCCGCTGGTGGGGCCAGTAGAACACCGGGTTCTGACGCTGGCGATGACTGTCTCCAGGTTCTCTACCGGCATGCAGTCGTCCCGTCTCTTGTCCCGTTGCCGGACACGGACGAAGACGGCGGGTTTTAGGCCTGCACAGAAGTCTCCGCCCGTGCCGATGAAATCGACGGATGCGGCCGTGGCCGCGGGTGAGGTCTGATTCCGGTGGCACTCCCGCTCGGTCGTAGGCTGATCTCGATGGTCGAGACGGAAGCCTTGTGTGGCGGTCAGTGTCGTGTTCGGCACCTCAGACGTTAGGCGAGTGTGAAGGTCGTACTTAAACAATCGGGCCGGTTGCCCGCCTTGTAGCTCCGCATACCACAGCGTGTCCGATAGCTGAGAGAAGATCGGAGAGACGTACTCATGCGTCGTTGATGAGAATGCGCCGGCGTTCTGTCCTTTCGTCACGAGAGTCGTTTGGCGGGTCGAGAGGTCGGTGTAGCCGACGTCGCGGGAACCATCCGGGTTCTTCGGCGGCGCAGCGGTCTCAAACTTGAGGTCCCGGGAGTAGCGGTACCGAGCCGGCCACGGGCAGTCGGTGTTGGCGAAGGCCGCCGTATTCACTATCGGTGTTGGAGTGGTGGCTCCTGTCCGCTCATCGAGCATGACCACGGACGCGCTTGACGAGCGGTACGCCACGATCCCACGCACGCCAGTGGCGGGCCCGCTCGGCTGAGCCGAAGCAGTCACAGAAGGCTCGGCGCCAGGCGGTTCACCGGCGCTGGGCGTCGATGTCGGCCCATCGTCACTACTACAGCCTGCCAGCGCCAGCGTGAGGCACACACACCCCACCCGTATGCGCCAATTCGTGTACCGATGTATCACGCGTACCTCATTTCTCGTTACATAAGCTGTCTACTGCGCCACTTGTGCGGCGCGGCGCTTAATGGCCGCGACATCACAGTTGGCGCCGATATACGCTTCCACTCGACGGTACGAGCCCTGCGATTGAAGGCTCGACATCAGGCTCGACGCCAGTGCTCCGAGTGGGCTGCTTGCGACGCCTCGGCTAGCCTCGGCCTGTTGGCGAAAGGCGTCTCGTACGGCAGCGATCTCCGGCTGGATGTCCAAAGGCGCAACTGGCTCCAAACGATCCATGAGCACGACCAGGTCGCCCTGAGCCTCTAGAAGTGACCCGAGCCCAGCGGCGAGCGAGCCAATAGGGTTCGTTTCGGGATTGAAGCCCTTCGTCTGCGCCTTGTACTTAGAGTAGAGCCGAATTGACTCGGTTTCGTACGTGGCGCAGAAGGCCTTGACGGATCGCTTCGGTTCCATCTCACAGGAGAACAGCAGCAAGCCGACAATGAGTATGTGGCCATACGTCGGACGGCGGACCGTGAACGTCCTCAATTTGTTACGCCCCTTAGCGCGACGCGACGCGACGAGGAACTTCCGTAATGTGGAGGCGTGGGCCGCTCGGGGCGCCACCGCATTTCAGAGTCGCTCCGCCTCGAGAACCGTCTTTGCGCTTCGAACCGCCGGTCCCATGAGCGGAGGACCGTATCCTACTTTGGGATATCCCGCAATGGGGTTCTTACTTCCGGGGCGTGTCCAAGTCGATCCACTCCCCAGAGCAAGAACTGCTTACGTCGTTGCTGCGGAGCCTAAGGCAGGAATCGGGCCTCCGTCAGGTCGAGCTTGCCGAGCGAATCGGCCGGCCGCAGTCATTCGTCAGCAAGTACGAGATCGGCGAGCGGCGGCTCGACCTCATCGAGCTCAGAGCTATCTGCGGCGCGCTGGGCACCAGCTTAAGCGAGTTCGTTCACCGTTTCGAGAGCAGGCTGCGGTAGCTGGCCGACCCTTGGCCTGGCCGCCAGAGCTCACGGAGGCATTTGAGGCGGCGGCAAACCACTCGGCCCATAGCCAGGCGAGCGGGCCGCGCGAGGTTATGGTGCCGGCAAGGTTGACCAGCCGAGCGGGCACGGCGATGAGGCGGGTGCGGACCGTGCGGGCCACGGCTGGCGTGATCGGCCGGCGCCATGCCGATGGTCGCCGTCCAGCGGATGAGGTTGTCGCCAGCACCGCACACTGCGCAGCCAGGCGCTGTTGGTGCTGAAATCGCCCGAGGGGACGTGCTCCATGCCTGCCCCCTTCCTTAGGTCCCCGGAGGGCCAGCTCGACCACCGGCGTGACGGCGGTGGAAGGCATCGATCTCGACGGCTGTGCCGGCCAGGTCGGCGAGGAAGCGGAAGAAGCCGAAGTGGCACCAGTCAGGCCACAGCTTGGCCTGGCCGCCGGTGAGGCGGGTCCACACGACCATTGTGTAGCGGACGTCGAGACGTCGGAGGGGACCGATGGTGTCGTTGGCCCAGACCCCCAATCGAAGCGCAACCAGCCTCGCGTACCACCGTGCTGGACCCGATAGTCACATCAGAACACTCGGCGGTGCGTACGTGAGATCCATCCTCCGGGCCCCGAACAGGTGTACCCTTTGCTGGCTGTTCGAGCTCCGGACTCCTCTCGGAGCGCGAGCATGGCCATCGTTGAAAGGCACGCCCCATTGGGGAAAGTGGACCTTTCGCCTACAACCTTTCGAGCGACAAGGACTCATGCTTCAATGGCTGTTCGCCGTATTAGTTTCACGATCTTCCTCGACTTCATCACTGCCAGCGGACCCTCCAAGCTCAGCCGCGTCCGGTCGGCTATTGCGATGTACGCGGCAGAGGACTACTCCCGCGCGGATTACTACCTCGACCTCAGACACGCAATCACACGATGCTTCGGTGACGATGGCATTGGCGCACTCGACGCTTGCCTGACTAATCTCGCTGACGAGCGCAAGAGACCTCATTACAGCGCCGTGTTCGCTGGTCTACGGAAATGGATTGGTCGCAAGACCTTCGACTCGTCCTTTGCAGTGCCTGCACAGGATTGGACGTCGGGCGATCTCGCAGTCACCATTCGGCCGGAACTCGGTCTGGTCCACCGCGGTGAGAAGCTGGTAATAAAGCTCTACTTGAAAGACGAGGCCCTTAGCCAGCACCGGGTGAACCCCGCATTACACCTGCTCAACGAGACCCACGGCACCATCGGCACCATTGCAATTCTCGATGTTCGGAGAGCAAAGTTGTTCAAGCGCACTCGAGCTGTTAGAGATATGGATGCCTTTCTGGCAGCAGAGGCACAGTCGTTCGTGACCCTCTGGAATTCGCTTGCGGCGTGAATCTATGCACCATATGAACGCACGCCCACGTTGCAGTCCTTCGGGAAGGCAGGCGTCGGGACAAGCACCCCTAGGGCCTTTCACGCGGACATACATCTAGGAGAGCCCGGGATAAACTCTGGCGCATGTTGGCCTTGAGCCGAGACGCTCCCCCTCAAGTCCGTGTGGCTGGCATGCGGTGGCGTATAATAATTTAGACATGATGACAGCATCTCAAACGACGCATAAAAGCGACCTAGCGCTGGTCAACTGCGAATTGAACGGCAACCCAAGCACGCCGACCGCAGTCCACGAGCACCAGACGATGACCGACCCCGCGAGGTGCACAATCCGGGGCAGTGGGAGCCTGGTGGCTGTTGTCGCGGGAGCGATCCTCTCCACCACAATTGTGTTTCAGGATGTCCGTACGGTGCTGGATCGCTCTTTCAAGAAGGTTTCGGCCCTATGAGCCAGACCAAGGAAATGCAGCGGGCCGAGCTCCATAAGACAATCTGGCGTATCGCCAATGACTTGCGCGGCAGCGTCGACGGCTGGGATTTTAAGACGTATGTCCTAGGCATGCTCTTCTACCGATTCATCTCCGAGAACCTTACCGCCTACCTTAATGAGCAAGAACATGAAGCCGGAGACTCAAGCTTCGACTATGCCACTCTCGGCGACAACGACGCGGAGTTCGGTCGCAAAGAGACGGTCGCGGAGAAGGGCTTCTACATTCTTCCAAGCGAACTCTTCGCTAACATTCGCAAGCGTGCTGCCAACGATGAGAACCTCAACGAGACCCTAGAACTCGTCTTTAGGAATATTGAAGGCTCGGCGGTCGGTGCAGACAGTGAGGACGATCTAAAGGGCCTGTTTGACGATCTCGACGTCAACAGCGGCAGGCTCGGGCCGACTGTCGCCAAGCGCAACGAGAGGCTGGTCAAGCTCCTAAACGCGATCGGTGATCTGAATCTTGGTGGAGAGTTTACCGAGAATACAATCGATGCGTTTGGGGACGCGTACGAGTACCTCATGACCATGTACGCCTCAAGCGCTGGCAAGTCGGGCGGTGAGTTCTTCACGCCGCAGGAAGTGTCCGAGCTGCTCGCGCGAGTCACCGTCGTTGGGAAGGCATCAGTAAATAAGGTTTACGACCCAGCTTGCGGTTCCGGCTCGCTGCTCTTGAAGTTCGCGAAGGTTCTCGGCAAGGACAACGTCCGTAAGGGCTTCTTCGGTCAAGAAATCAACCTGACGACCTACAACTTGGCGCGCATCAACATGTTCCTGCACGATATCAACTACGAGAAGTTTGATCTCGTCCACGGCGACACGCTTTTAGACCCGGGTCACTGGGACGACGAGCCGTTCGAGGCCATCGTCTCCAATCCTCCCTACTCCATCAACTGGGACGGAGACGCAAACCCGCTTCTGATCAACGACCCCCGCTACGCGCCAGCCGGCGTGCTCGCTCCGAAGTCGAAGGCCGACCTCGCGTTCACAATGCACATGCTCAGTTGGCTCGCAGTGAACGGAACGGCGGCGATTGTAGAATTCCCGGGCGTGCTGTATCGAGGTGGCGCCGAGCAGAAGATCCGTAAGTACCTAATCGATAACAACTACGTCGATACGGTCATCCAGCTACCACCGGACCTGTTCTTCGGCACCACAATCGCCACTTGCGTTCTCGTCCTCAAGAGGTCGAAGACGGACAACAAGATTTTTTTCATTGACGCGTCTGCCGAGTTCATCCATCAGGGCAACAAGAACAAGCTCTCTGAGAAGAATCAGACAAGGATTCTGAACGCATTCATTGCCCGACAGGACGTCGAGCATTTCGCGAGGCTCGTCGACTACGAATCCATCGCAGCCAACGCCTACAACATCTCCGTCTCGGCCTACGTCTATGCCGAAGACCTCCGCGAAGCCGTAGACATTGCCAGCCTAAACGCCGAGATCGCTCAGATAGTCGACCGTCAGCACGAGTGTCGTAACCAGATCGATGAGATCATCGCGGATTTAGAGAGTTTGGCGTGAGCCGGATCCACGATATGGCTGGAGAGCTTCGCCCAAGCGGGGTGCCCTTAAAGGCGCTCGGGGAACTAGGTACGTTTATTCGTGGCGCCGGCATTCAAAAGAAGGACTTGGTCGACAGCGGCGTGCCGGCGATTCACTACGGTGAGATCCATACCCACTACGGGCTAGCGGCGACCGTGACCCGCTCCTTCGTCGCGAGCGAACTCGGCGCCAAGCTGCGGAAGGCCGAGCCGGGTGACCTCGTGATCGCGACGACAAGCGAGGATGACGAAGCTGTGGGCAAGGCGGTCGCCTGGCTTGGTGACGCGGCGGCCGCGGTTAGCAGCGACGCATATATCTACCGCCACTCACTCGTTCCGAAGTACGCTTCGTACCTTTTCCAGTCTCGGCAATTCCGCGACCAAAAGATGCGTTGGATTACCGGCACAAAAGTGCGACGACTTGCGGGTGACAACCTGGCGAAGATCGTGGTGCCGGTACCGCCCTCCGAGGTGCAAGAGGAGATCGTACGCATACTTGATTCCTTCTCATCTCTACAATCGGCACTGGATGTTCAGCTTGATGCTGAGCTCGCAGCGCGACGCCGCCAATATGCCTACTACCGCAATTCAATTTTGCACAGCAAGGCACAAAAGGGACGGAAGGGACGGATTGTTAAACTCGACCAGGTGTCAGATATTCTCGTAGGCTTTGCCTTTAAGAGTAGTCGATTTTCGGACAGCGCAGGAGATACCAGGCTCCTTAGAGGCGACAATATCGGGCAAGGCAGGCTGAAGCCGAACATATTCAAAAGGTGGAAGCGCGCCGTCAATGATTCACTGGAACGCTATGAACTACGTACCGACGATGTAGTACTTGCGATGGATCGGCCTTGGATACCGGCCGGTTTCTTTCCAGCACAGTGGGATCCGAAGCTTGGAATTCACGTGACTTGAAGTCGCGGC
>JADMIO011614203.1_pt1 | contig 46612 bp, 40 predicted proteins | sample 8958161 | NCBI WGS metagenome assembly JADMIO01 (sample SAMN16585339, study PRJNA669376) | soil metagenome | isolation source: Crop rotation soil | place: USA: Cullars Rotation, Alabama | collected 2011
GCCGCGACTTCAAGTCACGTGAATTCCAAGCTTCGGATCCCACTGTGCTGGAAAGCACCGATCCCGGGCATCACCGCGGCCCGGCAGCGTGCGGATCTGTTTCAGACCTTTCAGAAGGTCTGGGCGATCAGCGAGGCGCAGACGCCGCGTATGGATCTCGTCCTGCGGCGCACGCTGCAGCTCCTCATGGAACATCAGCTCAAGCTGGCGGACATGCCCCGCGTTCTTGTCGACGACGCGTTCCGCGACACGCTCGTCGCACGGTCGTCGGACCAGGCCGTCCGCGACTTCTTTCAACGGGAGTTTCCGTCGTCGTCGGCGCAACGGTTTCAGTGGACATCGAGCATCCTCACGCGCATCGAGGGCTTCCTCGATGATCCCGCGATCAGGACGATGTTCAGCGGCACGGGGCGCGGCGTGAATTTTCGCGAGGCGATGGACCAGGGCCGCATCGTACTCGTGAACCTGAGCGCCGGACGCCTGGGCCTTCAGAGTGCCCAGCTTCTCGGAGGGTTCGTCGCGACCGGCCTGCAGCTAGCGGCTGAATCGCGTCAGCACGTTTGGCCGCCCGAGGCGCGCCGTCGCTTCTACATCGTGTGCGACGAGTTCCACGGGTACATGGTGTCGAGCGGGCTACGCGACCTATTGGCGGAAGGGCGAGGCTACGGCGTATCGCTCATGCTCGCGCATCAGAATCTGGGACAGCTCGACGCACAGTTGCAGGCGTCGATTCTCGCCAACGCGAAAATCCGCGCATGCTTCCGGGTGAGCTACGAGGACGCGCAGATCCTCTCGCGCGAAATCTTCACCGCCCGCGGTCACCTGGTCAAGACTCGTGAGCTGCGGTTCTTCACCATCAAACGTGTTCCGATCCCTATCGGCTTCAACTACACGTACTACAGCCCGGCAGAGGAGATGCGGCACTATCGCGAGTCTTTGCATCGCCTCCCTGACCGGATGTTCTGGGCCCACCTCGCGGACACCAATACCATCATGCGCCTGCGGACGCCCGATGTGCCGAATTTCGATCAGCGCGTCGCGCGTGAACGCATCGAGCGCTTCAAGGCGTTGCTCAGCGGACGGAGTGACGGCACGGCACGCGAACTGCCCTCGCTCGTGCAACGCGTGACGCGCTCATCGCTGGGCTCGCAGCTCTATGAGTGGGCACCACCGGGACGACCGGCCGCTCCCCGGATCATCCGCTGACAGAGTTGCCCTTCCGTCTCTCGAAACCTCCCCAGGCGAGTAGGAAAATAGCGCTGCAACCGCCAGTTGTCGCAGCCAGCAAAGGAGCATCTGATGGCATCGCGAAACATCAAGGTCACGGTCACGATTCTGTCCGGAGAACGCGTCGAGGTCGACGTCGCGCCGGGCCACACGGCACAGGACGTCGTCGCCGCACTCGTACAGGGCGGCAAGCTTCCGGGCGACGATTCAGTGGGCAATCCCATTCAGTACCAGGTCATCAACGATGCGACGCTCTCAATGCTTGCCGGCGACCGCCCGCTTCTCGACCAGGGACTCAAGGAAGGCGCGGAACTGCGGGTGAAGCCGGGCGCTCGCGTCGCTGTCGCCCAGGTCCGAGGTCGGCCGTCATGGTGAGCGAAGACCGTCTGCGGGCCGACGCCCTTGCTCTACAGACCTTGGTGAACCTGAACTCGGCGCACCTCGCGCTGGTCGAGCGATCTTGCGACCTGCGCCGGTTCGTCCTGCACGCGCGCATCGACGCCCCGGTGTCAACGCCAGCTGGCTATCGCATCGCGGGCGAGCACGCCGTCATCGTCGAGATCCCGGACGGATATCTCGGCCGCGGACCGGGTGGATTCTTCACAAAGAGCCGCATCCGCCGGAAAGGTGAATTCATTTACCACCCCAACGTCTGGGCGTCGGACGGATGCTTCTGCTTCGACGACCACTTCCATCCGGCGAAGAGCCTCGCCGATCAGGTCGTCGCGGCGATCGACTTGATGCAGTGCAAGCAGATCAACCATGACTCGCCCGCGAACTGGGAGGCGGACTACTACTTCCTCCAACACGAGAACGACGTCCGCCGTCAGATTTGCCCGATCGAGATACGACGTCCGCGCGGCACGACGCGCGTGATGTCACGAAGCGTGCCGAGGATCGCGTGACCAGACCGAAGATCACGGGCTCACTGGACGAGAAACCGCCCGTATCCGCCGGGCGAGTCCGCGTTGGTGTCGAAAACCTGGCGCCGTACACCGCGGATTCCTCGTCCCTTGAGCCGAAGCCACGAGACCTCTTGATCGTCGTTGACTGGCGTCTGCTGACGGCGACTGTTGTTGTCCTGATCACGCCCTGGTTGGTGCTGGCTGCGCTGGCCACATGCAACAGCGCGCCAAGTCCGTCAGGAGCGCCTGCGCCAGTGTCGTTTGAGGTCGCGTGCGATGAGGATTGGTCGGCCAACGGTCACGGGCGAGGGCTGACGGCGTCGGATCGCGTGACCGTGGCTGGTCTCCCTCGTAGTGGCGGAGCACTTCCCCGTATGGCGAAGGTCGTGGAACTGCGCGGCGATCCGTCATGCCGTTGACGCCACCGTTCGTTCCAGAGATCGCCATCATTCAGGGCGATGCCGCGCGCATCGCCGAGGCGGTCAGCACCCTCGCTTGGCAGCAGAAGAGGAGCGAATGCGGAGGTCTCCTCTGGGGGCGTCTTCTAGAAATCGAACTAGGCGACGCGGCCTGGGTCGCCGCGATGACGCCCGGAATCGGCCATGCATCGGCGGTGGAATTTGAGATAGAACCGGAAAGCTACGTCGTGGGCCAGAGGATTCTGCGCGACGCCGGGTTCCCGGACGACCTTATCGAGCTCGGCCTCTGGCACTCACACCCGGGCTACGGCGCCTTTCTCAGCACGGTAGACGAAGACTACTTTCGCCTGTGCTTTCCCCAGGCATGGAAGCTCAGTGTCGTCATCGATCCGCTCCGCTATGACCGCGCGGTCTTCATCAAGAACGGAACTGGCTTCTCCCGCATCCGGGCCATCGATACGAAGGCACACGTTTCGGCAGTCTCCCTTCGCTCGATCCGCTGGCAGTTTGGGACGCGGTTAAGGAGCGGATCCATGCATGACGGTCTCACGTACTTCTCGCGTCAATCCGAACTACTGGAACCGAACCTCGCCTTGCTCCAAGAAAGTTCCGCGCTCGTGGTGGGACTCGGTAATGTCGGCGGTCCGGCCGCGCTTGAACTTGCTCGCGCCGGTTTCGGCCGCATAGTCCTCATCGACAGCGGCAACGTTGAGCCCGCGAACCTGTCGCGCGGAATCTTCAACAGTGCTGACCTTGGGTTGCCGAAGGCGATCGCCGCAGCAAATGCCCTCTCTGAAGCGACGCCAGGTCTTGCCTGCCATGCCATCGTCGGCGACGCCCGTGTGGACATCCCCGACGCGGTCTTCCGCAGTTGCGACGCCGTCCTCATCGCCACCGATTCCTGGTCTTCGCGGATGCATGTCAATCGTTGGGCGAACGCGGTTGTTGGCAACGTGAAGATCGTGATCTCGGGCGGCATGAGAGGATTGTCGTGGGATATCGTCTCGTCTGTCCCGGGGTCATCAACTGGATGCGCGCAGTGCCCGCACGCCGCTGAGATCGTCAATGCTGACGAGTCAGGAGGATGCGGGGTCATGGGTCCCGTTGCGGCGCCGCGATTCGATCCATCGGCGTCGTTCGTTGGAGCACTCGTGGCGGCCAACATGGTGTTGGAAGCGTGTGTCGCCGTGGGTGGCAATGGACCACTCTTCGCAGGGCGTATGCTCACGTTCGATCGCGAGCGGGTATGTCCGATGAGCAGGCAGTTCTGGTTGGCGTCGATCGAATTGATCAGTTCCCCCAGCTGCCAGCCTTTGAAGACGGGCGTCGGCATGCCGGCTGGCACGCGGACCTTCGGTGTTTCCGGCTCTTTCTCGCCTTTCCGATAGCGTTTGAGTTTCTTCCGGTCGGTGAGGACCTTGTGGTCAATTGCTGCGACCGCTGTCGCGGACATCGGTTCGACCGAGTCAAGCACGTAGAGGTGTTCGAGCCGGTCGTGCTCCGGTAGCACTTCGAGCGGGCCGTAGCGCAACCAGTAGTACAACTCGTCCGCCACGGTGGCGATCTCGTTGGAGATGACGCCGTCGATGACGTTGCCGTTGGCCTCGAGGGCCACGAGCAACTCCTCCCAAGCGTCGAGCAGGTCCGTTGCTTTCTCTTTCCGCAGCAGCCCTTCCGCCATGGCGAGGACGCCGAGGTGGTAGGTGATGTTGCCGCGGGGAGGTAGGCGCCGGGGCCGTTGTCGAGCCACCAGCACTGATGGTTGGGGCCGCCGGACTGGCTGACGCTCCTGACGAAGACGCCACCTTCGGCGACGCTGGAGATGCTGATGATGTCGCCCTTCAGCATGACCAGGACGCTCTTGACGAGCATCGCCGACAGGACGCCGGTGCGGCTGTTCCGCTTCGCCGGCCTGGCGATCGCGTCCGAGCCCTTGAGCCACGGGTATCCATCCACCTCTCGCTTGCGGGAGAAGAGGATGTCTACGGTGGTCCGGCCGGTGCCGTCCTTGTACACGTTCTCTCCTCCTAGCTGCCTAAGGTGATGACGCCGCGCGCTTTCGATGCACGGCGCTGAGTATGATTTCTTTCGCTCTTGCCTCCTTCCTCCTCAATGCCATGGGCGACGGAACGCCGTCAGGCCAGCACTGCTCGGTGAACGAGCAGTAACCGTTGCACTGCCAGAGCCCATCGGGCCCCGCGCGCTCCGGCAACCGTCCGTCCTCCAGTCCTTCCTTGAGCTTCTTCACCCGCGGCACGAGCCAGCCCATCAGCTTGTTGGTGTCCATCACCTTGACCTTCGCCCGTCGCACCTCGCTCATGTCCATGTAAACGATCTCCAGTTCGTCGATTTCATAGAGCGGCTGCACGAGCCAGCGGTAGATGTTCACCTGCAGGCCGTGGTTGGCGTAAACCTGGCCCTTCTTTGGCACGCGCTTCGTCGTCTTGAAGTCGTACAGCTTCTTCAGTCGCGGCACGATCAGGTCCGGTTGTCCGGAGATCGTGATGCCCGCCACGTCGCGTCGGAACCGCTCTTCAACGACTGTGTCGTCGAGGGGGATGCCGGCCGCGATCTGGTGGAACATCTGACCGCGAAAGGCGTAGTACAGCTGCTGCGGCTCGACGTAGTGGTCGTGCCGCTGATCGAGGACGATCTTGCGCATGCAGTTGAGGAGCTGGGTGACGGTGATCTCCGACATCTCACCGCGGATGTTGCCGACAATGCCGGCAAGTATCGGTTCGACGAACGCGCACTCCGGCGGGTCCGTCCTGGCGTGTTCGATGCAGTCCGCAAAGCTGATGTCGCCCTTGCCGTACGGACAGTGGAACCCTTTGAGCAATCTCCCTCCCCTCTAGATAGAAAGAGAGAGCGCCACGTCGATTGCTCGTCGTGACGCTCCCTCGCGTGACCGGGACGCTTGGACAAAGACGCCCTAGTCGTCGATCCAGACAGGCTTCCCCTCGCACTCGCGGTCCGGGCAGAAGAATCCCTTGTAGGGCTTTCCGCCGCGGTTGGTACCCTCGCGGAACTCCATCTTCTTGCTGCAGACCGTGCACTTCGGTGGAGCAGTCTTGGTCGGCGCTGTGCCGTTGCCGTTTGTGCCGTAGCTTTCGCCGTTCGACGGACGAGCTTCACCGCCAGCTTTGATGATCGTCTTGACGGCCCCGTGGGCTTCGTCGAGGACGTCTCCGGGGGAGGCCCCGCTCAGCTGGAGATGCATCTCAAACCCTTCCTTCGTCCGCCAGAACACGTCGGCCCTGGCACTTCCATCTGGACTCACTGTTTTCCTCCTGTTCTTGCTATGGGTGCTGTGAAGGTGCCTCGAACCTCTAAGGGCGACAAAAAAAGGCTCGCCACGACGCCCGACGAATCGGGGGCAGTCGCGTCCAGCCTTCTTGAGATGTGTCCGCTTGCCCTATGGGGTTGTTATAGACAGTATACGATGCATGTCAATAGTCCAGCATCGTAGCGTTCGCTAGAATTGACTCCATGAGTACAGTGATAGACGTGTCGAAGCTCAAGTCCGCGGACCGTGTACGCACAGTCGAAGGCGCCATCGCCGAGGTCATCAAACCAAGCGAGGACGGCCAGTGGATCATGGTTCGATATCTCACGGGCGCCGACGATGCACCGGAACTAGCGGGGACCGAGGACCTTTGCTCACGCGAAGATGTCGCGGAAATCCTAGACGCCTGATCAAAGTTCAATGTCGGCGGCGTAAGCGCAGTGAGATTTCGCAAATGGGCAGACCTCGCATCGGGGACGTCTGCCACAGATCAGCATGGTGAAGTCAAGCGCTGCGTAGTTGTACTCACGGAACTTCGCTGTCGGTGTCAGTTCGTCCGCCAACCGCCCAATCCACGGCTTTCGACGCGTTTCGCCATCCATTTCACGTCCCGTCATGCGGCACAGCCATCTCACGATGTTGGCATCGATGATCACCGCGCGTCGATGAGCGTGCAGGCTTAAGAAGGCGGCCGCGGCGTATGGACCAACACCGGGAAGCTTGAGAAGCTGCTTCTCGTCCGTAGGAACCGCCCCTCGACGCGTCAGCTCTCTAGCCAGTTGGAAAAGCAATCGCGACCGCCACTGCAGCCCTAGGCCGGCAACCACCGCGAACAATTCGGCCTCGGTAGATCCGGCAAGTGTACCTGGGGTAGGGAATTCACGGCAGAAATCCCCGTAGACTTCGGCGACCTTCGTGGCCCGCGTGCGTTGGAGCATAACTTCGGCGGCTAGGGCGAGCCAGGCGTTCGCTTCCGCGCGCCAGGGGTAGAGCTGAAAGTTAGCCGCGCCCCACCGGCGCACCATCCGACGGATCGCCTTCGCATCGATGATGGGAGACCCGTCTGAGCCCGAGAAACTCATGGTCCGGTCAGTGTGGCAACTGGCGCGCGATGCTGCGAGCGACTCTCTCCACAAGGGGAACGACGACGGAGTTGCCGAACTGCTTATAGGCTTGCGTGTCGGACACGAGAATTTCGAACGTGTCTGGGAAGCCCATGAGTCGCGCGCACTCGCGCGGACTCAACCTTCGCGGATTCTTCCCTCGCTGAGTTACCAGGATCTCAGCACCATCCTTGTAGTATCGGGCGCTCAGCGTACGCGCGACGCCATTTCGTCCGACTACGCCGCAACCAAACCCGTTTCCGGCCTCGCGGTGACGTCGAGAGTAGTCTTGCAGGTACTGCCACAGGTGATCGTTCAGCGTGTATTTTGCGTCAACGCGCTTCTCAAGGATTGTGCCGATGGTCGGGCCCCGGTTTTGGATTCGCGGCCAGCGATACTCAACCTGGAGGTCCTTTCGAAATCCGACGAGAAAGAGGCGCCGCCGCTGTTGTGGAACTACGAGCTTTGCGTCCAGCACGTCGTACGAAACGTCATAGTCTCGCTCCAAGGCAGCCAGCATTGTGGCGAACGTCTGTCCTCCGTTGTGAGTGCGGAGGTGAGCAACATTCTCAAGAAGAAAAGCCGGCGGCCGCTTGCGTTTCAAGGTCTTCACGATTTCAAAGAAGAGCGTCCCCTGAGCTTCATCAGAGAATCCGTGTGGTTTGCCCAGCGAGTTCTTTTTGCTAACACCGGCAAGTGAGAAAGGCTGGCAAGGAAACCCAGCAACGAGTACGTCGTGCGCTGGGATATCTTTGGCGAGGACGGTGCGGATGTCGCCTGCGGGCTGGTGGCCAAAGTTGGTCTTGTATGTTAGCTGCGCGAACCGGTCCAGTTCGCTCGCGAAGAGACACTCACCGCCGGCGCGCTCGAAAGCCATCCGCATTCCTCCAATGCCGGCGAACAGATCGATGAACGTAAACTTCGTCATAGGCTCCCGGGCCGAGATCTGATCACGAGACCTTGCGCGTGATCCAATAGTACGCCACGGATGCCCTTGTCGCCTACCCCTTACCTACCTCGAAGCCCAGTCTCGTCGCCTCTTCGAGAATCTTGAGTCCCTGTATGGCCTGCTTGGGCGAGGGCGCCCGGCCGCCACCGACCGCTCGGCCGAGGCTGAAACTCAGGCCACGTTGCCAGGGTGCGAGGTTGCCGGTTTCCTTCGCCCATTTGGAAATCGAGAACCATGTTTCCGCCGGAACTGCGGAAACGCGATCGATGGCGTCCTTGGTCTCAGGATCCAGCGTTTCGGGCTCGCGGCGAATCTTCACGGCCTGCTCGACCGACAATAGCTCGCTCTGAAGTCCCTCGGGGAGCGTTAGCTCAGTTGTGCGAACCGAGTCCCAACAGCGTTCCGTCTTGCACCACTCGGTCACGTTCCGCCCCGCAGCTCCCTCTGTGAGCTGGCGATAGATTTCTGGGGCAACGGTCTGTATCGCAAGTTCGATGGATTCAGGTACGTCCTGCTCCCGCCAGATCGCGTCGAGATCAACGCGCTGAGAGGTCTTATGGAATACGTAAGCCAGTGAGTACGTCACGATGTTGGCACGGTATCCCCCGAGATGTAGCGCCCCGACAATCCTTTCACACCGGCGGAAGAGGATCGCCTTAGCGACGAGCCGATGGAAGTACGCCGCGTCGACCACGATCGCGCCGCGCCTTCGACGGGCTAACGTGAACTCCGCGAAATTCTTCTGAGCGCCACGACTAACAACGTGCGGCAGTTGGTCCCACGTATTCTCAAACTTGGCGAGGTCTGTCTTGGTGAACATTTGAGCGCGCGGATGCTCGGCGTCGAATGCTCGACGTTGAGCGGGCGTACGCGCGCGGCCGCGCGCGTCGAGATACTGTCCGCGAGCGCGTTCGTAGAACCACCTTGTCTGACGTTGGCTTCCTCCAATTGGCGGTGCCCAGACTGATCGCGAGAGCTCTTCAAGCTTGACGTGGAAGGGGTCATTGGCCGAGAAATCCGCTTCGTTTATTGAATTTTGACTATTAGCGTAGCGCGAGATCAGGGGCACCATTTCTCTGGCCAAGGAGGCTGTCACAACCGAAATCTTCGCTTGTACTGAAATTTGGGTGAGGTCAGCGCGATCCTTCTTTCCGGCCTGATAGAGAGATGCAGTCGTCTGGCCACCGTTAACAATCTGTAGCCCTTTCGTCCAGGCGATCGCGTCTCCTCCACCAGCGCCAGCAGCCAACCGGATCTCATCAGCCGTCACGGAGATGCCGTTGTTGTAAGCGAGGAAGCGCTCAGGCTCGTTGAGAATCGTGTCACGGATACCCCGATTGACCTTGCCCCGCGCCTGGAGGAACGAACGTACATTCAACTCCAACAAACGCGGACCGAATTCCTCGTAGAGATCCGCTAGCACACTGGCGGGGATGATTGCCAAGAAAGCGCTATATTCGCCATCGCTTCCTGATGCCGAGAGGCAGGGAAGTGCGTTTCCATACCGAGCGACGAAGTCAATCTCGATAGGTTCGTGACCTTGCCCCGACGTAACGCAGCGATAGAGTCGCCTCAGGTCCCAGATATGGACGGACACGTCCGCGCCATGTAGGACCTCGGCGGGCACCGCCGACATAGTCGCCAACCCGTCCGTCAGAATGAACAGTCGAACCTGTGACAGCCCGCGGCTCATTTCGTGGATCGTCGAAGCCATATCTGCTTCAGCCGATGCAGGAGTAAGCGCGGTGTGATAATCGGAACGTGCCTTTACCAGGAACGTGCGTAGCCGGCGAATTGCAGTTTCGACCTGATCCTTCGTTACAGTCACGGGTGGTACCGCGCCAGTGTGGAGCGTCACGAAGAGATCGAGCCGACCCTCGTCAGAGTCAGCGTTGTACCCGGAGACTTCGACGCCGGTGGCGCGATGCCGGCAGACCTCTCCTGCATCGATCTCTCCTGCGGCGATCATATAGTCGATCATCACGGCTGCGAACGCGGTCTCGATCGCTTCGTTCGAACTGTCCTCAGCCCACAGATTAGTTTCCTCAGCGAGCTCAGCCGCGAACGCTTCGATCCCGAGGTCTTGACTGGTCATTGTCGGCTGTCTCCAACCTCTTACTCTCGGATCAACTGAAGAACGCGACGGACGGATCGTCTACGTCTCCTACGAGCAGGGCACGGTCCAGAAAGCGATTGAACTCCTCGCACGCAGTTTCGGGCACGAGAGCGCAATTGTGGCACGCCGCTAGGTTGCAGGAGTCCGGACCTTGCCCCTTGGCTCCGAGCTCCATGCAAACTGGATCGGCAGAACACCATCGAGCTTCCTCTATCGACCGCGAGACGACGGGATCCAGATAGGTCGGCTTGCCCATCCGGACCAGCCCGCCCATCGTTCCCTCGGCGTCGCCGGCAGCCGTGTAGATCAATAGCCCAGCCATGGGATGCTCGAGATCCGTCGACACATACAAGCGTTCCCTGAGGGCAGCAGAACTGTAGCCACACTCGAACGTCAATCGATTCATCAGCAGGTGTGCGAACGTGTGGAGCAGCATGAAGCGGGGGGTGATCGAACGCTCAGCCAGTCTGCGATCCTGCTGGAGACGCGCGAAGCGATCCACGAGTCCCGTGACGCGGCGGACCACACCGTCCCTGCTCTCCCACTCGCGCAGTCGCTCTCCGTCGAACTCAAAAAAGATGCCTTCACCGTAGACCACGTAGGCAGGCAACCATCTATCGCGTCCTTGCGGCACCTGCCGCCATAGCAGCGCCTTGCGATCGTCAAGGGTCTGATCGGTCTCGGAGAACGTCCGGGTGAATCCTGTGAAGACGCGAGTTTCGCGAAGTCTGTGAACCAGCATCACCCGGGCGAAGACGTCAGGTATCGGATCGTCGTAGGCCGATGGTTCTCGAGACTGAATCTTTAGGTCAGGATCATCGCGCTCCGCCTGGAGAGCGTTGTACTCCTCGCGTCGTACGGCAGTTGCGTCCTGAATGTCGTCCGGTGTCTCCGATTCGGGGATTGGATCGCCGCCACCCGAAGTAACAATCAGGAGACCTGCGCTGATCTGTTGATCAGTAAACCCATGAACAAGGAGCATGTGTTGCGCTCTGATGTCTCTTGGGTCGAGTTGGCCTCCTGCACCGGCCATGATCTTGATCAGGCTCGAGAGGGGAGGGGACTCCAAGCGCAGGATTAACTCAGCGGGTGCTGCATCCGTCCCGCGTGGCAGGTAAATCGCACTCTTGACGTGGGCGAAGTAGAGATTCGTTGCGGAACGCAGCGAGCCGCGCAGAGGGTTCTCGCAGGCACTACCATCCTCCGAGCCTAACCATGGTGTTCTGCCCTGACACAGAAACCGTCCCCCTCCGTCGGCAAGGTTGTCGCTAAGGGAGGTCGACCGGCGGTCACCTTCATTAGTCGCCTCCATGATCATCCCGAGCGTGCGCGTCCTCCCGCATCCGTCGCAGCTCACTCGTTCACCCGCAAGTGATGCGCCGCCAGTCGCTGCAAGTCGAATCGGTCCGTTGCAGGAGGGTGTCGCCGAATGGTGTACCCACTCGCTCCAGGGAAAGTCCTGAAGATGCCCGCGCTCGCACATAGCGACAAACCGCACCTGGGACATAGCACTACGCTTCTTGCGGACGCGCTCGCACTCAGGGCACATTATTCGACCACGTTCGGAGAGCGGACGCCTGTCTAACAGATTGCAGGACGAACAGAGATGCCACTGTGGAAACCGGAGGAACGGCACGGTGAGAAGCGCATTTGGTACCGACTCGCCCCGGTGCGGCTCCCTGAAGTCCGGTGGAAGGCGGAAGTGATCGACTCGTAGCTGGCGCTCGAGGCGCCATTCTTCGATTCGGAAGTCGTTTGGATCGCCCGGCCCGCTGGTGTTGCCATCTTCGCGCTCGTACCAGTGGTCGAGGCCGGCCGCGATCAGCGATGTTCCGTCCCGGATTACGATCATCGAGCCGACTCCGAATGGAGCGACGAGCTGGCCGCGACGAATCGGCCCCTTGGGCATTGCTAATTCCCTCCGGGCTGGTCATCCAGGTAGAGACGCGTGATCTCTATCTGACATTCTGCGTCGACGTTCCGCATGGACTGGGGCGTAGACCATGAAACACGGGCTCGCTCCGCCGTTGCGTACGTCCCGGCCTGCCGGAGCAGCGGCACATCGCTGTCAGTCCATCTGCCCTGCCAGTTGGTTCGCTCCCACTGGCGCCACTCGGTGGCACGCTTTTCAAAGACGCGCTCGAAGTTGCTCTCTTCCTCCGGGTCGACGACACGGAGCCGTTGCACCATCACCTGTCGGAGGTCCTCAATGAGATTCCTTGGGTAAGGAAATGGCGAAGCGGCGACGCGTTCGTCTCCCGCCTGTCGTGTATAAGCAGCCATGACGCTGTGAAGTGCTCGATCCAGTGCAGGCGGAGAAAAGGGCGTCACGCTTGTGGGTTCTACCTGCGCGTAAAGCCGCTCGTGGTAACTTCTGAATTGTTCGAAGTGCGATCGATCTCGCGGTTTTGATGGACTAAAGATGGTAACCACGAGACCTGGGCGTTCCTGCCAGAGTCGGCCCACACGTCCTGTCACCTGGATGTACTGCGATGTCGTCTTTGGCTGACCAATGACCGTCATCAAGGACAGGCGCGGCACGTCGATGCCGACCTCGATGATGCTCGAGGCGAGACAGACGTCCACCGGATAGCCGCGTGCTCCAGAAGCAACTTCAAGCGCCGCGATCGCTGCTGGGACATCTTCGCTCTTCAGTCGCGAGGTAAGTTCCTTGATGTCGTTCAGATATCGGATCTTTACGTCGTTTCGATTTCTTATCACCTTCAGGTAGTCGCCTACGTCAGACTGCAACAGGGAGAGCGCCACACCGAGCTCGCGGAGGGAGTTGAAGAACAACATCAAAGTCCACCACGGGTCTCGGTCCTCAGCGGCAAATGGAAACGGAGCTTGAAGAAGCGCAGAGAATGTGCGGACCTCAGCCGTTTGCTGGGATCCCAGACCGGGCGCATGCACGCCAACGTATAACCGCCCAGGCTCCGGCACTCCTTGAGCATTCACAGCGTATCTTGCAAAGAACGAATCATTGGCAGAAAGACCCGGAGGCGGAAACAACTCCGCACGACTGCGCGCATAAAGGGCCTTAATCTGGTCCTCATATCGCCGAATAGTCGCGGTCGAAGCCACAATCTTTGGACGAATCGGATTCGTTGGGTTCCGACGGTCGATACAGAGTTCTTCGATCAGCGTCTCATAGAGACCAACCATCGAACCGAGTGGGCCAGAGATAAGGTGGAGTTCATCTTGGATTACGAGCGAAGGCGGTGATGTGGTGCGGCTACCATCAGGGGCGAGACCGAAGAGGGCTCTCGCCGCGGGCCGCCAGGCCAGCATGGCAAACTTGTCGACGGTTCCAATGACGAGTGACGGAGGATTCTCATAGACATCCTCGTCGATGACGAGCACCGGGAGGCCGGCCGCGAAGTCGCACTCGCTATCGGGGCATTCGAAGGCAACAGTCGCGCCCTTGATGACATATCCGAGCACACGGGGTACTGCTCTCGGTGTCTTGGGAGGGTGGCTCACGGGGCCAAGCTGCGCCCTGCACCACGGGCAACGAATCAGGAGAAAGGGATTCTCCGCATTGCGTTCCTGTCGAATGAGCGCGCTTAGCGCCGCGCGCGCACCGTCGCGCTGGTTAGGCGTACTCGCTCCTCCCACCCAGATCCCGATAGTGAACCGATCGTCGCCCAGCTCCGTTGTGTTTAGTATTCGGAGGCGCTCCATCGCGCAGATGAGACCGGCAGCGCGCTGGAATTGCTGCGCCGTGAGCAACCGGAGCGTATAGCGCATCAGAACCGTCACGCCGAGATCCGTGCGACTGGTAAGGCGCCGGAGGAACATCGCAAAGGCCGAGAGGCCGAGATAGGCTTCGGTCTTGCCGCCCCCCGTGGGGAACCACAGAAGCTCGACGGCCTCGCGATCTTCGGCCTCGGGGTCAGCGGTCGATTTGAGGCACATCAGGAAGAATGCAATCTGAAACGGCCGCCACGAACCGCGTGATCCGTTTCCTGTGACCGGATCGGGATCCTCGTAGGGTTCGGAGAATCGCATTCGTCTGGCCTTCGAGTCGTATTCAGCTGCCCGCGCCGAAGGCTTGGACCTCAACTGCTGAAGGAGCACCGCATGATTGGCGAGTTGAAACGCGCGGTTGGCACGCACATTCGACCGCAGTAGGCCGACGCCATCGCGCATCCGTCGCGCACTTTCGTCACAGGTATCGAGATGACGCTCCGCTGCATCACGGTGTTCCTCATTCAGTTGCGGCACGTCGTCCCGCCGAGCGGTGATCCACGTCTCGTACCGGGAAATGACTTCTTCCACTTCTGAAAGGCCGTCGTCCCCGGCAATCAGGCCGGCCAACTTCGCCATCGAAACTTCTACGCGGCTTCCGTCGTCGCGAAAGATGTCGGGTGTCGTACTCGGCGTCTCAAAACTAGGCAAGCATTCGGCGCTGATGGAGTACGCGCGCTGTTGACCGCCCGCCAGCTTCCAGTCGGCAGCACACCCGTGACCGATCCCGAATGTCTGCATCTCGTGATACAGCAGAGCCAGTGAGGCCTCTTCGTCGTCAGTCGGCGCGCCCCCGTCTTCACCTTCTCCGATCAGTCGGGAGGAAGGATATGGCTGCACCAATGCGTCCGATTGAGGCGAGGACACCGCCGCGACGAAGTGCGTCTGAAACAGGCTGACCTCCGAAACAGGCCTGGCCTCCGTCTTCGTGCGGTTCACAAGACAAACGGTCACGAGCGCGCCACCGTCGCCCCTCGGACGGGATAGCACCTCCACACGGACGTCTAGACCTTCGAACTCTGCACCGGAGAGCGACTTTCGAATCAGGCGCCGGCTCGCTCGCAATTCAGTGGCCGTAAACTCCACCTTCTCCGATACGGGTACACGTCGCCACCAGGTCCGCTCTTGGCCCGCAACGCTGACGATCAGTCTGTGGTAGCGGCCGCCGGACACCTCAACAGTTAGCACCGATTCTGGTGGAAGCTCTGCAAGGAACGTGACACCCATCGTACTCGGACGGAAGGATGTCGCGGTTGTGAGATCGAAGTCGTCGTTGTCGGTCGCCCACCCTTCGGCGCGCTCGATCCGTTTCGCAACCGCGTCGACGTCCTTTTCTGCGGCATCCGAAAGAAGAGCCAGCGGGCCTTCACCATCTTCGGCCGCTGATGCGACAAGTGACGCGTCTTCAACGCTCTCGTCCGACGGGGTCTCCAACGGGTACAACACGCCAACACCGTAGCGCTTCACTGGCGCATCACGTTGCAGGATTTCTTCCCCGGTTCCCTTCTCGCGCCATGGACCGTAAGACGCCTTCGCATCATCGAATCGCACAGGAATCGTGCAGTCTAGTTCAGCGCCTTGCGGGGAAGGCCCGACAAGTTCTTCGCGCAGTGCCGCGACAATCAGGCCTCGGTTATGCACATGGTCGGGCATCGATGACTCCGTAGGATTAAGAACCTCGCAACGACTGCGCGATCGCGTCGCGAATGTCGGGCTTCAAGGTTTCGTTGGCAAGGATGACCAGACGGTGCAGTGGGCGAGTCGTCGCCACATAGAACAGCGATTGGGCCGCTGGATCCCGAATTTGATCGACGTCGGTAACAACGATTGCCGCGGACTCCAGTCCCTTGAACGCATGCACCGTTGCATAGCCGATTTCGCCCTCGCGGATAGTCTCAAGCGGGCGAAGCCGACCTGCCCACGGATTCTGGGTAACGAGACTCGCGCATCCAGTTGTCTTCGTTGAGAGCACCACAATATCGTGCCCTCGGAATCCGTCGTTGTACAGATTCTCCAACGTTTCGATAAGAAGTGATACCTGCTCTTCGTGAGTCCGGTAGTAGCGTAGTGAGGGTTCAACGCCATCGTCCGGACGAAGTATGCCAGCGTAGTCTGGATCGAGTCCTCCGAGAATCCGAGCGTAGGCAGCGATGCGCGGGGTATTGCGGCAGTTCTCACGTAGCGAATAGGAGAAGACCAAACCGGCGCGCGGCTCGAGTCCCGTCGTCACCTCCAGATATGCCGCTCCGTAAATTGCCTGTTTCTCGAAATCGCCGAACATGCGCCACTGACCAGCTGCGAGGCCGCCCTTGAGGCTGAGATCCAGGAAGTCGAGATAGCTGTCCCGCAACAGATCTTGGGCTTCATCGACGACCAGTTCATCAAAAGCCACCGCGTCCAGGTCGGAAGCGAGCAGCTTCTCAATTGCCAACGCTGGCAGGTCTGTCGTCCAATACTGTTCGTCGGCGCCTGCGGGCGGTACGGATCCGGCAGTCGCCAACATGCGTCGATGAAGTGTGCCCGCCCAGACCGTAGATCCCAACGGGCTCACCTGATTCTCGAGCCACTTCCCCAGAAGGTTGTTGAAGCACACGAACAACACGCGTTTGCCCTGGATCGCGGCGCGACGAACCGACTCGATCGCAAGCAGCGTCTTACCTGAGCCAGCTGGTCCGGCAAAGAGCACTCTCGGATTTGCTGCGATCGCGTCCAGAGCGCCGATCTGGCGCGTCGTGTAGTGCTTGACTTCCGCGTCTCGGCGCTCCGCAGATGATTTGGGACTCTCGAAGAATTCGAAGTGTGGGCGCAGGATGTCGCCCAGGGCATCACACTGCGCTGGGTACGGCTCGGCGGATTCCGGATGGAACCAAGCCGCTGTCGGCCGACCGGCGAGGAACTCTCGAGCCCGATCCATCACATGTTCGGCCAGCGATGCGAATGACCTCCGCCTGTAGGACCGGCTGTCTATGACTTGCCAGGAGTGCCACTCCGGCGACGACTCGTTGAAGGAGACGTATGGAAAAACGACGGCCGACCAGAACACGACTCTGCCCATATCAGGACGCTGCTTAACCACGTATTCCCGAATGCTGTGCATCGAGCCAGACGCCTGCTTGAATGGGCCGCGCGGATCGCCCGTCGTGTCCGATCCGTAGAACCATCGTCCGTTGATGTCGCGCGACAGCCTCGAACATGCCTTGACCTCAACACATAGAACACCCTTTCCGGGGATGATCAGCACGAAATCAATCTCGCCGGAGATCTGCTTCCGGTGCTCAGCGACATCAAGCGAATGTAACACTGTCCATCCTTCGGTGGCCGGGTCATCCTTCAAGCGATGAAAGATCTCCCGCTCGCCCGGGCTGGAGCACTTCGGATCGAGGACAGAAGGAATCATTCGTGCCATGTCGTGGCCTCGACGGAAATCGGATGACCAATGCGTGAGGCGTGAACCAGCACTGGTTCGGGAGCTATATCGACGATCCTGAAGGCCGTCAGCGTTCCCCCGTCCAGCCCGGGCAACTCGAAGTCCAATCTGCCCAAACGCTGCAACTCGTCGAAGTCGGAAGCTTGAACCTTTTCGATGAGTAGCTTGCGAACCCGCTGGCCGGCGGTTTGATGAGCGACTCTAAGCTCGCCCATCTTGTTCCAGATCTCCTCCGTGCGCACCTCCAGATGAACGAGCGACATCAGAGCTGAGAAGTCATCCCGGTTTTGAGTCCTCAGGCTGCGATTGGACATCCATGTGCGCAGGTTCGCTTCGTTTGCACGCGGCGACCCCGATTGACGCAGCATCTGGCAAACATCTGCGGCGCCCCTCTCCTTCACGGCAATCCTGAGCTGGCGCTTCCAGCTGCGCTGGATATCACGCAGGTCAGCAGCTCGACTTCCCAGCATCCGGTCTGCGAGTTCGGGTATGTAGTCACCTCCGCCTTCTGTTCGTAGGAGTACGAACATGCCTCGCTCGATGTCGCGAACTGGCAGGCGGCGCACGGTCAGAGATGTCTCCTGATCGAGGTCAATGACAGTTGTCTGAGAGTCCTCGTCGTCCTCAAGGAAGACGCCAAAATCATCTTCCAACAGAAACAGTCGGGCATCCACATCATCTTCCTCGGCTCCACCATCGGCCAATCCCGCAGAGCTCGCATTGCTCCATTCGAACCGTGGCAACAGTTCAGTGGCGTCGATACCGACATCCGTTGCTGGTGTGGCCTCGTCTTTTGAAGAGCCTCTGAACTGCGACCCGCTCGCTTGCACAGCCAGCGTTTTTCGATGTCGAATCTTCGTAGTAGCGACAAACAACGGCTCATCGGTCGTGTGATCGAAAAGCCACCCATACCTGACAACATGAATTTGGGAAGCACGGGACGCGGTCCGTACGAACTCCGGAAACCACACGAGCGGACCGATAACATACAGACTCTCGAAGCACTTAGCGGATCGCAGTTGTGCCGACGTTACGACCGCCATATCTCGCAATTCAGGGTGTGCGTCAATCACTTGTTGGACCGGCCCGACACTCCAAGCGGCCCTAAGCAAGAGCGCGGCGTCGCTACTCTTGGCCTGAGCGAGCACCTCGTCGAGCATCGGGTTTGTGTCGTCCGAGAGGAGGGCCTCGTATCGATTCACCAGACCTGCGGCCGCCGCAACCTTGGACGGATAGATAGCATCGCACTCCGCGATTCGCGCCCTGAGCTCGGCGAGGTTGGCGGATGGGTCGGACTCAAGTTGCGAGAAGCGAATGGGTACAGCAACGGCTCCGTACCTGAAGCGCCGGAGCCTGTGCAAGAAGGACTGCCAGAACTCATCCCCAGCGAGTTCCCCGAGACCTCGAGCAAAGTCACGCAGATCAAAACAGAAGGTTCTGAATCCTTCATGATCGACGCCGTGCGTCGCAACAGAGCAGGAACCGGCACTCCGATAGACCGCATCTACTTCGGCGAAAGACGGTGACGTCATCTTCGTCCCTCGCGGTACGTCATCACTTCGACCCCATCCGGTACGAGATCATCGTTGAAGTCAATGGATTCGGACCCGATTCGGTCCTTCATGTAGTTTTGATTGAGTTTGTCTGCGGCTTCCTCGAGCCTGTAATCGGTGCGATCCAAGAGAACTATGGAGTTGAAGTTCGAGAAGTGCTCTCCCCAACGCAAGAACGCCGCCGCGCCGTCAAAAAGCACTATGGTGTCGGGATTTAAGGAGGCCGCTGTTTGGGGCTTACGAGCTGCGGTAGCCTGGACACCAGATCGGTAAGCGTGGCCGGGGGGAAGGAGCTGGCGCAATCCGATGACATCCTGAAGTGTGCCCGATGCACTGCGCTGGCGCTGATGTGCGATCCAGATAGGGGTCTGCGCCTCTGCCTTGATTAGGCCCAGTTGCCCGACTAGCAGAACGTCGAATCGCGGCCACATGACAAAGGAGATTGGATCGACGGAAGACAGTAGGCCGCGCAGGAACTCACTGTTGACTTGGGATTGAGCTGTCTTCTTTGACGGGACGGCGGCTGCGGGCCAGACTCTGTGCAACTGACTTGCCGGGAGGAAGTGTCGAAGACCACTCCTGAACTGAATACCCACTAATCGATGCTCGTCGTTGCTCCGACAGCCAATGAAGTCACCGGTCGACCACTTCACTCCGTCTCTTACCGCGAGCTTCGTGCCTAAAGGAAGAGCGCATAGCTCATCGATGCTCGTCCCACCGCTCGACGATCCGATGTTGGCGCGGGTGGCCACTACACCGAAAGTCAACAGAACCGCACTGAAAGCGCGCGTGGGGAGAGCCATGGCGAGAACGATACGTTGCTCGTCGTTGATGGCGCGAGCCAGCGCGCCACCTAAGGCAAGGTGAAAAGCTGCCCAGGCCGGTAGTTTCCCGACGGATTCGTCGTTGGATACGAAAAGCCGATCGAGGACGGTTTCCACTGCAAATCGTTCCTTGGAACGTCACTCATTGTGGCCGCATCGTGACACGGCTCCTACGCGAAGCGACAGCACTAATTGTCAATCAGCTTCCAGCAGAGATTGTACGGGTGGGCGACGACAGTCCCTGTCGCTTACAGCGTCGGACAATCGACGTTATGCGACGCCTTCCGCTGAACCTGTTCGTGCTCGGGGCGCCTGCTCCGGCACGCGGACGTCTGGCCCATAGGCGTCCTCGCGTTCGGCTATAGGTCCGAATCGACGGCCCTTAGTGTTGACTGCGACGCCGAATCGAACAGGCGTGCCGGCTTCGATTCCCCTGCCAGGTGCCAGACCGGCGCATTGAGATCGCGTTCGGAAACGTCTGGCCGGCAGGCCAGCCAGAACATGCGTCGGCCGCCCTCACTCTCGATCACGCGTTTGAGCGCGCGAAGTCTCGTGGGTCCGGGCACCACGATCATGGTGCGAAACGAACGGCCACCGACCCTCAGGCGAAACAGCCGCGAATCTTTGTATGCAAGGTAGCGCCTGATCTTGCTGCGAATGCGTGAGTGCGCCTCTGTGGCGAGGTCAAGCTCCAGAAACAGGTGCGTGGACTTCAGGTGCGCCCTCACCTTGACGTATGCATCCGGCCGCAGCTTGAGGGGCGGCGACAGTTCCTCTGGGTCGCCGATATCCTCCTCGATCCGGAACTCATACCACCATTGCTCAACCTCACCACCTAGACGAGCGAGACCGACGGTTAGCGCGATGCGCACATCGTTCACGGCCAGACGATGCTCGAGGTATGGAAGCGAGATCTGATTGTGGTACCTACGCCAGCGAACACGACGGCGGTCTACGCCCGTGTGATCGGCGAGGAGGTTCGCACCCCGTTGAGCCAGTGCGAAGACAGTGGTTGAGGTGGCGGGATTGATCGTGGGACGCTGAATGGCTGCAAGATAGCCGGCGGCGACGAGGCGCCCGGCGAGTTGTTCTGCCGCGTCGCCCTGTGCATGGAAGAGGCGGTAGATCTGTGAAGGTGTGAGAAACCGAAAGCCATAGACAGCGCGGACGATCCTCCCTGCGAGGGCGTCGACGCGCGGCTGCTCGTGAAGGTCGGCACCCATGGCGTCAGACGAGGAACTCCTCCACGTTCATCCAGATGAACTTCGTGGACGTGCGGTCCTCCGGTATCGGCCGGCGCTCGAGCGTCGCCTGCGCGATGCGCGCCCTGATGCGGTCCTCGATCAGCTCGAGGGCCTCGCGCTTGTCCTTGCCGGTGACAGCGCAGTCGGGCAACGCGTGGCATACCGCGTGGACGGTGCGGCCGTGGACTGCTGGTATGAGTGTGATCGTATAAGTCTTCACGTGGTGCATATGGTCTTCAGGTCGGGACGCCCGTCCGGTTAACGTTCGGCGGACTTCCTCGCCTGTGGTCTCGTCCGGAGTTGCTTGTCCTCCCGGATTCGGCCGCGAGCTTCCTGGTCTCTCTCCTACTTGCCGTGCTCGCCCGGACAAGGGACGAGTCAAACCGCTCACCTTTTACATGTAGGCGGGTAAATCGGCTCGGACGGCCCGAGCTGCTGATGAGGTCACTCCCCTTAGAAGAGAAGGCCGATCGGGTTATCCCCAACGGTCCGCTCGGGGTTATCCACATCGTCTTCGAGGCCGCGTATGCAGAGTTATCCACAACGCGACCCCTCCTCTACTAATTGGTTTCTCTCTATCTATTGTTAGTGTCAGGTTCTCCCGTTTCGGGCGGCGCCGTGTCGGTCGAGCCCGTGTCGGGAAATGCCGACATCGGTGATTTCTTGCTGGAGCGCGCTGTTTCGCCGGTGCCGTCGAAGATCTGGAGCTTCGTCACAGGCAGAATCGTGTAGTGATTCGAAGCAAAGCGCGTGCCGTTCTTCGTCTTTCTGTTGTGCTTGTCGACCAGCAGCACGGGCTTGCCGTGAAACCGAAATCTCGCCAGAGAACGGACCCGTTCGTTAGCCGTGCCGCGGTTCAAATCGAGGGCACGCGCTAGCGCCATTTGAGATGGATAGCAGCGCCCGTGCTTGTCCATGAACGTCGCGAGCGTGCAGAGTGTCTTCCAATCGCGATCGGACATCGCCGCAAGCAGACCACTCGTCCGAGCGGCGACGTAGAGTTTCACAAAGATTCTGTCTTCCCATTTCTTGGAGAAGACGTCGAGCTCCTTCTGTATTTCAATGGCAACCAATTTCCTCTCTGGGCCGGTGTTGGCGGCAGAGGCAGCATCAGTCATAGTTGGGCGATTATAGAACAGATGTACTATTTTGTGAAGACGGCGATTTAGCCTTGGCCGGCGCGCCGACTAGCCGGCGATGCTGCACACGCCGCCGCATCCGCCGTTCTCTGCGTTGTGACTCCGGTGGCCTACCTGGCGACAGTACGACACGTCGCAACGGGCTACGTCAGGGTCATTGGCCTCGACGGGCCCGAGACACCAGGGGCACGTATCAACGGTGAGAGGCGGCGCCTCCTCGACCACCCGATACGGTCGTCCGGCGACCGTCACAAACGATTCCGCCGATCGAGTTTCCGGTGTCTGTCTCTCATCGACCGACGGCAGTCTGCGCTGCTCCACGGGGCGGACTGCGCTTCGAGCACTCCTTATCATCGTGATCGTGAGGCCGACACCAAACATCGAGGCGAGGATGCCACCGGATACAAGCAGGCCAGCGATGAATCCCCACATCCAGGCGTCGCTCACGCCGTCGCACCTGAACGGCGGGTCTTCTTTGTTGCCATTTGTTCGTAACGCCTGAGGAGCTGGGCGAAGTCCGAGCAGCGGACGAACTCACCGGACGTCTCGCGAGCGATCCTTCGCAGGAGCTCTTCTCCGTTACCGATCGCGATGCAGTCCACCACCACCTCGCCCTGCAACAGGCGCTTGACCGTTCCGGCCGTGATCGGATCGGCACCCTCGTTGTGCTCGCCATCGCTGAGCAAGATGCACCGGCGCACTGCGCGAGGCAGGTGGGTCCACTCCTTTTGCAGCAACGACAGCGCGAGCTCAAGTCCGGCGGTGATGTTGGTACTGCCGCCGGTCCGGAGCCGCGCGATATCACCCTGGACCTCGAACGGATGGCGCCCAAACGCGGAGACCGTCGACGCGTCGGCGCAGAACGCGGCGACAGCCGTCCTGTCACGACCATCAAGGATCCGTTTGCGGCGGACGAAAGCCAGTGCGGCTTCCTGTGCAGCGCCCAGACGCGTCGGATAGAAGTCTCCTTTCGCCATCGAGCCGGTCTTGTCGATCAGCAGGACAGTAAGCTCGATGTTGTCCGTAGCTCCCCTCGATGCGCTGGTCGAGTTCATCTTCGTTACTCCTGGCGCAACACGTAGATTGCGCGTCCAGCGACGTGAGCGATGACCGCCTTGCCGGGCGGAACTCCTAGCTCCGACAGCATGACGTCGCGCTCGATGATCTCGGTTCCGACATCGAGTTCGAATCTTTCCCCACCGCACTGCAGACACCGGATTCCGGAGAAGTCGGGCTGCTTCACGAGGCCGATCCCGATGCGCACGCGGAAGCCACAACCAAGGCATATGCGCGCCCGAATAAGCTCTCGCTCCGCAGCAACGCTGACGCGGCTCGCCTCGGTGCAAGTCTCTTGAGCGACGAATTTCGCAATCTCGTCGATCGTGGCGTCGTGCCGGCTGACGAAGACGGCGTCGCGAAGCGGTTCGAGTCGTCGGTGGCCTTCGCACAGCGGATTCGGGGAAATCGTTACAACGCTGTACGCCGCCCGGCACGGGGAAGTCGCTCTGTGTCTTCGAGACGCACGAACGACTCACCCGGCCGCGGCGCCTCTTCGTTATCGAAGGGCACTCCTCACTCAAGGAGTTCGACCTGCTCGGCGGCTACGTTCCCGACGGTTCAGGCGGTTTCGCCTGGCGCGACGGGATCATCACGCAGGCGCTACGAGAGGAAGGTTCGATGCTCTTCATCGACGAGGCCAACCGCATGCCGGCTCGGGTCCTCAACATTCTGCTCGGCATCCTAAGCCGTAGGGCGGTGGTGCTTACCGAACACGGATCGGAGGAGGTGGAAGCCAGCGACGACTTCTGTGTCGTCATGGCCTCCAACCTGGGACGCGGCTACCACGTCGAAAGTTTCGACGCGGCGCTCGTCTCACGCTTCCCAGTCGTGCTCGAGTACCACTACCTGCCGGCGAAGGATGAGGAACAGCTGCTGAAGGACCGCACTGGCGTCCCCAAAGACGTCGCCAAGATCATGGTGAAGGTGGCGAATGAGACGCGACGGCTGAGACGCAGCCACGAACTACCCGGCTGCATTGACGCACGTGGTCTCATCGCTTGGGCGACAAAGTTCAACGGAAAGGACGGAGAAGGAGAGAACGATCTGGTAGCGCGACTAAAGGCGAGCGCGCGAATCACGGTCTTGTACACGGCGTGCGGGACCGACAGCGAAGGCTACATCAGGGACGACGCGGCAACCATCGTGCTCAACCTGATCGAAGCCCACACGCCGAAGTAACGGAAGAAAGGGAATCACGGTCAGCCACCGTTCGAGAGAGCAATCAACTGCTCGCTCGACGGTGGCCTTTTCATGCCCGAAAGGAGACGACATGTCGCTGCGCTGGTGGCAGTGGAAGCACATCCAGGAGCGGCTCAAGCTCTGGGGACGCGCGCTACAAGGCGTCGACCCGTACCGGATTGAGTTTGCCGACGAAGCCGGCCTGACCGGCCTCACGGACTTCAGCACCCATCTGATCAAAGTGAACCCGGAGATGATCGCCGGCCTTAAGCCGCGAGAGGGCTATGAGATCACGAAGGCGGTGCTCTGCCATGAGGCCGGACATCGCCGCTTCACAGCCCCGGCCGAACTGAGCTGGGTCGTCCACATGGTGGCCAACATCCTCGAGGACCAGCGGATTGAGAGCCTGATCATGGAGGAGTTCGCCGGCACACGCCCGCTCATCCGCAGGCTCACTGAGGCGCTCTACGAGAAGAGTCCGGCAATGGAACCGACGGACGACCCGGGACAGGTGATTGCCGCCGCGCTGCAGTGGCGATGGGCGGTACGACTCGGCGTGGGGCTGAAGGGAGACCTATCGGAGATCAACAAGGAACGCTGGGCGCAAGTACGGCCGATGGCGGAAGAGGCCTGGGTTGCGGCGACGAGCGAGGAGGTCAACACGATCGCCCGGCGCATCGTGCAACTGCTCGGCCTGACCGAGACGCAGATTCCGGCGTGGGTCATCGAGGCGCTCGACCGTTGCGTCGGACACCGCAAACGAGACGACAAGAGCGAAACGAAGGCACCCATCGCACCAAAGTCATTCGACGGCGAGTCGGAAGGTAGCCGAGGCAAGCCGGAGGCATTCGATGGAGAGGTGATGCCGGCCAGCCGCCGTGTCGGGCGCGACTATCCCATCGATCCGATGCCGTACGCCGATCTCGAGACGCTCGTGACGCCGATGGCTCAGGAGCTCATCGAGGAGCTGGCGGTCGTGCCCGTGAATGACGCGCCGGAACCATCTGATAGGGGCGGGTCGCTCTCAGTTCGACAGTACGTCCGTGATCGGGAACGGCCGTTCCTGGTTCGTGACGGAGAGCAGTTCGCTCCACCGGTGATGGCCGTGCGAATCGTCATCGACCACTCGACGAGCATGAATCACTCCACGAGCGGGCGCACGCGCATCCAGCGCGCATCGGAGGCGGCGATGATGTTGCACCTCGCCTTCGTCGAATTGGGCATTGACCACGGCATCTCGGTCATGCCGCAACAGTTGCAGCTCGCGGATGTCGCCTCGGGAGAGAGCGGCAAGGCCCTGATCGCCGGTGTTGTGCCAGCCAAGACGGGACATGAGGACCTGGCGGTTGCGATCACGACACGGGGCGACGAACTGCTCGGGACGGTCGCAGACATCAGGTTGCTGTTCGTGCTGCATGATGGCTATCCGAACGACGGTGAGAAAGCCAGGTCGCTGTGCCAGTCTCTGAGAGGAAGGGTGGAGGTGATCGGCGTGCTCTTGGATCCGGACGAAGGGACGCAACACGCAATGAGGGAGATCTTTGGCGCCGAACGGCTCGTCGCCTGTGCATCAAAGGATCTGCCGAAGACACTGGCCGCGATGCTCAAAGCGATTCGCGGCCTTTGACCCAATCGGGGCACGAGCTCAATGTTCCTGCCCCGTTTTTCTTGCATCTCGATGTTGACGGCGATGAGATAATGACTGCATAGAGAACAAAACGATGTCGCGCATCATCGCCGTCGCCAACCAGAAGGGAGGCGTCGGCAAGACCACCACAACGATTAGTTTAGGTGTCGCCCTCAGCCGGGAGGGCCAGCGCGTGTTGTTGGTCGACATGGACCCGCAGGCCGCGTTGTCCGTCTCGCTCGGTGTCCAGGTCGCCACCCTGCAGCACACGATCTACCAGGTGCTGCTGGGTGAACTTCCGGTGGGGCAAGCCGTCCGGGGAACGGCATCCGGTCCGGATGTCCTGCCTGCGAACATCGATCTCTCGGCCGCCGAGTTGGAGCTCGCGGCACAGATCGGACGTGAGCGCTTCCTGGCGGAAGCCCTGCAATCGCTCAGCTTTCGCTACGACTTCATCCTCCTCGACCTTCCCCCATCGCTTGGCCTCCTCACCATCAACGGCCTTGTTGCCGCCAGCGAGGTCATCTTGCCCGTTCAGTGCGAATATCTCGCCGTCAAGGCGCTAACGCTCATGCTCGTCACAATCGATAAGGTGAAGGCGAAGCTGAATCCCTCGCTCACCATTCTCGGCATCCTTCCTACGATGTTCAACGCCCGCACGCTGCACGCCCAGGAAGTGCTCGACGAACTGCGGGAAGCGTTCCGCGTACACATCTTCGAGCACGTCGTGAAACAGAGTGTCCGCTTCAAAGAGGCGCCCGCCGGCGGGCTCTCCATCCTCGACTACGCACCCGACAACGAGGGCGCTAACGCGTACCGTGCTCTCGCAAAGGAGTTGCTGTCGTGAGCGATCGCATCTCCATCAAGGGCAAGGGTGACGAGTTGTTCTTCGCCACGGAGAGCGGGGCGTCCAAGCCTTCATCACTCCAGGAACAGGACGCTGCAAGACAGACAGACAGCACGCTTGCCGGCGAGAAAGCCACTAAGACAGACAGAACGACAGAAAGACAGACTGCAAGACAGACAGACGAATCGAGTGGTGAGAAGTGGCCGGCCGAGATGGTTGGGCTGCTTCGTCAGATGCTGGTGGAGGATCACCCAACGCACAACACGTTTCGATACTCGCAGAGAATCCTGGACGCCGTGCGCGACATTGTTTACGAGCTCGAGGTGAAGAGGGGTATCAAGACTTCGCGCAACGACGTCATGCGCTCGGTCTTTCCTGGATCGTCGATGACTACTGGTCCAACGGCGCCGACAGCCTGCTCGTCGCGGTGCTGACGGAGGAGAGGTTTAAAAGCCCACGCGATGAAAGAGATGACGTTCGTGCCGCGAAGCGAGCTGAATGTTCGAGAGATCTTCGCCCAACGTGCGGATCGCCTTGGATACCGCATTGTCGAGAGCCGAGCCGCGTTTCCCGACTATTTGCTGGAGCACGAGGGTGATCGCATCTTCGCCGAGGCGGAGTTTCGCACTTCCAACTTTCTGCGACATCGACACGACCTCGCGCGTTGTGACCTGATCATCGTCTGGGAGCACGACCTGCCTTCGATGCCTATGCCAGTACTCGAGCTCAAGACAGAGGCGCTGCATACGAAGAAGCCTCGTGGAAGGCCTCCCGGATCAACGTCCCCTTCGTCGTCTCAATGGCACCGCCGGAGGGCCTTCTGGGCCCGCAGGACGGTCCCTAAAAGCTCAACCGAGCTGAACCCCTCTGCCAATACTAATTCCGACCCAAGCCGTTCCTCTGAGCCCGAGTAGCGGCTCAAAAGACCATCCGAGCGCGTGGCAACTCTTGCCGGCCCGACACTTACCGCGCGTGCGTGGAACCGCAATGCTGAGCGGGTGAACGTGAGATGTCGGTCGCCCACGCGTCTCACGCTATTTGGTCATAGGAAATGAATTACTCACGGCCAGCTGTCATCCGCAAGCATCGAGCCACTCGACGGGGTCCGCGTCCGCGGTCCTGGTACGAGGCATGCGTGCGCCACGCGCTGCGCAACTACTCCAACCCACGAGCCCTACGTCGTAACCCACTGACTGAGTCGACTGCGATTGCGACCCTTATAGGAGCGCGGGCGTCTGAATCGTGGAACCCTCATGTTGTAGTCCTGCGGCACGTCATCGATCGGTGTGTCAGCGAGGTTTTGCAGTCCTCGAACGAGGCGGACCGGCGACCTCTTGAGATCGTGCTTCATGGCGTCATGTCCGGCCGGACCATTCGCGCCATCGCCGCTGACCTGTCGTACGGGCGCGAATGGCTCCACAAGACGTGGTGGTCGGAAGCTGTGCGCGGAGTAACGACTGTCATGCTGCTTCGGTATCTGCGTGTTCCGTCCGAACCGTTGGAGGTCTCCACGACGGAAATGACTCTGCTACGGCCCGCGAGCTAAGAGAACCCCGGATCGCTACTCCGTGGCTCTCGCTATTCCGTTGGGGCCGAGACCTTCAGTTTTCCCTCGCGCGAAAGCGCACCTTCAGAGAATGTTTGGACGGCTCCAACCCGACGAGCCACTTGACGCTAGTTACTGGATCGCGCAAGCTACTGCCCAACCCGCTTCGGCTCGTCACCGAAGTACCCCGTCGAGTTATTCCGAGACTAGGTCCGGCCTAGGAGGCCGTATAGCGTCTGGTCGCTTCTCGCATGACGCGAGCTCGGGTCTACTCACTCGTACTCATTCTCGTGGTCGCCGGTGCCACAGTGGCGGTCGGCTTACAGCGACTCGTCTTTGCTGCGCCCTCGGCAACTCTGGCGATCTCGCCGACATCTCAAACGATCCCGGTGGGACAAAGCGGCGGCATCGACGTCAACGCGGGAACCCTGCCGGCGCGCGGACTCGGCGGCTATTCGTTTGAGCTCGACTGGCAGTCTGGTTCCGGGCAATACATCGTCGGAACAGACACGGACTGTAACGCGGGCAATCCGGCTTTTTGGAATTTCATCAAGATTCCGCCGGTCCCACCACCATCGGACCCTCCCTACTCAATTACGTGCTCCGCACTTCCCGGCGGGCCTGATGGTCCAGGTGCAACCGGAAGCGTGACGCTGAATCACCTCGTCATCCAGTGCTTGACGAACGGCACGCTTCAGTTACAGTTCACGTCCGCGTCGCTATTCGATGCAGACGGAAACGAAGTCCCGTATACCGCTGCTTCTGCCACGATTACCTGCGGTGATGGCATCGCGCGATCTGCGACGCCTACGCCAACCGCGACCGACACGCCCGAGCCGGGGATCACGTCAACTCCCACACGCACACCTACTCAGACCGACACGCCAACCGTCACGGACACCCCGGTCGCCACGAATACACCAGCACCCTCAGCGACGGCTACCTCAACATCCACGGCGTCACCCACGCCGCGCGGCCAGGCGCAAATCAGGCTGGTTCCCGACACGCTGACGGCGGCCGTAAACGGAACAACTGGCGTCGATATTGTGGCGTCGAACATTCCCGCACGTGGGCTCGGCGGGTACGGCTACAGCGTCAAATGGGGCACCTCGAACGTGCAATACGTCGTCGGGTCAGACGCCGGCTGCAACGCTGGCCAGCCGAGCTTCTGGGTGCCGTTGGCAACACCCGTGCCACCGCCAGCGGGAAGCCCTTATACGATCAGCTGCCTTCATTCGCCGCTACCAAGCACCGGCAACGGCCCGGGGAGCGGTGGATCAGTCACGTTGAACCACATCGTTCTTAACTGTCTGGCCGAGGACTTCACCGCCCTCACACTGTCTGACGCCAGCTTGTTTGACGCTGACGGTAACGACCTCGGGCCAACGGCCACCGGCGGAACGCTGACCTGCGGCGGCGCGGCTACAGTCACACCTGTGACCAACACGAACACGCCGGTACCGACGGCGACGCAGACGCCGACGCCCACGAACACGGTCGCCGCTCCGACGAACACGCCGACCAGCACCAACACACCGACGGCGACCAACACGAACACGCCGGTACCGACGGCGACGCAGACGCCGACGCCCACGAACACGGTCGCCGCTCCGACGAACACGCCGACCAGCACCAACACACCGACGGCGACCAACACGAAGACCGCAACACCTACTGTCACGAGGACAGCGAGTGCAACGCCTACAGCGAGTCCAACACCTGGACCGCAGCGTTGCCTCACGGTTCGAGACAAGGTTGGTCTTTTGCTAGGGATAGTTGCGCACTATGGAGCCCGGATCGGGGATCGCCGCTACGACTCGCGATACGACGTGAATCATGACGGCGTGATCAACTTCGGCGACATCCGTCTGGTTCTAAATACGCCGAGTTGTCGACGTAGGTAAACCTCGACTTCAGGCCGGGCGCTACGGGGGAGGGCATGATGCTACTACGGCGCATCGCGACGACGTTCATTATCGTGTCGGCGATCCTGGTCGCCTCGGTTCCTGCAGCGCATACCGTCGGCGAAACAGCTCAACAGCCGCCTCTGTCAGGGCAGGTCCAACCGCAGACGCTGGGTTCGTGCAACGCGTCAAACAGCTACACAGTGGACACGACGCTCGATGCCAGCTGCGTATGGGTATTCAACAGCGTCAACGTTCCAATCGGCGTGACGCTAACCTTGGCGCCCGGCGCGATCGTGAAGATCACCCCACTGACCTCGGTCACCGTTGCCGGAAGCCTCCGTGCCCAGGGCACTCAGGCTAATCCGGTCTACATCACGTCGCTTCGCGACGACAGCGTCGGCGGGGACACGAACGGCGACGCGGATGCTACGAACGCTGTCCGCGGCGATTGGGGAGCCATCTTCCTCAGCGGCTCGGCAACGTTGGAACTCGATTCTGCCGTGATCCGATATGGCGGCAGTACGTTAATTAGCAATGTTGCCGGCGAAGTCGATGATAACGGGACCGGCATACGCTCTATCACACTCGCCAACGCCACCGTTGAACAAAGTGGCAGTGCGGGCATCAACGTGAACGACTTTGCAAACGTCGTCGCGGCCGGCAGCATCTTTCGCAACAACAACGGGCGGGGTTTGAACATCGCGAACGGAACGCTCGATCTCCGGACCACGGAGTTCGCTTCCAACGGCAACGACGCGGTTTCACTCGGTTCATCCACACCGCCGGTCCTCATCAACAACAACTTCCACGACAACAATGGAGCGGCATTCGTGCTGAACGGCGCCCGGGGCACTCTCGATCCTGTCGGGAACACTGCCACACACAACGCCAGAAACGGCATGAAGCTGTTCCCATCGATCGTTGCGGGTGACGGATTGACGCTCAACGCCGCCAACTCGGCGACGTTCCCGTTCATTTGGGGGGGTGGTTCAACGGTCCCGAGTGGCGCGCGGCTGGACCTTCAAGCGGGAGCGGTTCTGAAGTTCGAGGATGACATCTCGATCGAAGTGAATGGCACGCTTGCGGCCAACGGGCTCGTAGGCCAACCCGCGGTGATTACTTCGGTTCATGACGACACCGTCGGTGGGGATACGAACAACGACGCTGACACCTCATTGCCTGGGCGCGGAGATTGGGGAGCGATCATCGTCACCGACGGCGGGACGATTAATCTTGTGAGCTCCGAGCTTCGGTACGGCGGCAATACACTTCGCACCGCATGTGGAACGTCCATCACCGGCGAGATCTTCAATTGCCGGGGAGTGGGATTTATCACTGTTGACGGCAGCCTCGTCGAGCAGAGCGGCGCGGCGGCCATCAATCTCGGCGTCTTTGGCGTCGTGAGCGTTACGAACAGCACCCTGCGAAACAACAATACATTCGGTATCAACGTCGCAAGCGGGGCGCTGTCCGTCTCGGCGACACAGATCTCCGCGAATGGCAGCAACGGTATATTCAGCTCGAGCATTTTGCCTCCCGCGCTGGTGAACAATACGTTCCAGAACAACAGTCAGGCTGCGGTTCACCTGACAGCACTCCGTGGGATCTTCAACCCCTCCGGTAACACGGCGACGAATAACCGAGTCAACGGCATCGAAATTGCGCCGAACCTCGCCGTCGGCGACTCGCTGACGCTAAAGAGCAACAACTCGACAACGTTCCCGTACGTCTGGACCGGCGGAACGATCGGGTCCGGCGCTACCTTCACGCTGGAAGCGGGAACCGTGCTGAAGCCGGCCGACGCCGCGTTAATCGACCTTCAGGGCACGATGTCGACCACGGGCACCAGCGCGAATCGCGTACAGATCACGTCAATTCACGATGACAGCGTCGGTGGCGACACCAATAACGACAGCACTACTTCTGTTCCAGGCCGCGGAAACTGGCGCGGAATCAGGGTTACGAGCGGAGGGAACCTGTCGCTCGTATCTACTCGGCTCCGCTACGCCGGCAACAACCTGCAGAGCTCACCCGGAGCCATTTACAACAATCAGGGCAACGCGATCGTCTCCGTTCAGGATTCGACGATTGAGCAAAGCGGAAGCGCTGGAATCAGCGTCGGCGTGTTCGGCTCCCTCACCGTTGCGACAAGCACGATCCGAAACAACAACGAGTACGGGATCTTCTTTGCCAGCGGCGCCCTCAATGTCACAGGGACAGAAATCTCGGCGAACGGCTTTGAAGGCATCTACAGCGCGTCCACAGCCACCCCGCTGATCAACAACAACACGTTCAACAACAACGTCACGCAGGCTGCTGTGCGGCTGACTGCCCTCCGGGGCGACTTCAACCCTGTAGGCAACTCGGCGTCGAACAACAAATTCAATGGGTTCCGGATCACGCCCAGCCTTGGTAACGGGGTAAATCTTACGCTGCGGTCCGCCAACTCCACGACCATGCCGTACGTGATGGCAGGGTCGACCATTCCAGGCGGTGGGATTCTGACGCTGACGGCGGGCTCGATAGTAAAGATCGAGGACTCTGGGTCGATCGTGGTCTCTGGGTCGCTAGTCGCGACCGGCACGTCTGCCAAGCCGGTAGTCATCACTTCTCTGCACGATGACTCCGTCGGTGGCGACACGAACAGCGACGGGACGACATCGACGCCAGGCAGGGGAGATTGGCTCGCCCTGTATGTGCGTAATGGCGGAGCAATCAATACCTCCAACGCGCGGATCGCGTACGGCGGGCGACCGAACAGCGCAGCAATCATCTACAACGACCAAGGAAGCGCCTCAATCACCCTTTCGAATACGACGGTTGAACAGAGCGCTGCGTCTGGCGTCTACCTCGGCGTGTTCGGGGTGGTTAACGCTGCCGGTGGCTTCATCAAGAACAACAATGCCAACGGGTTGTTCGTCGGCACGGGTGGTCTTGCACTGTCCGGAGTCGAGATTAGCGGGAGCGGAGCATACGGTGTCCAGACAGGCATCGTGTTCACACCAGTCCTCATCAACAACAACTTCCACGACAACACGAGCGCTGCAGTGAGGCTTGGTAGCGTTCAAGGCACGCTGGATCCGGTCGGAAACGTTGGCGCGCGGAACGCCATCAATGGCATCGAGGTGCTTCCGAACTTCACGGCATCAGCGACCCTACAGTTGAAGGCGCGCAACGCGGCTACGTTCCCGTACGCATTTCCAGCAATCGGGATCCCGGCTGGCAATACCCTTCGAATCGACGCTGGCGCCGTCGTGAAGATGGAGGCAGGTGCTTCGCTTTCAGCTTCCGGCACGTTGTTGGTCCAAGGCTCGCTTGCTACCCCGGCGACCTTCACATCGATTAAGGACGACTCCGTCGGGGGTGATACCAATCGCGACGGAGGGGCATCGACACCGGGCGCCGGGGACTGGACAAACATTCGGATCGAGACTGGTGGTACCGGCGACATACGCGGAGCGAACATCCGGTTTGGCGGCGGCTCGCCGGCCCCCGGAGAGGTCTACAACGTAAACGGCGGTCTGACAATTGCGGACTCGACCATTGAGACGAGTTCGTCCTTCGGTGTGTATTCCAACGCGAGCACGTCGATCATCGGAAGCAAGATTCGGTTCAACCAGAATGGCTTCGGTGGGTTCGTCGCAAATAACAAGATCAACTCGTCGACGATTGCAGGGAACGCGAACTATGGAGTTCAAGCTTCGTCCGCGTCGGTAGACGCACGTTACAACTTCTGGGGCGATGTCACGGGCCCGCGCTCTGACGGTCAAGGGTGCAATACGGCGATCGGCTCCGGCGACAAGATCTCGTGCAATGTCGACTGGAAGCCTCACACCGACTCGGCCGGCAACCCGGTGACAGTCATTCCGTTCCAGGCCACACTCGGTGGCCCGATCTACAACATCTTCGTGCCGCACTCCCCCGAGCCAGTGAATCTGGCCACGGGAAACTACATCCAGCAACAGACCGATGTGAGCATTACGGGCATCGGATTGCCGCTTGAGTTCTCTCGCTCGTACAACAGTCGCGACGCATACAGCGGTCCGCTTGGGTCGGGCTGGACGCACAACTACAACGTCCGCCTAACGTTCTGCACGGCTAACGGCGCTCCGCCGCCGACGTGCTCGAACACCAACCCGGCGACGTCAGATGTCACTGTCATCGGCGAGACCGGACGTCAAGACCTATACGTTCGCAACGCTGACGCGAGTTACACACCGCCCGTCGGGGTCTTCGACCAGCTCACGCGCAATAGCGGTACAGGGACCTTCGACCTGCTGCGGAAGGACCGGTCGCTCTTGCGCTTCGACAGCACGGGTAAGCTCTCGTTCGAGCGGGACGCGAACGGCAACCAAACCACCATGACGTACGACGGATCGGGCCGCCTCAGCGTGGTGACCGACCCATCGGCTCGCACGTTGACCTTCGCGTACGACGGCGCGAACCGAATCGTCTCGGTCACCGACCCGATCGGCCGCGTGTGGACGTACGCGTACGAAGACGGCAATGGCAACCTGACGTCCGTACACAACCCCTTGCCGGGCCCCGGCAACCTCACTGCCGCGTACGGCTACGACTCGAACCATCAAATGACCACGATCGTGGATCCGAACGGGAACACCGTTGCGACGAATGTGTACACCAGCGCGACCGTCGGCACGGAGACTGCGTCGCGCGTGACCTCACAAACGAACGCAGATGGTAAGACCACGACGTTCCTGTATGAGGTTGGGAAGACGACCGAAACGGATCCTCGCGGGGTGAAGATCGAGCATCAGTACGACGGCCTACAAAGGGAGACTCGCAAGATTGAGGATGTCGGTGGTCTCAACAACACCTGGGACTACACGTATGACGCGTTCGGTCGCACGAGCGTCAAGGATCCGCTCAGCCGGGTGAACACGTTTGCGTACGACTCACGCGGCAATCTTCTCGAGGCGAAGGATCCGCTCGGTGCCTCGACACAGTACCAGTACGACATCAATGACAACGTGATCCAGAAGATTGATGCGTTGGGTCACACCTGGACCTACACGTACGATCTCAAGGGTAATCTCATATCGACGACGGACCCTGCAGGCGCTGTAACGTCCAACACTTACAACGCCTTGGGCCAACGCACGGTGTCGGTCGACGCCGTCGGTAACCCGACGAGTTACGGTTACAACCCGAACGGCTATCAGACAAGCGTCACTAACCCGCTCGGCAAGACGACCACGTCCACATACGATACTGTCGGGCGGAAGCTGACCGAGACCGATCCGCTAACTCATCAGGTGACGTTCTCGTATGACGAGACAGGCAGAGTCAAGACCGTGACGAACGCCTTGGGAAACGCACTCTCCTACACCTACGACGCGGACAGCAACAAGCTGACCGAGAAGGACGCCAATAACCGCGTGACGTCCTACGAATACGACAAGCTCAATCGGCTGACCAAGGTCACGGACGCCAAGAATGGCGTCGCCTTGTACGGCTACGATGAAAACGGCAATCGAACATCGGTCACCGATCCCAACAACCACACGACGGCGTTCGCCTACGACGCACTGAACCGGCTCACGACTGTCACCGACGCTCTTTCGTTCGTGACGACGTATACCTACGACGGCGCCGGCAATCGGACATCCCGCACAGACGCCGACGGCAAGACGACGACGTATGTGTACGATCAGTCGAACCGTCTCACCGATCGGACGTCGGCCGGACAGCCGGCGGTGCAGTTCACGTACGACGCACTCGGCAACCGCCTCTCCATGAAGGACGGCACAGGCACCACGGCCTACACGTACGACGCTTTGAGCCGGCTTCTGACTATCACTGCACCAGCAACCGGAACCGTGACGTATCACTACGATATTGGTGGCCGGCGGGACAAGCTGACCTACCCAGACGGCAAGGTGGCCACCTACACATACGACGGAAACAACCAGCTGAAGACCGTCGGAACGGTCGGGAACTGGAACGGTGGAACGACGAATTACACGTACGACGACGCCGGGCGCATGACGCAAACCGCGCTGCCCAACGGGGTCGTGACGACGAGGACCCTCAACCAGGCTGATCAACTGACCAACGTTACCTCGGTCAAGTCTGCGACGACCCTTTCGTCCGTCACGCACGGCCTCGACAACGTAGGCAACCGGCAATCGCGTACAGACGCCAGCGGTACCACGAATTACACCTACGATGAGCTGTATCGGCTAACAAACGCCGCATACCCGGATCTGACCTCGGAGGCGTTCGCCTACGATGCGGGCGGGAATAGACTCAGCCGCGTCGCCGGTGTAACAACCAACTACACCTACGATGCAGATGACCGAATGACGGCCGCTGGCTCGACGAACTTCACGTACGACAAAAAGGGAAATCGTCTTACCGCCGGCAACCGCTCATTCACCTACGACTCCGAAAGTAGGCTCATCCAGATTGCGGATTGGAGCGGAACGCCGGGCTCGAGCTGTGCCGACGTCAACGGCGACGGGACTGTGAATCTGTCTGATGCAGTGGCCGTGTCGCTCGCGAACGGTAAGAAGGCCGGCGACCTTGGCTATGCGTACGAGAAAGACGTCAACCGCAACGGGACAATCGATCTTGCGGACATCATTCAGATCGCCCTTCGGCTCGGGCAGACCTGCGCGGTGAAGGGTACGTACGCGTATAACGGCGATGCACTTCGCGTCTACGCGTCCGACTCCGCGGGATTCGTTCGTTCGGCATGGGATGCCACGGGGTCGCTACCCGCCGAGATCCAAGAGACGGGTGGCAACACCTATGTTTACGGCGCGGGGCTCGTGAGTCAGACGGGCGCCTCAGCCGCCACCCAGTATCCGCTCTCAGATGGTGTAGGAAGCACGATCGCCTTGACCGACGGTGCCGGCACCCTTTCCGCCAGCACGACATATCTCGCGTTTGGTGCGGTCAAGTCAAGTGCTGGTACGGCGAGTTCTCCATTTGGGTTCAGCGGCCAGTTGACTGATGGCACCGGCCTCGTCTTCATGCAGGCCCGCTATTACGATCCGGCCACAGGTCGGTTCCTGTCTAAAGATCCAGTTGCGGGACGGACCGATCAACCTGTAACGCTGAATCGATATGCGTATGCTGGAAACAATCCAGTAGCGTTCACAGATCGTGGGGGCCGCGACTTCTGGCATGACGCATGCGACGTAGTCACGATCATCGGCTACTGCACGCTCTCGGACATAGCGTCAAACGCGCAAGAGGCCGGACGACTTCATCAGCAGCTCGCCGACCTCGAGTACAACGCCCCACTCGACGAGCAAACGTTCGAACAGATCGATTCTACGTCGCGCCAGTATGTCGACCGAACCGAATCGACTTTGCGAGATTTGCATGCATACACCGGGAGGGAAATCGTATCCGTGTACACCCCGGATCTGTATCGCATGGACACCGAGACGGTGAAGGGATTCATCAAGGACTACGTCCAGGGACTGGTCAAGGACTATGTCTCCGGGAAAGTCACCGACTTCTTGTTCAACACGTTTGGAGGACAGCCAGGCCAGCGTCAACAGTTGGGACTGCGTGGAAACGCGATCCATGTCGACTACCTGGGTGGCAGGAATTTCATAGTACGCAAATAGCGACCGTCGTACTTCCGAACCGAACGGACTCGATTGTTCGGTAATAAGGCTTCGCGACCATTCGGTTCGAGCAGTGGCCTCGACTCGGTCCACGGATTGCTAGTCCGTTGATCTAAGCGAACGTTCACGATGTGAATGGCCGAACGCGGGGTCGTCCGAGTTCACCACGCAGCCGTCTACCTGCCCGCGGCGGTACACCGCTCGTCGGTTGCTTCCGGGTAGAAGACGTGAGCGTTACCGAACGACAATTCAAACGTATGCAACCGTACCGGGTTTTTCCGCAGGAGGAACCCGAGATCTGTCGCCGGTTGATGTGTGGTGGTGATCGAAAGCAGCACTAGAAGAGAACGCTCCACTGGCCGATACGCTCCTGTCGCGGACCGGCCTCTCCTAATTAGTACGAAGGAGTTGAATATGACAAGAATACCGGGGCATCCTCGCCCGAATCTCGCACCCGACTCGCTTGCCGGCATCCTCGTTCGTCAGCGGTCACTCAGCGGGAAGATAAACGCGGAGATCGCGCGTGATGCGTGGATCGACGAAGGCTACGTGTCGAAACTGCTCGCCGGTGAGAAGTACCGCCCATCGAGAGACGCCCTCATCAGGCTAGCCGCCTTCGGTTTGAGCCTCTCGATTCCTGACGTGAACGAATTGCTCATGGCGGCGGAGTACCTGCCAATCGTCTCACCCAAGTCCATCGAGTAGCTCGTTGCGAGGCCGGTCCGAAAATCCTCGGGGACGGATTGCTTCCCCGTCGCAGTGGTCCGTACGCCTAATTCTGCACGACACCACGTTTGTCCCTAAAGCTCACTGCAGCACGGACTACCGAATCGCATCTCTGCCGTACTGAGTGACTGGTACTCAGGTAGAATCGACGAGACCGAGTTCGCATTCGTAGGGCGCTTATGGCTACGTCGGCAAACACGTTCGTCATCGGCTTCACCGGATCCTTCGGAAGTGGCTGCTCGACATCCGCCCGACTGTTGGCTGATGCCAAGCTGAAGCTACTAGGAACGCCGGCGGTTCGACACCTGCGGCTATCCGATGTCGTGAAGTCCGAATGGAAAAGCCAGAACCCGAACAAAGAAGCCTCACGAGCTGACCTTCAAGCGACCGGCGACGACATCCGCAACAAACACGGCAATCATGAGCTGGCGAAGAGAGCGATCAACGAGATCCAGAAACGTAAAGCCGTGTTTCAATTCGTGTTCGTTGACGGCATACGGAACACGGGCGAAATCTCTTGGTTGCGCCAACAATTCTCCGATCACTTCTATCTCATTGCCGTTGACGCACCTGCGCCGCTGCGATGGACGCGAAGCCAGGCGGCATACCACAACATGGGTTTGTCTGAGAGCGATTTCCACAAAGACGATACGCGAGACTTGGGCGAGGAAACGCCATATGGCCAACAAGTACAGCTCTGCGTTGACCAGGCAGACGTCATCATAGTTAATGACGAAACCTACGCCAAAGTGCAGCTGAACAAGAGGCTCGGCGGAAAACTGTCAGAGTATGTCTCGCTCTTGTCGGGAAAGACGACACGCTATCCGAATCCCGATGAGACCATCATGAATATGGCTTATGCCGCCTCCCACTCGACCAAGTGTCTGAAACGGCAAGTCGGGGCGGTCATAACCTCGGCCGAGGGAGACGTGGTTGGGATCGGTTTCAATGAGAACCCGTCGGGCACCCTTCCCTGCATCGATCAATATGGCGAGTGCTATCGCGACATTGTTCGTAATGAATACCTTGAGGAACTCGCGACCAACGGATCAAAGTGCCCAGGATGCGGTAAGAACATCGCTACATCGGTTGGTCCCCCCTGGCGATGCAGTTGCGGCGAGAAGTTGGCTGAACGCTTCTTCCCTGGCCGTGCGATGCTTTGGTGTACCGCGCTTCACGCCGAGGAACGTGCAATTCTGAATGCCCGCGGGCAGAACCTTCGAGGTGCGACGGTATACACCTCAACGTTCCCGTGCTTTCTGTGTTCTGAAAAGATTGCCCATGCCGGTATAAAGAAGGTCGTGTTCATGGAGCCATATCCGGACATCCGCGCAGCGGGACGTCTGGAGGTCGCAGGAATCGCGGTTGAACGATTCGAAGGAGTTCGGTCGTCAGCGTTTGACCGAATCTTCGCGCGAGCGCGGCAAGGCGCGGAGAATAGCGTCGAGAAGGCACGTTTGGCTAAGTCGAGCTAGTCAGCTCTTCGGCGCCTTACGCGAAGGCTTCGCTGTAGACGGCAACGCACTTGGCTTGTTTGATGGGCTCCGAACTTCGCCGAAAATGACCCCAGCCGATCTAGAGTTCGACTTGGTTACAAGAGAGCCCGACATTCCCATTCTTCCGATGACCTCAGATGGCTTCCCGCTTCGTTTCATTAGGATGACCCCTTCGCGGTTCTCAGGTAGAATGATTGTTCTATTTATAGGCCGCCTCGCGCTTAACGTCAATACCCACACGCACATGTTTGACCTTCGCCACACTGGCAATGCTGGCAGTTACAGGCATTTCTGTTGAACTTCGCCGTTCGTCCCCGACGGGGCAGTCGTCGTTCCGGACGTGACCGGCAGATGGTTGCCCTTGGGTCGCCTCGTTCGTAAGCTCCTTAAGCTGACGCTGCTATCATGACGTCACCAAGGACGATCTGTGTGAAAACCATTGGTGAGCGGATTCGCGAATTGCGAGAAGAGAAGGACATATCCCTCCGGGAGCTCGCCACGAAGGTTGGCGTCTCAGCTGCTTTTATGTCCGACGTCGAACTCAATCGTCGCCAACCTTCGGACAAACACTTGGCCGGCCTCGCACGCGTCCTGCAAACGCCGCTGGACGAACTTAAGCAGCACGACACACGGCCTCCGTTGCAGGAAGTTCGACGCATGGCCAACGCAAGTCCGGAATACGGCTTCGCGTTGCGTCGGATGGTAGACAGCAAGATCAGCTCAAAGGAATTGCTCGACTTCCTGAAGGAGCGTGAACGAAAGCGCAAACGGCCCGGAGAACCAAAGAAGTGAAGACATACAGATCCCAAGGCGGACCTTTTGCTGAGCGTCCGTTCTATGAGGACGAAGAACTCGAGATCATCGCCACGGACGAGTTACGCAAGGCAGGCCTACTGCCGTCCTTGCCAAGTCCGGTGCGGATAGACCGGTTTGTCGAAAAGCGATTCCACCTTGTCCCAGAATATGACGACTTGGGTCACGGAATCCTCGGCTTCACGCAGTTCGGTGATAAGGGCCCTGAGGCGGTTGTGCTGGCTCGCTTTCTGGCCGAAGAGGGCAGCCAAACCTCCGAGAGAAGGCTGAACAGCACGCTCGCTCACGAAGCTGGGCACATGCTCCTTCACAGCCATCTCTTCATCCTCGAACGTAGTGGCTCGACTCGGCGGCTCATCGACGATGACCTCGATGAGGTCAATCGACGCATCCTTTGCCGTACCGATTCGGACAGTACTCCCGAGGTGGGCCGATCTCGTTACGATGGTCGGTGGTGGGAATACCAGGCGAATCAAATGATAGGACGACTCTTGATGCCTCGAGGCCTGGTGACGGTGGCGCTGAACCCAGTTCTCGAACCCGTTGGCGGGCTAGGATCGACCGCTCTCGATGAAGGCCGGCGCGATGAGGCAGCCCGACTTCTCGCGGATGCCTTTGAGGTGAACCCGGCCGCGGCCCGCGTCCGCCTCGGTAAGCTCTTTCCGGCAGTGGCTGCGGGTCAGTTGCCGTTGTGATTTTTTTTGGCTAGACTGTCCGCAATGTAAGCGGACAGACCGTACAGGTCAACGAAAGGACAGGCCACTCATGACAAACGAACGGGCCGCGACGAACCGTTCCGTCACCTTCACGATCGACGGCCGGTCGTTCACGCTGGACGACCCGCACCAGACCGCAGCGGACCTTCTACGCCTAGCGGGCCTTGATCCCGCCCTCTACAACCTGGCCCGCATGCGTCACGGCAACGCGGAGCCGCAGCGTTTCAAGGACGACCACCCAGTCCAGATTCACGACGGCGACGAGTTCGTATCGATCCGCGAACGGGCGGAGGTCGTCTGACGTGGCGGACCCAGTCGAAGGTCTTGACGGCTTCCTCGCCGGCCTGAGGCGGTGCGGCTGCACTCCTGAGATCCGAGAAGGTGTGGCCGTGTTCACAATCGTCCCCGTTGGTGGTGGCCGAGCTGAGGTGGCTACCGAGACCGGCGTGGCTATCGACGAGCTAGGTGTGTGGCCCGCTGCACCACCGCACTGGGTGAACCTGCCCGGCGACGTGCGCTTCGAGAAGACGAACACGCAGCCGTCGCCGATACCGGGCTGGTTGAAGCACTCCAGGCAGCCGCAGAACTGGGGAAATGCGCAGGAGCCCGCGCAGGCCTGGATCGCGCACGTGCGGGGGATGCTGGAGGAGGCCCTGTGACAGCCGTGCCGTCATCGGTTGCCATGACGGGCACCTCGAACGCGGCGCTGCGCGCGCACCTGAAGCGCGCGGACGGACAGGAGGATGTCTGCTTCGCCACGTACCGCACATCCACTGGGATCAGACGGCAGACGGCACTGATCCGTACCGTCGTTCTGCCGCTTCCCGGCGAACGAGATGTGCATGGCAACGCGTCGTTTACGGGGGACTTCGTGCTGCGGGCGGCGGGGGTCGCAGCTGGCGAGGGCGAAGGTCTGCTGCTGCTGCACTCGCATCCCAGCGGGGCCGGCTGGCAGAACCTGAACTCCGGCGACGCTGACGCTGAGCGGTCCTATGCGTATCTGGTACATCGGATGACCGGCTTGCCGCTTGTGGGGATGACGTTCGCGGGCAACGACGGCGCGTGGTCGGCGCGCACCTGGACCGCCGACGGGCGTGTTCACGAATGCGAGAGCGTTCGCGTCATCGACAGTCAGCTGGGTGTGACCTGGAATGACATGCTGCGTCCTCCGCCGCAGTCCCGTGAAACTCAGGTCCGCACCCGGTCGGGATGGGGCGACCACGTCCATGCCGACATCGCCCGGCTTCGAGTCCTCGTTGTCGGCTCCGGGAGTGTGGGTCTCGATGTCGCTCTTCGTCTTGCAGCGACCGGGCTCCAGCACATTGCCGTGATGGACTTCGACACGGTCGAGATAGTTAACATCGACCGCCTGATCGGTGCGACCATCGCCGACGCCCTGCTCTACCGCGGCAAGGTGGACGTCGCCAGGCGACTATTGGAGTCCGCCGCCACCGCCGCCAAGCCTCAGATCGACGCGTTGGACATGAGCATCTGCACACCAGACGCGTTCCGCCACGCTCTCGACTACGATGTGATCTTCAGTTGCGTAGATCGTCCTTGGCCGCGCTCCGTGCTCAACATGCTGGCTTACGCGGATCTCATCCCCGTGATTGACGGGGGTATCAACATCGATCCGTTCCCTGACGGAGGACTGCGAAACGCGACGTGGCGCTCGCACGTCATCCGCCCTGGTCGGCCGTGCCTAGCATGCAATAAACAGCTCGCCCTAGGCCTCGTGGCGGTCGACCGAGAAGGGCTTCTCGATGACCCAACCTACATCGCCGGCATGACGCCGGGTGCGCGTCCCACGCGCGAAAACGTGGCATCGTTGTCGGTGAGTGTCACCGCGGCTCTCCTGTCCCAGTTCGTCAGCCTCGTTGCCGGCGCCGGCGGGCGCGGAGAACCAGGGCCCCTTCAGTACTCTCTCTCTTGGCACACGCTTGAACACCTTGAGTACCAATCCGGCGAATTCTGTACCTTCGAGAGGGCCGTCGCCCGCGGGGACACCCGCCTCGATATGACGGGAACCCATGAGCGAGCTGTTCTGATCCAACGGGCACGGCGGGCCGAAGCCGGACGGCTGCACGTCCGGATCGGCAGAGCAATGGACGACGCGCTCATGCATGGGCGCCGCTCGTTGACCAGCCTGCTATCGCGGCGAAGCACATAAGAACGCAACGCTGACCGACGGTCGTACCCAGTTCGTCCAACTTGAACGCAAAGCTCTCTAGCCATGTCTCGTGCTTGAGCCGAATCGCCTGCATGCCCAGACTAGGTGCATGCAGATCGGTGATGTATGGGCGTATCGCGAACGCATCAGCGATTCGAACTGTCCGCTTATCCCGGCGGAGATCGTTCAGTTCGGCCCGCCGCGGTCGCACAAAGTGCGCGTGCGGTGGCAGGGAGGGGAATATTCGGGACTCGATGTCTGGGTGCCCAAGGTTCGCCTACCTGTGGTGTGGTCAGAGGCCGAGGCATGGCTGCGTGATGAGCGTCTGCGCAGCTCCGCGTGCGCGGCGTCCGCAGATGTCGTCGACACGATCGAGCACAAGGCAGCCTTGATGGCGGTCCTGGTGCATCCGATGCCTGATGGAATCCTAGTCGACTATGGGAGAGCTGGAGGCGCGATCGTCGAGGTGAGCGATCTTCCTGCCGTCGCGAAGGACCTCGAACTCGATGCGGACGAGCTACTCCATGAGCCGCTGGCGTACGTCGACCGCCACGGCACGTATATCGCACCGTGGCCCGTCGCCAGACGGCTCGCCATCCGGGTTGCGGAAAGGTACACCGATCTCCTGCTCAACTACGTCGCGAAGGAAGAAGCGGAGGTTCGCGACCAGGCCGTGCACGGGCATTATTTCGACCTGTCGAGGAAGGAGACGATCTTCATCCCACCCGAGAAGTGCGCCGAGTGGTTACGGGAGAAGGAGCCGGTCTTCGCGCAAGTCCGCGAGTGGTGCGGGGCATCGGCCGTCGAGGTGTTCGATGAACGGAGCGCCCTTCGCGAAGAGAACGCGCGCCTGCGTCAACTCATTGGCGACGAGGTAAGACGGCTCGAGCAACAGGGCGAGCAGCACGACGCCCGCCGTCTCCAGCGGCGGCTCGACCGAAAGGACCGATAATACCTCTCCGGTTGTCAGCGAATCTGCGGACGAATCCGTGGCTCTTGAAGATGGGCTGGATTCGGCATACTGTGGGCGCACGGTCGAGAGTAATCCGTGGTTCTGAATGAGCGTCGAATTGGCCGGGAATTAGCGCCGAAATTCGATGACGTGAGTGCCGAAAAGGAGCCACGGATTTCCGAAAAACGGAGCGCGATCCGGAGCGAAATTAGATTCAAAACGGGCCCCTAGCTCAGTCTGGCAGAGCAGCGGACTTTTAATCCGTCGGTCCAGGGTTCGAGTCCCTGAGGGCCCACCACACGTTGCCACTCCGAACGGCGATGGCCGACCTGTTGTGTGCGGGCGTCGGTGACGGGCACTCGCCGTCGTCGATCGGACCGGCCCCTACCATGGGACAGTCCGCCACGCAGACTTGATGTCTAACCCGGCAACGTAGACCAGTCCTTCGATACCTGATTGCGATCATGGATAGAGAGAGCCGATCGGAGGACAGCAACGATGTGCTACGAGTGCGCCTGCGGCAGTACGACCACCACCATGAGTGGGGACAGCATCACCGAGGGGACGTTTGAGCGCGCGGCAGTGGGCGCCGGCATCAGCGTTGAGGAAGCGAAGCGCAACACCCTCGACCTGCTCCGTGCGGAACTCGAGAAGGGCGATGGCACTGGCACGCGCCAGGGGCCGTCACCGGATGCGCGGGCAGGCGGCGCCTAGCGGCAACCGTGCGCGCGCACCCGTCAGGGCGCCCAGCCGCTCACCGGCCGGCGAGCGCGGCGAGCGAACGCAGGCACCAGCGGTACAGATGCTCGTCGTGCGGCTTCGAGTTTGACAGCCGGATCGCATAAAAGCCGCGGTATGCCCGCAGCATCTCGTGCGCACCCTCCCCGTGCGCATCTACCAGTCGCTGCGTCAGGTATGCGGCATCCTCGGGGTCGAACGCGCGGCGCGTCGTCTCGAGGAAGATCACGGCGCTCGCAACATCCATCATCGGGTCGCCGATCACCGTCAGGGGACCGAAATCGATCACACCGGTGACGGTGAGGTCATTGCCGACAAGCACATTGCCGGGAAAGTAGTCGCCGTGCACGAGCGCGTGCGGCGGTTCGGGCAGCGCGCCGAGCGCGCGGTGGGTTTCGGCGAGCGCGGTCTCGAACGACGGCACGTCGACGCGCAGATCATCGTGCATTAGCGCGACCGAGCGCTCGACGCGCGCGTGCAGGAACTCGCGCCAGGCCGTTGTCTGGATCGCCCCGTCGCGAATGATCTCGCCGAAGTACGGGCGTCGCATCTCGATCGATGCAATCATCGTCGCCGCCGCGAGGTATGCGTCAAGCGCACGGCGCCGCTCGTCGCCGCGGAGTTCGAGCAGCACCTCAATCAGTGGCTTGCCCGGTATGCGCGCGTCGATGCTGTACTCGCATCCGTCGACCTCTCCGTGCTCGATGATCTGCGGCAGTGCGAATGGCAGCGCAGGCGTCCTCATCTCGTCGTACAACGCCGAGAGCACCGAGAGCGGATGTGCGGGAGGCGAGTGGTGCAAGCGCAGTACGCGGCCGCCGGTCATTTCGTAGACGCGCGCTTCGCCCCCGTAGCCGATTTGCGTGCCGATCTCGCCCGGATAGCCTGTGTGCAACGACTGGAGCGCCCGGTCAGTCTCCATCCGCGAGCCACTCGACCCATGAGCCGTGCGGATGTCCCTGCGCGACGACCCGCGTATCGGCGTCGCCGCCGCGGAAGATCGTCAACTCGATCGTCCCGAGGTCGGTCAGCCGCTTGACGTCCATGTCCATCGTGACCAGCGCGAGCGGGCGGCGCCTTCCGTGCTCGCGGAGCGCGGCAAACACGCGGTCGCGGGCGTCGTCGGGAAACTGGTACAGCGCGTAGCTGGCGAACACAACGAGCCCCGCGTCGTCCGGTACGTCATCGAGCATCTGCGGAAGCAGTTCGGATGCGTCACCCGCCGTCACGCGCACGCCAAGCGCGCCCAACATCGGCGCGGCTGCCGTGAGGCGTTGCTGGCGGTCCGCG
>JADMIO010792754.1_pt1 | contig 46611 bp, 39 predicted proteins | sample 8958161 | NCBI WGS metagenome assembly JADMIO01 (sample SAMN16585339, study PRJNA669376) | soil metagenome | isolation source: Crop rotation soil | place: USA: Cullars Rotation, Alabama | collected 2011
CTTTCCCGACCGCCAATGATCCCGCAGAGGCGATCCGGCGTGATCCGCTCGGCTACCTCGCCGCGGTCGCTGGTTACGACGATGGTGAAGCGTGGTGGAACGCGCTTATCGAGCAGAGTGCCAATGAGCCGGCGGTCTTTGCCGCGATCGAATCGGCGATGAGCGAACTCCGCAGCCACACCGATTCTTCCGGGCCGCGGATGTCTGCCGCGGGAGGGACCGACGACCAGCGCGAAGCCCATATGCGCCTCGCCATCGCCGCCGCCGTCAAGCAGACGGACGGTCCGGTCGCAGTCGTTTGCGGGGCATGGCATGTGCCGGCGCTCAGGCAGAAGAGAAAGCCGGCCGACGATCGCGCCCTCATCAAGGGCATGCCCAGGATCAAGGTCGCGGCCACGTGGATTCCCTGGACCGATACGCGGCTCGCTGCCGCGAGCGGCTATGGCGCAGGCGTCGCCTCGCCGGGCTGGTACGCGCATCTCTGGAACGAGTTCGGCGCGGACGGCCATTCGGGCAGGTTCACCATCCGTGGCTTCACGGCGCGCTGGCAGGTGCGGGTCGCGTCGCTCCTCCGCGACAAGGGCCGACCTGCGTCGACAGCATCGGTGATCGACGCGGCCAGGCTTGCAGAGGCGCTGGCTGGCATCCGTGACCTCGCCATGCCCGGCCTCGAAGAGATGCGCGCGGCGAGTCTGTCCGCGTTGTGCTTCGGCGAACCCGCCCCGATGGCACTCATTGAAAGCGAGCTAGTCATCGGGCGTGGCGTCGGCAGGATCGACGAGGGCGTGCCGCAGATGCCGCTCGCGGGCGATCTCGCGCGCTGGCAGAAACGGCTCAAGCTGAAGCCGGAAGCGCTCGATCGGGAGATCTCGCTCGACCTCCGCTCGGAGAGCGGTCTTGCCAAGTCGCTGCTCCTCCATCGGCTGACCATGATCAAGGTGCCCTGGGGCACTTTGACGGACACGCGGTCGAGCCGCGGCACCTTCCGCGAAAATTGGATCTTGCGCTGGGAGCCGGAGTTTTCGGTAGCTCTGGCGGAAGCGCTGGTCTACGGCACCACGATCGAGCAGGCCGCCGGCAATGCGGCGATCGAGGAGGCTCGCGCAGCCGGCTCGCTGGCCGGCATCTCCGATATCGTGCGCGGATGCCTGCTGGCCGGCCTAGACGAAGCAGCCCGCCAGACGATCGCACTCCTTCAGGAACGCGCCGTCGCCACCAGCGATGTCGCGGCGCTGGCCGGCGCCGTTCCGCCGCTCGCCACCATCCTTCGGTACGGCACGGCCCGCGCCATGCCGATCGAGGAACTGCGCCTCCTCGTCGTCAGCCTCGCGGAAGCGGTCTGTGCCGGGCTGGTCCACGCCTGCCGCCGGCTGCAACCGCCGGAGGCCGAGTCGCTGCGCCAGGCACTGGTCGGCCTCGATCAGGCGCTGACGCTCCTGGACCGCGCGGCAACGACCGACGCCTGGCAGCGCTCCCTTGCGGCGCTGGCGGACGACGGGGAAGGCGACCAGCTCCTCCGCGGCTTCGCGGTGCGTGCCCTTTACGACCGCGCTGCGCTCGATGCGAAGGCCACCGGAGGATATCTCTCGCGCGGCCTCTCGCGGTCCGTTCCGCCGGCCGAGGCCGGGCGGTGGCTCGAAGGCTTTCTCGGCCAGGCGGGCCAGGTTCTTTTGCATGACGCCGAGCTTCGCGGCGTGGTCGGCGATTGGCTGGCCGGCCTCGACGAAGACATCTTCATGAGCACGCTGCCGATGCTCCGCCGCGCTTTCACCTCGCTCGATGCGTCCGAGCGACGCCGGCTCCTCGACGAAGTGGTCAAAGAGCCTGTCGTTCGGCGCGAGAGCGACGGCAGCACGACGCATTCGGCGGATGCTGGCGCACTGGCGCCAGGCTTCGTTGCGGCACTTCCGCTCCTCCTGACGATCCTCGGCCTCGATCGGGAGAAGCCGTCGTGACCACCGCTGAGGATCATGCCGCCAGGCGGGTGCGGCGGTGGCGCCTGGCGCTCGGCGGCGACGAAAACACCGGGCTCGACGCGCGCGACCAGCGCCTCGATCAGGCGCTGACCGCGCTTTACGGCCGTGGCGATGCGGGAAGTTCCGTCGCCGGCCGCGGCAAAGGTGGCGGCAGCCGGCGCAGCGGCCTCGGCGGGTCGGCGCCGCGCGTCGCCCGCTGGCTCGGCGACATCCGCGAGTTCTTTCCGGCGAGCGTCGTGCAGGTGATGCAGCGGGACGCTTTCGAGCGGCTCGGCCTCAAGCAGATGCTGCTCGAGCCGGAGTTCATGGCGGCACTGACACCGGACGTCCACCTCGTGGCGGACCTCGTCTCGCTGCGCGCCGCGATGCCCGAGCGGGCGAAGGACACTGCGCGGGAAGTCGTCGCGAAGGTCGTCGCCGATCTGTTGGCGCGCCTGGAATCGCGCATGGTCGAAGCGCTCCGTGGGGCCCTCAACAAGCAGCGGCGCATCAGCCGGCCGCGTTTCACCGAAATCGACTGGCCGCGCACGATCCGGCGCAACCTCCGGCACTGGCAGGAGGAATATCGGACCATCGTACCGGAGCGGCTCGTCGGCTATGGCCGCAATGCGCGGCGCGCGAATGTCGAAACCGTGATCCTCTGCATCGACCAGTCCGGTTCGATGGCGACCTCGGTGGTCTACGCTTCGGTCTTCGCCGCGGTCCTCGCCTCGCTCCCCGCGATCGCCACCAGGCTCGTGGTTTTCGATACCTCCGTCCTCGATCTCAGCGAGGATCTCCAGGATCCCGTCGAGGTGCTGTTCGGCGTCCAGCTCGGCGGCGGCACCGACATCAACCAGGCGCTCGCCTATTGCGAAGGTCTGATCACCGAGCCGGCCAAGACCCACCTCGTCCTTGTCAGCGATCTCATGGAGGGCGGCAACGCGCCGGAGATGCTCGGCCGGGCCCGCCGGCTGGTCGATACCGGGGTGAACCTGATCGCGCTCCTCGCGTTGAACGACGACGGCCGTCCCGCCTACGATGCCGGGAACGCCGCCGCGCTGGCGGGCCTCGGCGCCCCCGTCTTCGCCTGCACGCCCGACCAGTTCCCCGACCTCATGGCGACCGCGATCAAACGCGCGGACATAGCCGATTGGGCAGCGAGGAACGACATTGCGCTGGTCAGGGGAGTTGCGCAGTAGCTTAGCGCGAGGGCGCTCCGGTCCTTTCGCGCGATTGGCACAAAGTCGGAGCGCGTGCCTATAGTTACATGCAGGTGTATTTAAGTGCAATGAATCACATCAGCGTTCGCGACTTGCAGAAGCTGTCGGCCGACAGCATCGGCTCATTGCCCGGGCCAACTCCCGTAAAGTCCGGAGATCGGACGGTTGCCCTGTTGATCCCGCTCAAAGCCGCCAATACGGATCGCCTGGCAGCGATTTTGGCTGATGCCGAGGCCTTGGCGAGAGGCCGAGATCCCGTGGCCGACGACGCTGCCTTGGCGCCGTTCGGCGAAATGGATCCCGTCAATTGGTCGATTGAGGCGGTGCGGGCACTCCTGGACGAACGACCTGACGAATGAGGGTGCCCTCATCGAGGCTGATGGTCGATGCGGCGGTGCTTGTGTCCGCAGTCCTCGGAAGAAGCTCCTGGGCGATCTTGGAGGCGTCGCGCATCGCAGAGCTCGCTACCACCGACCAAGCGGTGCACGAGGCGCGTCGGCGCATAGAACTGGGCTTGAAGCGACCCGAACTTCTCAACATCATCGATAGGCTCCTTGGGGAGATGACGGTCGTGGCCGTCGCGGCTCTCGCGCCGGATATCGCGCGTGGTGAGATAGCGTTGCGAGATGCCGTCGCGAGCAGGAACGGGTCGGTCAATGACGCACACCTTTTGGCATTGGCGTGGAGTCTCGAAGCCGACATATGGACGCCCGACCGCGACTTTGCCGGAACGGGCGTTGCAACCTGGTCGACGCCAAACCTGATTCGAGGGTTGGCCAAAGCCGCCGGCGCCGTCGATTGATGTTCCGGGGGCAGGGCCGGACTAGCTGGTCCGCAGGGGCTTGCGCGCGGTGTCGATGGACGGCCTCAGCTTCGGCGCGTCCGACGCGTAGCGCGGGAAGTAAAGGAAGAGCCCCGGCTCATCGACGCTCACCGACGGCAGGACTCGTCTGAGGCGGCCCGCCCGCAAATCGTCGCGCACCAGCGGCTCGAAAAGATAGGCGATGCCCACGTCTTCCAAGGCGAGCTGACATGCGTAGAGCGAGTCGGTCGCACGCAGGTGCGGCATGAGAAGCGCTGGCACGCGTCACGAGCCTGGACGCGGCGGTGCGATGAGCTGGACACCGGCGTCCCGGCCTCCAATTTCAAGGCCTGCTGACCAGGAGAGACGAACATGCAGACAGGCAAATTGAGCGGAAGGGTCGCTTTGGTTACCGGCGCTTCGTCCGGTATCGGCGAGGCCACCGCGCTGGCGCTGGCCGGAGAGGGAGCGCGCATTGCAGTCGCGGCACGCCGCGTCGATCGCCTGAACGATCTTGCCGAACGCATCCGACAAATCGGCGGTGAGGCGCTGGCGATCGCGGCAGATGTGACGGAGGAGGCTCGCGCCGACGCGATGATAGAGGAGGTGCTGCGGGTCTTCGGCCGGCTGGACATGCTGCTCGCGGTCGCCGGCGTCGGCGTCGCCGCACCGTTCCAGAACACGACCACGGCCGAATATCGCACGATGGTCGACGTCAACATCCTGGGACTGCTCTATTCGATCCACGCAGCCCTGCCGCCGATGAAACGGCAGGGCAGGGGCCATATCGTCGTCGTGTCCTCCGGCACGGGCCGCTACACCCACCCGTCGGTCGTCTATTCCGGCACCAAGCATGCCGCGAGCGCGATTGCCGAGTCGCTTCGGCGCGAAATCGGCAAGGACGGCATTCGCGTAACCTCGGTCGAGCCGGGTGCCGTGAAGACCGAGTTCACGGCGCATATGCGTGCCGACGTCCGCGAGGCGGTTGCGCGAAGGCTCGGCGATATGGAGCAGCTCAAGAGCGAGGATGTCGCCGCCGCCATCCTCTACGCCGTCAGTCAGCCGCAACGGGTCAACGTCAACATCCTCACCCTGTACCCGACGGAGCAGGCCTGATCGGACTGACCCGGCAGACTGCGGGTCGGCTTTCACGCGATCTGCATCGCCGTCACACCCGCCAGCAACGCCGCGATGCCGGCCAGGCGCAGGGCTGAGATCGGACGCTGCGGCAGGCGGAACCAGCCGTAGCGGTCGACGAGCACGGATACGATCTGCTGCCCGGCGACCGTCAGCCCGATCGTGGCTGCCGTGCCGATTGCCGGAATCGCGGTGAAGACGGCGGTGACGTAAGTTGCGCCGGCAAAGCCGCCGAGCCAGCCCCACCAGGGCATGTCCGTGATGCCGGCCAAGCGTGGCTGGGGTGCCCCGGCGAGAAGCGTCGTGGCGGCGAGGATCGCGCTCATGGTCAGCGTCGCAATGACGAAGCTGATCACGCCGACCGCGAAGGGCGCCACGAGGTCGGTACGGAGGAGCGCGTTGATCGCGCCCTGAACCGGCAGCAGGGCTCCGACGATCAAGGCGAGGGCGATCCACGCCGCCCGACGGGGCAGGGGAGGGGCTGCTCCTCCGGCTTGGCCGGAAACGATCGCCGCGGCGCCCGCGAGCACGGCAACGAGGCCGCCAAAGGTGAGGGCCCCGAATGTTTTCGTGGGAACACCGAGCGCACCCGAGACGTCGAGGCCGATCGAGGCGAGCATCTGCCCGGCAATAAACAGCCCGACGGTGACGACGGCGCCGAGGCGCGGAAAGAGAAGGATGCCCGAGACGACGTAGAACGCACTCGCGATGCCGCCGGCGAGGTGCCACCAAGTTACGTCGGGTAGCCGGCCAAAGGCGAGAAAGCTGCCGGTGACGAGGGCGAGCAGCGATAGGATCAGTGCTCCGACGAGGAGTTGCAGGCTGGTGGCAGCGAAGGGGCTTCGCGTTGCCTTGGCGAGCTGGGCGTTGGCTCCTGCTTGCAGCGGCAGCAGACCGCCGGCGACGAGGGTTAGCGGAACAAGGACGGTGTCCATGACACGGCTCCGGATAGGGGATCGTGCCAGGAAGATAGGGATGTGCGGGCGCGCATATCGCTGTGCTAATTTGCGGTTCGTGGCTGCAAAAATGCACAGGTCAGAAAGAGCAATGAATTGGGATGACCTCAGGATCGCGCTAAGCGTTGCGGCGGAGGGATCGGTCGCCAGTGCGGCGCGAAAACTCGGACTCAGTCATTCGACGGTGCTGCGTCGCGTCGCCGGTTTCGAAAAACGTCTCGGGCTCCGGCTCTTCGAACGCCTGCCGACGGGCTACGCCGCCACACAAGGCGGTGAGGAACTCCTGTCGGCAGCGCAACGGATGGGCGAGATCGCGGCGGCCTTGGAGCTGCGTCTCGCCGGGCAGGATCTTCGCCTCACCGGCGGCATCCGCGTGACCACGACCGACACGCTCATGGTCACGCTCCTGCCGGAGCTCTTCGCGGGTTTCAGGCAGGCCTACCCCGGCTTTGTCATCGACGTCGCGGTCTCGAACCAGATGTTCAACATCACGCGGCGCGACGCCGATGTGGCGATCCGGCCGGCGAACGATCCGCCCGAAGCGCTGGTAGGGCGGCGCGTGGCGAGCGCGGCCCGGGCGATCTATGGCGGCAAGCAATACGCGGCGAGGGGGCGGCTCACGCTCGCCGATCTCGCCGTCGAGCCGTGGCTTGCGCCCGACGATAGCCTCGCCCAGACCAGCATCGCGCAATGGATGCAAGCGACACTCCCCGGCGCCGAGATCGTCTTCCGGGCCGACTCGCTCGTCGCGCTCGCCGACGCGGCGGCGGCGGGGCTCGGTCTGGTCGCGCTGCCCTGCTACCTCGGTGACGCGCGACCCGGCCTCGTACGCGTCCGTCCGCCCATCGCGGAGATGGCGACGACACTATGGTTGCTCACCCACCCTGATCTCCGCCGCACCGCCCGCGTGCGAGCCTTCCTCGACTTTGCCGGGGATTGGCTGAAACAGAGGCGCGGCCTGCTGGAGGGGCGCCGTCGTGCGAGCCGTAGGCCGTAGGGAGGAATAATCCGGCCAACTCTGCGCTCGGTGATGGTGCGAGAGGCGGCTGGCCGGCTGCATTCCGCCCCACTACGCCATCGCCCGTTGATGTGGTCTGAGCCCATGTCCACACCGTTGCGGGGCTGGGCGGAATACGGCCGGCAATCGGCGTCGCGACCAGTCGGCAACGTGCTGCGGCCGGCCTGTTCCGCCTTACGCTTAGCTCCGTTCCACGGCGATCTCGCCCGTCTCGAGCAGCGACTTGAGGTTGGACAGTATCATCGGCCAGCCGCCTGAGACGGCTCGGATGAACTTCGAGTCGTCGCGTTCGATAGTGTGCGTGACAGTCAGCTTCACGGCGTCGCCCGTCGGCTCCGCTTCGAAGGCGCAGCGCGAATAGCCCTCGGCCTTCAATTCCGGGCGAAATTCGTTTTGCCACCTCAGCACGAGCCGACGCGGCGGATCGACTTCGACCACTTCGCCGGCATCCGTAACGCGGCCGTCGGGATAGACGAGCTTCCACGGTGAGCCGGCTTTCCAGTCGCTCTCCTGGTGGGCACCAAGCCAATATCTGTGGTTGAATTCCCGGCTGGTCAGCGCGGTCCAGAGTCTGTCCGGGGATGTCCGGATGTAGGTGACGTAGACGAAAGTGCTGCCGGTCATGTTGGCGATCCCTTGGGTTGCTAACGGCTCGCTCGGGGTCCCGCGTGCCAGCGTGTCTGCGGTCGGGTATCCCTAGTCGGTGTCGTCGTTCTCGAGCATGCTTTTGAGGTCCGATAACGCAGCCAATCGAGGGCGGTCGAACTTGCCGATCCAGCGTTCGGCGATCTCGTTGATCGGGACCGGGTTGATGAAGTGGAACTTCTCCCGCCCCTGGCGCTGCCATGACACGAGATTCGCTTCCTCCAGAATGGCCAGGTGCTTCGCAACCGCCTGTCGGGTCATGTCCAGTCCCTGACACAGCTCGGCCAGCGTTTGCCCGTTCTGAGCATGCAGCCGGTCGAGCAGTTGGCGACGGCTCGCGTCCGCCAAGGCACGAAAGACCGCGTCATCGTTCATCGCGGCTAATATGCAACTAAATGGTTCCCTGTCAAGAGACCGTTTACGCGATGTGCTGCGAGCTCGCCCGCACGACCAGCCGCGGGTTGACCAGGAAATGCTCGGCCTTGTCCCGGCCCTTGATGCGCTCGACGAGAAGCCGCGCAGCCTGCAGGCCGAGGACCTGGCCGGACTGATCAACGCTGGTCAGGGCATTTTGCGCGAGGTCGCAATAGGCGGTGTTGTCGTAGCCGACGACGGCGAGATCGCGTGGTACCGAGAGCATCAGCTCACGCGCCGCGCTCAGGACCTCGAGCGCGATGAAGTCCGTCCAGCAGAAGACGGCGTCGGGCTTGTTTCGCGACGACAGGAGATGGCGGACTGCAGCCTGCACCTCGCGGGCGCTCTGCTCGGCCTGCAGGATGTTGATCTGGCGCTCGAGCCCGCACTCGGCCATGGCACGGCGGTAGCCGATCTCGCGCTGGGCGGTGACGACGGTATCGTCGAGATCGGCCCGCGCGAGACTCAGGAAGGCGATGTTCCGGCGTCCGGTCTCGGCTAGATGCCGGACCACCAGCATGGCTCCCATCTGGTCGTCATTGTTGACGGTGTCGTACGCGGTCGCATCCGGCTGATGATGGCCGACGAAGACGGTCGGAATCTTGCCCACGATATCGGCGACGTCGTCGCGCCGCAGACGCGGGCCCACGACGATGATGCCATCCATCTGCCGGTCGATCATCGCCTCGGCGAGTGCGGTCTCGATCACCGCCATCGATTGGCTGATGCCGAGAAGCGCCTGGTATTGCGTGCGCTCGAGGGCGGCGTTGATGCCGGCAAGGATGTCGGTGAAGAATGGATTGCGCATGTCGGGGAAGAGGACGCCAAGGGTATAGGTCTGGCCGCGCATGCCGCGTGCCGCGGCGTGCGGGCGGTAGCCGAGCTTGGCGACGGAGGCGTTGACCTTCGACCGAAGCTCGGCGCTGACGCCATAGGCATCGCGAAGCACTTTCGACACCGCTGCGACCGAAACGCCGGCATCCGCCGCGACGGTGCGGATCGTGACCCGACCCGGTTTCTTGCGTGCGGCCATCCCTGCTGCGGTTCCTCCGCGCACCCGATTTCCACCGCCGTGCGATGCTTGGGTATAGCGATCCGCGGCGCAAATGGTGCGGCAAAATCGATCTCTCGCACGGGCACCGTAATTTTCCGTTTGCATGTCTTGCCGTGGCGTGGTTGCCTATGCGTAGAACGATCTACATTCGCTTCCGGGAGGATGCGGCCGTCAGCCCGATCGCTGACCTGCCGCCCGTCTGGTTCGCGGCGCTCCTGAAGCCGAAACGCTGGCGGGCGCCGCGGTTGCTCGCCTGTGGCGGCGCTTCAGGCCAGGCGAAATCCTGGGGAATCGACGAGGGGAGGAGCGACGTGAACGACATCATCGGCCAACTGCCCACCGCGGTTGCGGTTTCGTCGAAACCGGCAAAGCCGGTCCGGTGGACTGCCGAGATGGTGCACCCGAGCGTCGACAAGGGGCAGGGGACGCAGGCGTCCTATCTGCGCAAGGAGTTCGAGCTCAGCGGATCCACCGATGGCGCCCGGCTCTTCATCAGCGCACAGGGACTCTATCTCTGCTTCATCAATGGCGAGCGTGTCGGCAGCGACCTGCTGACGCCGGGCTGGACCTGCTACGACAAGCGCCTCAGCCACCAGGTCTACGACGTCGCACGCTACCTGAAGCCAGGCCGCAACGTCATCGACATCTGGCTCGCCGATGGCTGGTATCGCTCGCAGATCATGTGGGCGCAGAACGCGATCTACAATTGCTGGGGCGACAAGATCGCCGCGATTGCCGAGATCCGCCGCGAGGGCAGCGCCAAGCCGATCGTCGTCACCGACGCGACCTGGCAGAGTGGGCTGCTGCCGATCCTGAAGTCGGGCATCTATTTCGGCGAGATCTACGATGCGCGTGCGGAGAACCTGCCACCGTCCGGTGGCAGCGAGGTGCTTCCGTTCGACAAGTCGATCCTCATAGCACACGAGACCGCGCCGGTCCGCGAGCTCTCGCCGCTTCCCGTGGTGCGTTCCTTCGCCGACGACCAGGGCCGCACCGTCTACGATTTCGGGCAGAACTCGGCCGGCTATGTTTCGTTGACGGTTCGCGGCGAGGCCGGGGCCCGCGTCATCATCGAGCATGCAGAGATCCTCGACCGGCACGGGGTCTTCGACAATGCCAATATGCGCACGGCCGCGGCCCGGGTCGAATATGTCCTGAAGGGCGGCGGCGAGGAGAGTTACAAGCCCCACTTCACCTTCCAGGGTTTCCGCTATGCCCGTGTCGCCATGGAAGGTGCGGCGACCATCGTCTCCATCGTCTCGGTCCCGATCACCTCCGCGACCGCGTCGACGGCGTCCTTCTCATCGGCCAATCCGCTGGTGAACCGGCTGGTCGAGAATACGATCTGGTCGCTGCGCTCGAACTTCATCGAGATCCCGACCGATTGCCCGCAGCGCGACGAGCGGCTTGGCTGGACCGGCGACGCCCAGGTCTTCGCGCCGGCGGCCTGCTACCTCAACGGCAGCGAGACATTCCTGCGCAAATGGCTCCGCGACGTGATGGCGGATCAGCGCGATGACGGCGCGATCGCCCATGTCGTCCCCGACCCGACGCGGATGCGCCCCGACGCCTATCCCGGTTTCTTCGGCTCGACCGGCTGGGGCGACGCCATCTGTGTCGTGCCCTGGGTGCTCTGGCTCCATTATGGCGACCGCAGCGTCCTTGACGAGACGCTGCCGGCGATGGTGAAGTGGGTCGACTTCGTCTGGAGCATAAGCGACGGACCGATCGTCCGGCCGCCGCGTGCCCGCAGCGCACGTGGCGCCACCTTCGGCGATTGGCTGCAGCCGAGCGGCCCGAGCGAGAAGCCGCTGCCGACCTGCGGCGACGATATGGCGGCAACGCTGTACCTCTATATTTCCTCGACGCTTGCCGCCAAGGCGGCGCGCGTCGTCGGCAAGGCGCGGATCGCGGCGCGGATGACGCGGCGGGCGGAGACCGTCAGGAAGGCGTTCGCTCGCGAGTTCATCGCCCCCTCCGGCCGGCTCGTCTATGACGACCAGACCTCCTACGCGCTCGCTATCCTCCATGACCTGATCCCCAAGAAGCAGCTCCCCGCGGCCAGGGAATATTTCAAGGCTGCGATAGCCCGTGCCGACGGCCGGATCGGCACCGGGTTCATCGGCACGCCGGCGCTTCTTCCGGCCCTCATCAAGATCGGCGAGCCGGAGCTCGCAGCCTCAGTGTTTCTGCAGGAGGAAGTCCCGGGCTGGCTCTATCAGGTGAAGATGGGCGCGACCACGATCTGAAAGCGCTGGGACGCGATCAAGCCCGATGGCAGCTCCTTCGATTCGGGCATGAACTCGTACAATCACTACGCCTATGGCGCCGTTTGCCAGTGGCTGCTCGAGGGGCTTGCCGGATTCCGGCCGGATCCCGAACAGCCGGCATTCAAGCACGTGATCTTCGAGCCGACGATCGTGCCGGCGCTGTCGCCGGTCGCCGCGCACCACGATTCCGCCGCGGGGCGTATCGACGCCGGCTGGTCGGTTGACGGCGACCGGGTCACGTACCGCGTGCGCATTCCTGACCACGCCTCGGGGACGCTCGTGCCGGCCAAGGATTGGACCGATATCCGCATCGACGGGGCTGCCGTTGGGCGGGACGGCGACGGAACCAAGGGCCTGCCGCTTTCGGCCGGCGCGCACACCATCAGCTTCGCGAGGGTGAAGGGGGCCTGATCGGAACGGCCCGAAAACTTCGAAAGGGAGGTACACCATGAAGAAATTTCTGGCAGGTGCAGCCGTCCTGTTGCTCCTCGGTGGTGGAGCGGTGCGGGCGGAGGACGTGACGCTGACCTACTATGTCGACGACAACCCGACCAATGTCGCGACCGCCAACGGCCTCATCGCCGAATTCCAAAAGGAGAACCCCGGCGTCAAGATCGAGCTCGAGACGCATCCCGGCGGCGGCGAAGGCGACAATCTCGTCAAGACGCGGCTGGCGACGGGCGAGATGTCCGACATCTTCCGGTACAATGCCGGCTCGCTCTTCCGCGCGCTCAATCCGCCGCAGAACATGCTCGATCTCACCAGCGAGCCCTTCGTCGGCAACGTCTCGGATACCTTCAAGCCGGTCGTCTCGGTCGACAACCACATCTACGGCGTGCCGGAAGAAGCCGCGATGGGCGGCGGCGTCCTCTACAACAAGAAGATTTATGCCGATCTTGGCCTGTCCGTCCGAAGTCGTGGGCAGAATTCGAGGCCAACAACGAGAAGATCAAGGCTGCCGGGAAGGTGCCGGTCATCCAGACCTTCGGCGAGACCTGGACGTCGCAGCTTTTCGTGCTGGCGGATTACTTCAACGTTCAGGCTGCGGAGCCGGATTTCGCCGACCGCTACACCAAGAACCAGGCGAAGTACGCGTCCAGTGCGGCGGCCATGAAAGGTTTCGAGCGCCAGGAGGAGGTCTTCAAGAAGGGCTACCTCAACGCCGATTACGGCGCCGCCAAGTTCGCCGACGGGGTGCGCATGGTGGCGAATGGCGACGGCGCCCACTATCCAATGCTGACCTTCGCGATCGGCGCCATCGCGCAGGACTACCCCGACAAGCTCAAGGACGTCGGCTTCTTCGCCATGCCCGGCGACGATGCCAAATCAAACGGCCTCACCGTGTGGATGCCGGCGGCAGTGTACATCTCGAAGACGACGCAGCATCCCGACATCGCGAAGAAGTTCCTGGCGCTGATCGCCAGCACCAAGGGATGCGACATCCGCAGCGCCGCGAATGGCGCGACCGGCCCGTACCTCATCAAAGGCTGCACGCTGCCTTCGAGCGTGCCGCCGGCTGTCGCCGATCTCCTGCCCTATTTCCAACAGAACGGGTCGGCGGCGCCTGCTCTCGAGTTCCTTTCGCCGATCAAGGGTCCGGCGTTGGAGCAGATCACGGTAGAGGTCGGCTCCGGCATCCGCTCGGCCAAGGATGGCGCCGCCCTCTATGACGAGGACGTGAAGAAGCAGGCCCAGCAACTCGGCCTTCCGGGCTGGTAGACTGGTCCGGCGGTTCACCTTTCTCCGCGCCGGCCGTACCATGGCCGGCGCGGAACCGTCTTTGAGGTGAGGGCATGTCGGTTGCGGCAGTGCCACGCGTGGCGGAGAAAGAGCAGAGCCGGCGGCTCCACTTCGCCAGCACCTATCCGAGCTGGTTCCTGGTCCCCGCCGCCGTTGTCTTCAGTGTCCTGTTCCTGGTGCCGACGGTCGCGTCGCTGTTCTTCAGCCTGACGCGATGGACGCTGTTCGACTGGACCTTCATCGGCCTCGACAATTTCGCCCAGTTCCTCCGCGAGCCCTATCTCTTCCAGGGCATCGTCAACACGCTCATCTATGGCTCCGCGACCTCCGGGCTGAAGGTCGTGATCGGACTGCTTCTCGGCGTGATGCTAACCTCGCGCATCATTGGCCGCGGCTACCTCCGGGCCGTGATCTTCTTTCCGGTGCTGGTTTCGACCGTCGGCGTCGGCATCACCTTCACGGCGATGATGCATCCGACCCAGGGCGCCATCAACATGACGCTCTCTCTCTTCGGCATCGAGGGGCCGGGTTGGCTAACCAATCCGCGCCTGACCTTGTTCTCCGTCATCTTCGTCGATGTCTGGAAAGGCGTCGGGATCGCCACGGTCATCTACATGGCGGGCCTCGTCTCGATCCCGCAGGAATACTACGAGGCGGCAGCCATCGACGGCGCCACCGGTACCCAAAGGTTCTGGCGCATAACCCTGCCCTTGGTCATGCCGGCGACGACCACGGTGATAATCCTCAGCCTGATCGGAGGCCTGCGCTCGTTCGACCTGATCTGGTCGATGACGCGCGGCGGTCCCGGTTTCACCTCCGACGTGATCGCGTCGGTCATCTACAAGCAGTACCAGGCAGGCTTCTACGGACTGTCGACCGCGGGCAACGTCGTCCTTTTCGCCCTCGTCGCGGCGATCATCGTGCCGCTCTCGTCCTTCCTCAACCGGCGCGAGGTCGAGCGATGAGGCGGCCGATCCATATCTGGGGCGGTGCGGCCGCGATCCTGGTCTCCATCGTCGTCTTCATCGTTCCGTTCTACTTCATCATCGTCAACGCGCTGAAAGACCGGAAGGAATCCTCGCTCCGTTCGATCAGCATGCCGACTGTGTGGCACTTCTGGGACAACCTGGTCGAGGTCATCCAGACTCGCGACTACATGCTGGCGACGGCCTTCATCAACTCGATCATCCTGACGGTCGCGAGCGTGACGCTGCTCGTCGTCTTCGGGGCGATGGTCGGTTACGTCCTGCAGCGGCGGCCGTCGATCTGGAGCCGGCCAGCAAACTTCCTCATCCTGGCGGGGCTGATCATTCCGCCGGCGATCGTGCCGACCATCTGGGTCATGCAGAAGATCGGGCTCTTCAAGACTCTGCACGGGCTGGTGCTGATCGAGGTCGCTTACGGGCTGTCTTTCAGCGTCCTCCTCTTCCGCGCCTTCATCGCCACCATTCCGCGCGAGGTCGACGAGGCCGCCGTAATCGATGGTGCCGGCCCGCTTCGCCTTTTCTTCCAGATCATCCTGCCGCTGCTCCGGCCGGTGGTGGTGACCGTGATCGTCGTGCAGTCGGTGACGATCTTCAACGATTTCACGAATCCGCTCTACTACCTCCCGGGCTCCAAGAACGTCACGGTCCAGCTGACCTTGTATAATTTCCAGAGCCAGTTCAACACGTCGTACAATCTCCTGTTCATGAACATCCTGCTGATCACCATCCCGCCGCTCATCGTGTTCCTGTTCTTCAACCGCCAGATCGTCGCCGGCCTGACGGCAGGCGCAGTGAAGGGGTAGACACTGCCTTTTGATGATCGTTGGGCTTGCCAACTGGCCCCACGCGAGAACTGGCTTCCGGTCGCCGTTCCATGCCGGGGAGCGCACCCATTGGAGGACGGCACACCGGGCTTGAAATGCAGAACTGTGCGCGGCGGGCAACGATCGCAACGATTATGTTTGAACCATCGAACAGTCTAAATTACATCAAGAGGAGTCTGCTGCGACAGGAGAAGCCGTGCGCGTGTCAGTTACCGACGCCAAGGCACAGCTGACCGAGTTGGTGCGCAAGGCGGAGTCCGGCGAAGAGGTGATATTGACCCGTCACGGCCATCCGGCGGTGCGACTGATTCCCGTCAAGCTGGCTCTCGATCGGGCTTCGCGGCGCGCTCTGCTTGAAGCGGCCCGCGTTTCCGGCGCCCGCAAGGCATCCGCGGGGACGGATGCGGCGCGGAGTCAGGATTTTCTGTATGGCGACGATGGGCTGCCACGATGATCGCAGTCGATACTTCCGCACTGATGGCAATTGCCCTCGATGAGGCCGGAGCTGACGCGTGCATCGAGGCGATCGAGGCCGAACGCGACATCCTCGGTGACCGTTTCGCTTATGATGTGGCGCAGGAATATGGTTGTCCGTTGCTCTATGTCGGCAACGGTTTCTCCAAGACGGATGTGCAAGGAGTTCTTTGAGGGATTCGTGGCAGGTAGCCCACGACGGCTGTCCCCTGGCCCCCGGCCTGCGCTTCACCGACAGGCGCGTAAGCCGGGCTGCCTCGGGAAGCTGTCAGGCGTGCGTGCGTCTGCAGCGACTTGTTGATAGGCCTCCGGGATGAGTTCTTGCCGAGACCCGCATGTATCTGTCGATTGCCACCACGCATCGGCCCGCCACCGACCTCGGCTTCCTCCTGCACAAGCATCCTGCGCGGCTGCATGAGACCGAGCTGGCGTTCGGCCGCGCGCTCGTCTTCTACCCCGAGGCATCGGTGGACCGGTGCGAGGCCGCGCTGGTGCTCGACGTCGATCCGGTCGGCCTGGTGCGCGGCAAGGGGAGGGGTGAGGGGCTCCTCGACCAATACGTCAATGACCGTCCCTATGCCGCCTCGTCCTTCCTGTCGGTCGCCATGGCGCGGGCGCTCAGAACGGCAATGTCCGGAATCTCGCAGGAGCGGCCCGAGCTCGCCGCCATGCCGATCCCGCTCACCGCGACGGTCACGCCGCTCCCGGCGAAGGGTGGCCAGGAGCTCGTTCGCGCGCTCTTTGAGCCACTCGGCTGGACGGTGCAGATTGATCAGATAGCGGGCGTCGACGGAGCCGGCCGCTCCGGCTATGTCACCCTGCGGCTCGACGGTGTCGCCCGGCTCCAGGCGCTCCTGAACCACCTCTACGTCCTCATTCCGGTACTCGACGACGACAAGCACTATTGGGTCGGCGAAGACGAAGTCGCCAAGCTCCTCAAGCGTGGCGAGGGCTGGCTCGACGCGCATCCCGCCCGCGATGTCATCGTGCGGCGCTACCTCCTTCACCGCAGCGGTCTCGCGCGCCAGACGTTGCAGCGACTGGCGCCGGAAGTCCGCAACGACGAAGATGAGGCGACCGTCGGCGACTCGGCAGAGCAGGCGCTCGAGACGCCGATCCGTCTTCACGACGAGCGCCTCGCCCGGGTCGTCGAGGTGCTCCGGAACTGCGGCGCGCGCGCTATCGCCGATCTCGGCTGCGGCAACGGCAAACTCCTGCGGCTGCTTTTGCGCGAGCATTTTGTCGAACGGCTCGTCGGGGTCGACGTGGCCGCCCGCGATCTCGAATGGGCAACAAGGCGCCTGAAGGTCGGCCTGCCGGGTGGACCGCCCGAGGGTCGGATCCGGCTCCTGTACGGCTCGCTCACCTACCGCGACAAGCGCTGGGAGGGGGTGGACGCGGCGGCACTGGTGGAGGTGATCGAGCATCTCGATCCGGCGCGGCTTCCCGCGCTGGAGAAAGTGGTGTTCGGTGCCGCGCGTCCGGAAACAGTCGTGGTGACCACGCCCAACGCCGAGTACAACCAGCTCTTCCCCGGCCTGCCGGCAGGCGCCTTCCGCCATCCCGACCATCGCTTCGAGTGGACGCGCGCCGAGTTCGAGGCGTGGGCCGGCGCGGTTGGTGGCGCCTACGGCTACGGTGTCGCGCACAGCCAGATCGGCAGCGTTGACGAACGCCATGGCGCGCCGTCGCAGATGGCGGTCTTCACCAGGGACTCCGCATGAGCGACGACAGCGATCATGCCGCCGCTCCGGCTTTGCGCCTGCAGATTCCGGACTTCGCACTGGTAGTCCTGGTCGGCGCCACGGGATCGGGCAAATCGAGCTTCGCCGCGCGGCATTTCCGGCCGACTGAAGTGATCTCCTCCGACTATTGCCGCGGGCTCGTCGCCGATGACGAAACCGACCAGTCGGCTACCTCCGATGCGTTCGATCTCGTGCGCGCCATCGCCGAGAAACGGTTGAAGAACCGCCGCCTCACCGTCATCGACGCGACCAATGTGCGCGCCGCGGACCGCAAAGGCTGGATCGAAATCGCCCGCCGCTGGCACGCTCTGCCGGTCGCCATCGTCATCGATCCCGGGATCGAAATCTGCGTCGAGCGCAATCGGCTGCGACCCGACCGTCCCTCCGGCGCCGAAGTCGTCCGCCGCATGACGTCGGAGGTGCGGCGCGGCCTCGGCGGCCTGCAACGCGAAGGGTTCCGTCAGGTCTGGAAGCTCGCCAGCGTGGCGGAGATCGACCGCGCAGCGATCGAACGCCAGCCGCTGTGGACGGATCGTCGCGATGATCACGGTCCCTTCGACATCATCGGCGACGTCCATGGCTGCGCCGACGAGCTGCAGGAGCTCCTGGGCAAGCTCGGTTACGCCGTCCAGTGGTCGGAAGACGGCGGCGAGCGCTCGGTCAGCGTCGTGCCGCCTGACCTCCGCAAGGTGGTGTTCGTCGGCGATCTCGTCGATCGCGGGCCGAACGTACCCGACGCGCTCCGCATCGCGATGAGCATGGTGCGGTCGGGGACCGCATACGTCGTCCAGGGCAACCACGAGCGCAAGCTGTCGCGCTGGCTGGAAGGACGCAAGGTCACCGTCGGGCACGGCCTGCAGCAGTCGATCGATCAGCTGGCAACCGCCGACCAGGCCCTGCGCGACGCGCTGCCCGGGTTCCTCGATTCGCTCCGCAGCCACTATTGGCTGGATGGCGGCCGTCTCGCGGTTGCTCATGCCGGCCTCAAGGAGGAGATGATCGGCCGCGGCTCCGGCGCGGTGCGCGAGTTCTCCCTCTATGGCGAGACGACCGGCGAGATCGACGAGTTCGGGCTCCCCGTCCGCGCCGATTGGGCGGCCGCCTATCGCGGCGCGACCAGCGTCGTCTACGGCCACACGCCGCTGCCCGACGCCGAGTGGGTCAACAATACGCTCTGCATCGACACCGGCTGCGTCTTCGGCGGCAAGCTCACGGCGCTGCGCTGGCCGGAGAAGGCGATCGTCGACGTGCCGGCACGACAAGTCTGGTCCGAGCCGATCCGTCCGCTTGCCGCGGCCAAGGACCGATCGGCACAGGCTGCAGCCGACGACCTCCTCGACATGGAGGACGTCACCGGCCGCCGCTGGATCGACACCGAACTGCGCGGGCGCGTCGTCGTGGCGGAGGAGAATGCCGCGGCCGCCGTCGAGGTGATGAGCCGGTTCGCCCTGGCGCCGAACTGGCTGGCCTATCTGCCGCCGACCATGTCGCCATGCGAGACCAGCTCCGCGGAAGATTGGCTGGAGCGCCCGGAAGAGGCATTCGCCTACTACCGCGAGCGCGGCGTGGCCGAGGTGGTGTGCGAAGAGAAGCACATGGGCTCCCGTGCTGTCATCGCGCTCTGCCGCGACGAGGCCGCGGCGCGGGACCGCTTCGGCGCGCGGCGTGGCGAAACCGGTGCGGTCTGGACGCGCACCGGCCGTCCGTTCTTCAACGACGGCGACATGAGCGAGGGGCTGCTCGCCCGCTTGCGCGAGGCGGCGGATGCGACCGGGCTTTGGCAGGACCTCGGGACGGACTGGGTGCTCCTCGACGCCGAGATCATGCCCTGGTCGGCAAAGGCGGGCGCGCTCATTGAGGGCCAGTATGCGCCGGTCGCCGTCTCGTCGCGGGCTGGCCTCGCGGCCGCGGGCGAGGCGTTGGCGAGAGCGGCCGCCAACGGCATCCCGGTCGGCGAGATCGCGGGCCGCTTCGCGGAGCGACGTCGCCGTGCCGAGCTCTACGCCCGCGCCTTTGCACCCTATGTCTGGCCGGTTGCCGGCGTCGACGATCTCAAGGTGGCGCCCTTCCATCTCCTGGCGAGCGAGGGGCAGGTCTGGTTCGATCGCGATCACCCCTGGCACATGGAGTGGGCGGGCAAGCTTGCCGCCTCCGGCAAAACGGTGATCGCGCCGACGCGCTGGCGCAAGGTCGACCTGGCCGACGAGGCCGCCTGCGCCGGCGCCTCAGCCTGGTGGGAGGAGCTCACCGGTAGCGGCGGTGAGGGCATGGTCGTGAAGCCCTGCGCGTTCGTCGCCCGCGGAGAGAAGGGCCTCATCCAGCCGGCCCTGAAGGTGCGCGGCCGCGAATACCTGCGGATCATCTACGGTCCGGAATACGATCTGCCCGAACACCTCGGCCGGCTGCGCGACCGCGGTCTCGCCGGCAAGCGCAACCTCGCGCTCCGCGAATTTGCCCTTGGCCATGAGGCGCTGAGGCGCCTCGTCGCGCGCGAGCCGCTGCGGCGCGTGCACGAATGCGTCTTTGCCGTGCTTGCGCTGGAGAGCGAACCTATCGATCCGCGGCTTTGAAGGACCGTGCAGATCGGCAAGCGGCGCAGGTCAAGGGATGTTGCGGCCGCGCGCCAACGATGCCACCACTACGCCCAACGAGGAGTCGACCCGTGCCGATCACCATCTATGGCATCAAGAACTGCGACACGATGAAGAAGGCCCGGGCGTGGCTCGCGGATCACGGCGTGCAATACGTCTTTCATGACTACAAGACCGAAGGCATCGACCGTGCGCGCCTTGCCGGCTGGGCGAAAAAGGTCGGCTGGGAGACGCTCCTCAACCGTGCTGGCACCACCTTCCGGAACCTTTCCGAGTCCGATCGGGAAGGGCTCGATGCCGCAAAGGCGATGGAGCTCATGCTGGCTCAATCGTCCATGATCAAACGCCCTGTGCTCGATCTCGGCGGCGGACGCCTGCTGGTCGGGTTCAAGCCCGAGACTTACGCGGGCGCCGTACCGCAGGGAAAGGTGTGACCCCGCTCCGGCGGACCATCGGTCAAAGCTACGCCCAGTCTTGTGTCGCGTGTGGGATCGGGCGAAGCCCACCTCCTCAGGCAGGCAGCTGTCGGAGCTTCCCGCGCGCCCGCCGCGGCGGCTCGGCCTCGGCCAATGGCGCGCGCGCGTGGACCTCTATCGGCTTGTCAGCGACCATCTGGTTGGGGGCGGCGGGCCATAGGCGCAGCGCCATCTCGCCGACACGCAGCAGCTGGTCCTTGGTGGCGCCGCCGGCCGCCTGCACCGACATGCCCTCGAGCACCGTCGAGACGTAGCGCGCGAAGTCGGCCGGATCGACGCCGAGCGGCAGTTCGCCGCCGGCTTTGGCGAGTTCAAGCCGCTGCCGGATCGCCAATTCACCCGCCGCGCGGCGCGAAGCGAGCTCGCGTTGGATAGTATCGGCACTCTCGCTGCACGCCAGCGTGCGGACGTAGAGACAACCGCCCGAGTCGCACTCCTCGGCGAGAAAAACCGCCGTCTCCCGGAAAAGAATCTCGAGCATCCCGCGTGCCGTCGGGGCGGCCAGCGCCTCGTCCCAGTACGCCGTCCGCTTGACGGCGTAGCGCTCGAGCGCCTTGCGGAAAAGGCTTTCCTTATTGCCGAAGGCGGCGTAGAGGCTGGGCGGGTTGATGCCCATGGCGGAGGTCAATTCCGCCACCGACGATCCGGCATAGCCGTGCTGACAGAAAACGTCGAGCGCCCGATCGAGCGCGTCGTCGACGTCAAATTCACGCGGGCGCCCGGTTGCCATGGCGCGTTCCCCTTTCTTTTTTTATCACACGTTACATAATCATCCTTGAACCGCCGGTCCAGAGGCACATATGTAGCACCTGTTACATAATGGGGCGGTTCGTCATGCGACAACGATCATTCCGAAAAACCCTTCTTGGCCTGACAGTTATCATGGTGGGGGCAGCCGGCTGGCTGTCGAGCAGCGGAACCGTCGCAGAGACCACCACGCCGGAAAAGGCTGCTCCCCCGGCTCCGTCGGTTTCGGTTGCCGTTGTCGAGCGTCGCGATGTGTCCGCGTGGGACGAGTTCTCCGGCCGCATCGAGGCCGTCAATCGCGTGGAAATCCGCTCCCGCGTTGCCGGTGCCGTGCAGTCCATCCACTTCCGGGAAGGTGCCCTGGTCAAAGAGGGGGATCTCCTCGTCACCATCGACCAGGCGCCCTATGCGGCGGAAGTCGCCCGGGCGGAAGCTCAGGTCGCTGCGGCGCAGGCGAAAGCCGACCTCGCCAAGAGCGAGCTCGATCGCGGTCGCCAACTCTTCGGTTCGCGCACGGTCTCTCGCCAGGAACTGGACACGCGGTCGAGCAGCTATGCCGAAGCTGCAGCTTCCCTCCAGGAAGCGTCGGCAGCGCTACGCGCCGCGCGCTTGAACCTCGACTACACCGAAATCCGCGCACCGATCACCGGGCGCGTCGGCAGCGTCGAGGTGACCATCGGGAACCTTGTCGCGGCCGGGCCGGGCGCCCCGGTGCTGACGACGCTTGTCTCGGTCGATCCGGTCTATGCGACGTTCAATGCCGACGAGAGAGTGCTCATGCGCGCGCTGGCGGCGCTTGACACCGCGCGCGACAATGACCCGGCCGCGATCGAGCGTATCCCGGTCGAGCTCTCGCCGCTCGGAAGCGGCGATGCTCCGATCCGCGGACACCTGCAGCTGATCGACAACCAGTTCGACGCGAGCAGCGGCACCCTGCGCTTGCGAGCGGTCTTCGACAACCCCAAGGGCCGCCTGATCCCGGGGCAGTTCGCCCGCCTCCGCATGGGCCAGGTCAAGGCCGAGCCCCAGCTTCTGGTCAGCGATCGCGCTATCGGCACCGACCAGGACAAGAAGTTCGTCATGGTGGTCGGTGCCGACAACAAGGCCGTCTATCGCGAGGTGCGGCTTGGCGCCTGGGTCGACGGGTTGCGCGTGGTCGCGGGCGGGCTCGAACCGGGCGAGCGCATCGTCGTCAACGGCCTGCAGCGCGTCCGCCCGGGCGCGGTCGTCGCTCCTGAAATCGTGCCGATGAACGCCAACGCCGGGTCGGCGACCGGCGCCACGGCGTCGGCGAGCACCGAATCCGCCACGCGCTGACCGCCGAAACGCTTGGCTCGCACGGCGAGCGGGATTGCTCACATGAATCTGTCCAGGTTTTTCATCGATCGGCCGATCTTTGCCGGCGTTTTGTCGGTTCTGATCTTCATCATCGGACTGCTCGCGCTTCGTGCGCTGCCGATCTCCGAATATCCCGAGGTCGTGCCCCCGTCGGTGGTCGTGCGCGCCCAATATCCCGGCGCCAGCCCCAAGGTCGTCGCCGAAACCGTCGCGACTCCGATCGAGGAAGCGATCAATGGGGTCGAGGGCATGCTCTATATGAGCAGCCAGGCGACCACCGACGGGTTGATGACGCTCACCGTCACCTTCCGGCTCGGCACCGATCCCGACAAGGCGCAGCAACTCGTCCAGAACCGGGTCGCCCAGGCCGAGCCGCGCCTTCCGACGGACGTCCGCAATATCGGCGTCACCACGGTGAAGAGCTCGCCCGACCTGACCATGGTCGTGCACATCCTCTCGCCCAACAATCGCTACGACATAACCTACCTTCGCAACTACGCGGTCCTGCATGTGAAAGACGTGCTGGCCCGCGTCGAAGGCGCCGGCGACGTGCAGGTTTTCGGCGGCGGCGAGTATTCGATGCGGGTGTGGCTCGATCCGGAAAAGGTCGCCGCGCACGGTCTATCGGCCGCGGACATCGTCAACGAGATCCGCGCGCAGAACATTCAGGCCGCGGCGGGCGTCGTCGGGGCGTCACCGGCAGGGAAGGACGTCGATCTGCAATTGTCGGTCAACGCCGAAGGTCGACTCCAGACCGAAGAGGAGTTCGGCGACATCGTCGTCAAGACCGGCGCCAATGGCGAGGTCACGCGGCTCCGCGACGTGGCGCGGATCGAGCTCGGTGCGTCGGACTATTCGCTCCGCTCGCTCCTCGACAACAAGACGGCGGTCGGCATCGGCATCTTCCAGGCGCCGAATTCCAACGCGCTCGCCGTTTCGGAGGGTATCCGCGCGGCGATGGCGGAACTGAAGAAGGACATGCCGGAAGGCGTCGACTACGGCATCGTCTACGACACCACCCAGTTCGTGCGCGCCTCGATCGAGGCGGTGGTCGATACGCTCCTCGAGGCGGTCGTCCTCGTCGTCCTGGTCGTCATCCTGTTCCTGCAGACATGGCGGGCCTCGGTGATCCCGCTTCTTGCGGTGCCGATCTCGATCATCGGCACGTTCGGGGTCCTTTATCTCCTCGGATTTTCGATCAACGCCCTCAGCCTGTTCGGCCTCGTCCTCGCCATCGGCATCGTCGTCGACGACGCCATCGTCGTGGTCGAGAACGTCGAGCGCAACATCGAGGCGGGGCTGTCCCCGCGCGAGGCCAGCCATCGCGCCATGCGCGAGGTCTCCGGCCCGATCATCGCGATCGCCGTCGTGCTGGTGGCGGTCTTCGTCCCGCTCGCCTTCATCACCGGGCTGAGCGGCCAGTTCTACAAGCAGTTCGCCGTGACCATCGCGATCTCGACGGTGATCTCGGCGATCAACTCGCTCACCCTGTCGCCGGCGCTGGCGGCGCTTCTCCTCAAGCCGCATGGCGCGCAGAAGGATGTCCTCACCCGGGTGATCGACTTCTTCCTCGGCTGGCTGTTCCGCGGGTTCAACTATCTCTTCCGACGCGCCATCGACGCGTATAGCGGGGGCGTCTCCCGGGTGATTGCCCACCGCGTGGTGATGATCGGCATTTACCTCGTGCTGGTCGGAGTTGCCTTCGAGCTGTTCCAGGTGGTGCCGGGTGGCTTCGTGCCGGCCCAGGACAAGCAGTATCTCGTCGGGTTCGCCCAGCTGCCCGACGGCGCCACCCTCGACCGCACCGACGAGGTCATCCGCCGGATGAGCGACATCGCGCGGAAGCAGCCCGGCGTCGAGAGCGCGGTCGCCTTCCCCGGGCTGTCCATCAACGGCTTCACCAACAGCTCCAATGCCGGCATCGTCTTCGTGACCCTGAAGCCATTCGAGGAGCGGCGGAGTCCCGCGCTGAGCGGCGGCGCCATCGCCGGCCAGCTGAACCAGAGCTTTGCCGCCATCAAGGAAGCCTTCATCGCGATCTTCCCGCCGCCGCCCATTCTCGGCCTCGGCACGATCGGCGGCTTCAAGTTCGAGATCGAAGACCGCGCCGGGCTCGGCTACCAGGCGATGGACGAGGCGGTGAAGGCGTTCATGGCCAAAGCTTACGCCGCGCCCGAACTGGCCGGGCTGTTCTCGAGCTACCAGATCAACGTGCCGCAGCTCTATGCCGATGTCGATCGGACCAAGGCTCGCCAGCTCGGCGTCTCGATCACCGACATCTTTGCGACGCTGCAGATCTATCTCGGCTCGCTCTATGTGAACGACTTCAACCGGTTCGGCCGTACCTACTCGGTCCGGGTCCAGGCGGATGCGCCCTTCCGCGCCCGCGCCGAGGATGTCGGCCTGCTCAAGGTAAGGTCGGGCAGCGGCGAGATGGTCCCGCTGACCGCGCTCCTGACGCTCCAGCCTAGCTCGGGACCGGAGCGCGCCATGCGCTACAACGGCTTCCTTTCGGCCGACGTCAATGGCGGCGCCGCGCCCGGATTCTCGTCCGGGCAGGCGCGTGCCGCGGTGGAAAAGATCGCGGCGGAGACCCTGCCGCGCGGCTTCAGCTTCGAGTGGACGGAGCTCACCTATCAGGAGATCCTCGCCGGCAATTCCGTGCTCATCGTCTTCCCGCTGGCGATCCTGCTGGCGTTCCTGGCGCTCGCCGCGCTCTACGAGAGCCTGACTCTGCCGCTCGCGATCATCCTGATCGTGCCGATGGGCCAGCTCGCCGCCATGGCCGGCGTCTGGTTCACGCATGGCGACAACAACATCTTCACGCAGATCGGGTTGATCGTCCTGGTCGGGCTGTCGGCGAAGAATGCGATCCTGATGGTGGAATTCGCGCGCGAGCTCGAGCTTGCCGGTCGCACGCCGCGCGAGGCAGCCGTCGTGGCAAGCCGCCTGCGGCTACGCCCGATCCTGATGACCTCGATGGCCTTCATCATGGGCGTGGTGCCGTTGGTGACGTCGGTCGGAGCTGGCGCCGAGATGCGCCACGCAATGGGAGTCGCGGTCTTCGCAGGCATGCTCGGGGTTACCCTCTTCGGCATCTTCCTGACGCCGGTCTTCTACGTGTTCCTCCGCCGGCTCACCGGCAACCGCCCGTTCAAGCGGCACGGCGCCGAGGAGCACTTCGAGGGCTTTGCCGCGACGGCGCCGGCGGACCACGCGACCGGTCCAGTGCCTGCCCTGGCGGGCGGGAAGGAGTAGGCGTTCGCCGGCTGCCTGCGAGCCCGGATATCGTCACGCCCTCACGGCGAGATCCTCGATCAGCGACGCCGCCAGGCTCTCCTCGGCGATGGCGAGGCCATGGGTCCGCATGACGACTCCGAGCCGATCGTCCCATACCGCCTCGGCGTCCTTACCCGGCAAGGCGCTACCCGGGCGCGGCGCCGCCGCGACCGCCGCTTCGTAATCCGCGGCGGAAAAGCGCCACGGCGTGGCGCCGAAACGGCGCATGACGTAGTTGCCAATTCGCAAACCACCCCAATCGAAGTCGCCGTGATAGCGAAGCTTCGCACCGGCTCGCGCGAGCTCCAGGAGCAGGGTTTGCTGCGCGGCCGCCGGCATGCCGTCGACCGAGAGAAGCGGGGCGGAGCGCGCTCCGAGTTGATTGGCAACGATTGCGAGGAAGTTCGGGTTCTCGCAAACGAATACGTCCTTCCCGGCGACCAGCCATGTCGGCGGCGACCGCAAGAGCATGCGCAGCGACAGGTAGGCGGGCTCGCCCGGCGTATCGGTCCGGCCTTCGCCACTGCGCGTCGGCAAATTAAGGCAAAGCGCAGGGCGGGCGAGCTCGTTGACCAGGACGCCGGCGCTCGCCCAGATGTCGCGAATCCGATCCTCGCGCAGTTCCGCGGCGATGGCGTCTGCAGTCGTTTCCTCGCCATCTGCCGCATCGACGCGCGGCGTAGTCGCAGATCGCAAGACGGCGAGGAGCAGGGCTGCGACCGGCTGGCCCGGGTCGAGGGCATGAGAGTCGCCAATGCTTTGTGCAGCGAGCTGGGCGCGCGGAATACCCTTCGCCGGCAGGCAACGGAGGACGACCTCGGCGCGCTCGCGGAGTCGGCCGGCCTCGTCCGGATCCTGTTGCGCGACGCGCTTCAGGAACCGAAGGCCAACTGGTTGCCGAACGAAGGCTTGAAGGCGCGGGTCCCGGCAGCCGTCGATCGCAGCTGCCCAGCGCGCGTCGAGCTGGTCGCGTGCGGCAGCGATATTGCGAATTGGTCCATCCAGCCGCTCGAGTGCGGCGAACAGCGAGGCGGCAATGTCCGCCCGTTGCAGCGCCGAGTCGATCGCCGCGACGTCGACATGCAAAGAATCGGTTGGCCTGGGCGAGCGGCCCATCAGGGAGGCAAGTGCCGCGTGCTCCGCTGCTGCGAGACGGCCGAGACGGAAACTCCTCACTGTCTCGCCCGGGCGCGACAATGCGAACCGCCGGCGGAGCCGGGCACGGAGCGCGGCGAGCTCCGGCCCGCCAAGCAGGCGCAGCAGGCGATCGTCGGCGTTCAGTCTGCTACCTCGGCGAATCGGCGATCCGGATCGCTTGCCCGGCGGCGGGCGTTGCCGTCCCATGTCCAGCGCGAGACATAGACGGCGTCGACTCCCTCCTGCCGCTGCAGGTGGCAGATCGAGACGCCGGGAAGCTCGGCGTAGCAGCCCCATTCGCGCTCGCTGGTGATGACGAAGTCGAGATCGAACTCCCGGACGAGACCCATGCAATGAGCCCTCGCGGCATCGTCGATGCCGGCGAAGGCTTCGTCGAGGAGGACCAGCCGCGGCGAGAGTGTGAATCCGCTTTGCGAGTAGAAGCTGGCGACAGCGGCAAAAAGCGGCACGGTCAGCCCAAGGGCACGTTCGCCGCTCGAGGCCGGACCGGACAGCTTGCGCCACTCGCCATCCTGCCACCGCTGGACCAGGAACCGGTGCCAGCGGCGATAGTCGAGCGCCTTGGCGAGTTGGTCGAGCAGGCTGCCGCTGCTTGCCGCCTCGTCCGCGCGCTCGCTGGCGATCCGTTGTTGCAGCATCGCCCCGACCACGCGCCGGTCTTCCGCCGACCAGAGATCGGCGCTCTTGTTGAGGAGACGTTTCCGTGCCGCCTCCAGCCCGACCGGCGCCGCATCTGAGCCTTCAGGGAGCGGCTCCCAGACGAGGCGGAAACGAACGCCGGTCGATGTCGGCCGCTTTTCCAGCTCCTTGTTGACGGCGTGGACCTGACGTTCTGCGTCCTGGAGGAGCTTCTGGATGGCGGAGGCGATCTCCGCCTGCAGGTGGTTTTCGAGAATCTCGCGTTCGCGGGCGGAAAGGAGCTCGCGGCGGTCGGCAATCTCCGCCTCGAGACGTGTGCTCAGCCGGTCCGGGCGCTCCGGCCGGTTCTGGTAAATGACGCTGACGACCAGCCCGTAGTCGCTGGTTTCGGCCTGCGCCTGGTGGCCGAGCGCGGTCAGCGTCCGCAGGAGCTCGGTGTAGTCCTGCGACACCCGGGCCTGGATGCGGTTCCACGCCTCCTCGTCGTCTTTGGTGTCGGCTAGCGCCTGCTCGGCCCGCCGGGCAAGATTGAGGGCGGGCTCGATGGTCCAGGGCGTCGCGAGGTCGGGCACCTCGGTCTCGGGGAGCGCCGTCGCCAGGAGGCCGGTTCGAGCGAACGCCTGGAGCGCGGCGATGGCTTGCTGGCGAACGCCGCTACGCTCCTGAAGCGTCGCCGCTGTGTCCTCGACCTTCTGCTGGCAACGGGCCCGGCTCTCGCCGATAACGCGTCGCGCCTCGATCGCCTGCGTGAACCGGGCCTCGCTTTCATTGACTGCCAGGCGGGCTTCGGCAAGACGTCGCTGCAGCTCTTCGACCTTGCTGCCCACCGCCTCAAGCAATGTCTGGAAGCGGGCTTTGGCTTCGCCGGCCTGCGAGCGCCGTTCGCTCAGTTCGGACCGGCGGCCGTCGGCATCGCGGCGAGCCTCGTCTTCGCGCTCACGCTGGCGGTCGAGCTCGGCAATGGTCGACCTCACTTCGCCCACTGCCCGAAAGACCTCGTGGAAGGATTCGCCGAGCTGGATCAGGCCTTGCTCGACCTCGCGCAGGCCGTTGTCGTCCTCCGGCAGGCGGAGGTCGCGTGCGTCGCGAGCGAGCGTTTCATGTGCGCGCCGGAGCGCATTCGTCGCCTCGGTCAACTCCGCTTCCGCCTCGTCCAGGCGGGCCGCAAGGTAGAGGAAGCTCTGGGCGCATGATCGGGCCTCCGCATGAGCCGCGCGAAGCGCCTGCTCAGGGGGCGCGTTTCGCCACTCTGCCGCCGCTTGGCGCTGCTCTTCGGCGTGGGCCGCAACGCGCTGTCGCAGTTCCTCTCGCAATGAGGCGAGTTCGGCGAGGCGCGCCGCGATTGCTTCGAGGCGCCAGGCGCGCGCGGCGGCGCGAGCAGCCTGTCCGATATATAATGGGACCGGCTTGCTCCAGGCGCCGGCGAGCGCACCGACCCGGAAGCGGCCATCGGGCGACACCCAGGTCTCGGCCTCGCCGTCATCCTCCCGGTCGAAGGCGATACCTGCAAGCACCGTCGCGACCACTTCTACCGCGACGGCCGATCCCGCAGGTTCGAGCCACGCTGACAGAGAGAGGCCAGCGGGCGGCCGGATGACCAGTTGGGTATCGTGCAGGGGCTGCCCATCCGGTCGCGACAATTGGCCATCCGGTGTGAGCCAGGCATCAAGCAGGCCCGCCGCCTCAAGCGCCGCCTCCAGCCCGGCCCGATCGCTGTCGGCGATTTCGCTCCGGAACTCGACGAGTTGCCATAACGGGGCGCCGGCACGATCGGTGCGCGTATCAGGCGCACGGTGGACGGGACTGGGCGGCAGCGGATCCCGGCCGCTTTCGAGCTCATCGCGCTCCCCGCGTAGCTCGGCCTCCTCCGTCTGGAGAACTCCGGCTTCAGTATTCAGTGCCACCTGCCGCTCGGCCAGGCGCTCGCTCGCCAGCTGCTGCGCGGTCGCCAAAGCGGCGAGAGCGGGATTCTCCCCTTCGGCGGTCAGCACCCAATGCGCCAGGGCGGCGAGCGGCGTCGCGACATCGTCAATGCGGAGCTGTTTCAGTCCGTCCAGATGGTTTTGCCATGCCTCGCAAAGCACGCTGCCTTGCCGTTCGACGGCGGCATCCGCGGCCGCGCGTCGTTCGGCGGCGACGCCGAGCTGGTCGTAATACTCGTCCCGGAGCCGCAGCTTCACCGCGTGCGCCTGCTCGGCGGCGTTGCTCTCGGCACGCCGGCGGCGGACCTGGGCAACCTGCTCGCGGCGGTTGGTTGCCAGTCGTTGCAGGTTCTCCCGTTCCGTATCGATCGCAAGCTGCGAGAGGCCGGCAAGCTCATTTGCCGTGCTCGTGCAAAGCCGGGTTTCCGCGCAGCCCTCGCTTACGCCCGTTGCCGCCGCAAAATCGAGAAGCTGCCGGCGGCCGTCCGCCAATGATTGCTCTGCGTCGGCCGCGCGTTCCCGTCGTTGCTGCGAGAGGCCGCTCTCGCGCGATAACCGACGATCGGCCTCGACAGAGAGACGGTCGGCCGCATGCGCGTCCGCGAGACGATCTTCCGCTTCCCGCTTGGCCAGTTCGAGACGGTTGGCGTCCCGATTGACCGGGTCCGCCTGCAGCGTCTCCAGCCGGGCTCTCCCGGCGCGTAAGGCGTCCTCGGCCGATATGCGGTCGGCCTCGGCTTCCGCCTCTGCGCTTGCCGCCGTCTGCAGGCTTGTCCGCGCCTCGTTGAGGGCGCGGCTCGCATGGTCGAAGCCGGTCTGCGCCATGCGAAGGTTGCGGGCCTGGCGACGGGTCTGAGTCGCGGCGTAGACGGTGTAGCGCTGGTTGAAGTCGGCGACCGCGCGAGCGAGCTGCTCGTACTCTTCAAGTTGGCGGCGGTCCTCCTCGAGCTGGTTGAGCGCTTCGGCCACATCGTTGAGAAGGTCGCTCGCCAGCGGCGGAAGCGCCTCGGTCAGTGCCGCCGACAGGCTTGCCTCGTCCGGCTTCTTGGAAAGCTGCGGCTGGCGCAGTTGAATGAGAGTGTCGATCAGCGCCGCGTAGCGGGCAGGGCCGAGACGGAAAAGCCTCTCGTCCACCGCACGACGATAGGCAATCGCGGTCTCGAAAACCTGGCCCCTTTCGCCGATCGCTTCCTTCAGACGCTCCCTCGTCAGCACGACGCGCTGCGGAGACGTCAGCCAGAGATCCTCACCGACACGGCGATCCTCCAGGACGAAGAACCAGCTGTCGACCTCCGGCCGCCCAGCGGCTGCGGACAATCCGGCGCCGAGGGTGAGATATCTCGGCCCACCGTCGGAAAGGTGGCCGAACTCGATCCAGGCGTATCCGATCCGACGGTCATGCCGGCCGAGCAGCAGGTTCCACGCCATCCGTTTGCCGGGATCGCCGTCGGGCTCGATCCGCGACGATTTGATCTGAGCGTCGAAAAGGAAGGGCAGGGTCAGCGAGAGGACTTTGGACTTGCCGGTTCCGTTGTTGCCCTTGAGGAGCAGCCGCCCGTCCCTGAACCAGAACTCCTCCGAGTCGTAGTGAAAAAGCTCGACCAGCCCGATGCGAAGCGGCTGCCAGCGCGAAAGCGCCGGCACCGGCAGGGCCGGTCGGGCCAAGGCGGCCGTCGAAATGGGGACCTCGATATTCACAGGAGTTCGAACAGCGAGCGGACAGCGGCCGGCTTGGTCGCGACGATCTCCGGCGCCTCGATACCGAACCTCGCGATCGCCGGCAGAGGCCGGATCCCGTCCTCGGCGATCGCGATCAGCTGCAACCGGCCAAGTCGGTTGACGGCGGCGCGGGCAAGCTCGCCCTCCGAGCCGGGTTCGCGCGCGGATTTCCGCCAGTAGCTGCCATATCGTTCGCGCGCATCGGAAACGAAGCTTACGATCTCCGCCATGGCTGTCGCCGCCATCAGGTCACCGTCCTTGCGGTAGCGGTTCGCCAGGAACTCCGCGACGAGCAGCGTGACATGCGCTTCGGTTCCCTCGGCCGGCATGGAGACATCGGTGAGGGCGCCGCTCTCGTCCGCGAGGGCGACACCCTCCGCCCGCTGCTCCGGTATCAGGCCGCTCGCCTCGGCGAGGCGTGTTGCCATCGGTCCGCGCTGGTTTGCCAGGTAGGCGCGGGCGGTCGGCTCGAGCGCCTCGAAATAGATGACCGGATCATCCAGAAGCCGCCGTGCGAGGCCGTGGCGGATCGCAGTGCGCCGGCCCTCGTCGCTGTCCGCGATATGTTCGACGGTGAGCGAGCGCAGCCGTTCCTCGATCGTTGCCGGCGCGGCGTCCCTGGGCCACGTCGAGGGACCGCGCACCGCCGCCGGGACGCCGGCAAGGACACGTCGGTGAACGTCATAGAGCGCATCGTGCGACTGCTCGCCGGCTCCGCTCCGGACGTAAGCTTCCTCGTCACCGGCGACGCGGGCGAGCACACCGAGCTCGAGGAGGGTGCGGCAGACGGCGACCAGCTCCCGACGCTCATGCTGCTGCTGCAGGGTAAAGGAGAAGCCTGCCGCAGCCAGTTCCGGCTCGGCAGCGAGCAGGAGAAGACGCTCGCCCAGAAGACGCAGTGTTATTTGCGGGTCGGCCCGTTCGAGCACCGCGCAGGTCAGCGAAAACAGGACATAGCGGCGCTTGTCGTAGTCGGGAAAGCCGCGTGTGGGATCGCTGAGATCCGCCGGCCGCTTGTACAGTCGCGCACAGTCGCGCTCGATGTGGAGGACCCAGCCCGTCTCGCGCGCGAACCAATCGCGGAGGTCGCTGGAATGGCGCCGGACAGCGGCGAAATCGGGGTGGGTCGGCGTCATCAAGGGCGTCATCAGGAGAGCGCGCAACGCAGTCGAGGACTCCTCGCGCAGATGGCGGCTTTGCTGCAGGCCGATGCTGCCGGCATCGGTCCGCGCGAGCGATCGCGCAATTGCGGGCGCTTCCCGCCGAACGTGTCCCTGTGGCGCCGCGCCGGCGCTGTCGGCGCCATCGGATGTGTCGGTGGCCCTCATGCCGCGGCTCCGATCGCCGCGATCGTGACCCGGTGATCGCGTCCCGCGAAGACGCCGGCATCGGTTTCGATCTCGGCGATTGTTCCCGCCCCGAGCGGCTCGAGCCGAACCCGAAGAAGGCCGTCGGCCGACTGGCGCTCGACCGGCTCGTCCGGCTTCCGCTGCGCCGAGAGAGCTTCTGCCAGAAGGGCGAGAAAAAGCCGGAATTCGTGGCGCTCGAGACGGCCGATCTCGGAGAGGCGCATCACGTTTCCAGTCGCGAGCCGCGCTCGTGCCGCTTCCATCTGCTCATGCTCTTCGGCGGCTTGCCGGGCAAGCAACATCCGTTCCCTGCTGCGATCGCGGACGCTTGGCAGTGGTCCGCGCGGCGTCGCTTCGCCGTACTGCCGAAGCCGCGGGTGGATGCGGATTGCCGGCGCTTCTGCCCAGGACGTGTTCGCCGGAAGCTCGTCGTGACTCCCGTCGAGGAGGAAGTGACGGGCCGGGTTGATTGCAAAGGCCGCTCGCGCCAGGCGGTGCGCGTCGGCGTCGTCGCGGCAGTCGGCAAACCATAAAGCGAGGGCGCGGAAATCGGCGGAGCGGTCGCTCCGTCCGGCGCGCCTTTCGTTGAGGGCAGCGACGGCGGCCAAAAGCTGCGGGATCGCCGACCGTGCCTTCGAGCGAAGCAACTCCGCCTGAGACGGTTCATGCGACGAGCTCAGGAACCATCGCCTCAGGCCCTGCCATCGTTCCCGCCAGCTCGCCAGTGCGCCCGCGAGGGCGTCGTTCCTGTCGCCGTCCTCGCCGGGTGCCGCGTCGCGCGACTCGCGCTCGGCCGCCCGCCAAAGAAGCGGCTCGATCGCCGAATCGAGCCCCGAAATCATAGCGGCAATGCTGCCGGACCGGCTGACGAGGTCGCCGATAAAGCGACTGAGATAGTCGATCAGCCGCTTCTTATAGGCGACGACCGCGGCGGCATCGCCGCGCTGCAGCTCGATGCTTCGCCCGATGCTTGCCATGAAGGCCTGGGCGTTCTCGGCGAGCCCATCGAAGACCCGCACGAGGTCGCGGAGGATTTCGTGGACCTTGGCGGCATCGCGCTCCGGGGTTTCGGCTAGCACGCTCAGCGCGTTGAGCCGGCTGGCGATGTCCTCGAGCGCAACCGCCTGCAGCTCGGCGCGGCGGGCGATCGCCAGCGCGAACGCAGCGAGCGCGGTCTCCACGGCTTCGCCACCCTGCGAAAGACGGTAGATGTACCGAGCCCGATAGAAGTCGCTGATACTGGCGACGCGCGCAGTATCGGGCTGCGATTCGAGATTTCCCCATTCGGTGAGCTGGGAGAGCGCCTGTTGGACCTGCTCGATGATTGGGGGCACGCCTGGCCAACTTGCCTCGGCAAGCACTTCGTCGGGCCGCAGATGCAGCCGAAACTGGCGCTTTGCCGCGGCAAAAACATCCATGATCGCCCGGTAAAGATCGGCCTTCTCGGCGCTGACATGGCGAAACAGTTCACGGGTATCCGAGCGCATGCCGCTTCCGGGCTGGCGATTGCGATAATCCATTGAAATTGAATGGGATTCCATTTTCGGAATGGGTGGCTCGCCGTTAGGCCGAAGTCAGAGCTGGTCAGGCCGCAGAGGATCATCCGGGGCCTTCGTTTGTTTTGGAACGTAATATGAACAGTTCCCCGCGCGCAACGGCTCAGCATTCTTATCAACTTCTGTTGTGATGCGGGCGCGGAGAGCCTGAGGCCAATCGAACTGCGAGCCAGCCTTTCCCGCCTTTGCGGCGCCGTCCTCCCGTTCCGGCAAACGCTGCTTGGGGCTCGCGGAGGACCAAGGCTGTGAAGCCGTACCGCCCCATGGCGGACATCGTGAAACTATTCAAATAGCAGGGGCTGTGGTGCCCCGTCGGAGGGATCGACCGTTCGGGCAATGGCCGCCTTTTCTCAGCCTCGCCCCATCCGTCGCCCGACCCCGTCCAGAATCGCCCGTGCGGCGCTCTCGTCGGTGACCAGCGTGTTGCAGCCGATGCGCTTTACCGCGGCTCGGATCGCCGCGGCGCGGTGGGCGCCGCCGGTTGCGATCACGACGTGGCCGGCGTTGCGGAGGCCGTCGAGATCGGCGCTCATGCTTCGTTTGTTGAGCGGGTGGGGGAGGCTCTGGCCCTCGCTGTCCAGGAAATTGCAGAGCACGTCGCAGATGCAGCCCATCGCGACGAGCTCGGCCAGCTCCGCCTCGGAGATCATCGTTGTCGCCAGCGAGGTGCCGCGCGGACCGATGTCGCCGACGCTGATCACCGCGACGTCGAGGGCAGCGGCGAGCGTATAGAGCTTATCGAGGCCGCAGCGCTCGATCAGGCGGCGCCTGGTCGCCGGGGAATCGACGAAGACCGGCGCGACGAAGAGGTAGCAGTCGGCGCCGAACTGGCTCGCCATCCGCCAGCTGTATTCGAGCGGGTTGCTGCCGCGCGCCTCGACGATGCCGCCGAGGAGGGAGACGACGCGGACCCCGCTGCGGCGGACCGGTCGGAGGCTCGCGAGCGACGCCATCAGCGTGCGTCCCCAGCCGACGCCGATCGTCATGTCGTCGGCGATCACTTCCGAGAGGAATTTGCCGAGAGCAAGCCCGATCGATTTCGCCACGAGATTGGCCGGTGCCTCAGGGACGACGATCGCTTCGTCAAGAGAAAGGGCAGACTCCAGGGCGACGGCGAGGTCGACGCATTCGGCCTCGCTTTCGTTGATCCAGATCTGCACGTCGCCGCGTTCAGTCGCCTCGTTGAGAATGCGGATCACGGTGCCGCGGCTGATGCCGAGCCGGTCGGAGACCTCGCGCTGGGTGAGACCGTGATTGTAGTAGAGCCATGCCGCGCGGATGCGCAGCGAACTGTCCTCCGATGCGGTTGCCTGCCCGCCGACCCGCCTCAGCCTCGCCATGGAGCCTCGCTGGGTGCGGTCGGCCGCATGGTCAGAGCGCCCGGCGCGCCAGTTCGCGATCGTCCCAGCTGCGGATGCCGCGGCGATTGAATGAGCGCTCGCCGAGGAGCTCGGCGCAGATCACATCGATGACGTCCGCGGCCTGCGGGAAGTAGGTCGATTCCATCTCGGCACCGGGCACGATCCAGTTCGGCGAGCCGAGCACGCGCGGCGCCGCCTTGAGGTCGGCGAAAGCGAAGCGGCCGATATTGGCGGCGAGCGTCATCAAAAAGCTGCCGCGCTCGCTCGCCTCTGACAGGAGCAGGACGCGCCCGGTCTTCTTCACCGACTTAAGGACCGGATCGTAGTTGAAGGGGACGAGCGACCGTGCGTCGATCACCTCGACCGAGAGACCGCGCTCCGCTTCGAGCTGCTCGGCCGCCGCGAGCGCCGTGTAGAGCGAGGGGCCGACGGTAAGGATGGTGACGTCGCCGCCCGCGCGCTTCACGTCAGGCTCGCCGAAAGGGACCCGGTAGTAGTCCGCGGGAACCCCGTCTGTCCGGAAGAGCTCGACGGTGTCGTAAAGCCGCTGGCTTTCGAAGAAGACGACCGGGTCCATGCTGGACAGCGCCGACGCCAGCAGCCCCTTGGCGTCGTACGGCGACGCCGGATAGACAACCTTGAGGCCGGGGATCTGGGCAACGAGACCGGTCCAGTCCTGGGAGTGCTGCGCGCCATATTTGCTGCCGACCGAGCAGCGGAGCACGACCGGCAGCTTGAGGGCGCCCGCGGACATCGACTGCCATTTGGCGAGCTGATTGAAGATCTCGTCGCCGGCCCGGCCGATGAAGTCGCCATACATCAATTCGACGATGGCGCGGCCGCCTTCCATGGCGTAGCCGACCGCCGTCGCGACGATCGCCGCCTCGGAAATCGGCGAATTGAACAATCGATTATGGGGCAGCGCCTCGGCGAGCCCGCGATAGACGCCGAAAGCGCCGCCCCATTCGCGGCACTCTTCGCCATAAGCGATCAGCGTCTCGTCACGTTGGAAATGCGCAAAAAGGGCCTCGACCAGGCCGTCGCGGAGCGTGATCGCCCGCATCGGCGACAGCTTGGCGCCATCCGGTCCGCGGCCGCTGCGGCTCTTCTTGGCGAGCTGGCGGAGATGCGCCGAAGGCTCAGGCCGGGCAGGCGATTCGCCGCCCGCCACGAAGTCGGTTTCCTCGTTCGAGAACATGAGGTTGCCGATCAGCATCGGATTGGCGGCAATGTCGACCGGCGGTGCCGCGTCCGGTTTTACAGCCGCGGCGGTGACCGCCCGCATCTCCGCGGCAATGCGCTCCCGCATGTCCCGCTCTGCCGCCTCGTCGAGAATCCCCTCGCTGCGGAGAGCAGCCGCGTAGAGCGCGATCGGATCATGCGCGTGCCACGCCTGGATCTCCTCGCGGGTGCGGTAGACATTGGCGTCGGTCGTCGAGTGCCCGGCGCTGCGGTAGGTCTCCACGTCGAGGAGGGCGGGCCCGCGTCCTGCCTCGAGAAGAGTGCGCTGGCGCTCGACGGCATCGGCTACCGCCAGCGGGTTGGCGCCATCGACGGTCTCGGCGTGAAGGTTCGACGGGCTAACGGCGACGCCAATCCGCGCGAGGCGGTCCCAGCCGGTCGTCTCGCCGATGGTCTGGCCGCCCATAGCATAGAAATTGTTGGTGAAGAAGAAGAGGACCGGCAGCCCGCCCTTGAAGGGCTGCGGCCAGAGCTTGTCGTATTGCGCCATCGACGCGAAGTTCATGGCTTCCCAGACCGGGCCGCAACCGGTGGCCCCGTCACCGATATTGGCAACGGTGATGCCCTTCGCCATAGCAAGTTTCTTGTAGAGAGCGGCGCCGGCCGCGATCCCGGCCGAGGCACCGACAATGGCGTTGTTGGGGTACGCGCCGAAGGGCGGGAAGAAGGCGTGCATGCTGCCGCCCATGCCGCCGTTGAAACCGGCTGAGCGCATGAAGATTTCCGCAAGCAGGCCGAAGAGGAGGAAGGCCTCGGCAAGGCTCTGGTCGTTGCTTGGCCGGACATGCTGTTCGACGGCCTTGAGGACGTGCCCGCCCTGGTGCTCCTCCATGATGCGGAGGAGCGAAGGCCGATCGAGCCGCCCGATCGCGGAGAGCCCCTTGGCAATAAATTCGCCGTGGCTGCGATGGCTGCCGAAGATGTGGTCCTCGGGGCGCAGAGCAAGCGCCGCGCCGACGGCCGCGCCTTCCTGGCCGACCGAGAGGTGCGCCGGCCCCTTGTAGGCGAACTCGACCCCCGCATAGACGCCGCGCGATTTCAATTCGCCAAGCATCGTCTCGAACTCACGCACGATCAGCATGTGGCGAAGCACGTCGAGGAGAGCCTTGTCGCCGTGCCGCTGCCGCTCCGCGGTGAGGGTGCGGGCGTAGGCGTGCACGGGAACGGGCGTAAAAGTGATTTCCCCGCGCTTCCTCACCGCCTTCGGATCGATGCTAAGTTCCTTCGGCATTCCGGCTCCTCACTGCTGCGCCGTCGCGACGGCGATTGTACTTCTGCTTGGTAGCATGAGCAAAAGTACATGGCCAGTTATCGGTGCGGTCGCACCCGCCACACGCGATTCGCCCGGCTCTAGAGCGACCATGCGATGCCGGCTAAGTCTCATTGCGAATGCCGGACCGGGCGTCCCGCATTGCAGCAAAGCAGGCGGGTTTTTGGTGCGGTGCAGCAGATCAATTTTCAGGATTCGGCTGGTGCCGTGGACGGGAGGGACTGCGCGACAATTGGGCACGGCCGAAGGGTTAAGGGTACTTTCCTTTCGTTTCCGTCCGTGTAATCCTTTTGTCGGCCTCCATGATCAAATGTTCGAATCGTGGGGCGTGGCAAGGGGAGGAATTGCATGCACGCGACGAGAAGGTTGCTGCTGGCAGGTTCGCTGCTGGTCGGATTTGCGATCAGCACGACCGGTCCGGCGGCGGCTGGCGCTGTGAAGTGGAATGATGACGGAACCGTCGAAATCCAACTCGGCGAGGCGTATAACAACGCCGTCATCCATACGACGAAGGAAGAACTCGGCAGCGAGTTCGGGCCGGGCAAGCAGCCGTTCAAGGACGTGACCATCACGGTCACGGTCAACGGCGCCGGACCCAAGGGCGGCATCAGCGGCCCGCTCTATCAGTTCCGTCCGATCTGGGAAGAACTCTCCGGCGGCAAGGTCAATATCGTCGAACTGCCTTTCGCCGAGCATTACACCAAGATGATGCTCGACCTTCGCAACGGCACCGGCCAATACGACGCCTTCATGGTCGGCGCCTTCTGGTACGGCGATATCGTGCCTGCCGGCTATGCCTATCCCATCGACGAATTGAACAAGTCCGGCAAGTATCCGAAGTGGACATACGACGACATGCCGGATTCGCTCCGCAAGCTCTATACGTGGGGCGGCAAGGGCTACGGCATCCTGAACGACGCCGACGGCCAGGTCCTCTACTATCGGAACGACATACTGAGCGATCCCAAGTGGCAGGCCGAGTACAAGAAGGCCACCGGCGAGGATCTGCCAAACCCGCCGCAGACCTGGCAGCAGCTCCTCAAGGTGTCGCAGTTCTTCAATGGCAAGAACTGGGACAGCAACGATGCCGATCCGGACAGCGGCACGGTGCTTCACCTGAAGGTGGGCGAGCAGGGCCACTATCACTTCCAGTCGCTCTCGGCGTCCTTCGTGATCAATCCGGGCGACAAGGTCACCCGCACGCAGAACGTCTACTGGTTCGATCCGGTCGACATGAAGCCGCTGATCAACAGCCCCGGCCACGTCAAGGCGCTTGAGTTCCTTCAGGAACTGCACAAGACGGGTCCCTCGGCTCAGGTCGGCTGGTCGCTCGGCGAGGCGTGGGACTACTTCCTGCGCGGCAAATCGATCTTCGTGTTCAGCTGGGGCGACGTTGGCGCCCTCTGCCAGGATACGAGCCGCTCGAAGATCAAGGGCAAATGCGCTGCGGCCATGCTGCCCTCGTCTGACGAGTATTACGACTTCGCCAAGAAGGACTTCGTCAAGCTCGACAAGCCGCGGGAAGTCGGCAACACCACCGGCGGTTCCTGGCATGGCGTGATCTCGAACTTCTCGGCCAATCCGGAAGCCACCTACTCGTTCCTGTCGCTGATGGCGATCCGCCCCGTCTCCAAGCTGATGGCGGCGTGGGGCTGGGACGGCGTCGACGTCGGCTACAATTACGAGATGCTCGAGAAGGACGGCGGCACCGCCAAGATCGAGGACTACACTGCGGCAGGCTGGGACGCCAATGACGCGGCGACCTATACCCACGCCTACAAGCAGGTCTTCAACGCGCCGACCATGCTGACTTATCTCCGCATTCCCGGCACGTTCGAGTACTGGGACATCCTCGACAAGAACTTGTCGGCGACGATGAGCGGCGGCAAGAACGCCAAGCAGGCGCTTGACGATACGGCGGCGGCCTGGGAGCAGGTCACCGATCGCATCGGCCGCGACAAGCAGATCAAGGACTACGACACGGCCATCGGCTTCCAGCCATAGGCTTACAGGGGGAGGGCGCGGGTTAAACACCGCGCCCTCTCTTTCCCGGCGAGAAACGACACGTCTTTGAAACCTGGATGCGAATACCGGTCGTCGATGCCGGGATTTGCACTTCGTTGTGTGTTGCTTCAGTCTTTGCTGCGCGCCCGCTGACTATTTCCCGGTTCGCTGGCCAATCGGTGTGACGTCAAAATGCGCTGGCTTAGCCGTATCCGTTTCGCCTTCCTCATGCCCGCGGTGATCTGGATACTCGTCTTCACGATTTTTCCGCTCGGTTACTCGCTCTATCTCGCTTTCTTCAAGCTCGAGCAGAAGGTCGAAATTACCCGCGTCAAGGAGCCGATCCTCGATGCCCAGGGGAAAGCGGCGCTTGACGACCAAGGCCAGCCGCGCACGAAGAACGTCGTCAAGAAGGTGCAAACGTCGACCTCGACATTCGTCGGCGGCTTCAACTTCGAGCGGCTGTTCACCGATCCTCAGGTCAGGGAGGCGGTGCGGGTTACCGCCACGTTCGTCCTGATCGCCGTGCCGACGGAATTGATTCTCGGCCTGGCACTCGCGCTCCTGTTCAATCGCAAGCTCTTCGGTCGGCCCGTCCTCAGGACGATCATGATCTTGCCTATCTTCGCGACGCCGCTCGCCGTCGGCTATACGTTCTTCACGATCTTCTACGAGGTCGGCGGGCCGCTGGGTTGGACGGGTATCCCGTTCCTCTCCAATCCCACCGGCGCCCTGTTCTCGGTCGCCTTCGTCGACATCTGGCAGTGGACGCCGTTCTGCTTCCTGGTTCTGCTTGCCGCGTTGCAGGGTATTCCCGACGAGCAATACGAGGCCGCTGTCGTCGACGGGGCGGGTCCGTGGCAGACACTGCGCTTCGTCGTGCTCCCGGCGCTGAAAGCGACGTTCGGGATCATCGTGCTCCTCCGCCTCGCTGAAGCGCTGAAGCTCTTCGACATTCCCTTTGCACTGACCGGCGGCGGCCCCGGCGTCGCTACCCAGCCTTACTCGATGCTCGCATTCCGGACGGGCCTGCGTTTTTTCGACGTCGGCTATGCCAGCGCCATGTCGTACGGCCTCCTGGTGGTCGTCATGGTGATCATCACCATCTTCTTCAAGCGGATGCGGGGGACTTATGGCTGAGCGGAATCCCGCCGGGCGCGGCGGCCACTTCGGCGACGCCATCCTTTCCCTGATCGCGATCGTCATCGCGCTCGTCTTTCTCTTTCCGATCTATTGGGCGTTTTCGCAATCGCTGCGCAATCCGCTCGAGACGTTCACGGTCGCCGGGTTCGGAATTCCGTGGGTCAACTTCACGCCCACTCTCAACAACTGGATCGATCAGCTGAGCACGCCGGAAACGGTGCGAGCGCTGTCCAACAGCACCGTTATCGCGATCTCGGCATCGCTGCTCGCGCTCGCCCTCGGCACGCCGGCGGCCTATGCGATCGCCCGGTTTCATTTCAGGATCTGGCAGAACCGCGACATCATGGTGTGGTTCCTGTCGCAGCGCATTCTTCCACCGGTCGCGACCGTCATCCCGTTCTATCTGATTATGCGCACGTTCGGGCTTCTTGACACGAAGCTTGCGCTCATTCTGATCAACGCGACCTTCATCATGCCTTTCGTCGTTGTCATCCTGCGGCAGACTTTCCTCGACCTGCCGGTGGAATTGGAAGAAGCGGCGATGGTCGACGGCTGCACGCATGCCGGCGCCTTCTGGCGGATCGCGTTGCCGCTCGCTGCACCGACCATGGCGGCGACCGGACTGATCATCTTTGCGTTCACCTGGAACGAGTTCCTGTTCGCGGTCACCGTCGGCAGCGACCAGGCACTGACGGTGCCGGTGCACATCGCCGGCGCGATCGACACGCGCGGCGTCCAATTCTGGTTCATGGGCGTCAGGGCGATGACGGTGATGATCCCGCCCGTCCTGATTGCGCTCATCGCGCAGCGCTACATCGTTCGCGGACTGACTCTCGGCGCCGTGAAAGGCTGAGCCAGGCGCTCTCTTGACATCTGTTCTCCAATGCCGACAGAAGTCGGCGGGACAGTCCTCCGCCGGCGGCGCGAACAGGAGAAGAGCGTGACAACCAAGCTGGTGGTTCCCTCGCTCGGTAACGAGATCACCGAGGCGATCGTCGTCGAATGGCTGAAGAAGCCGGGCGAGCGCGTCGCCGCCGGCGAGCCGGTGGTGATGATCGGAACGCCCAAGCTGAACCTCGAGGTCGAATCGCCGGTAGCCGGGACCGTCGCCGAGCTCCTCAAGGAGGTCGACGAGATCGTCGAGATCGGGGGAACCCTGGCGACGATCGACGAGGGCTGAAGCGTCCCTGAGCAATCGATCATGCAAGCGGCCGAGACGGAAGTTCTCGGGAGGACGATCAGCTTTGCCGTGGGCGGGGAGGGCGCCGGCGAAGTGCTGTTCATCCATGGTTTCGGCGCCGACCGCTCGACCTGGATGTTCACGCTGCAAACCGTCGCCGGGCTGGCGCGGACCGTTGCCCTCGACCTGCCCGGGCACGGCCGGTCGGGCACCGACGTCGGTACCGGAGACTTGCCGTTCCTTGCCGACGTCGTGCGCGCCTTCATGGACAAAGTCGGCCTCACCAGGCCGCACCTCGTCGGGCACTCGCTTGGCGGAGCGGTCGCGCTCGAGATAGCGAGCCGCGAACCCCACAGGGTTGCCGGGCTCACGCTGGCAGCGCCGGCCGGCTTCGGCGACCGCATCAATCGCGAATTCACCGATGTGTTCCCACACCTCGCCGATAGCGAGAGTGCAGCGAGGACACTGGCGCTTCTCGTCGCTCGCCCGGCGATGATCAGCCCGCGCATGATCGACGACGTGCTGGCCTACCTCGCGCGTCCCGGCGTCAGGGCAGCTCTCACGACGATTGCCGAGACCGTATTTCCGGAAGGCCGCCAGCGCTATCGTTATGAGGATCGGATCGCGGCGCTTGGCATGCCGATACAGATCGTCTGGGGGCGAGATGACCACGTACTTTTGCCCTGGACCGACGGACCGGCAACGATCCCTGTCCACATTATGCCGGCCGCCGGGCACCTCGCCCATATGGAGGTGCCGCAGCGGTTCAATCGGATCCTGATGGCGGCGCTCGAGCGGCAGTCCGTTTCCGGCTGAGGGGCGTGCGACGCGACGGATCACCTGTCTTTGAGGCGACCTTCCGACCAATCCGATCGACCCCGCTCAGCGACATGGAGTTCCGCCGTTGCGAGATGCGTTTCAGTGATCAGCCGAGCCCCTCGCTGAAAGGTCAGGTACTGCCACGCCCAGGAGAAGGCGACGACGAAGCGGCTTCGGAGCCCGATCAGAAAGTAGATATGCACCAGGCTCCAAAACAGCCAGCCGACGAAACCGGTCAGCTGCAGATGCTTGAGGTTCACGACTGCGGCGCGCCGTCCGATCGTGGCAAGGTCCCCCTGATGCCGATATTCGAACGGCCCCGGCTTGGGCGCCCCGCTCGTCCGGGCAGCGATGAGGCTGCCGACATACCGGCCCATCTGCTTTGCCGCGGCCGCGAGCCCGGGCACGACTCCGTTGCCGGAGGGTACCGTGGCGGCGTCGCCGGCGATGAAAATCTCGGGCAGTCCTGGCACCGACAGGTCCGGCTCGACCCGTATGCGCCCGGCTTTGTCGTGGGTAGCCCCAAGCCATCCGGCTACAGGCGAGGCGACGACCCCTGCGGCCCAGATGATCGTTCCCGCTTCGATGCGCCGGCTGCCGATCTCGACGCCACGGGGATCACATTTGGTGACGGGGGCACCGACGAGCACCTCCACGCCCATCCGCGTGAGGGTCTTGGCGGCATAGGCGGAGAGACGTTCGGGGAGGGCGGGAAGGATCCGCGGCCCAGCCTCGAGCAGCACGATGCGTGTTTTGCCCGGATCGATTCTGCGGAACTCCGGCGGCAGGGTCTGCCGAGCGATCTCCGCAATCGCACCCGCAAGCTCGACACCGGTCGGGCCGCCGCCGACAATGGCCAACGTCAGCAGGCGCGTTCTTTCATCGAGATCTTCAGTCAGCTCGGCGCGCTCGAAAGCAATCAGTATTCGCCGCCGGATCAGCGTCGCGTCCTCGATCCGCTTCAGCCCCGGAGCAAAAGCGGCCCAGTCCTCGTGGCCGAAATAGGAGTGCATGGCGCCGGTCGCGACCACGAGATAGTCGTACGGAAGGTCCGCCCCGTTGGTGACCGCCACCAGTCGCGATTTCGTATCGATAGCGCGGACCTCATCCATGAAGACCGTGACGTTCTTCTGGCGCGACAGCATATGGCGTATCGGCCAGGCGACGTCCGCCGGCGACAGCGTGGCGGTTGCGACCTGATAGAGAAGTGGCTGGAAACAGTGGTGGTTATTGCGATCGACGATGGTGACGTCGACGGCGGCATGGCGAAGGGCTTTCGCGGCCTCGGTGCCGCCGAAGCCCGCCCCGATGATGACGACGCGTGGCAGGCGGACCGAATCCGTCATGTCGAGCTCCTCATCGCATGCGCTGCCAACCGTCGATCTGACCCTTGCGCGGTTCACCATCCCGGCAAATAGGGCAGGGGATCTGCGAAGAATACGCCGGCGTCGCGTCGCCGGTTCAACTTGCGATCACCTCCTTGAGCAGCCACTCGCCTACCGGCCCAGCTCGCGGCGAAATGCGCTAGCGCACGATCGTCGAAACCGGGCTCGAAGGCCACGGTGGACGGCAGCTCGAGCCCGGCATGCAGCCCCTCATGAAGGAGCAGGCCCGCGCGAGGATGCGCGGCGTCATAGCCGCGCGGAACGCTCTTACGCGTGGCACCGCCAACGTCGTATGGACCCGCCTTCTTCACCTTTTCGATTGTCTTCATCAGGCTGCGACCTGATGCGTCGCTGAGGATCGCCTTGCGGAAGCGCTCCACAAGCTCGCCCTCGAGCATGTGCATGCCGGCGCCGAGAACGATCGTCTTCGCAGTGATCCGAAGATAGAAGCCGGGACGATCCCAACCTTTCCTTTCGCCGTGCCAAAACCAGATGTCGAGATGGTCCTTGTAGGGCCGCTTGTCCCTGGAGAAGCGGACGTCTCGGTTGATCCGGCCTATCGAGCCATTGACCTTCGGCTCGTACCTCACGCCCGGCGATATCTTTTTCAAGCGAGGGCCGACGCTCTCGACGAAACGTCGTGCAGGATCGACATAGCCCGCCTCGTAAAGATCGCGATTTGCCTCGAACCAGTCCTTGCTGTTCTCGGCTGAGATGCCGGTGAGGAAGCGGAGCGTTTCCGGCGGAAACTTCGACAATCCGTTCTCGGTCATTTCTCTTCCTGCGGCCATGGACGCGATCAGAATCGATGCGAATTGAGTTGCGCGGGCAACTTCATGAACGCGTACGCCCCGGCACCTTCACGGGGTTTGTTCAAAGATCGTTCGAAGATTGCGTTGCCCGATCGGACTGGTCAACTCGCCAAGCCCAGTCTCGCTGCGCGATGGTGATGTCGCGTGGTTGCGATAACGGCTCACTCGAATTTCGCGAAGTCCTCGCACGGTCGCCATGCCTACCGTCGCGGCAAGCAACGACCTCTTCCATTCGGTGTCTGTCTCCGCTGCCGCACATCAACTCCGCAATTTCGGGCACTTCCGCCGCGCAGAGGCTGCGCTAAGTCTTTCCGGCACTGGTTCGAGCACGAGCAGGGCGGATGACCGGATATCCCGCGGTAGCACGCATGGCATGGGAGGAGGGGCGGCTCGTCCATTTCGCCTCGCAGGGTGTCGGCGCAACCAAGACGCCGTCGGATCGCGATCTCTCCGTGACGGATCCGTCGTCGATCAGCCTCGCCCTGTTCGGCGCGTTTGACACATTCGTCGAGATGAATGGCCGGACCGGCCGACGGCGGATCGTTCCCGGAGCGGTGACGCTCTGCGGACCCGAACCGATCCGATGGCTTGGCGGAACCGGAAGCGCCCGAAGGACCGAGTTCATCGAGATCACCGCGTCGCTTGCGCTTCGGCGCGAAGTCGCGGAGGAGTTGGCTGTGCCGCAGCATTCCGATCTCGACAGCGGACATGGCTGGAGCGACCCGGTGGTCTCCGCAATCGCCGCGCGATTTCGGTCGGCTGTGCGGCAGACGATCGCGCTCACAGATATCGAGCGCGACACTCTCATCCGCTGTCTCTACGGTCGTGTACTGACGGTCCGGTTCGGCGCGCATGAACCAGCCCGCGGGCACGGTGGGCTCGATCGGGTACGCCTCGATCGCGTCATCGCCTTCATCGAGACGCACCTCGAGGACCACCTTACGATACGCCGGATCGCCGTCATCGCAGCGCTCAGTCCGTTCCATTTCGTACGCGCGTTTCGGCGGTCGACGGGTCTGACGCCGCATCGATTCGTCAACGCCCGACGCCTGGAAAGGGCGCGCGACCTGATCGCGGCGGGTGGTCGCGTCCGTGAGGTCGCCGGGCGGATCGGCTACGAGAGCCTCAGCCATTTTCGCGCTGCCTATCGCGCCCACTTCGGCGCGGACTACGAGCTGCCGCGACGCCCTCGCCCCGACGACTGATCGCCGAACCACGGACGAATCCTTCCACCGCGTTACGGCCGAGAGACACTATTCACCGGGAGCCGGAGCATGAACAACGACCTGACTCGGCGCGACCTCCTCGAAGCAGCCGCGGTCTCTTTCCAGCACAGTGGGATCCGAAGCTTGGAATTCACGTGACTTGAAGTCGCGGC